>Ga0070741_10017019_pt1 | contig 12008 bp, 8 predicted proteins | sample Coa_R1_4_FD_66440 | JGI IMG/M metagenome (GOLD analysis project Ga0070741, IMG submission 66440) | Surface soil microbial communities from Centralia Pennsylvania, which are recovering from an underground coalmine fire - Coalmine... | ecosystem: Environmental > Terrestrial > Soil > Unclassified ...
TTCGACATGAAGCTGGTCAACCCCGCCAACAAGCGGAAATACCGCATCCTCGTCGTCGGCACCGGCCTGGCCGGCGGCTCGGCGGCGGCGGCGCTGGCTGAACTGGGCTACAACGTGGATAGCTTCTGCTTCCACGACAGCCCGCGCCGCGCCCACTCCATTGCCGCCCAGGGCGGCATCAACGCCGCCAAGAACTACCAGAACGACGGCGACAGCATCCGCCGCCTCTTTTACGACACCATCAAGGGGGGTGATTTCCGCTCCCGCGAGGCCAACGTCTACCGCCTGGCCCAGGTCAGCGTGAACATCATCGACCAGTGTGTAGCGCAGGGAGTGCCCTTCGCGCGCGAGTATGGCGGGCTGCTTGCCAACCGCTCCTTCGGCGGCGCGCAGGTGTCGCGCACTTTCTACGCGCGCGGGCAGACCGGGCAGCAGCTTCTGCTCGGCGCCTACCAGGCGCTGGAGCGGCAGATCGGCCTCGGGCAGGTGGCGATGCATCCGCGCACCGAGATGCTCGATCTGGTGGTCGCGGGCGGCCGCGCCCGCGGTATCGTCGTGCGCGATCTGGTGAGCGGCCGCGTCGCATCCTATGCCGGCGACGCGGTCGTGCTGGCCACGGGCGGCTACGGCAACGCCTATTATCTCTCGACCAACGCCAAGGGTTCCAACGCGACCGCCATCTGGCGCGCGTACAAGCGGGGCGCAGCGTTTGCAAACCCTTGCTTCACGCAGATCCATCCGACCTGCATCCCGGTGAGCGGAGAGCACCAGTCGAAGCTCACTCTGATGAGCGAGTCCTTGCGCAACGACGGCCGCGTGTGGGTGCCGAAGCGGAAGGGCGACACGCGCCCTCCGCGCGAGATCCCCGAGGCTGAGCGCGACTACTATCTCGAGCGCAAGTATCCCAGCTACGGCAACCTTGCCCCGCGCGACATCGCCTCGCGCGCCGCCAAGGAGGTCTGCGATGAAGGGCGCGGCGTCGGGCCGGGCGGCCGCGGTGTCTACCTCGACTTCGCCGATGCCATCGCGCGGCTGGGTGATGCGACCATCCGCGACCGGTACGGCAACCTGTTCGAGATGTATGAGCGGATCACGGACGAGGATCCGTACCGCGTACCGATGCGGATCTATCCGGCCGTCCATTACACCATGGGCGGATTGTGGGTCGATTACGATCTGATGAGCACCATCCCTGGCTTGTTCGTGCTGGGCGAGGCGAACTACTCCGATCACGGCGCGAACCGGCTGGGCGCAAGCGCGCTCATGCAGGGTCTCGCAGACGGATACTTCATCCTGCCCAATACGATCTCCGATTACCTGTCCGGGACCAGGCCGGGTGAAGTGCGGGTGGAACAGCCCGCCTTCCGCGAGGCCGAGGCGCTGGTGGCCGCACGGACGCAGCGGCTGCTCGCCGTGCGCGGCAAACGGACGGTGGACTCCTTCCACCGTGAGCTGGGCGAGCTGCTCTGGAATGACTGCGGGATGTCGCGCAACGAGGCGGGGCTGAAGCGGGCGCTGGCTCGCATCCCTCCGCTGCGCGAGGAGTTCTGGAAGGACGTCAACGTGCCAGGCAGCGACGTCGAGCTGAACCAGGCGCTGGAGAAGGCGGGACGCGTGGCCGACTTCCTCGAGCTCAGCGAGCTGATGTGCGTGGACGCGCTTCAACGGCGCGAGTCGTGCGGCGCACACTTCCGCGAGGAGAGCCAGACCGCGGACGGCGAGGCGCTGCGCAACGACGCGAGCTTCGCCTACGTTGCGGCCTGGGAGTACGCCGGCGAGGGCAGGCCGCCCGTGCTGCACGAGGAGAAGCTCGACTTCGAAGAGGTTCACTTCGCCCAACGGAGCTACAAGTGAAGCTCGCCCTTCGAGTCTGGCGGCAGAAGGGCCGCGACGCCGCGGGCGCGTTCGCGCGCTACGAGGTGCCGGACGCGAGCCCGGACATGTCCTTCCTCGAGCTGCTCGACGTGATCAACGAGCGCCTCATCGCGTCGGGTGCGGAGCCCATCGCCTTCGACCACGACTGCCGCGAGGGCATCTGTGGCTCCTGCGGGATGATGATCAACGGAGTCGCGCATGGTCCCCTGCGCGCGACTGCAACCTGCCAGCTTCACCTGCGCCACTTCCGGGACGGCGAGGAGATCGTGGTCGAGCCCTGGCGCGCGGCGGCGTTCCCGGTGATCAAGGACCTCGTCGTCGATCGTGGCGCGCTCGACCGCATCATCGCCGCTGGTGGCTTCATCACGGCGCAGACCGGCAGCGCGCCCGACGGCAACGCCATCCTGGTCTCCAAGCGCGCAGCGGACGATGCGATGGACTCCGCGGCCTGCATCGGTTGCGGCGCCTGCGTGGCCGCGTGCCCCAACGGCTCGGCCTCGCTCTTCGCCGCCGCCAAGATCGCGCATCTCGGCGTCTTGCCGCAGGGCCAGCCGGAGCGTTCGCGCCGCGTGCTGGCGATGGTGGCGCAGATGGATCGCGAAAGTTTTGGCAATTGCAGCTGGCACGGCGAGTGCCAGGCGGCGTGCCCCAAGTCCATCAGCATCGACAACATTGCCCGCATGAACCGCGATTGGCTGGGCGCCTCGATGAGCGCGCGGAGGGAGACGCGCCTGGAGCGGATGTCGTCGAGCGGGAAAGAAAGCGAAAATGGTTAGCCGCCTTCGCGATGGCGGAGCGGTTTCGACCCGGTCACCGGGGCAACGATCTCTCGAAAGCCCGGACCTCGGCTTCCGAGGTCAAGGTCTCGAATCGCACGACATTGCCCTGAAGCGCAGGAAAGACGTGGGCGAGCAAGTCTTCGACCTGCCATGCAGACGCTGTCACCGTCGCGAGGCGCACCCATCGCCCTCGCGGAAGACGGGTGCCTTCCGCGATCAGTGCCACCGCAGGCACCTGGCGGTTCAGGTAGTACGCCGTCTCTTCGGCAATGCCATCGGGGTCGGATTCTGGCTCGAGGTGCGCGCTCGCGGCTGTGCTTGTGCGTGACATTGGCTCAAACGCTGTGACTCAACCGGCCACTCGCCTCTGCGTTCCATGCGACCGCGATCTCACACCCGCATCCGTCATCGTCCGGTCTCGCACGTGCGACGGTCCCGGACGTGCCGGTCAGATCGAACGCATAGTTGAAGGCTCCCTCCCACGGAGCCCAGCAGACCTCCGGGATTGGCTCCTCGCACCGCAAGGAGATCGTCCCCGTCGGTCCGTGACCGGGAATCCAGCGAAACTTCAGCCCTCGTGAAACCACGGAAGCCATCCCCTCGATGTTCGCGAACAACGCCGCTGGCGTGTTGCCTTCGAACTCGAGCGAGAAGCGGATGATCGGCGTGAGCACCTGAGCGAGGCCGCTGCTTTTCATCAGGTCGATGCCGAGCTCGCGGACCGCACCGCGTCCGTGGCGCCGCTCCACTGCCTGGAGGAGCTCGCTGAACACGGCGGCAGAAATCCACGCCGGGGCGGCGTCGAGATCGCGCAGGAACGACGACAGCTCGGGAGAAGCCGCACCGACGATGTCGTCGAGCCACGCACGCGCATCCAGCTGCCTCGCATAGCTGCGCAGGATCGTGCGGCTGAACAATCGCTGACCTGTTTTGGTTTCCACTGGTCCCCTCGTTCGCGCTCAATAGACGATGGTGACGGACCCGCCGCTGCTGAGGCTCCGCACAGCGTCATTGCTGCCGATCGCGGCGAGCTGCACCCGCCCGTTCACCAGAAATGCAGGGGTCGGGGGACGGTAGCCACCGGTGCGCACGGCGACTACTTCCTCCGACCCACGCTTTACGACCCTCGCAGAGACCGTCGCGCTGGCGACCACGACCGCTCCCACGCGGAAGCCTCTCTGCAGCGCGCCGGCAGAGGCCTTCGTAGAGCCGAGAAGAATCAACAGGGCGGCAGCGAGGGTGGAAAGTTTCATATCCCCGCATAGAGCAACGCCGGGGCCAGACCGAAGCGCCCTGAATCAGCGCGTTTGCGCGTGGACGAGCGTCAACGATGGCCTTCGCTGACGGTCCTCGGCGTCAGAGAATTGACGGTAGGCTGTCGATCGGCAGCCGGGCCCCGCTTACGCGCTGGCCTTCACCCGGACGCGGAACACGGCCCCGCCGCCCTGGCGATCGATCACTTCGGCGTTGCCGTCGTGGCCATCGGCGACCAACTTCACCATGTACAGGCCCAGGCCGAACCCCTTGCGGGTCCCGCCCTTCTTCGCCTCGACCGACCCGTATTTCTCGAACAGCGTCGGCTTCAGCTCGGCAGGGATCCCGGGCCCACGATCGCCGACCTCGAACTCCACGGTGCCGTCGCGGTGGCTGACGGAGAGAAAGACGTCGCCACCTGCCGGCGTGTACTTGAGCGCGTTCGTGAGGAGGTTCTCGACCGCGCGGCGCAGCAGCTTTTCATCGACGGACGCGATCTTCGCCCCCTCCATCGCAACCGCCACCTTGATTCGCTTGCGCCTTCCCACCGGCTCGACCGTGTTCGCGGCGGAGTTGACGAGCATCTCCAGATCGACCGGCGCGCGCACGACCGGGAGGTGCCCTGCCTCCATCAGCCGGATCTGCAGCGCTTCCTCCAGCGAATCACGGATCGCGTTCGCACCATGCAGCGCCGCGCGCAGATCCTGCTGCAGCTGCCCGGCCGGAGCATCCTGGAGAGCGAGATCGAGATGCGCGACCACTCCCGAGAGCGGGCTTCGCAAGTCGTGCACCATCAGCGATACCAGTTCGTCCTTCGTGTTCTGCATCTCCGAGAGCTGCCGCAGCTGCGTGCGGATGAGCGCGTCCTGAGCCCGCAACCGGAGGAAGGCACGGACTCGGAGAAAGAGCTCGCGTCGATCGACGGGTTTGCTGAGGAAATCGTCTGCACCCGCTTCGAGGCCGAGATTCCTGTCGTCCTGGGCGGAGAGCGCGCTGACGAGGAGGATGGGAAGGAATGCGTCCTGCGCGAGCTCCTTGAGCTTCGTGCAGGTCTCGTATCCGCTCATCTGCGGCATCATCACGTCCAGCAGCACGATGTCCGCGCGCTCCGACCCGGCGATCCGCAGCGCCTCCTCTCCACCCGCCGCCTCGACGACACGATAGCGCGCCGAGAGCATCGCGCGCAGAAGCGCACGGTTGTGCTCCTCATCGTCGACGATGAGGACGCAAGCACGGCCGTCGATGTGCATCAGTCGTGCTCCGTCCGGTTCTCTCCGGCACTCGACATGGGAGTCGATCGAACCCCATGACCGACCACAGAAGCAAGTTAATTCATTGTAAGGACACATGCGACAGATTGCTATCCGGGAAACCCTGATCTCCCTGAACTCGAAACTTGCCTGCACTCCTCTGTCGCGGCACGTTCAACTCCATGTGCGTCCGCGACGGCGCTGGCGATTCGAGCCGCGCCAAGGGCGACGCGTGAAGCTCGCGTTTCGCCACTGGCCAGTGCGTTGGAAGATGCTCGGCCTCGGTGCCGCCGCCTCAGCGCTGCCTCTCGCCGTTACCACCGTCCTTGCCTATCGCAGCGGAAGTGCGCTGATCCGGCGGTCGGCCATTTCGCTTCTCGAGGCGCGCGCGGATGAGCTCGCGGGCGACCTTGACGAGTTCCACACCGGATTTCGGCGTGCTGCCGCCCGTCTTTCCGCACTTCCTGCCGTGAAGGAGTTCTGCGCTCTGGATCCGGCTGGTCGGGCGAACGCGGAAGCAAAGACGGAGGCATGGCTCGGAGCGTATGCGGCAGCGGATCCACAACGGACGCATCTCGTCGCCTTGTTCGATCGCGAGGGGACGATCACCGCCGCGACCATCACGGGCATTCGGGGAAAGAACTATGGATACCGCCGTTATTTCCAGAGCGCCCTCGCCGGCGAGCCGACCATCTCCGAGCTCTTCATCTCCGCCGCGGAGGCGGGAGGGATTCCGACGATCGCCTATGCGGCGCCGATCCGGAACGCAGCCGGCGAAGTGATGTGCGTCTCTCTTCTCGTCGCGCGCGGCCAGCAGTTCTGGGACGCCGTCGCCGAAAAGAAAGGAGCGGCCGGGCCGGGCAGCTATGCGGTCGTGTACGACCAGTACGGGATTCGCATCGCGCAGAGCGACAGGGGGCCGGATCTTTTCCACCCCGCCGGGCGGCTGGATCCAGCCACGATCTCGATGTTCGCCGCGGACCGCCGCTTTGGCGATGACACGCGACAGCTGCTGGAAACCCCGGTGCCGATGGCAGCAGAGTTCATGCGCGCGCGAAGCAGCGATCGGCCGGTCGATTTCCGAGCCCAGGTGCCCGCGACAGGGACGATGGAGCTCGCCGTGGGACGGCATCTGAAGACGGTGCCGTGGACGCTTTTCTACCTGGCGCCGGAGCCGACCATTTTCGCCCCGGTTGCGCAGCTCGTCCGCGAGATTCTCTCCGCCAGTGGCGTGATCTTCGCCCTGACCATGGCCGCCGGCCTCTTTCTCGCGCACAGGATTACGAGTCCGCTCCAAGCGCTGACATCGGCGGCCCGGGCGGTGCGGAGCGGGAACCTGGACGCGGACGTCGACGTGCGATCCGGCGATGAGCTCGGGGAGCTGGCGTCGGCATTCAACGCGATGTCAGTGTCGTTGCGCGCGGCGCGGGGCGAGCTCGAGGAGAAGGTACGGCAGCGCACGGAAGCGCTGAAGGCGGCGAACGAGTCTCTGGAGGCGCAGAATCGCGTGCTCGCGGAACGCACGGCCGAGCTCTCCACCCGCCAGCAGCGGGATCTCGCCCACGCCCGCGTGCTCACCGACCTCTCCGGAGAGGGCGCGCTCGGGAACGTGCTCGAGGCGGCCTTGCGCGGCGCGGCGACGTTCGCGGGCGCGGTGGTCATGACCTGTTACCGCGTCCTTGGGAACACTCTCGTTCCGCTTACCGGCGAGGGCGTTACGTCCGGTGCCTCGCTTCCGGCAGTCGGGATCATCCAGGAGACCTTCCGCCTTCGGCAAGCGATGACGCTGGATTCGATTCCTGACGGCGTCGAGCTCCGCTTCGAGGCGGCGCTCGCTGCTGGTCGGGTCACATCGATCGTCCTGGTTCCGTTGATCATCGGGCATCGGAATATCGGAATGCTCGCGGCAGGGGCGCTCCAGCCGTTTGCGCCGGCGACGGTGACGTTCCTTTCCGATCTCGCGCTTCCGCTCGCTCTCACCATCGTGCGCCACGATCTGCACCGCCAGACGGGGGAGTTCGCCCAGCAACTGGCGAAGAGCAATGAAGAGCTGCAGCTGCAGACGGAGGAGCTGGAACGGCAGCGCCGCGATCTCGAGGCGACGAACGTGGAGGTGCAGAGGGCGGACAAGATGAAGTCCGAGTTTCTCGCCAACATGTCGCACGAGCTCCGCACTCCGCTGAACGCCATCATCGGTTTTTCCGAGCTGCTTCTCGACGAAGCTCGTGCTGCCCTCTCCGAGGACCATCGAAAACACGTAGAGATCGTTCTCGCGAGCGGGAAGCATCTCCTCGAGCTGATCAACGACGTTCTGGACCTGGCGAAGATCGAGTCCGGCCGTCTCGATCTGCAGCTCGAGCCGTTGTCGCCTGACACGAGCATTCGCGAGGCGATCGAGCTGATCAGCCCGCTCGCTCAACGCAAGCGCATCGAGATCCGCTCGCGGATCGAGACGCCGCGAACCGTGCTCGCCGACCGAGGCAAGTTGCGCCAGGTTCTGCTCAACCTGTTATCGAACGCGGTGAAGTTCAGCCCCGACAGCAGCGTGATCGAGGTTGCCGCCGAGGACGTCGCCGCAGGAGTCTGTTTTCGGGTGCGCGACGAGGGACCCGGAATCGAGGATGCATTGCTGCCTCATCTCTTCGTACCGTTCGTCCAGGGAGACGCTGCCCTGATCAAGAAGCACCAGGGGACGGGTCTTGGTCTCGCGATCTCGAAGCGTCTGGTCGAGGAGCATGGTGGGTCGATCGCCGTCTCCACCTCCGTCGGGCGCGGGACGACGTTCTCGGTGACGATTCCTGCGGCTGCCGCACGAGCTCCCGCTCCTGAGCGGACAGAGAAGGTGCCGGCACGCCTTCTCACGGACCCTGGTGGCGCCGGACAGCGCCGGATCCTGCTGGTCGAGGACGATGCCGCCACAGTCCGCCTGATCCGCGCGTATCTGGCGAACACCGGGTACGAGATCGTCGAAACCGCGAACAGCTCGTCGGCGCTCGATCTGGCGCGAACGATGGACTTCTCGATCATCCTTCTCGATCTCGACCTGAACGGAGAGAACGGCCTCGACCTTCTCCGGAAATTGAAGACCGACACGCGGACGCGGGATATTCCCGTCATCATCGAATCCGTCCTGCCCGAGCAGAAGCGCGGGCTGATGCTCGGCGCCAGCGACTTCCACTTGAAGCCTTTCGACCGGTCTCGCCTCCTCGAGAGCATTGCCCGCTTCGATCCCAGGGTCGCGCGCGCGCAGCACTCCGGGAAGCGGGACGACGATCCGGCGCCCGTGCAGTCACCGGACCCAGGAGTACCGAAGGTGCTGGTGATCGACGATCACGACGCCAACCGCGAGCTGCTGCGGACCATGCTGGAGCGCAAGCGCTATCGCGTTTTCCTCGCGACGAACGGAGATCAGGGCATCGAGATCGCGCGGCGCGAGCGGCCATCGCTCATCCTCCTCGACCTCGCGATGCCGGGAAAGGATGGGTTCGCGACAGCACGCGAACTGAAGGCGGATGAGACGCTCGCATCGACACTCCTGGTCGCGGTCACCGCAATGGCCATGCGGGGCGACGAGCAGCGTGCGAAGGAGGCCGGATTCGACGGCTACGTCACCAAGCCTGTGAACCGGGCGATTCTGGAAGAGATGATCGCGCGCCTGCTGAAGCAGACCGGATAGCACCCCGGCAGTACCACTGCTTCGCCCGCGGGCAGGCTCGAAATCCAGCCCGGCCGGCCAGAATCCCGGCTCACGATACGATGGACTTGTGAGCCCGCCATGCGATAGCGCCCCACGTGCGGTCGCCCGTTGTACCAGTGCGCCGTTGCCGGAACGGGCGCCGCTTCCGGGCGGGGGCTGCGTGGAAATCGCGCGCGTGGAAGAGACTGGCTACTACCTGAACCGCTCGATCCCGGCGATCGCATTGATCCTGAAGGGTGTGCGCTTGCCCGCGGGCACATGGACTCGCGTCGCCGACGATGGTGTGCCGGCGTGGCATGTACGCGACATCGTCGAACGGCTCCATCCGGAACTGAAGCGAGCCGCAATCCGATATGCGTCGCTGTCGAGCGATCGCGAGGTCACCGACTTCGAGCAGGCGTTCGTTCCTTGACGTGCTGCTGACGAGCCGCTTCCGCCGCCGAATCAATGCCGGCATCGGGCGCCTCATGGTCGCGAGCACCGATCGAGCTTGAAAGAATCGATCCCCGGAATGACAGGCGCGGACCCGGCCGTTCCGTCGATCTCGACCGGTCAATTTCCGATCGAGAACAGCACCGCGTTGCTGATGGCGTAAACCGCCCCGTCCGCGCCGACTGCCGTAGGCGTGTAGGCTTCGCCGACGCCGGGGGTCAGCGAGAGGCGCTCCGTGAACGTATTGCTGCTCAAATCCCATCGATAGAGGTTGCCGTCCTCGTTGCCGACCAGGATCGACTTCGTCGCCGGGTCGACCGCGGCGGTGTTGACGCAGAATTCCCGCGGGCCCTCGATGACGAGCACCTCCTTCATCACCCGGGCTGTCGAGATGTCGTCAGCCTGGCTGTCGTGTGGATCGAGAACCGCGAGGCGGTTCACACCGCCCGCGTAATCGTTGTACTTGGTCATCACCAGGTACTTCGAAGGCCCGGTGTACGAAGCCACCATCGACGCCGGCACGACCGACGCGGTGTCGTCCCAGCCAAATCCTCCGGGCGTGAACGACGTCGACAGGTCGGGGTTGAAGTGCAGGAGCCAGCCGCGGCTGCCGTGCGCGCCAGGCGCGGACTCGATGACGCCCAGGTACACGTCCCCGTCGGGCCCGATGGCCGGCGAGGAGGTCGCGTTGTCGTCCACGGTGGCGGGGTCGCCCGTGACCGGATCGACGAGCAGCACCCTGGCCTTGATCGCAAGCGTCGCGCTGTCGAGCGCCAACAGATACCCGTTTGGATGGTCGCTGGAATCGACCGCGACATACAGCGTGCCGCCGTCGGGCGAGAGCGCGGGCGCGCTGTTCATCGCGGCCTGCGTGACGGATGCGTCGCCCGAGATGGTGGAAGCACTGACCCAGGTTCCGGCGCCGGCTGCGCTGACGCGCGCGATGCCGCCTCCCGGCAACGTGGACGCGCCGTTCAGGAGAAAGCCGAAGTACGCGTTGCCGGCGGCGTCGACGGTGACGGGCGTGTCCGCGATGACGGCGGGATCGAGGGTCGAGCCGTAGAAGCGATAGGAGAGCCGCGTCGGCTGCGCGGTGTCGACGCGGTCCCAGACGTCGAGCAACCCGCCCCCGTCCACGGCGTACAGCTTGTTCGAGGCGTCGACCGTCACGGAGTACGGCGGCAACCAGTCATGCGGCGGCTCGCCGTAGCTGGTCGAGTACGCCCACAACAATCCGCCGTTGGTGCCCGAGCGCGCCTCGATCCGGAATTGCCCGTCCGCGCCCTGCTTGACCGGAAAGACGACGGTGTTGTTCGAGGTGATCGCGGGGGACCCGTAGTGCACGAGGAGCTCGCCGTCGTCGGTGTACTGCGGATCGAGGTCGACAGGCGCTACCCAGCGGACGCGTGCGAGGTGCCGAGTCGCGATCGCGCTGTTCGCCACGTGCTGCGCGTTGTTGCCGAACCCGAGCCAGGCCGGCCCGCTCACGCCTGGCGCGGGCGGCACGTCAGGCGCCGGCGGGATGCTCTTCCCGCACGCCGCGATCAGCGAAGCGACGACAAGCAGCCGTTTCAGAGGCGTTCCCTCCACACCCAGCATCGCTTCGACGGTGGCGCGCCGGGGGAAATTCTCGGTGCTGCGCGCCCGCGTTACGCGACAGATCGTGAAGAGAGCGGCTCCCGTGGCAGGACGAGTTGGAAGGTCGTGCCGCGCTCGCGGGTGGAGTCCACCTGAAGCGCGCCGCCGTGCGCCTCCGCGATCGCCCTGGCGATGAACAGACCGAGGCCGAGTCCGCCGGTGCGGCCTCGACTCCTGCCGCTGGTGGCAAACGGGCTGAACAGGAACGAACGGATCTCGTCGGCGATGTAACCTTCGTTGTGGACCGCGATGCTCACCGGGTTGTCGGTCGACGAGATCGTCACCGTCACGGGAGTTCCCGGCGGACTGTGCTGGACCGCGTTCGAGACGAGATTCGAGAGCGCTTGCGCGATCCGGTTCTCGTCCCAGACGACTGCTCCCGGGCCCTCGTCGGACGTCAACGCGATTCGCCGCGCCCCCGCGGGTTCCTGGAAATCCTCGACCACCTCGGAGCAGATGCGATGCAGATCCGCCGCGCGCAGCGTGACGGGGACGCCGCCGTGCCGGGCACGGGCGAGATCGAGCAGGTCGCCGACGATGTGCTTGATGCGGTCGACGCCGCGAGTGGCGCGGTTCGCGCATCGCTTCACCGCCTCCGCATCGGCGGGATACCTCAGCAACCCGCGGACGGCGAAGTCGATCACGCCGAGGGGGTCGCGGATGTCGTGGCTCACGATTTCGACGATCCAGTCCTCGAACTGCTGTGCGGAGGCGAGCTTCCGCTGCTGGTTCTCTTCCCGATCCCCCTGCGCCCGGCGACGGTCGTCGATGTCGACGCAGCTTCCGATGAAACCCTTGAATGCGCCGCCCTGGCCGTAGAACGGCGTCCCGCGATCGAAGATCCAGCGGTAGACGCCGTCGTGGCGACGCAGCCGGTACTCCATCTCGAAGCTTTCGCGCTTCTCGAAGCAATCCAGATATCGCGCGACACACCCCTTCAGGTCTTCGGGATGCACGCCTTCCGCCCACCCGTCGCCGATCTCCTGTTCCATCGCGCGGCCGGTGAACGCAAGCCAGGTGTCATTGAAGTAGTCGCAGCGGGCATCAGTTCCCGAGCGCCAGATCATGACAGGCGAATTCTCG
>Ga0070741_10017020_pt1 | contig 12008 bp, 8 predicted proteins | sample Coa_R1_4_FD_66440 | JGI IMG/M metagenome (GOLD analysis project Ga0070741, IMG submission 66440) | Surface soil microbial communities from Centralia Pennsylvania, which are recovering from an underground coalmine fire - Coalmine... | ecosystem: Environmental > Terrestrial > Soil > Unclassified ...
CGAAACGAGAACTGCCGGTAGGTGAAGTAAATCGACGGCTCGGTCTCGCGCGTCAGCGCCTGGTTCTTGACGTCGCCGACGACGCCGACGACCTGGAACGCGGTGGTGCTTGGCAGCATCAGATAGCCCATCGGTCCGACGTAGAGCGGTCGATTGCCGACGGCGAGCGTTACTGTTTGCCCGATCGGATCGGTATCGGGCCACTCGCGTCGCGCGAACGCTTCGTTGATGAGCACGACGCCGGGTGCGTCGACGTTGTCGCGTGGCGAGAAGAACCGTCCGCGGACGAGGGGAGCTCCGAGCGTCGTGAAGTAATCCTCATCGACCACGTCGGTTTGGGATTGCGGCAAGTCGTTCGCCGCCGCCTGTGGACGACCACCGATGACATACGGAAAGCGCCACCCTGCGGCAAGCGGCAGAAACGTCGTCGCTCCCGCCTGCGCGACGCCCGGTTTCGAGCGAATGGAGGTCAGCAACTGCGAATAGAAATCGGCGATCTTGCGATAGTCGCGATACGAGTACGGCAGCTCGAGGCTTGCCGTCACGGTCCGCGCTGGATGGAAGCCCGGGTCCTGCTGCAGCAGGTGTTGAAATGCGCGACCAAGCAGCGAGGCGCCTACGAGCAACATCACCGCCAGCCCGACTTCGGCGACGACGAGCACTTGTCTGACGCTCCGCCGCGCGCCCGCGCCGTCACCGCCGCGGCCGGCCTCCTTCAACGGACGCTGCACGTCGCCGCGGGCCATGAAGATCGCCGGCACGACGCCGAACGCAATCGCCGTGAACGCCGCAATCGCGGCGGCGAACGCCAACACACGGCCATCGATCCCGAAGCCCTCGAGCGCGACGCGCGGCACGTCGACGGGCGACGCCGCGATCAGCACACGCACTGCGACGACCGCGACGATGACGCCCAGAGTGGTGCCGATCAACGCCAGGATCACGCTTTCGGTCAGAAACTGACGCACGAGGCGCTGGCGGCTGGCGCCGATCGCCGCACGCACCGCGATCTCGCGCTCCCGCACGGTGGCGCGCGCGAGCAGCAGGCTCGCGACGTTCGTGCACGTGATGACGAGCAGGAATGCCGCGGCGCCAAACAGCGCGAACAGCGCCGGACGGAAATAGCCTTCGACTTCGTGCGCGAGCGGCACCGCACGTGCGCGCCAATTGTTGTTCGTCGACTGATATTCGTTCGACAACCGCGTCGTCAACGCGCGCAGCTCGGCGTTCGCCTGATCGATCGTGACGCCCGGCTTCAGCCGAAACAGCGATTCCATGAAATGCGCCGCACGACTGTGTTGCTCGAGCGGCCACGTGAGCCGCTGCCACACGTCGGTGTCGTTGGGGTAATGAAATCCCTGCGGCATCACGCCGGCGACGGCGAACGCCTGGCTATTCAGCGTGATGGTCCGACCGACGAGCGACGGGTCGCTGCCAAAACGCTCGCGCCACAACCTGTGACTGACGACGACCACGTTTTCGCGCGAGAACAGCGGCGCCGGGACGAATCCGGCGCCAATCAGCGGCTGGACACCGATCACCGTGAAGAAGTTCGCGCTCGCTTCGACCGCGTTGACGCGCATCGGATCGCGGCCTGGCTCGGTCAGGTTCAGCTGCGGGTACCACCACGCCGCGGCATCGTCGAAAACCTGCGACAGCGCGCGGTAGTCCATGAAGTTGACCGGCGACAGACGCTCGTGCGACAGCCCCTTCGTATCGTTGGTTTCCCAGGTCATCACGAGCCGCTCCGGACTCGGATACGGCAGCGGACGCAACACGACGCGATCGAGCAGCGTGAACACCGCCGTCGTCGCGCCGACGCCGAGCGCCAACGCCAGCGTCGCTGCGATCGTGAACCCAGGGCTGCGCCGCAACAGGCGCCACCCGAACCGGATGTCCTGAAGAAACGTGTCCATGGCCCACGGTTAGACGGGTCGAACGGGCCAAGCGTTGATCTCGCGAAGCTTCAGCCGAGCGGATGTTCGATGATGGCGTGATCGCGGACGATCTGTCCGTTTACGAGATGGTCTTGGATGATCCGCTCGAGGACCGGCGGATCGCACGCCGAGTACCACGTCCCTTCCGGGTAGACGACGGCAATCGGTCCGCCTTCGCAGATGCGGAGACAGTTGGCCTTCGTGCGCAGGATGCCGCCCTGCTCCGACAGACCGAGCTCCTTCAGCCTCCGCTTCAGGAACTCCCACGCCGCGAGCCCGCGCGCTTTCTCGCAGCACTTCGGCGTCGTCTGATCGCAGCACAGGAAGATGTGGCGCCGAGCGACGGGGATCCCGATGTCAGACGGCGAACTCATCCGGATTCCATTCGAGGCCGAGCGCGCTCGGCGGCGCCATGTAACCGGCGAGCGCGGACGCTGCGACAACGGCCGGACTCGCGAGATAGCCTTCGCCGCCAATGCCCATCCGGTTCTGCCAGTTGCGGTTGAACGACGTGATCGCCCGCTGCCCTTTGAGCAACGCGTCCGGTCCTTGTCCGAAACACGGGCCGCACCACGATTGCCGAATTTCGCCGCCGACCGAACGAAACACGTCGGCGATGGACTTCCCGTCGAGCCGCGCGTCGGGCCGCTCGATCAATTTCGCGACGCCGCCGGATCCCGGAAACACGACGAGGGGCTTTGCCGTCTTCTCCGCACCGTGCTTGCGCGCGGATCGAATGACGAGCGCCGCCGTCAGGAGATCGTCGTAGCTGCCGTTGGTGCACGATCCGATCATCGCTTTGTCGAACGTGATGTGCTCGCGTGCGACCTCGTCGGCCGGAAACGCGTTGCCGGGGCTGAACGGCTTCGCAATCATCGGCATCACGTCGCTGAGGTCGAGTGTCTCGTCGATGTCGTACACGGCGTCGGCGCCAGGTTGCAGCCGCGGATACGGCAGCTCGGTGATCCCCTTCGATCGATACCACTCGTAGGTGATGTCGTCGGCGGCGAAAACGCCGTTCAGCGCTTCGGCCTCCGCCATCATGTTCGCGATCGTGTTGCGGTACACGATCGGCAGCTGCTTGTTCGCATCGACGAGCTCGACGGACATGCCCTGCGACTGCTTTGCGCCCCACCGGCGCAACAACTCGAGGACGATGTCCTTGCCGCTGACCCACTGCTGCAGCTTGCCTGCAAACACGACGCGACGCGCCTTCGCCAGCGTGAAGTAGATGTAGCCGGTCGACCATCCGAAGCCGAGCGTGGTCGAGCCGACACCCATGCCGACGGCGCCGTACGCGCCGTACGCGCGGCTGTGCGAGTCGGCGCCGGGAATGAACTGACCGGGATACACGAGCCCCTGCTCGGGAAAATAGAAATGGAAGATGCCGTCGCCAGGGGTGGCGTAGTACGGCTTGCCGATCTCCTGCTGCCGCGCGAACTCGCGTCCGATCGCCGTCTGCTTGTCGTCGTCTTCTTTGCCGGTGAAGACGAAATGATCGTTCGCGACCGCTGCCTGACGCGGATAGATCGTGTTGCCGCCGGTGATCTGATGGAACGTATGGATCGCAAAGGGTGCGGTGCCGTCCGACGCGGGAAGCAGATCGGCGTAGACGCGCAGCGTGGATCCCGGTTTGACGTCGGCGCGCTTGTCGACCCGGTGCGCCCACACGATCTGCTCGGTCGTCGTCATCCGACGCGCGAGCGACTCGTCGGGCCACGTGATGTTCGGCGGTGTCGCGACCGACGTCTTGAGCTCGCGCCGCCCCGCCGCGTAGATGCCGCCGGTGCGACGGATCTCGTCTTCCTTCGCCGAGAGCGGAACGGGTTCGTAGCTCTTGCCTTGCGTGACGTTCGTCAGCCGCCGCGACTCCGGATCGAACGTCAACTCGTCACCGTCCTTCGCATCCGCCACCGCGTCCGGACTCTGCACGACCTGCAGTCCGAGGTTGAGCGCGTTGCGGCGGAAGATATCGCCCATGTTGTTGCCGCAGACGATGACCATCTGCAGGCCGACCTCTTCGGCGATCGCCTTCAGACCGGCCGGGCTCATCTCGCGCGACGACCCGATCGCGAACCGATCGCCCGCGATCACAAATGTCTCGCCGCGGTGAACACGCGCGCGAAAGTCGGGCATGAGGTAGCGAAACGCGCCGACCTTCCATCGCTCGTCGAGGGTCTCGAGGCTCTCGGACACGCAGTCCGCGGACGGCGTGATCTGGTCCGTGTCGATCGCGTCGAGCTTCTTCTTCTTCCCGAGAACCTTCAGATCCCAGAAGATCAGCGCCTTGCCGCGGATGACCGTCGTCGGTCGCGACGCGTCGTCCGCCGAACTCGGCGCTGCAATAGAATCAAGTGAGACACCCGGCTTCAGCCGAGCGGCTTCAATCCTGTGCATATATAAAGAATAGCGTGATGATGCAGTCGACGACATCGGAGGCGGTTACCAAAGGCGTGCGCGTGGAGGTCGAATCGCGCTATCACGCCGATCGGTCGGCGCCGCAACAGAAACACTGGTTTTTCTCCTACACGATCCGGATTACGAACATGGGCGAGAAGACGGTCCAGCTCATCAGCCGTCATTGGATCATCACCGACAACACCGGCCACGTCGACGAAGTCATCGGCGACGGCGTCGTGGGCGAGCAGCCGATCCTGTCGCCCGGCCAGGCCTTCCAATACACCTCCTTCTGTCCGCTCAAGACATCGAAGGGGACGATGCGCGGGACGTATCAGATGAAGGCGACCGACGGCGAAGAGTTCGACGTCGAGATCGCGCCGTTCGCGCTGGAGCAATACACCGTTCATTAATCCGGTCGGCGAAACGTCCGGATCGCGTCGAGGAAGGCGTCGCCGAACGTTGCGGCCTTGCGTGCGCCAACGCCGTAGACCTCGTGCAGCTCGTCGACGGTTTTCGGCCGGCGTTCCACCATGTCGCGCAGCGTCGAGTCGTGGAAGATGACATACGGCGGGACGCCGCGTTCCCGCGCGAGCCGCAAGCGCACCCCGCGCAACACGTCGAACAGATCTGAGTCGATCGTCGTGGAAAACGTATCGCGGATCGCGGACCGCGATCGTTTGCGCGACGCCGGCGGCTTCACCTCGCGATACAGCGTGCAGTCACCGTCGCCTTTCAAGAGCGCGGTGCCTTGCGGCGTCAGGCGCAACACCGGGTACGGATCGCCTTCGCGTGCCAGCAAACCATCGCCGACCAGCTGTTCGATGTATCCGCGGATCGACGCGGCAGATTCCTCTTTCAACAGTGCGAACGTCGACAGCTGATCGTGTCCTGCCGCCGCGACCTTCTCGGTCGCGCGGCCGACGAGGATGTCGGTCACGTGCCCGGTGCCCCACGTTTGCCTGACGCGCGCGACGCACGACAGGATTTTCTGCGCAACGACGACCGAGTCAGGCACCGCGTCGAGTTCTTTCAAACACCAGTCGCACGCGCCGCAGTCTGTGCGGTCGTACGGCTGGCCGAAATACTCGACGAGCGCGCGATGACGGCATCGAGTCCCTGCCGCATAGCGCTCCATGTCACGCAGCAGCGTCCGTGCGCTGTCGCTCCACTCGCCATTCGACTCCAGCATCTGCCGCCAGCGGACGAAATCGGCGCCGCCGTAGATCAGCAGACATTCGGCCGGCAGACCGTCACGTCCGCCGCGTCCCGATTCCTGCTGGTAATGCTCGAGCGATCGCGGCGCGCCTGCGTGCACGACGAATCGCACGTTCGACCGATCGATGCCCATCCCGAACGCCACTGTGGCGACAACGATGTCGACGTGCTCGTCGAGGAACTGCTCTTGATTTCGACTGCGAACCGCATCGTCGAGTCCGGCGTGATATGGCAGCGCGCGGTGGCCTTCGCTCTGCAGCCACTCGGCGACCGACTCCACTTCTTTGCGCGACGTGCAGTACACGATCCCCGATTCGTTTTCGTGTCGCGCGAGGACGTCGGTCAGCTGATTGTGCAGATTCCCGCGGCGCAGGACGCGATACGTCAGGTTCGGACGGTCGAACGATCCGACGAGCGTCAGCGGTTCACTGAGCCTGAGCTCGGTGACGATGTCGCGGCGGACGCGCTCCGTCGCGGTCGCCGTAAACGCGTGCAGCGACGCCTCGGGAAAGTCGTCCCGAAGGCGGCCGAGCTGACGATACTCCGGTCGAAAGTCGTGTCCCCACTGGCTGATGCAATGCGCTTCGTCGATGGCCACGAACCGCACACCGGTGGCGCGAAGCATGCGCCGCAGCGGCTCGCTGTGCTCGCCGACGATCCGTTCCGGAGACACGTAGAGGATCCGGCAGCGATCCTCCTTGACGCTCGCGATCACTTCGTCGCGCTCGCGCGGCTGCAGCGTGCTGTTCAAGTACGCGGCGGCGACGCCGTCGACGCGCAGTCCGTCGACCTGATCCTTCATCAACGAGATCAGCGGCGAGATGACGAGCGCGAGACCCGTAGGCCGGGTCCTTTCGGACGCGGCGATGGCCGGCGCCTGAAAACACAACGACTTCCCTCCGCCGGTCGGAAGGACGACGACGCTGTCGCGGCGATCGAGGATCGCGTGCATGGCGTCGCGCTGCAGCGGACGGAAATCGGAGAAGCCCCACACGCGGTGCAGCGTGTCGAGCAGGAGGCGATCAGCGTCGGGCGTACTTGCGCTCGACGTAGTCATCAACCAGATTCTTGAACGCAGCGGCGAGCTCGTCGTACGTGCCGCGCAGCGTGGTCACGTGTTCGCCGTCGATGTAGATCGGGCAGTTCGGCGCTTCGCCGGTGCCAGGAAGACTGATGCCGATGTTGGCGGCCTTCGATTCGCCGGGACCGTTCACGACGCATCCCATCACGGCGAGCGTCATCGTCTCCACGCCGGCGTACTTCGTCTTCCATTCCGGCATCTTCTCGCGAATGTACCCTTGCGTCCGTTCCGCGAGTTCCTGGAACGTCGTGCTCGTCGTCCGGCCGCAGCCGGGGCACGCGGTGACGCTCGGCGAGAACGATCGCAGTCCCAACGACTGCAACAGCTCGCACGCCGCATACACCTCTTCGCGACGATCGCCGCCGGGTCGCGGCGTCAACGACACGCGGATCGTGTCGCCAATGCCCTCGCTCAGGAGGACGCCCATCGCCGCCGACGACCACACCAGGCCTTTGGTGCCCATGCCCGCTTCCGTAAGACCGAGATGCAGCGGCTGATCGGTCTTGCGCGCGAGGTCGCGGTAAATCGCAATCAGATCGCGCGGCCGCGACGTCTTGCACGAGATGATGATTTGGTCCTTGCGCAGTCCGCTCTCGATCGCGAGCTCGGTCGACTCGATTGCCGACACTACCATGCACTCGTTGATGATCTCTTCGGATGTCTTGCCCAGATTGCGGTCGGTGTTCTCCTGCATCTTCGCGACGACGAGCTCCTGGTTGAGGGAGCCGCCGTTGACGCCGATGCGAACCGGCTTCTGGTTGTCGACGGCGACCTTGCAAATCGTGGAGAACTGTTCGTCGCGCCGCTTGCCGGTGCCGACGTTGCCCGGATTGATGCGGTACTTATCGAGCGCGCGCGCGCACTCGGGATACTTCCTGAGGAGAAGATGACCGTTGTAGTGAAAGTCTCCAATCAGCGGCGCCGCGCAACCCGCATCGAGCATCCTCTGCTTGATCTCCGGCACCGCCGCCGCCGCTTCCGGAAGGTTGACGGTGACGCGCACGAGTTCGGAGCCGGCTTCCGCCAGCTCGATGCATTGCTGCGCCGTTGATTTCGGGTCCGCCGTATCCGTCATCGTCATCGACTGCACGACGATCGGCGCACCGCCGCCGACCTGGACGTGACCGACTTTCACGCCCACGGTCTTGTGGAGCCTGACTTGTTGCATGAATCTCTCATGTTAGCATTCGCGACTATGAAAGCGATTCGAGTTCATCAATTCGGCGGACCGGAAAATCTGACGATCGAAGAGGTTCCGGATCCGAAGCCGGGCGCCGACGAAATCGTCGTGCGCGTCCGCGCCGCCGGCGTGAATCCGGTCGACGCGTACATTCCGACGGGCAACTACGCGTTCAAACCGCCGCTGCCGTTCACGCCCGGCATGGACGGCGCCGGTGACGTCGAGAGCGTCGGCGCGAACGTCAAAGGCTTTTCCGTCGGCGATCGCGTGTACATCGCCGGACCTGGAAAGCTGCAGTCCGGCGCTGGCACGTACGCGGAGAAAGCGGTGTGTCTGGCGCACCAGCTGCATCATTTGCCGGCGCGGACGACGTACCAGCAGGGCGCCGCGCTCGGCGTGCCGTACTGCACCGCCTATCGCGCGTTGTTCCATCGCGCGAAGGTGCGTCCCGGTGAAACGGTGTTGATACACGGCGCGACCGGCGGCGTCGGCATCGCATGCGTCCAGCTCGCCCACGCGCGCGGACTCACGGTCATCGGCAGCGGCGGCACCGACAAGGGACTCGCCGCCGTCAAGGATCAAGGCGCCGACGTCGTCGTCAACCACAAGGACGCGAACTACCTCGACGCGATCAAATCCGCCACCGGGGGGCGCGGCGTAGATGCGATCATCGAGATGGCTGCGCACATCAACCTCGATCGCGATCTGGGCCTGCTGGCAAAGCACGGTCGCGTCGTCGTCGTCGGCAATCGCGGGCGCGTCGAGATCGACGCACGCCAGGCGATGGGACGCGACGCGGCGATCCTCGGGATGACGCTGTTCAACGTGGAAGAACCCGACATGTCGGAAATCCATGCGGGCTTGATCGCCGGCTTGTCGAACGGTACGCTAAACCCAATCATCGGGCGAGAGTTGCCCCTCGCCGAAGCGTCGCAGGCCCATCGCATCGTGATGGAGCCTGGCGCGCTCGGCAAACTAGTCCTGAATGCATCGAGCTAAATATCTGTTTGTAAGCGTAGCCGTCGGCCTGATGGCGACGGCTGCGCGATTCCACGCGCAACCTTCACACGGCAAGCAGGTCTACGACGCGCACTGCGCCGAATGTCACGGCGAATCGGGCGCGGGCGACGGACCGTCGGCGGCGTTTCTCAATCCGCGGCCGCGCGACTTCACGTCCGGCAAATACAAGATCCGCACGACCGAAAGCGGCAGCGTCCCGACGGATGCCGATCTCATCCAGTCGGTGAAGCAAGGCCTCTACGGCACGGCGATGCCCGGCTGGGATCACGTGCTGACCGACGGCGATATTGCCGACGTGGTCGGCTTCATCAAATCGCTGTCGCCGCAATTTCAATCGGCGCAGCCGATGCCGATCGCGGCGGCCACGCCGGTGCCAAGCTCGCCCGACAGCGTCGGACGCGGGCAGAAAGCGTACGAGAAGTTGCAGTGCGCGAAATGCCACGGCACCGACGGCCGCGGTGCCGGCGCCGTCACGACAACGTTCATGGACGACTGGCGGCAGCCGCTGCGATCCGCCGATCTGACGGAACCGTGGACATTTCGCGGCGGCTCGACGTCGCGTGACGTGTACTTGCGTTTCCGGACCGGCATGGCGGGAACACCGATGCCGTCGTTCAAGGACGCGGCGAACGACAACGAGATGTGGGATCTCGCCAACTACGTCGTCTCGCTCGCGCGCAAGCCGGTGTGGTCGATGACCGCCGACGAAGTGAAGGCGTTTTACGCACAGCAGGACGCGGACGCGAAGAAGAATCCGGTCACGCGTGGCGAATATCTCGTCAACACGCTCGGCTGCACCGTGTGCCACTCGGCCTATGACGATCACAAGCGCGTCATGCCGGGCAAGCTGCTCGCCGGCGGATTGGACATTCGGATCGATCCGTACGGCGACTTCCCCGCCGGCAATCTGACGCCAGACAAAGAAACGGGTCTCGGCAACTGGACCGACGATGAGGTGAAGCGCGCGATCACGAAAGGGATCCTCAAAGACGGAACACGTCTGCTGCCGTTCCCGATGGACTACGGGTCGTTCTCGACGATGAAACCCGAAGACATCGACGCGATCGTCGCCTACCTGCGATCGATTCCGCCGGTCGTCAACCGCGTGCCGCACCTCAAATGGGCCTCGTTCCCCGTCTACATGTGGGGCAAGTTCAAGATGCTGATCCTGGGCGGCGATCCGCCAATCGTCTTCTTTCCGAGTGCGGGAGGGCGATGATGAAGAGATTCCTCAAGTGGACGGCGATCGTCGTGCTCGTGCTGGCGGTGATCGCGTTCGGCTGCTTTCTGTACCTGATCCCGCCGTTCTTCGTGGTCGCGCCGGAAACGTTCGGCAAACAGATGATGGATGCGCCGCCGCCGGTTGCCGACATCGCCGACCCGAAAGAGCGCGCCATCGCCGAACGCGGCCTCTACATCGTGCGCACGACCGGCTGCATCGGCTGTCATGCGACAAACGGATCGCAGGGTCCGGACCTGACGAAGTACCTCGCAGGCGGCGCATTGAAATTTCAGACCGCGCACGCAACCTACGTCAGCCGCAATCTGACGCCGGACAAGACGACGGGGCTCGCGCGACGGACCGACGACGAGGTGAAGCGCGTGCTTCGCAGCGGCGTATTCTCCGATGGCCACGTCGTCGAGGGCAGCGTGATGCCGTGGCCGGTGTTCTCGAATTGGACCGAAGAAGATCGACAGGCGGTGGTCGTGTACTTACGCCACCTGAAACCGGTCAATCATCAAACGCCTGAGCCGGTTCCGGGCAACGCGATCACGATTCCGGGCGCGTTCGAACAGGACTACGGCAACAAGGATTACGGACTCGCGCCCGCAAAATAGCGTGCAGCTGACCTTGCTGCGCCGTTTACACAAACGATAAAGTCGGCCTCCGGACAAAGGAGGCACGCATGCGAAGGGCATACCTGTGCATGGTGCTTGTCGCGGCATTCGCCATCGCCGCGTCGGCGCAGGAAACCACAGGAACGATCACCGGAACTGCCAGCGATCAAACGGGCGCCGTTCTCCCGGGCGTCACGGTCACCGTCAAGAACACGGATACCGGCACACAACGCAGCGTCGTCACGAACACGGAAGGCGTGTACGTCGCGACGCTGCTGCCGGTCGGCGCGTACGAAGTCACCTTCGAGCTCTCGGGATTCCAATCGCAGACGGTGCGTGGCATCACGCTGCACGTCAACGATCGGCAACAAATCGACGGGCGCCTGTCGGTCGGCGGTGTTGCCGAGAACGTGACGGTCGCGGCGGCGCGCGAGCTCGTGCAACCGATCGCGGCACTGCAGACGACGATGGGGTCGAAGCAGGTGCAGGAACTGCCGCTGAACAACCGGAATTTCGTGCAGCTCGCCGTGCTCGCGCCCGGCGTATCGAGCGATTTGAGCGACGAAGTGGGCGTCGGACTGGCGAGCACGGTCAGCATTTCGATCAACGGCGCGCGACGCAACGCGGTCAACTGGCTCGTCGACGGCGTGTCGGACGTCGACGTCGGTTCGAACATCACGCTGCTCTCGACGCCGAGCCTCGACTCGATCGAAGAGTTCAAGATCATCACCAACGGCTACCAGGCCGAGTGGCCGCGCAGCGGCGGCGGCGTCATCAACGTCGTCACCAAAGGCGGGTCGAACACCTTCACCGGCACGGCGTACGAGTTCCTGCGCAGCGAGAAGCTGAATGCGAACTCGTTCTTCCGGAACCTGAACGCGGATCCGACGATCAACAGCGGACCTGCGCCGCTCAAGTACAACAACTTCGGCGCGACCGTCGGCGGTCCGGTGGAAAAGAACAAGCTGTTCTTCTTTTTCTCGGAGGAGCTGCGCCGGATTACGCGCGTGCCCGGGTCGACCACGGCCAACACGTACGATCCGAACTGGCTGACCGACCCGACGAGCCCCAACTACGTCGCGCCGGCGCTGCGCGATCCGAACGCGGTCAAGTTTCTGCAGGCGTGGCCAGCGCCCAACAGCGGTGCGAGCCGCTATTTGACGACGGCGCCGAACATCAACAACACGCGGCAGGAAGTCGTCCGCGTTGATTACGACGTCAACCCGAACACCCGCATCACGGGCCGTTACACGCACGACAACAGCTTCACGCACGAACCGGGCGGACTGTTTTTCAACACGGCCGTTCCCGGCGTGGCGACGACCGACACGAACGT
>Ga0070741_10017021_pt1 | contig 12008 bp, 9 predicted proteins | sample Coa_R1_4_FD_66440 | JGI IMG/M metagenome (GOLD analysis project Ga0070741, IMG submission 66440) | Surface soil microbial communities from Centralia Pennsylvania, which are recovering from an underground coalmine fire - Coalmine... | ecosystem: Environmental > Terrestrial > Soil > Unclassified ...
CGACTGATTTACCAATGTGATTTTGATTGCGCCGTTCGGACATGATTGCACGCACGCGGGCGCTTCGCCGACGGCAAGGCGGCTCACGCACATGTCGCACTTGCGGACAATGCCAAGTTTTTCAGAATACTTCGGCACTTCATACGGACACTTCATTACGCAATACTGGCAGCCAATGCACTGGTCATCGAGATGCCGCACGATGCCCGTCGCTGGGTCTTTGTCGTAGGCTTTCACCGGGCAACCGTTGAGACAGCCGGGGTCAACGCAGTGATGACACGCGCTCGTGATGGTTTGCTGAAATGATTTTTCTTCCGCGACACCGTGAAGCAATCCGACTTCGCGCCACGTTTCATTTTCGTCCAAGCCGTTCAGCGAATGGCAACCGGCGACGCACGCTTTGCAACCGGAGCAGGCGTCGAGGTTCACTTGAAACGCGTATTGCTCGCCGGGATTTGGCGAACGTGTCGGCATCAGCGCGCTGTAAATTTTTTCTGAATGGCCGTTGCGGTCGTGGTGCTGCGAGAAGCGTTCCACCGCTGTCAGCGTGCGCTGCTCGACGAGCAATTCGTCAATCAACGTGCGCGAATTTTCTGTGGCAGGCGCAATCATTCGTCGTTGGTGAAAATTGCCTGCAACGTGTTCAACTCGTGTCGTTGCGTAAATTTTTGAAATGTTTCGCCCGCCTCGCGCCGCCGCAAATAACCTTTCAACATTTTTTCCAACGTCGGCTGCAAATCGTTGACGGTGATGCCGGAAAAAATTTGCCGTCCGACCGCCTGATTTTTCCCGAAGCCGCCGCCAACAAAAACGTGGTAGCCGTCTTCGCCGCGGACTTTCACGCCGAGCAAACCGATGTCGCCCATGTAATGTTGCGCGCAAGAATTCGGGCAGCCGGTGAGATGGATGTTGATGGGCGCGTCGAGCGAAAATTTTTTGTCGAGATAATCTGCGAGTTCGAGCGCGTGGCGTTTTGTGTTCGATTGCGCAAATTTGCAATATGAATTTCCCGTGCAAGCGACCAATCCGCCGCGCAACAAACTTTGTTGCGTGTCGAAACCGATTTTGCGCAACGCCTTTTTTACGGTTTCGACGTAAGCATCGGGAACATTTGGAATGATAAAATTCTGCCAGACGGTCAGTCGGATTTCGCCTGAACCGTAAAGGTCGGCAATCTCCGCAACGCGCAGCATTTGTTTCGGCGTGATTTGGCCGACCGGCATCGCGACGCCAATGTAATTCAAGCCTTTTTGCTTTTGCGAGTGAACGCCGAGATGCGAATGCGGAAATTTTGAATCTGAAAATTCCAATTTCAAGTCCGCCGGAGCGCGTTGCAATTTGTAGCCAAGAATTTTTTCCACCTCGCCGAGATATTTTTCCAGCGACCATGTTTCGAGCAAATGTTTCAGCCGCGCTTTTTTTCGGTCGCCGCGATTTCCGTTGGCAATATAAATGCGAACAATCGCGGCAATCACTTTGTTCAATTCCGACGGTTTCACCAAAACGCCGAGGTCGCGCGCGAACGATTTGTGTCCGGTTGCGCCGCCGAGCGCGATGCGAAAGAAAATTTCGTCGCCGATTTTCACGGCTTTCGCGCCAATGTCGTTCGTATCTTCAACCGTGCCGATGAGTCCGCCGCCGTCGAAGGCGATGTTGAACTTGCGCGGCAAATCGTAATACGAACGGTCGTTGATGATGATTTGCGCGAGTTCGTGGCAAAACGGCATCACGTCAATTAATTCGTGCGGGTCAATTCCCGCAGTCGGATTCGCCGTGAGATTGCGGATGTTGTCCGCGCCCGCGCCGCGCGTGTGCAAACCGATGGATTGAATGCGCCGTAAAACTTCCGGCGCGTCTTTCGGCTGAATCAAACGCATCTGAAAATTCGCGCGCGTCGTGATTTGCACGTAGCCGCTCGTCAATTCTTTCGCGACATTTGCCAATTCGCGCAGTTGAAAAGTTTTTAATTGGCCGCCGGGAATCCGCAATCGCGCCATGAACGCTTCTTTATTTGGCGTGAGAAAAAAAAGTCCGTTCCATTTGAAACGAAAAATTTCCTCTTTGTCCGGCGCTTTATTTGTTGCGGCGTTTTCGAGAATCTGGTCGTAAGCGTCGAGCGGATGCAATTCGCGTTTCACGCGCTCCTCAAAAATCAAATCGTCGAACGAAACTTTTTTTTCCGTCACCGGCATTGGGTCGACATCACCAAACGAAACGCCGTGCGCAGCGAGACCGGCGAAAAATCCTTCGAGATATTTTCGCTGCTCGTCATTGAGCGGCTCGCCGTTGACGTGTTGGATGGGAAGATTGCTCATGCTCAATACACGTCGCGTTGGTAACGCTTTTCCGATTTCAATTTCGCGACATAAGCTTTCGCATCGTCCGCGCTTTTGTTTCCCGCCGTTTCAATAATTTTATGCAGCGCGTCGTCCACATCCTTCGCCATGCGCGAGGCATCGCCGCAAACGTAAAAATGCGCGCCGCTTTCGAGCCATGACCACAATTCAGTGGCGTGCTCAAGCATCCGGTGCTGCACATAAATTTTTTCCGATTGGTCGCGCGAAAATGCCGTGGACAATTTTGTGAGATGGGCGTCGGAAAACATTTTTTCCAGTTCGTCGCGATAATAAAAATCCGTCGCGACGCGCTGTTCGCCAAAGAACAGCCAGTTCTTTCCCTTCGCGCCAACAGCGCGACGTTCATGCAAAAATGCGCGAAATGGCGCGACACCTGTTCCAGGCCCGACCATGATGATTGGCGTTTCACCGTTAGCGGGCAGACGAAACCCATATGATGTTTGCACAAAAACTGGAATTGGATTTTCCATCGCACGGTCGGCGAGAAAAGTGGAAGCGACGCCTTTGCGTTTGCGTCCGTGCGATTCGTGGCGAACGATGCTGACGGTCAAATGCACTTGCCCGGCATGCGTTTTTGGGCTGGACGAAATCGAATAAAGACGCGGCGCGAGTTTTTTCAGCAGCGCGACAAATTCGTCGGGCGAAAATTTTACTTCGGGCGTGGCGAGCAACAAATCAATGATTTCGCGTCCCCAAAGAAATTTTTTCAAATCGTCCTTGCGTTCCGGCAAAAGCAATTCGCCTAAAACAGAATTTCGTTCGCCGATATATTTCAAAAGTTCCGGCGACGGTTTAGTGATGTCATAAAATTCCTTCAGCGCTTTACGAATTGGAATTTCGCCGTTGTTATTTAGCGAGACCATTTCATCACCGGAAAAATTGAGCGCGCGCAAAATGTCCGCGACGAGTTCGGGACAATTTTTTGGGAAAATTCCGAGTGCATCGCCGACTTCGTAATTCAGGCCGGAATCTTCCAGTGAAATTTCGAAATGACGCGTTTCTTTTTGTGAACCATTGGAATTCAATCTGTAATTTGTCAGCAGACGGGCGGGAAATGGGTTTGATTTGGAAAATTCCTCACGCAAAGTCCCAGAGGCGCGAAGAGATTCTATTATTTCTACGGTTTTTGCGTCTTCGCGTCTTTGCGTGAGATTTTTTTCCGGCGCGAACGCAGTCAACACATCGTTCGTCCAATTTTTTGCCTTCGCTTCGTAATCCAAATCGCAATCGGCGAGCGGATGAATCCGTTTCGCGCCAATTTGTTCCAGACGCGCGTCAATTTTCTTTCCGGCAGCACAAAAATGTTCGTAATTCGTATCGCCGAGCCCGAGGACAGAAAAATTTAGATGTGCGAGCGATTTTGCGGCGTCGGTTTGCAGCCATTCCCAAAAATTTTGCGCATTGTCCGGCATATCGCCGTCGCCGTAAGTGCTGGTGACGACGAGCAAATTCGTTTCTTTGCTCCAATCAATTTTTGCATGTTCGTTGGCATCTACGACACGCGAATTGCAGCCGCAGGATTTCGATTCTTTTGCAATTTGCTTCGCCAATTTTTCCGCCGTGCCGGTCTGGCTGCCGAATAAAATAAGCAACGGAATCGTCGCGGCATTTTTTCCCGAACCATTTTGATTCGCCGGAACAAAATTTTTCCCCGCGAGCAATCCGGCGACATAGCCGTTAAGCCAAAGGCGTTGCTCGCCATTGAATGGCGCAGTTTCAGGAATGAGCGGCTCAATTTTCATTTCAGTTAGTGGAAATCAGAGCGCGCCCGTTTTTGCGAGCGGGCGCGGCGACAGGAGGAACAGTGTCGCTAAAAATTAAGTGTAAATTGCACATAGGCGTAATCCGCGTCGCGCTCGCCGCCAGCGCTGACAAGTGATTGCTGGATATATTTGCCGGTAAAAAAGTGGCCGTAACCGCCTTCGATTTGCGCATAGCGTGTGAGCGCGTAACCGGCAATCAAGTCCAATTCGGTTCCAACGAAAGGACTGTAACCGGAATGAATTCCGTAACCACTGGCGCCGCCCGTTGTTCGCGGCGCACCGGCAACGTTGTAAAAATAATCGTGCGTATTCGCGAGCCAGAAGCCATGGCCTTCGAGCGCGACGCTCAAACGCGTCGTCGGTTTGAGCGTGAGTTCGCCGCGAACGTCCTGAATGTTTTGCAGCGAAATGAAATCCATGTAGCCGTAAAATTTGTGGTTCGTTGGAAATAAATTGTCGAACGTGCCGTGCATGCCGTCGGCGGAATTGCCGTCGCCGGAAGAATAATCATATTCAAGCCCGAGCCGCGGCGTGGCCCATAAATCAGCGAAGGTGTAGCCGCCTTGCGCGACAAACATAAATGCGTCCTGTTTCAATCGCGGAGCGGTCAGCGCCGGTTTTGTCGGGTCGGCGAAATCGCCAAATTGATACGCGCCCTCGAGTGAATAATCAAAATTACCCAATTCGCCGGGCTTGGATTTCAATCGTCCGCCGATGGTGTAAATATCGCGCGCGGTCGGCTGCGGAAATTGCGGCGATGGCTCAGTGTTAATCGCTTTGCGGTCGGCGTTGCGCGAAAGAAAATAAACATCGAGAATTGTCGTGGGAATCTTTGTGCTCGTGGCATAAATGCCCGAGAACCAATCATGCGTGTTGTCCACGTCAATAAATTTTCCATTTTCAGGAATTACCGGATAGCCGGTGAAAAAATCTGCGCCGAAAAATTCATTCTGCCAGCGGACTTTCGCCGCGTCGAATGAACGTCCGACATTGTTCCAGCCGAAAGCGCCGACCAACCGTTCTTCGCCGTAAGACAATTCCTGCCGTCCGGCTTTGAGCGAGAGCGGAAATTCTTTGTGATTGCCGAGCGTGAAATACGCCTGATGCAAATCAATTGCGTCGGCTTCCGGACCGTTTTCCTTTCGCTTCACCGTGCCCGGAATCGCGGGTGCGTTGGCGTAAGCGAAGCGCTCGTCGCTCAATGCCACGCTGCTTTGCGGTTCAACGTAAGCGCTCCACCATTTTTCCGTGTAGCCGACATGAAAGCGCAGACGGTTCAAAAAATAATCGTTCACCATGTCCGCGCCGTGGTCGCGAAAATCCACCGAGCCGGTGTGACCTTGGATGGCAAAACCGGATTTGTCTTCGAAGCGCAAACGGTCGGTGCCGCCAAAATCCCATTGATTCATGTAGGGATTTTGCGCGCGCAAGTATTCGTTGAGAAATCCCTGAAACGGCGTGGGCGGCGGTGGCGGCGTGTATTGCGCGTGGGCTTGTTCGAGCGCGGCGAGCACCAGCGCGCCGGCGGAGAGAGTTTTCAAGGTTGGCATCATGGATTTAGTTTTTAGGTTTGGCATAGGTTGATTAAGCGTGATTGAGCAAAACGTTCAAAGCTTTGCGATGGGCGGAACCGTTTGGATTTTGCGGCGGTGATGACTTCGGCAAATCAATTTTCGTCTTTGGCAATTTTTTGTGCGCGCGCTCTTCGAGGAACGCGATGAGATGCTCGCGCAATTTGTAGTAATCGGGATGCTCCAGCACGGCTTTGCGGTCGCGTGGACGCGGAAAATGCACTTCAAGAATTTCACCAACTTCGGCTTCCGGCCCGTTGGTCATGCAAACGATTCGGTCGGCAAGAAACAGCGCTTCGTCCACGTCGTGCGTCACCATCAACGCGGTTTTTTTGTCTCTGCGCCACAGTTCGATGAGCACCTGCTGCAATTCCATCCGCGTGAGCGAATCGAGCATTCCGAACGGCTCATCGAGCAGCAACATTTTCGGCGAAAGCGCAAATGCGCGGGCAATGCCAACGCGTTGGCGCATTCCTTGAGAAAGTTCCGCAGGCTTTTTGTGCATCGAATCGGCAAGGCCAACGACACTCAAATAATATTCCGCGATTTGTTTCCGCTCGGCTTTGTCCGCCGTGAAAAAAACCTGGTCAACACCGAGCATCACGTTTTCAAACGCCGTCATCCACGGCAACAAACACGGCGATTGAAAAACGATTCCGCGATCCGGTCCCGGCCCGACCAATTCTTTCCCGGCCAAAATAATTCCGCCGCCGGTGATTTCGTTTAGTCCGGTGACCATCGAAAGCACAGTGGATTTGCCGCAACCGGAATGACCGATGAGGCAGACGAATTCGCCTTTTTTGATTCGAAGATTGAAATCCTTGACGATGACTGCGTCGCCTTTCGGCGTCGGATAAATCTTCGTGAGATTATCTATGACGAGATAATCGCTCATGCGCTCACCTCGATTTCTTTCACTTCGCGGCGGCGAATCGGTTTTGTTCGACCGCCGAGCGCATGGCGCGGCAGCGACAAATCTTCCGGCTCGATGTCCGGCAAAATTAATTTTTTCGTCAGCGTCGCGTGGTGCTCGCCTTTTGAATTGAGCAAATACTCAATGATTTCACGGCGAATTTCCTTGAAGCGCGGCTCGTGATTGATGGCTTTACGGTCGCGCGGACGCGGAATATCAATTTGAATCGCATGCCCGAGCGTCGCGCCCGGCCCGGCGCTCAATGGAATAATCCTGTCGGCCAATAAAATTCCTTCGTCAGGGTCGTTGGTAATCATCACGACGGTTTTTTTATCTTCCGACCAAATGCGGGAAATTTCGTCCTGCAATGTCGCGCGGGTCAGCGCGTCAAGCGCCGAAAGCGGTTCGTCGAGCAAAAGAATTTGCGGATTCATCGCCAGCGCGCGCGCAACGGAAACGCGCTGCCTCATGCCGCCGGAAAGTTCGCCCGGCTTTTTGTCGCGCGCGGGTGTGAGGTTAACTATCGCGATGTATTTTTCGACGTGCTCCTTTTTCTTTTGCGGCGACCAATTGGGATTCACGGCTTCGACCGCGAGAAAAATATTTTCAAACACCGAAAGCCACGGCAGCAGCGAATAATTTTGGAAAACAATTCCGCGGTCAGGGCCGGGCGCGGTGATTTCTAAATCGTTGAGCGTCAGATTTCCGCTGTCGGCTTTGAGCAAACCGGCAATCAGCGAAATCAACGTCGTTTTGCCTGCGCCGGAAAATCCGACGATGGCGACGAATTCGCCTTTTTCGATTTGCAGATTGATGTCGCGCAAAACTTCAGCGCGACTTCCGTTCGCACCAAAACCTTTGCTGACATTTTTTAATTCGAGAAAGGCCATTGCAATTATGCTGTTTTGAATTTGCTTTCCGCCAAGCTCATCAATCGGTCGAGGACAAAACCCACGACACCAATCGTGATGATGCAAAGGATGATGTGCTCGTAGATGAGCGAGTTGTATTCCTGCCAGAGAAATCCGCCGACGCCGGGGCGACCCGTGAGCATTTCAGCCGCGACGATGACGAGCCACGCGATGCCGAGGCTCAAACGAAATCCCGTGAACATATACGGCAGCGCCGCAGGAATCAGGACTTTGAAAAGTGTTTTCGTGCGCGAGAGTTTCAAAACTTTGGCGACGTTCAAATAATCCTGCGGAATCGCGCGCACGCCGACGGCGGTGTTCAAAACCGTCGGCCACATCGCGCAAATGGCGATGGTGAACAGCGCGCCGAGTTCGGAAGCATTTTTTCCCGCGCCCATGAACAAAACCAATCCGAGCGGCAGCCATGCCAGCGGCGAAACGGGACGAAGCACTTGGATTATCGGGTCGAAAATTTTTGTGAACGTTTTTGAAAGTCCAAGAAAAAATCCAAGCGGCGTGCCGATGAGCAGCGCGAGCGCGTAACCTTTTGCGACGAGAATCAGCGAATACCACGTGAATCGCAAAATGCCCTGGTCCATTTCGCCGCGTTTGGCGAACGGCTCGACGATGTAAGGTTTGCTCGTCTCCCATGTTTTGAGCGGCGACGGCAATTCTTTTGCCCATGTCGCGGAAGAAATTTGCCAGAGCAACAAAACAATTCCCGCGCCGATGAGCGGCAGCACGAGCCAATCCAATTTGAACGATTTCATTTCAGCCTTTCACGTTGTTGACCGCAAAACTTTTTGCGTAAGCCTCCAAATCGCCGGTCGGGTCGAACGTCGCGCCGTCGAACAGCGTTTCCTTGTCGTTGTTCATGCCGCCGTGCGTGTAGCCGATTTCTTTCATCGCTTCTTCGTAAATGTCCGGGCGCATGACTTGCTTCGCGATGCCGTCGTAATCCGGCGCGCCGTGAACAAGTCCCCATCGGCGATATTGCGTGAGAAACCATTTGGCATATTTCGGCTGCGGATAATTGCAATTGCGGCTGCTGAAAATCATGTAGTTCGGGTCTTCAATTTTGCGACCGTCGCCGTAATCGTAGTGACCTTGCAACCGTCCGAGAATTGTCTTGGCGTCGCAATTGATGTAAGTCGGGCGCGAAACGATGTCGCATTGCTCCGGGCGATTGTTCAAATCGTCGAGCCATACGCTCGCTTCGTTCAATGCTTTCAAAACCGCCTTGACCGTGTTCGGATTTTTGTCGGCAAATTCGGCAAGAAACGCGCAAACTTTTTCGGGATGGTCGCGCCACATGTCTTGCGTGGAAACGGAAGTGAAACCAATTCCATCGGCAATCGCGCGCGCGCCCCACGGTTCGCCAACGCAGAAGCCGTCCATTTTTCCAATCTTCATGTTCGCGACCATTTGCGCCGGCGGAACGACGATGAGCGAAATATCTTTGTCGGGATTGATGCCGCCTGCGCCGAGGTAATAGCGCATCCACATCGCGTGCGTGCCCGGAGGAAATGTCATCGCGAACGTCAACGGCTCGCCGAGCGACTGCGCTTGCTTCACAAACGGCATCAAGGCTTTCGGGTCCGCTCCAACTTTTCCTTTCCATTCTGTCTTGAGTGAAATCGCCTGGCCATTGCGATTCATCAGCCACGGAATAATCATCGGTTTCTTCGGCGAACCGGCGAGGCCCATCGTGCTTGCAATCGGCATTCCGATGAGCATGTGCGTGGCTTGAATCGTGCCGCTCGAAAGATTGTCGCGGATGGCCGCCCAATTCGCGCCTTTCGTCACGGTGGAATTGATGCCGTATTTTTTGAAAAATCCTTTTTCGTGCGCGATGACGATGGGCGAGCAATCCGTCAGCGCAATCATGCCGAAATTCAGCGCGGCCGTTTCCGGAGCGTCGCTGGCATAAACGCTGCCGACCCATGATTTAGGCAATCCAGCAAAAAGCGCGGTGAGCGTGATGCCTTTGGCGGCTTTGCCGAGAAAATCGCGGCGTGAAAAATTAGACGAGGACGGTTTGTTTTTCTGTTTCATTTTTTGGAGTTGGATTGGAATTGTGAAGCCGAACGGCTCTTTCAAAAATGTCCGCGCGAAAAACTTTTTTGCTGAGCGCGAAATTTAGTGCGTTCGCGTCTTTGCAAAGTCCGCTGTCGCGCAAATGTTGAATGACCCACGCGGCTTTTTTCCCGCACGGCTCGTTGGCCTCGTAGCGATGAAAAACTGTGAAATCGGGAACGGTGCGCGTGAGGTCGTGGCCGAAATCAAATTCGCCGCTGAAACTGCGGCGCAATGCTGCTTCCGTCGCGCCGATGTATTCGCGACGCGCGAGTGTGGCGACAATCTGCTCGTGATTTTCCGGCGCGTCGCAAAATTCGCACGCTTCAAGCAGCGCGGCAATGAGCGCGAGATGTTCTTCGTTTCGTTTTCCGGCAAATTCGCCGCGAACCATCAAAACTTTTTCCGGATGACCGAAATCCAATTCCGCGCTCGCGGCGATGCACCAGCCCACGCGCGATTGCACGGCGACGGAATTCCACGGTTCGCCGACGCAAAAGCCATCGAGATGTCCGGCCTTAAGATTCGCGACCATTTGCGGCGGCGGCACGACGACGATGCGCACGTCGCGGTCGGGAATAATTCCCACGCGCGCCAGCCAGCCGCGCAAAAGAAAATTGTGCGATGAAAACGGATAGACGACGCCGAACGTGAACGTTTTTTCGCGGCGCGTTTTCAGAATTTCTTTCCGCAACGTCTCGCCGTCGCGAACGCCGCGTTCCCACAAATCGTTTGAAAGCGTGATAGCGTTGCCGTGCAAATTCAAAACGAGTGCGGTGAGACAATCGCATTGGACGGAGCCAAGTCCGAGCGTCGCGGCGAACGGCATTCCGGCGACGGCGTGCGCGGCGTCCAGTTCGCGATGGATGATTTTGTCGCGGATGGTCGCCCAGCCGAGTTCGCGGCTCAAAACAACGTCGAGTCCGAATTTTTTGAACAGGCCAAGTTCCTGCGCCATCACCAGTGGCGCGCAATCGGTCAACGGCACGAAACCGAGTCGCAATTTTTTGGAATGCGGACTCGCAGTTTTTGCGATGGATATTTTTTTAATCACGCGCGGCAAATTTTCATCGCTGCGCGAAAGATTAGCGGCGAACGTGCCATGTTTCATTTTTGGCGCGATGAATGCTCCGCGTAATGCGCATGGAAAAAATGAATTTGATTCATATATGAATGCACCGATTGACAGCAGGCAGTTGCGCGCGTTTTGTGTTTTGGCGCGCACGGGCAGTTTCACGCAGACAGCGCGCGAGCTTCATCTGACGCAATCGGGCGTCAGCCACTCGATGAAGGCGCTGGAACGCGATGTGGGCTGTCTGCTTTTGAACAGGTTGGGCAAAAAAATTGCGCTGACGCAGGCGGGCGAACAGCTTTTGCAATCGGCGCAAAAAATTTTGCGCGAAATGAATGGCGTGCGCGAGTCGCTCGGGCATCTCGGGAAATGGGGAAAAGGGCGATTGCGTTTGGGCGCGAGCACGACGGCTTGCCAGCACATCATTCCGCCGGTGTTGCGCGAATTCAAAGAAAGTTTTCCCGAACACGCGATTAGCATCGAGCCGAACGACACGCGCGGCATGGTTTCGTCGTTGTTGCAGCATCGCATTGACCTGGCGCTTTCGCTCGATCCGGGAAATGAACCGCAATTGGAATTTCATCCGTTGTTCGCAGACGAATTATTTTTTCTCGTCGGCACGCAACATCCATGGGCGCAATCCAAACGCATCGAGCGCGCGGAAATTCCGAAACAAAGTTTCATTCTTTACAGCAAAAACAGCGTCACGTTCCGACTCGTGGAAGATTATTTTCGGCGCGAGCAAATGGTGCTCAATACCGTCATCGAAGTCGGCAGCATGGAAGCGACGAAGGAATTGGTGAAACTTGGATTGGGCGTCAGCATTCTGGCGCAATGGGTCGCGCGAAAGGAAATTGACGAAGGCTCGCTCGTGGCCCTGCCGTTGGGACGACGAAAGCTTCAGCGTCGCTGGGGAATTTTACATTGGCGCGGCAGGCGATTGAATCTGGCGGAAGAAACTTTCATCGGCTTGTGCGAATCGGCGACCAATTTATTCTAGGGTTCAAAGTTGCCGCCCGATTTGAGAACAAGCCGAAGGTCATCGCCAGTTGTCTCAATTAATTTTTTATTTCGGATGGAATCATAAACTGAACTTTTTATTGCCCGACGCCGGCGCAGCCGTGTGGATTCTTTGCCGATGGAACAAAATTCTTCCATCAAAAGCGACCAGGTTCGCTCCATCAACTTTGGGTCAGCAGCAAGCAAATACGCTTTGGCAAGGGTCAGGTTAATCGAAACCGGACGTGTCGCGGCGTCATTCTTTGCGCGGATAATTTGAGCCGCTTTTTGCCGATCGGATTCACGTTTGCCGGTTTCTGAATCAGGCTGTAAAAAATTTTCCCGC
>Ga0070741_10017022_pt1 | contig 12008 bp, 8 predicted proteins | sample Coa_R1_4_FD_66440 | JGI IMG/M metagenome (GOLD analysis project Ga0070741, IMG submission 66440) | Surface soil microbial communities from Centralia Pennsylvania, which are recovering from an underground coalmine fire - Coalmine... | ecosystem: Environmental > Terrestrial > Soil > Unclassified ...
CGGTAGCGCCATCCGGTAGCGCCATCCGGTAGCGCCATCCGGTAGCGCCATCCGGTAGCGCCATCCGGTAGCGCAGGGCTGCATCCAGCGCGGCCGGCCCGTTGGCGCGGGAATCGGAGCAGTCGCCCCCCTCGCAGGGTGCTCGCAGGGTGGACGTGTAAAGCCAGGGGCGGGGCTCCACGGGGCGCCACCGGCACCTTTTGGCAGCACTTCGCCGCCTTGTGGCAGCACGGGCAGCATCGGGCTCAACCTTGCTGTGCGATTGGCACCTTTTGGCAGCACTTCGCCGCCTTGTGGCAGCTTCCGCCGTCTATGTTCATCCCGACCGATGCGACGCGGGCGGCTCGTGGCACCTCATCACCAGACGAGCCGGAGCTGCGCCATCGGCGAGGAGAAACGTATGCTGGCACACTCGCCTGCTTCGCCGGACCGAGAACGCTTTCACCAGCCATGGGTCGAGCCGAGCGCCGCGGCGCTGCCCTCGCCGGCGAGAGCACGACACGGCGGCGCGGCCGAGCGCAAGGGCGAGCCAGCCCCGGCGGCGGCTTCGGCGGCCGGCTCGATTCCCTGGCTCTCCACCACCCTCTCGGCAGCGCTGGCGCGCACGCTCCACGGCCCACTAGCGACGCTGGTCACCTGCGCCGAGCTCCTGCTCGATGACCTGGACCGGCTCGACCGCGCGCAGCTGCGCGCGCTGGCACTTGCCATTCGCTGCCGCACGCTCTGGCTCGAGTGCCTGGTGGAGAACCTGCTCTGCGCCGCCGCCATCCGCGAGCATTGCCTGCGCCTGCACCGGCAGCCGGTGCAGCCGGCGGAGGTGGTGCGCGAGGTGCTCCTGGTCGTGGAGCCGTTGCTCGCGCGTCGCCAGCAGCGAGCGCACTTGCAGATCGTGGGCGGTAGTGGTGGCGAAGGCGGCAGCGATGCCACCATCATGGCCGACAGCCGGCGCCTCGGCCAGGCGCTGCTCAGCCTGCTGCTTGATGCCAGCGAGCGCGCGCCCCGAGGCGCCAGGATCAGTGTTGCGCTCGCCAGGCGGCAGCGCTTCCTGCGCGTGAGCGTTGCCGGCTGCGGACCGGGGCTGCTGCCCGGCGGCGACGTGCTCGTGCCGCCTCAACCTGCGGAATCGCCCGCTGGCCATCGAGTGGAAGGGCTACTGCCCGGCGGCGACGTGCTCGTGCCGCCACCAGCCACCGCCGGCGGCGGGATGCAAAGCCTCGGCCTTGCCGTCGCCAGGGCAATTGTCGAGGCGCATGGCGGCCGGGTGGGCGTGCACCGACGCCGTGGCGGCGCCGGCCTGTGGTTTGAGCTGCCGCTGGTGCAGCCGGCTACTGGTGCCTGAAACGGGCACTCCTCACGTGATGCCGGCTGGCGTGCCCCTGCGGCCTGCCCAGCCTTACGTGATGCCGGCTGGCGTGCCCCTGCGGCCTGCCCAGCCTCAGGCGCTGCGTGGAGTACACTACCGCTCCGCGTGGAGACGCAGGAGGCCGCGCGCGACTGATGGCCGAGCCGACCTGGTGGCCGCTCTGGAGCGAGGGCATGCTGCTGGCCGCCGGCACGGTGCTGGTATGGGCACTGGTCCTGTTCGTCGGCACGCGTGGTGTGCTTCGGCGCATCCCGTTGCTGGCCGCGCTGGCGATGAGCGCCCTGGTGATCTATCTCCTTGGGCAAGTGCTGGCCGCGCTGGCCCCGAGCCAGAGTCTGTGGGCCGCCTGGTCACGCCGCACCTGGTGGGGTGTGGCCTTCGCGCCGGCGTTCTGGCTGGCAGTCACCTTGGCGCTGGCCGCCGCTGAAGGGCCAGTGGAAAGGCAGCAGGCACTGCAGCGGCGGTACCGGCTCGGCATGCCCATTGTGCTGGTGCTGGCCGGCCTCTTCGCCGCCATCGGCACTGCTACCGAGCTGGTGCATCGCTGGAATGCGCCGCCGGTCACGAGCCACTGGACAGTCTTCGGCGCCGTACTCACCTCGCGCGTGAGCCCGGCCGGCGCGCTCTTTCCTGCCTACCAGGCCTTCCTCCTGCTCTGCTCCGGCGGCGCCGCGCTCACGCTGGCGGCCCTGTGGTGGCTGGCACCGGCGGGCTCGCCGCTACGTACGCGCTTCCGCTGGCTGCTCTGCTCGGCAGTGACCTTTCTGGTCGCCGCCGGCTACCTCTCCGTGGCTGGCATCGGGCTCGGCCTCTCCGTGCTGCCCGGCCAGCTGCTGCTCATTGCCGGCATGGCCATCATGGGCTGGAACGTTGCCAGATACGGGGCGCTGCTGGCCGGAGAAGTGGTCACCGGTGACTTCCTGGCTTTTAGCCTAGCCACGCTGGCGGTGGTGGCCCTCTATGGCGGCGTCCTCCTGCTGCTCGCCCCGGTCTCCTTCTCCTGGCTGGAGCGCGTGCTCCCGGCGCTGCTGCTCATCATGGCCAGCCACGCGATCGCGCAGCGGCCCATCGGGCCGCTCGATCGGCTACTCTACGGGCGAGTGGTAGGCACCCTGCGCAACCAGCTGCGCCGGCTCGCCTTGGGTGTGGGACGGCAGCCCGACCCGGTGGCGGCGCTGGCCGAGGTCCGCGAGCAGGTGGATGCGCTGGTGCGCGAGCAGGGTGCCGCCGGGCCGGCCACATCCAGCCCCGGCGCGGCACCGGCGGCACCGGCGGGCTTCCGCGTGCTGGTGGAAGGCGCCTTGCGCCACCTCAACGACCTGCCCGCGCTGAGCCAGCACCCGCTTCTTTATCTCCTCCCGGCAACGGCCCAGGGAGGGGACACGCCACTGGAGCGAGCGGCGCTGCTGCGCCACGAGCTGGAGCAGGCCATCGGCCGGCTGCGCCCCACTGGTGCCGGCCGCGCGCCGGCGCCGGGCTCATCTGCGGGGCCGGGGGGCTGGCTGCACTACCTGGTACTCTACGAAGCCTACGTCGAGGGGCGCCCGAATAAGCAGATCATGCAGCGCTACTACCTCAGCGAGGGCACCTTCCATCGGGCGCGCCGGCGCGCGATCGATGCCCTGGCCGCCGATCTTGGCCAGCAGCCGGCGCCAGGCACCCGCGCCTCATCTCGGTAGCCACTTTAGCTTGCGGATAAATTCGCGGCGAGAGGCTGGGCGGACCACCGGCGGCCACCGAAGTTCAGGCTCACATTCCCCAAGACCGGCAGATCGTCGTCGTCCCGCAGGGCCAGTACCAGCCACTCCTCCAGCACGGCACGCGCGGTAGCCGCCGCAGCCACGGCACGGGCATAGTATGCACCCAGCTCCGCAGCGAGTACGCGTGGAGGGAGAAACGGAGGACCTGGAGTACCGATGCCTATGCCTACCGATCATGGCCAGCCCAGCATCGTGATCATCATGTGCGACCAGCTGCGTGCCGACTTCACCCGTGCGGCCGGCTTTCCGCTGGATACCATGCCGTTCGTCGATTCGCTCGGCGCGCGCGGCGTCCGGTTCGAGCGCGCCTATACGCCGATGCCGGTCTGCGCGCCGGCCCGCATCAGTCTCTTCACCGGCCGGTTCCCCAAGGCGCACCGCGTGCGCCAGAATAGCGCCATCCGCCATCTCTCTAAGCCGGAAGGGGCCGCCGACCTGGTCGATCTACTGCGCGAGCGCGGCTACTTCATTGGTCTGGCCGGCAAGAACCATAGCCATCTGCAGCCGCGAACGCTCGACTTCTGCTCGCTCTACATGCACGCTGGGGCGGTGGCGCTGCCAGGTGTCGAGCGTCCGGTGGCACTCAGCGCGGAGGAGGAAGCCATGGACGCCTGGCTGCGCCACCTGGCACGCGAGCGCGGCGGCCTGAGCCTTGAGCCCACGCCCTTTCCGCTCGAATGCCAGCCACCGTACCGCGTGGTGCGCGATGCTATGCACTGCGTCGACGCCGCGGCCGCCCAGCGCCGGCCGTTCTTCCTCTGGCTCAGCTTCGCCGAGCCGCACAATCCGTATCAGGTGCCCGAGCCATACTTCAGCCTCTTTCCACCGGAGCAGGTGCCCGAGCGCGTGGCCGGGCCGGAGGCGCTGGCGCGCAAGGGTGGGCCGCTGGGCGAAAAGTGGCGCTGGGAGCGCGCGCTGATCGAGCGCATTCGCCCCGGGTACGACGCGCACTGGCGGCGCTATCGCGCCAATTACTGCGGCATGCTGCGCCTGCTTGACGACCAGATCCGGCGCTTCGTCGAGCACCTGCGGGCACGCGGCCTGCTGGAGCGCACGCTACTGGTCTTCACCGCCGACCACGGCGACTACGCCGGCGACTACGGGCTGCAGCGCAAAGGGGTTGGCCTGCCCGAATGCCTGGTGCGCGTGCCACTCCTCTTCTGGGGCCCGGGGATCGTCCCCGGTGGCACCGCCGGGCGCGATGCCCATGTCTCGCTCGTCGATGTGATGCCGACGCTCTGCGAGGCGCTGGGGATCGAGGTGCCGTACGGTGTCCAGGGGCGCAGCCTGTGGCCGCTGCTCACCGGCGGCGACTATCCGCGCGAGGAGTTTCGCAGCATCTACGCTGAGCTGGGGTTCGGCGGCCTGCACTACGGCGAGCACGAGTCTCCGCCGCTGCACTTCCCCTATGACGGCTCGCACTTCGATGAGCTCAACGCCGTGACCCAGAGCGGCACGACGAAGATGGTGCGCATGGGGCGCTGGAAGCTCACCTTCGATATGCTCGGCAATGGCGAGCTTTACGACCTGGAGGCCGACCCGGCGGAGCTTGACGACCGCTTCGGCGACCCGGCCTGCGCCTCCGTGCGAGCCCAGCTCACAGAGGAGCTGCTGCGCTGGACGATCCGTGCCGAGGACGATCTCCCCCTCGCCGCCTACGTGCCGAAGCGCGCGCCACGCAATTGGTATGCCGCCGGGCCCGACGGCTCTCCTGAATGAAGGGTTCGCTGGTTCGCTGGTTCGCTGGTTCGCTGGTTCGCTGGTTCGCTGATGGCTACCTGACAGGCGTCTGGCCTTTCGCCCGCTTGGCAGAAGGGCAATGCGCGTGACAGCTGCCCCTGAAGGCCTGTCTTCAATCCAGGCAATAATCATTGCAATCACCCAGGGGGCACGGTCGCTCTCGCCGCGCGTGCCGTCGCGGGTGGCCAGGCTGCGGAACTGCTCGCACCGGTTGATCAGCCGTTCGATGCGGTTGCGTCGCCGGTTGGCGGCCTGATCCCAGCAGCCACCACGGCGCTCCCTCCGCAGCCGGGCAATGGGGTACCGGATGCCGCGACGGCGGCAGAAGCGGCGCTGCGCCCGACCAGTGCCGCCCGTGTCACCGACCACCTGCTCGGGGCGCACCCGCGGCTGGCCTTGAGCATCCGCCGACCTTCCTGACGCGGCCGCCCCGGTTGGTGCGGTGGCAGCAGCGGGCGGAGCCGCGCCCACTCGGCGTCCGTCAGTTCGTGCCGGTGTGGCATCCCGCACCTCGGCGTCTGCCCGATTGGTCAGCAGCAATATGCCGTCCCAACCTCATCCTTTGAAGATAGACCCTAGCGCCGTTGGGCGAAGGGCCGGGGAACCGGCGTGGGACAGGGCTCATCGCCGGTCAAGCAGGGGGATGGAGCGCGCCATCACTTCGGCCGGCTGAGCGGGCGGCCCCGCGGCGGCGTAGCCGATGCTGATCGCCAGTAGCGCGAGCGGTCCGCGCCGCGGTGTCCAGGCGCTCCGGGCGGCGATGGCGGCCGTGGTGGTCGTGGCGTCCATGGCGTTCCCTCCTGGTCAAGCATGCCGTCCTTCGTGCTGCCACTAGCCTACGCCTGGCGCCAGCCGCTGCCATCGGCAGAACGGCCCACCCGTATGCGGCTGGGGAAGATAGGCCAGCTGACTCACGCCGACCGTCCTGTCTAGAACGGGTAGCGATGCGCCGGCCCTGCACCGTACACTGACGGTGTGGTGGCGCAGGAGCGGTACGCGCGTGTCGAGGCCTGCTCCCTCATCGAGGACGTGGTCGTGCCGCGCCTGCTGCAGGGCACGGTCTCGCTCGTCCTGTCCTCTGCATCGGACGGTGCAGACGGGTGCGCGGCGTCCACCGCCCGCCTGCCGCGGCGCTTCGCCTCCATCGAGCACGCCCACGGGGGCTACGAGGTGTGCTGGGTCATCCGGGGACGCTGCACACTGGCCGTCGCCGGGCGCCGGCTGACCCTCGACCCGGGCGTGACCTGCCTTGTCCGGCCGGAGGAGATACACCAGCTCTGGCCCACGCAGGCGCTGGAGCCGTTCGAGGTGCTGTGGTGGTGCATCTCGCCACGGGGCATCAGCCTGCCGGTAGAGGGGTTCTCCGGGGAGCACCAGGTGACCCAGGGCGACTACGTGGCGCTGGACACCGGAACCGCCATCCCGGTGCGGGTAGCGCAGGAGCTCGAGCGGCGCCAGGCACACAGCGACCTGCTGGTGCGGGCGTTGCTGCTGCAGTTGGCGGCCGTCATCCTGCGCCGGCTGGACGAGATCGCCACCGGCCGGGCGGACGCCTGGGCCAGCGGGCGGAAGGGCTGTTGGCACGTCGAGCGCGTCGTGCACTACGTCGAGACCAACTACGGGGCCGACATCACGCTGGAGCGGCTGGCGCGAGTGGCCGGGTTGTCCCCCTTCTACCTGACCACGCTGTTCCGGCGGGTGACCGGGCGCAGCGCGATGGGCTACGTGCGCGACGTGCGCCACTGGCAGGCGCTGGCCCTGCTCCGCTCGACCGAGCTGGACGTGGCGGCGGTGTCCCGCCAGGTGGGATACGAGGACCCCTACTACTTTAGCCGCGTCTTCAAAGCCCGCCAGGGCTGCTCACCCCTGGAGTACCGCCGCCGCGCCCGCAGCGACCTGCCGACCGCCGAGGGATGAGTGGTCGGCGTAGCGCAAGATTCCGCAACTCTTCGAAGTTCGCTCCATTCAATTCCGTACTAATCCGTCCTACACTGGGGTGGGGCGGGACCGCGCTCGCGTTACCGTGCGGCGCGGCGCCGGCCGGGAAGGAGGGTGCGCATGTCGGCTCGGGGAAACCACTACGTGCCATCGCGGCGCGCCGTGGCGTCGGCCGTCACGCGGCGGGGATTGCTCGTGCCAGCCGCCGCGGCCGGTACGGCGCTGGCGCTCGCCGCCTGCGGCGAGTCCGGAGGCACTGCGCAGACGCGGCCGGGAGCGGCTTCGGGTGAGGTGAGCGTCCTGTACTACACCTCGACCGAGCCCGCCACCGCGCGTATGCAGCGCCAGGAAGCGTGGCTCAAGGCGGTGCTGCCGTCGGTCACCACCACTATGGTGCCCACGCCGGACATCGCGGGGAAGTTCGTCACCATGAGCGCCGGCGGCACGCCGCCCGACCTGACCTGGACGGGCATCGAGGTGGCGCAGCACGCGGCGGCCGGGCTCCTCCTGGCCCTGGACGACCTGCTGTCGCGCGACCGCAGCTTCCCGATCAGGGAGTTCTTCCCGCAGACCATCGACGCGTACAAGTACAAGGGCAGGTTGTGGGGCCTCCCCTACGGCGTGACCACCCATGCCATGGCTTACAACAAGGGCCTGTTCGACAAGCAGGGGATCAGGTACCCCACCAAGGACTGGACCATCCAAGACTTCATCTCCATGGCCCGCCGATTCGTCTCGCCGCCGGGCGTGGAACCCCAGGTCTGGGGCGGCTGGATTACCCACCTGTATACCGCCATCTGGATGTACGGCGGCCAGGTGTACGACAAGGACTTCACCAAGTCGCTCATCGACCAGCCGAAGGCCATAGAGGGGCTCCAGTTCTACTACGACCAGGGGTTCGGTGCGCTGAAGATTGCCCCCACGGTCAGTACGTCGCACCGTGCGCCCCTGAACCCCACGTTCGGTAACGGGCAGCTGGCCATGGTCAACATGGCTCCTTTCACCATCTCGGTGCTCCGCGAGCGCTACCCGAGCTTGGAGTGGGATGTAGTGACCGTTCCGTGGAATGGTAGCCGGACGCGCAGCACGTGGCTCTCTGCCGAGGGGTTCTCCATCTCCAGCGGGACGAAGAACCGGGACAGCGCCTGGGCCGTGCTGAAGCAGATCTGCGGCAAGGACTCGCAGGTCAGCTTCTATGTGCCGGAGGTGGCCAGCGTCCCGGCGATCCGCTCGGCGGCGGAAAGCAACTTCGTCAGCGCCGTCCCCGGCAAGCAGCTCAAGGCCTGGGTGGAGAGCATCGACTTCGCCACGCTGTGGGGCGGCCACCCGGTCATCCTCAAGACGGATACCCCGGTTGCGGCCGCCTGGGACGAGATACGCGAGGGGCGCAAGTCCGTCCGCGATGGAGCAGCCGAGGCGGCCCAACAACTGAACCAGCTCCTGAAAGAGACCTCCGCCTCATGACCAGACGGCGAGCCGGGCCGCGCCCGGTTGTGATCGGCAGCTGCGCCCTGTCCGGCCGGGGCATCCGCGACCCCGACCAGCTCCTGGCCAGCGGCCTGGCCATGGTGGACGAGATGGCCCGCCAGGCGGACGAGCGCGGCTGGCGCCTGGACCTGGCCGTGCTGCGGGAGACATTCGCCCACGTGGACGACGCCCGCCCGCAGGAGGCGGCCGAACCCCTGGACGGCCCCATCGTGACCGCGCTGGCCGCCAAGGCGCGCGAGTATGGCGCGTTCGTCACCGCGCCCCTTTGGCTGCGCGAGGGGGACTGCATCTACAACTCCATCGTCCTGCTCGACCCGCGGGGCGAGCCGGTGGGCGCGTACCACAAGGTCTTTCCGGTGGTCATGCCCGACGGCTCGATCGAGGGCGGCATCACGCCCGGCCGGGAGTTCCCGGTATTCGACCTCCCGTTCGGGCGGGTGGGCCTGCAGAACTGCTTTGACGCCTGCTACGACGAGGGGTGGGCGGCGCTGGCGGCGCAGGAGGCCGAGCTGGTGCTGATGCCTTCCGGCGGCGGCTCGACCGTCTCAGCGATTACGGGGCACGCCTACAGGCACGGCTACTACGTCGTGTCCTCATCGTATCGCGCGCCAGCCGTGGCCATCGACCCGCTGGGGCACGAGATCGCTCGCGCGGCGCAGGACCGGGACGCGTTCGTCGTGCGGGTGGACCTCGACTTCCGTATTCTCCCTTCCAGATTCCTGTGGACGCGGGGCAAGGAGATTCGGGAGAAGTACGGCGATCGCGTGGATTTCGGATGGCATGACCAGGAGGGCCACTGCCTGCTCACCTCCACCGATCCCCACCTACCGATTGGCCGGCTGGTGCAAGAAGAGCGCCTGGAGACGCTGCGCGAGTTCCTGGCCCGTAACCGCGCCGCCCAGGACGCCGCGCGCGGTGGCCCGCCCATCCTGCCGAAGCGCGCGCCACGCAATTGGTATGCCGCCGGGCCCGACAGCTCTCCTGGATGAAAGTCTCGCTGGTTCGCTGGTTCGCTGATGGCGACCTGACAGGCGTCTGGCCTTTCGCCCGCTTGGCAGAAGGGCAATGCACGTGACAGCTGCCCCACTAGCGCTTGGCGGGGCGCAAGCCTTGCCGGTCGAGCGGGATCGACCGCGCCACGCGGTCCTCCGCGTGACAGCTGCCCCACTAGCGCTTGGCGGGGAGCAAGGCGTTGGCCTCCGTGGTCATCTTCAGCATCGCATCCTTGCTGGAGAGCTGGCCGTTGAGCACCGCGTTGAAATTGTTACTGATGATCGTACTGATATCGCCCCACTCCGGGATACGAGGGATCCACGGGTGGGCGAACTGCCGGCTCTCGACGACGTACTTCCACCCTTGGGGAAGACCGGGTACCTTCAGTTCGGAGAACCGCTTGGCGTTCGACTTTCTCACCGGCTCGTACATCAGGTCGTCGATGCGCATGGCATCCGCCTCGGCCGAGCCCAGGTGGGTCAGAAACGCCCAGGCGGCATCGGCCTGCTTGGTCGGCGCGGCGATCACCATGAGCTGGGACTCCACTCGTGTGAAGCGCGCCTTCTTCCCTGCAGGGACCGGTGCGATGCCCCAGCTAAGCTTGGCGTCCATCACCGGCTCGCGCAGACTGGCGGTAAAGTCTGAGCCCTGGATCGCATTGAGCACCTTGCCGTTGGGGAACGCCCAGAGGATATTCGCCTTCTGCTGGTCGGGAGTCGCTCCCATCTTCGCCAGGTCATCACCCTGCACCGTCAGCTGGCGCCGGGCGACGAAATCATAGATGTAGTCCATCGCCTCGAGTGCCGCCGCCGAGTCGTACAGCAGCTTCGTCCCTTCCGGATTGAGCGTCTCGCCGCCGTTGGCCCAGGTGAGCACCGCCAGGTCGTCGGTACCCATGCTGCGGTGGGCTACACGGTACGTGGTCTGATCACCCGTGCGGTTCGTCAGCTTGACTGCGGCTTCCTTGTAGAGGTCCCAGGTCCAGGTACCGCCCTCTGATGCCTCAGCCGGGGTCTTGAGGCCTAGCTGGTGGTAGGCGTCGATATTAAAAAAGTGCACGGCAGTCGATGGAATAATGGGCAGGCCCATCAGCCGGCCCTGGTATTCGCTCTGGCTCCAGAGCACCGGGTAGGTATCGTCCTTGCCGGCCCCCTTCGGATCCTTCGCCGCGTAGGGTGTCAGATCGAGCAGCAGTCCTTTGGGCCAGAAGCCGGCCAGCCGGCTCGCCTGCAGCCAGAACACATCCGGTGGGGTCCCAGCGGCGTAGAGCGCTGCGATCTTGGCGAAGGTCTCGTTCGAGCTTTGGAAGCCGGCGCTGTTGTCGGTGATCTTCACATTCGGGTGCTTGTCCATGTAGGCTTTGACGATCCGAGCGTTGTTCTGGCCCCTGCTATCTGCTGGATTAGTGGCCGAAAAGTTCATGTAGGTGAGCTCGACCGGCCCCTGCTCGATGGGCGCCGGCACCATTGATCGGCTGCAGGCCGCGACTGCCAGCGCGCCGGCTGCTGCCGCGGAGCCTCGCTGCAGCAGCCACCGGCGGGTGATAGCTGCCGGCATGGTGCGGACTCCTGATCCCACAAGCGCCTCCTCTATGCAAGTGGCATCATACTACCCGCCGAGAGCCCGTGCAAGCACCGGTGTCGTGCCCGTTGCGCGCCGTATCCGGCCGTGACTATAATGCATCACGCATGAAAGAGCGTCGGTTCTCCCGGTTGATTCGGCCACCGCACCGCCTGGCGGTTGCCCCTCGGGTACCACCGGCCAGTGTGTCCACGCCGCTGCAGCAGATGCGCTACGTGCACCGTGCAGCGGTGCTGGCCGCCTTGCGCCGCCTGCCGGTTGCGACCCAGGCCAGCCTCGCCACCCATACCGGACTCTCGCAGGCGACGGTGTCTCGTATCCTGGCCGAGCTGCGCCGGGCGAACGTGATCGATTCGGTGGGCAGCGCGTCGGGATCGGGCGGGCGCCGGCCGGCGCTGGTGCGCCTCAATCCGGATGTGCGCCTCGCGGTGGGCATCGAGTTCGAGGACCGCCACTGCGTGGCCGCCCTGACCAACTTCCGGGCGCGGCTGCAGTCGCGCGTGGTGACGCAGGCGCTCTATACGTCGGCCGATGCCCTGGTGGAGACGGCCGCCGCTGCTTTTGCGGAGGTGACCAAGGGCGTTTTGCCGGGCCGCGTGTGCGCGGTGGGCATCGGTGCCCCCGGCGTGGTGGATACTCCTGCGGGGATACTGCGCGTCGCACCGCAGCTCGGCAACCTGCACGACGTGCCGCTGGCGGCACGGCTCGAGCAGCGCCTGGGGCTACCGGTGGTGATTGCCAGCCGCAGCAAGGCGGCTGCCATTGGCGAGTATCTCTACGGTGCCGGGCGCGAGAGCGAGCACCTGATCTACCTCTGGATCGGGTCGGGCATTGGCGCCGGCCTGATCCTGGAAGGCGAGCTACATCTTGGTGCTGCGAGCGCCGCCGGCGGACTCGGGCATGTGGTGGTCGCCGAAGAGGGGCCGCCGTGTGACTGCGGCGGCCGCGGCTGTCTCCAGGCGGTGGCCGCCGGCCCGGCGATTGCCCGGCGCGCCTGCGAGCTGCTGCGTGCCGGCGAGCGCAGCATCATCGAAGCCCTTGCCGGCGGCGTGCTCGACCTCGTCGACGCGGACATGGTGATTCGCGCCGCGCACGATGGCGATCCACTGGCCCGGCGGATTCTGGATGAGACCGGCACCTACCTC
>Ga0070741_10017023_pt1 | contig 12007 bp, 9 predicted proteins | sample Coa_R1_4_FD_66440 | JGI IMG/M metagenome (GOLD analysis project Ga0070741, IMG submission 66440) | Surface soil microbial communities from Centralia Pennsylvania, which are recovering from an underground coalmine fire - Coalmine... | ecosystem: Environmental > Terrestrial > Soil > Unclassified ...
CCGGTCTCGTCGTCGGGCGCCACCAGGCTCGGCCGGTTGAGGTTGAAGTGCTGGTCGTAGTCGGCCCGCACCATCTCGTGGACGACCTTCGTCAGGGCGTAGGGCGTCAGCTGGCCGCTCTTCACCACCAGCTCCTTGGTGGCCGGGTCGTAGAAGGAGGGCACGTTTCCGGTCGAGAGCCGCTTCACCTGGTCGCCCAGGTTGACGTCGGAGTCGACGATGGCCAGGGCCTTGAGGATGGGCTCGATGCGCTGCGCCCGGGCGATGGCCGGGTTGAGACGGGCGGTGGCCAGACGGTCGTTGAACGGCCCGGCGTCGAGGACGGTGACCTTGAGCGGGCTGCTGAACGTCAGGCCCGTCTCCTTCTCGACGTAGGGCCGGACGGTGTCGGCGACGTGGTTCCAGTCGGTGGCCGCCGGGGCGGCCGGCGCCTTCTTGGCCGTGGTGGCCGTCGTCGCCGGCGGGGCGGAGGAGGACGGCGTCGCCGCCGGCGGGGCGGTCACGACCGGGGCGGCCGGTGCCGTGGTCGTCGAGGCCGGGGCGGCGGTGGTGCTCGTCGTGGACGGCCGCTCGGAGACGGCGCCGGCCACGTGGGTCTTCTGGTTCTTGTCGTCGCCCAGCAGCTTGGCGATGGCGTCCCGGGCGTTGCTCAGCCCGTCGCCCCCGAGGGTGATCAGGTCGCGGTGGGAGGCCTGCTCGGCCACGACGACGCCGTTGGCGGTGAGGAGGGCGGCGATGGCCAGCCCGAGGGCCCGCACCAGCAGCGGGCGGCCGCCGGTCGAGGAAGACGAAGACGACGGCGCGGACGAAGGCGCCGGAGCGGGCCGCGCCGGACGGGCGGCGGGCGCGCTGCGCCGGGAGCGCGCCTTCGTCGGTGCGGCGACGGGCTCGGCCCTCCAGTGCATCATGGGCGGGCCTTTCGACGGCACAGGCCCCGGCTCCTGTCCGCCGGCCCCCGGCTGACCGCAAATCGACCGAGATGTCCGGGTTCGGAAGAAGGTTCAGGCAGCGTGCCCGTTGCGGGACTGCTGGGCCGCCAGTGCCCGGGCCCGGAGGTCGGACACGGCGTGCTCCAGCCCCTCGGGATCGCGGAAGAGGGCGCTGCCGGCCACGAGCACGTCGGCCCCGGCGCCGGCCGCCCCGGCCACCGTGGCCGGGCCGATCCCGCCGTCGACCTCGAGCTCCACGGCGAAACCGCTGGCGTCGATGAGGGCCCGGGCCTCGGCGATCTTCGGCTCCATGGTGGCGATGTAGGCCTGGCCGCCGAACCCCGGGTTGACGGTCATCACCAGCAGCAGGTCGAGGAGGTCGACCACGTGGCGGACGGCCTCGATCCCCGTCGCCGGGTTGAGGGCGACGCCCGACCGGGCGCCGAGTCGCCGGATCTCGCTCAGCGTCCTGTGGAGATGCGTGCACGTCTCGGCGTGGACGATCACCAGCTCGCAGCCGGCCTCGACGTAGCGGGGAAGGAGCTCGTCGGGATTGCTGACCATCAGATGGGCCTCGAAGCCCACCGCCGCCCGGCTCCGGCAGGCGGCGATCACGTCGGGCCCGAACGTCAGGTTGGGCACGAAGTGCCCGTCCATCACGTCCCACTGGATGCGGTCGACGCCGGCCTTCTCGAGGGCGGCGACGTCGTCGCCGAGGCGCGCGAAGTCGGCGGGCAGGACCGAGGGCACAATCAGCGGGGGACCGGGGGGCATGCCACTGACGATACCCACACTTCGTGGCCTCCCGGGTGCTCGCCCGGGGGGTCCCGCGGGGTACCCGAGGGGTCCTGATTACAGCTGTGGCCAGGGAATTCTTCTGTCTACTTGAGCGACGATGTGAGGCTGCGCTTAAATGAGGGACGTGGAAGCTGCGATTCGGGCCATCGCTGAGCGTCACCGGCGGGAGATCGTCCGGCTGGTCCGTGACCGGGAGCTGACCGCGGGCCAGATCGCCTCGCACTTCGAGGTGAGCCGCCCCGCCGTGTCTCAGCACCTCCGTATCCTCAAGGACAGCGGGCTGGTCACGGAGCGCCGTCAGGGAACCCGCCGGTACTACCGGGCGCGCGTCGAAGGGCTGGCCGAGCTGCGGGCCTTCCTCGAGGTCTTCCTCGGGGAGGACACGTGGATCGAGCCCCGCCCCGGCGAGCCGGCGCCGGCCGGGGCCGACACCGAGATCGTGCTCACCGATCCGGCCCCCCGGCGCCAGGAGCCGGTGACCAACTAACCCTTCACGCGGCGGAGCTTGCGCTCCCCGCCGGCCGCATCGACCAGCGGTGTGACGCGGTAGGGGATCTGCTCCGACAGGGCGATGACCGTCTGGGTGCGGTTGATGCCCTGCACCTCCAGGATGCGGTTGAGCACCTCCTGGAGGTGGTCGTTGCTCCGGGCCACGATCCGGCACAGCAGGTCGTCGGACCCGGTGGTGGCGTGGGCCTCGAGCACCTCGGGCACTTCGCGGAGGTGGGCCACCACGTCGCCGAGCCGCCCCTGGGCGATGTCGATGGTGGTGAAGGCCAGCACGCCGTAGCCCATGGCCCGCACGTCGAGGTGGGGGGCGAAGCTGGTGATCACCCCGGAGGTGACGAGCCGGTCGACGTGGGCCTGGGCCGTTCCCCGGGCCACGCCGGCCCGGCGGGAGACCTCGAGCATCCCGATCCGCGACCCCTCCGACAGCACCCGCAGGACACCCCAGTCCACGGCGTCGAGGGGCTCGGCCACAGGCGGACTCTACCGTCCGCGGCTTTCGCCTGAACAAGCTGTCCGGACTGTACGGGTGCCAGGCCCATCGCTTGATCATATTGCTCAAACAAATCTGGACATGTTGACGGATCCGGCCAACAGGCGTCCACTTGACTGAGCGATGGTGTCGTCGGTGAAGGGAGACTGCCATGCCCGTCCGGACCTCCGGTGACCTGGCCCGATTTCGTTCGCGGGTCGAGGCGCTCGTCCACCACCACCCGGTGGTGGTCGACAACGCCTACACCCGCTGGTTCGCCGCCGGCTCCGCCGACCGCGATGAGGTCCGCCACCTCACCGTCCAGTTCTCGGTCTTCAGCCACCAGTTCGTCGAGGCCCAGCTCCGCAAGGTGCTCAACGCCGCCGACCTCGACTCGTACCGGTCGGGCAAGGAGATCCTGATGAACGAGCTGGGGGTCGTCTTCCGGCCGACGAACACCGGCGCCGCGGTCAGCGAGGGCGTCGACCCGGACATCGTCGGCACCGAGGGCACCGTCGACGGCGGCCGCTTCCGCTTCACCGCCGCCCATTTCGAGTGGCTGCTCCGCTTCGGCGCCCCGATCGGTCTCCGCTTCGAGGAGATGGGCAAGCGCCGCCACGGCACCGCCTCGACGCTGTTCTTCTGCGACGAGCTCCTCCGCATCTACGGCTCCGAGGACGCCTCGATCGCCGAAGGCGCCTCCTACGCCGTAGAGCACTGGGCCGCCGCCGGGTTCTGGAAGGAGCTCATCGCCGGCCTGTCGGCCTTCAAGGAGCGGGAGTGCCCCGACCTGCCGCTCGGCTTCTGGATCTGGCACGACAAGATCGAGGACCAGCACGCCGCCCACACGGCCGACGAGCTGGCCGAGGCCTTCTTCCGGGCCGACTTCGACGAGGAGCGGTTCCTGGCCGGGGCGGCCGAGATGCTCGACGGCGTCAAGGCCTTCTGGGACGGGCTGGAGGCCGACCGCCTCGCCTACGAGCAGAGGAAGGTCGCATGAGCGTCACGAGAGATTGGCTCGAGGCGGCCTCCGCGCCGGCCGTCGACGCCCCCCGCCTCGGCGGCATCGACCACATCGAGTTCTGGGTCGGTAACGCCCGGGCGGCGGCAGCCTTCTTCGCCTCCTGCTACGGCTTCGAGATCGTGGCCTACGCCGGCCCCGAGACCGGCGTCACCGACCGCGTCTCCTACGTGCTGACGCAGGGCGACATCCGCTTCGTGGTCACGGCCGGGATCGTGCCGTCGTCGCCGATCGTGGCCCACGTCGCCGCCCACGGCGACGGCGTGCGCGACGTGGCCTTCCTGGTCGACAACGCCGCCGCGGCCTACGGCGCGGCCACCGCCCGGGGCGCCACCGGCGTCGTCGCCCCCCACGTGGTGTCCGACGCCTCGGGCCGCATGGTGCGGGCCGGCGTGGCCACCTACGGCGAGACCCGGCACAGCTTCATCGAGCGCGACGACTACCTCGGCCTGTTCGCCCCCGGCTACGACGTGCCGTCGCTGGCCCAGCCGGTCGGCCCGGCCGTGGGCCTGACGAAGATCGACCACGTGGTCGGCAACGTCGAGCTCGGCAACCTCGGGCAGTGGGTCGACTTCTACGCCCGGGTGTTCGGCTTCGAGCAGATGGTGCACTTCGACGACGACACGATCTCCACCGAGTACTCGGCGCTGATGTCGACGGTCGTCTGGGACGGGTCGAAGGTCGTCCTGCCGATCAACGAGCCGGCCGAGGGCCGGCGCAAGAGCCAGATCGAGGAGTACCTCGACTGGTACGGCGGGCCGGGCGTGCAGCACATCGCCCTGCGGACCGACGACATCGTGGCCACCGTGCGGGCCCTGCGGGACCGCGGCGTGCGCTTCCTCCGGGTTCCCGCCGAGTACTACGACGACGCCAAAGTCCGCATGGCCGGGATCGACCTGCCGTGGGAGGCGCTGGCCGACCTCGGGATCCTGGCCGACCGCGACCAGGAGGGTCACCTGCTCCAGGTCTTCACCGAGAACATGGGCGACCGCCCCACGCTGTTCTTCGAGATCATCCAGCGGGAGGGCGCCCGGGGCTTCGGCGCCGGAAACTTCAAGGCCCTGTTCGAGGCCATCGAACGGGAACAGGAACGCCGCGGCAACCTTTAGGACTTCATGGCGCAGTAGCGTTCCGCCCCATGACTCTCGACGTCACCGGCACCGGCGTCAGCTATGCGGCCCGCGCTGTCAAGGTCAGCAAGATCTACGGGGAGGGCGACGCCGCCGTGCGGGCCCTCGACTCCGTGACGGTGGGCTTCCCCAGCGGGCGGTTCACGGCCATCATGGGCCCGTCCGGCTCGGGGAAATCGACGCTGATGCACTGCCTGGCGGGGCTCGACGCCGTCACCAGCGGCAACGTCTTCCTCGGAGCGACCGACCTGTCGACGCTGGACGACAAAGCGCTCACCCAGCTGCGGCGCGACCAGGTGGGGTTCATCTTCCAGGCCTACAACCTGCTCCCGACGCTGACGGCCCTGGAGAACATGACGCTGCCGCTCGACCTCGCCGGGCGCAAGCCCGACCAGGCCTGGATCGACCGGGTGATCGACACGGTCGGCCTGCGGCCGCGGCTGACCCACCGCCCGACCGAACTGTCCGGCGGCCAGCAGCAGCGGGTGGCGGTCGCCCGGGCGCTGGCCACCCGGCCCAAGATCGTCTTCGCCGACGAGCCGACCGGCAACCTCGACTCCCGGGCCGGCGCCGAGGTCCTGGGCTTCCTGCGCCAGTCGGTCGACGACCTCGGCCAGACGATCGTGATGGTGACCCACGACCCCACCGCCGCCGGCTACGCCGACGCCGCGGTGTTCCTGGGCGACGGCCACATCGTGGACGAGATGGAGGGCCCGACGGCCGAGCGGGTGCTCGACCGGCTGAAGACGCTCGAGGGCTGAACGGCATGCGCCGCGTCATGATCAAGGGCCTGCTGGCCCACAAGCTGCGGCTGGCCCTGACCGCCCTGTCGGTGGTGCTCGGCGTGGGCTTCGTGGCCGGCACGTTCGTGCTGACCGACACGCTCTCGAGCACCTTCGACAACCTCTTCGCCCAGGTCAACGGCAACACCGACGCCCAGATCCAGTCGACCCAGACCCTCAAGCCCCAGGACCCGTCCGAGCCGCACCGCGGCCCGGTGCCGGACTCGATCCTGGCCACGGTGGAGAAGGTCCCCGGCGTCGCCCTGGCCGGCGGCTACCTGTCGGGCCAGGCGGACATCATCGGCAAGGACGGGAAGATCCTGGCCGGCCAGGCGCCGAACTTCGGGGCCTCGGCCTCCAACCTGGGGACGCTGTCGCCGTTCAAGATCAAGGAGGGCCGGTCCCCGAAGGGCCCGACCGAGATGGCGATGGACGCCGGCACGGCCAAGCGGGAGCATTTCGCCCTCGGGGACAAGGTCCGGGTCGAGGCCAGCCAGACGGGGACGTACACGCTGGTGGGCATCGTCAGCTTCGGCTCGCAGGACGACCTGGCCGGGGCCAAGTTCGCCCTCTGGGACGTGCCCACGGCCCAGCAGGTGCTCCACCGCCCCGGCGAGTTCGACACGATCTCGGTCAAGGCGGCCAAGGGCCTGTCCCGGCCGGAGCTGGTCCAGCGGCTCCAGGCGGTGCTGCCCGCCGGGCTTCGGGCGATCACCAGCGACGCCGCCGCCGCCCAGCAGGCCGACCAGGTGAAGAAGTCGCTGGGCTTCCTGTCGACGTTCCTGCTGGCCTTCGCCGGCGTCTCGCTCTTCGTCGGCGCCTTCATCATCTACAACACCTTCACGATCATCGTGGCCCAGCGGCTGCGGGAGCTGGCGCTGCTGCGGGCCCTCGGCGCCAGCCGGAAACAGGTCACCCGATCGGTCCTGGCCGAGGGGCTCGTCGTCGGGTTCTTCGCCTCGCTGGTCGGCGTCGGCTTCGGCGTCGTCGTCGCCATCGGCCTCAAGGCCGTCTTCTCGGCCGTCGGCGCCGATCTCCCGTCCACGACCATGGTCATCAAGCCCCGGACGGTGATCGTCCCGGTGATCGTCGGCGTCCTCATCACCACGCTGTCGTCGTGGGGGCCGGCCCGCAAGGCGTCGAAGGTCCCGCCGGTGGCGGCCATCCGGGGGGCCGAGTCGATCCCCGAAGGCCGATCGCTGCGCCGGCGGCTGGTGAGCGGCGGGCTCGTCCTGGCGCTGGGAATCGCCGCCCTCGTCGGCGGGCTGGCGGGCGGCGGGATCGCCTTCGTCGGCCTCGGCGCCCTGATCTTCTACGGCGGCGTGGCCATGCTCTCGCCGCTGGTGGCCGGGCCACTGGCCCGCCTCATCGGCGCGCCGGCCGCCCGCCTCGGCCTCCCCGGCCGGCTGGGCCGGCTCAACGCCATGCGCAATCCGAGGCGTACGTCGTCGACGGCCGCCGCCCTCATGATCGGCCTCGGGCTCGTGAGCTTCGTGACGATCCTGGCCGCCTCGCTCAAGACGTCGTTCGCCGCCACGCTCAACCGCAGCGTCAAGGCCGACTACATCATCCAGGGCGCCAACGGCGGCGAGGGGAAGTTCAGCCGGGAGGTGGCGCTGCAGCTGGCCCAGAAGCAGGAGCTCTCGGCCGTGTCGGCCATCCGCCTGAGCGGCGAGTTCAAGCTCAACGGGGCGACGAAGCGCGACGACGCCGTCGACCCGTACACGTTCGGCGACGTGATGGACATCGAGATCCGCCAGGGGCGGCTGTTCGACTTCACCCCCGGAACGATGATCGTCTCCGACACGGTGGCCAAGGACCAGCACTGGAAGCTGGGCCAGCGGGTGACCCTGACGTTTCCCCGCACCGGCGACCAGCCGATGAAGATCATCGGCGTCTACCACGACGCCGCCATGTTCAGTAACGGCTACATCATCACCCTCGACGACTTCGGCGCCAACGCCGCCGACGACCTCGACAGCCTGGTGCTGGCCAAGCGGGCCAAGGGCGTGACCGACGCCGCCGCCCGGGCGGCGGTGGCGCCCGTCCTGGCCCAGTACCCCTCGGTCGAGATGCAGGACCAGGCCCAGTTCAAGGCCCAGGTCGCCGGGCAGATCGACAAGGCGCTGGTCTTCGTCATCATCCTGCTGATGCTGGCGGTGTTCATCGCCCTCATCGGCATCGTCAACACGCTGGCGCTGTCGATCTTCGAGCGCACCCGGGAACTCGGCCTGCTCCGGGCCGTGGGGATGGCCCGCCGGCAGCTGAAGCGGATGATCCGCTGGGAGTCGGTGATCATCACGATCCTGGGGGCGGTGCTGGGGCTGGCCGTGGGGGCGTTCTTCGGCTGGGCGGCGGTGTCGTCGATGGGCTCGATCGGGGTGGACCGGCTGTCGTTCCCGATCGTCCGGCTGATCCTCTTCGTGGTGGTGGCCGGGCTGGCCGGCGTCGTGGCGGCGATCTTCCCCGCCCGTCGGGCGGCCAAGCTCGACGTGCTGCAGGCGATCGCCCACGAATGACCGGCCGCGAGTAGCGGGACCTTTACGCTGCAGGGATGCTCGCAGCCCGGAACGTGACGGTGCGGCGCGGCCCGAAGGTGGTCCTGGACGGGGTGGACCTGTCGGTCGACGCCGGCAGCCGCATCGGCGTCCTCGGCCGCAACGGCGCCGGGAAATCGACGCTGCTGCGCGTCCTGGCCGGGCTCGAGGCGCCGACGTCGGGCGCGGTGGAGCGGGCGCCGGTGGCGCTGACCGTCGGCTACCTGACCCAGGAGGTCGACCCGCTCCCCGGTGAGACCACCGCCGCCTATCTCCGCCGCCGGACGGGCCTGGCCGGGGCCGAGGCCGCCCTCGACCGGGCGACGGCGGCGCTGGAGCGGGCGGCGGGCCCGGCGGAGCTGGCCGCCTACGACGCCGCCCTGGCCGGCCTACTGGCCCTCGGCGGCGACGACCACGACGTGCGGGTCCCCCGGGTGCTGGCCGACCTCGGGCTGCCCGCGGGGCTCGAGGAGCGGCCGCTCCGGCAGCTGTCGGGCGGCCAGCAGGTGAAGGTCAACCTGTCCGCCGTGCTGCTCTCCCGCTTCGACGTCCTGCTGCTCGACGAGCCGACCAACAACCTCGACTTCGACGGGCTCGAGCGGCTCGGCCGGTTCCTGGACAGCGCCGCCTGCGGCGTCGTCCTCGTCAGCCACGACCGGGCCCTCCTGGGCGACCACACCACCCGGATCGCCGAGATCGACTTCCACAGCCATCGGCTGGAGGAGTTCGGGGGCGGCTTCACCGCCTACATGGAGGAGCGCCGCCTGCGGCGGGAGCAGGCCTACGCCCGTTTCGAGTCGGCCCGGGAGGAGCGCACCCGGCTCGAGGGCTCGATGCGCCAGCGCAAGGAGTGGAGCGTCAGCCAGCGGGGCCAGCGCAAGAAGGACAAGGACAAGGCGCTGGCAGCCCGCCAGAAGGAGCGCTCGGAGTCGGCCGCCGCCGGCGCCCGGGCCCTCGAGACCCGGATCCAGCGGCTGTCGGGCGTCGAGAAGCCGTGGGAGGGCTGGGAGCTGCGGATGACCCTGCGGACGGCGACCCGCAGCGGCGACGTGGTGGCCACGCTCGGCGGGGCCGTGGTGGAGCGGGGCCGCTTCCGGCTCGGGCCGGTGGACCTCGAGCTGCGGTGGCGGGACCGCGTCGCCCTCACCGGCCCCAACGGCGCCGGCAAGTCGACGCTGGTCGAGCTCCTCACGGGCCGGCTCCCGGCCGCGGCCGGGATCGCCCGGCTGGGCCCGGGCGTCGTCGTGGGGATCCTCCGCCAGGACCGGGCGGCGGTGGGGGACACGCCGGTTCCGGGCGGGTCCCTCCTCGACGCGGTCATGGCCGCCACCGGTCTCAAGGCTCAGGAGGCCCGCTCGCTCCTGGCCAAATTCGACCTCGGCGCCGAGCACGCCGTCCGGGGCGAGGCGGCACTGTCACCGGGGGAGCGGTCCCGGGCGGCGCTGGCCGTCCTCATGGCCCGGGGCACCAACTTCCTCGTCCTCGACGAGCCGACCAACCACCTCGACCTGGAGGCGATCGAAGCCCTGGAACGGGCCCTGGAGGACTTCGACGGGACCCTCCTCGTCGTGACCCACGACCGCCGGCTGCTGGAGTCGCTCCGGCTGAACCGCCGCTTCGACGTGGCCGCCGGCGCCGTCGCCGAGGTCGAGCCGGTCAGCCCCGGAGCTCGTCGGAGCTGAGGAAGCGCCGCACGTCCGCCGCCGACCGCAGCCGGACGAACCGGAGGTGGCCCCAGGCGGGATCGGCCATCGCCGCCTCGTAGCGGGCCCGGTAGCGGCGGTGCTGCGTCCAGGCCCAGACGATGATCGAGCGCTGCGGATCGAGGCTCCAGAAGTTCGACCAGGGCTCCCGGTTGCCGTTCCAGAGCTCCTGGCACCGGGCCGCCCGCCGGACGGTGCGGGACACCACCCGCCGCATCACCGCGGGGCGGGAGAGGTCGAGCCACACCACCGTGTCGGCCCGGGCCCAGACGAGGTCCCGCACGGCGCCGTAGTTGCCGTCGATGACCCAGGCGTCGCCGGCGGCGGCGTCCGCCACCCGGGCCCGGAACTCCTCGCGGGCCAGTTCCGTCCAGCCCGGCTGATGGAAAACGGCGTCCAGTTCGAGGCACGGGACACCCAGCCGGAAGGCCAGCGCCACGGCCACCGTGGACTTCCCCGAACCCGTATTTCCCACCAGGCTCACGCGCCGCACGCTAGGAATGGTGGAGACTAGGCCGTAACGACCACGAAAGGAGCGCCCCGTGCGCCGTCCTCCCCGCTTCGTGCGCGCCGCCGCCCTGGCGACTGTGTTGGCACTCCTGGCCGTCGCCTGCGGCGGCGGCAGCAGCAAGAAGAGCTCCTCCGAGACGACCTCGCCGGGGGGCAAGCAGGGAGGTGTGTTCCGGCTCGGAATCGTCGAGCCGACGGCCATCGACCCCTACAACTCCCAGGACTCGGAGGGCATCCTCGTCACCAAGCAGGTCTTCACCGGCCTCGTCCAGATCGACAACGCCACCTCCGAGATCAAGCCCGGCGTGGCCGACAAGTGGGACAAGAACGGCGACTGCACGCAGTGGACGTTCCACCTCCATCCCGGGACGACGTTCAGCAACGGTGAGGCGGTCGACGCCAACGCCTTCATCCGGGGCATGACGCGGGCGGTGAAGCAGGCGGCGGCCTCCGACGTCGCCTACCACATGGCCGGGATCGCCGGGTACGCCGACATCCACGGCACCGGCGACCCCAACTCCAAGCCCACGGCCACGACGTTCTCCGGCCTGTCGGCCCCCGACGCCGACACGCTGGCGGTGAAGCTGTCGGCGCCGGACTGCGAGTTCGACAAGAAGACCCTCCAGCCGGTGATGAGCCCCGTGCCCGCCTCGGCCGGCGAGGCGAACAACAAGACGTTCAACGACATGCCGATCGGGAACGGCCCCTTCAAGATGAAGGAGCCGTGGCACCACGACCAGAGCATCACGCTCGTCCGCAACGACAGCTACTTCGGGACGAAGGCGCACCTCGACGAGGTCGACCTCACGATCCAGCCGAGCCAGGACGCCCTGCAGGCCGAGTACAAGGGCCTCCAGTCCGGGCAGTACGACTACGCCCGGCTGCCACCGGAGCTGATCCCCCAGGCGAAGGCGCAGTACGAACCGAAGGGCGGCTTCCTCCACAAGCTGACCTACGGGATCAACTACCTGCTCGTCAACGTCGTGAACCCGCCGCTCAACAAGGCCGACGCCCGCAAGGCCGTCTCGCTGGCCATCGACCGCCAGGCGATCATCGACGGGGTGTTCAAGGGCCTGCAGACCAAGGCCACGTCGATCATCCCGCCGCCGCTCAAGGCCTACTACAGCCCCAACGTCTGCGACTCCTGCGACAAGCCCGACGTGCCCAAGGCGAAGCAGCTGGCGGCCGGCGCGGGCCTCGCCCCCGGGACGAAGCTCACCCTGTCGTTCAACACCGGCGGGGGCCACGAGGCCTGGGTGCAGGCCGTGCAGCAGCAGCTGCAGCAGAACCTCGGCCTGAAGGTCGACATCCAGCCGATGCCCTTCGCCGAACTCCTGAAACAGGAGAAGGCCGACAACGCCAGCGGGCTCTTCCGGGCCGCCTGGAGCGCCGACTACCCGAGCGCCGAGAACTTCCTGTTCCCGCTGCTGTCGCAGAAGTCGTTGCCGCCGGGTGACAACCGGGGCCGCTACGTCAACAAGCAGTTCGACGACCTCCTCGCCCAGGCCCGCCAGGCCCCCGACGAGACCCAGCGGGCCTCGCTCATCAAGCAGGCGGAGAAGATCGCCATCGGCGACGACCTGGCGCTGATCCCGATGTGGTACCGGGACCAGTACCG
>Ga0070741_10017024_pt1 | contig 12007 bp, 12 predicted proteins | sample Coa_R1_4_FD_66440 | JGI IMG/M metagenome (GOLD analysis project Ga0070741, IMG submission 66440) | Surface soil microbial communities from Centralia Pennsylvania, which are recovering from an underground coalmine fire - Coalmine... | ecosystem: Environmental > Terrestrial > Soil > Unclassified ...
CCGGAGAACCTGTTCGGCGTGCCGGCGGTCGCCGTCCGGGCCGGCTTCGACCAGGGTCTGCCGGTCGGCGTGCAGATCGCCGGCCGGGAGGGCGCCGACGCGACCGTGCTCGCCGTCGCGGAGGCCTTCGTCCAGGCGACGCCCGACGTGCAGAGGCGCAGGCCCGAGCTCTAGCCCCCGAGCGGCTCGACCGCGCCGAGCTGCTCGAACATCGCGTAGGAGTTGAAGGCGACCCAGATCTCGGCGATCCGGCCGCCCGAGCAGCGGAAGAGGCTCAGGCCGCGCGTCGAGAAGCGTCGGCCGCGGGACGGGACGGTGCCGAGGAAGACGTCGGCCTGGGTGCCCGCGAAGTCGTAGTGGGCGGCGACGAGGTCTCGCTCCGAGACGAGATGGTGCAGCGTGAAGGCGAAGTCGGGGAACGCGTCCGAGACGCCGCGCATGAACAGACGGAACGCGTCGGGGCCGACGATCTCGGCGAGGTGGTGGAAGACGAAGTCCGGCGACAGCGCCTCGTCGACGAGCGACTCGTCGTGCGGGAAGCGGTCGAGGTAGAGGCGGGCGAGCCGCCGGTTGCGCTCGGACACCCAGCCCGGTCTACGTGGAGATCATCTTCTTCTCGATGCCGACGCCTGCCGCGACCGCGCGGGCGTACTCGAACGGCACCGTCGCCGAATCCTGCAGCGCGATCCCGGTCGAGTCGAACACGGTCACCTCGTCGTCCGAGGTCCGGCCGGGCTTCTTGCCGGCGACGACCTCGCCGATCTCGCCGGCGATGTCGTCTTCGCCGATCAGCCCCTGCGCGAGCGGCACGTTGATCTCGCCGTCGGTGCGGCACTGGCGGATGTCGTCGACGAAGATGCGGGCGCGCTGGAGGATCGCGGGCTCGAGCTCCTGGTCGCCCGACTTGTCGGCGCCGACGGCGGCCACGTGCGTCCCCGGCCCGACCCATTCGTCCTCGACGATCGGCGCGCGTGCAGGCGTCACCGTCACGACGACGTCGGCGCCGCGGACGACCTGCTCCAGGTCGAGCGACGGCCTCAGCGGAAAGCGCACCTTCGGCTGTTGCTCGGCGACGAAGGCGTCGAGCGTCGATTGCGTGCGGCTCCAGATCCGCGCCTCCGACCAGTCGAAGACCTCGTTGCAGGTGAGCAGCGTTCCCTCGGCCATGTGGCCGGCGCCGACGATGGCCAGCACCTTCGCGTCAGGGCGCGCGAGCCATTTCGCCGAGACCGCGGCCGCTGCTCCCGTCCGCATCACCGTGTGGTAGCTGCCGTCGCAGATCGCCAGCGGGAATCCCGTCTCCGGATGCGTGTAGATCAGGATCGAGAACACCGTCGGCAGGTCGAACTGCTCGCGGTTCCGCTCGCGAATCGAGACCCACTTGCAGGCGGCGGCCTCGGGCTCCTCGATGTACGACGGCATCGCCTCCCATTCGCCGGGGTACTTGTCGAGCACGATGTGGGCCTTCGGCTCCATGTAGAAGCGGCCCTCGCCGTGCATGCGGTAGGCCTGCTCGCAGCAGTCGACGTACTCGGCCGGGCTGAGCAGACCGATCATGTCGGTGCGGCCGAGGATCAGCGTCTTGCGGTTCCGCCAGCTCTCCTGCGCCATCGCGTCGCCTCCTAGTCGGGCAGCACGGGAACGAGGAGCCGCGACGGGCGGTCGGCGTCGTGGAAGACCGCCTGCGTCGCGACCTTGCCTTGCAGGATCGTCGCCTCGCCGACCCGCTGGCCGGTGTTGTTGTTGACGTCGAACATCGGGAAGTTGCTGCTCGACACCTCGAGCCGCAGCCGGTGGCCCGCCTCGAAGACGTTCGCGGTGGAGCCGACGCGGATTCGGTACTCGTAGACGCGGTTCGGCTCGATCGGCGTCGGGTGCTCGAGCGACTCGCGAAAGCGCGCCCGGACGATGCCGTCGCAGAGGTTGACGGCGTGGCCGCGCTCGTCGACGTCGACGAGCTTCGCCGTCCAGTCGGTGTCGGCCGCGTCGGTGGCCGCGTAGAGCACGAGCTCGACCGTCCCGATGACGGTCAGGTCGCGCTCGAGCACCGGCGTCGAGTAGACGAGCACGTCGTTGCGGGTCTCGACGAAGCTCTGCTCGAGCGGTCCCATCGGCGTGATGCCGGCGTCGCAACACGAGCGCCCGCCCATGCTCGGGACCGGCATCGCCGGGATCGACACGTAGACGTCGGGCGGCTCGCCCGCGGCCGGCCGCTCCCGGGAGAGCGAGCCGTCGCCGGAGCTCGACGTCGCCTTCCCGGACGAGCGCAGGTGCCACTCCTGCACCCGAACGCCTGCCGGCGGCCAGCCGTCGAAGTCGCGCCAGCCGTTCGCTCCCATCACGAACAACCGCACCGGTGGCCCCGGCGGCTCCGCGCCGCGATCCTTCAGCCAGTAGTCGAACCACTCGAGCTGAAGCTCGTCGAGGCGGTTGCGCGCGTCGTCGCCGAAGTGACGGACGCCGTTCAGCGGCCCCCACGGGATGTGGAGCCACGGCCCGACCACGAGCCGTTGCGCTCGCCGCGGGTCGTCGCCGTGGCGTGCCGAGAGCGCCGCGTAGTTCTCGAGCGTGCCCTCGATGAACGAGTCGTACCAGCCGCCGAAATGGAGCGCCGGCGCGGCGATCCTGTCGTAGCGCTCCCGGATCGAGAGGGACCGCCAGTACTCGTCGCGGGTGTCGTGCTCGAGCCAGTCGAAGAAGTACGGCGCCGCGCCGGTGCTCTTGAGGAGGGGGAACTCCGCGAGCGGCTGCGTCCAGTAGAGGCCGGGGTAGTTGGTGGCGTTCGAGGCGAGCGCGATCGCAGCCTCCAGGTCTCCGCGGCGCAGCGCCTCGGGCAGCGCCAGCAGCGGCTCGATCCACGAGACGACGAACGCGAGGCTGAAGGCGCCGCCGACGTAGGTCCAGCCGTCGTAGAAGTCGCTCCCGGTGAAGCCGGGGGCGATGCACGCGAGGCCCTCCGGCTGCTCCGCCGCACCGAGCAGCTGGTTCGCGCCCGGGTAGGAGAACCCGTAGGTGGCGACGCGCCCGTTCGATCCGTCGAGCTGCGCCGCCCAGGCGACCGTGTCGGCGGTATCGAGCGCCTCGTCCTCGAAGGGGACGAAGTCGCCGTCGGAGGCGAAGCGGCCGCGCGTGTCCTGCACGACGACGACGTAGCCCCGGCGTGCGTACCAGGCGGGGTGCGAATACGTGATCTGCTGGGCGACGGTCTTGTCGTACGGCGTCCGCTGCACGAGCACCGGGTACGACCCCGGCTCCTGCGGCCGGTACACGTCCGCGCGCAGGATCGTGCCGTCGCGCATCACCGCCGGCACGTCGCGCCGGACGACCACGTCGCCGATCGTGTGCTCTCGCTCCGCGACTGCCATCAGACCCTCCTCACTGGGCGTTCCAGCCACCGTCGACGATCAGATTCGATCCCGTCATGTAGAGCGAGTCGTCGCACGCGAGGAAGAGCGCCGCGCGCGCGATCTCCTGCGGATAGGCGAGGAACTGCTCGCGGCGGAGGTCGAGCGGCGTCTTGCGCTTCCACTCGGCGGCGACCTCCGGCCGCGTGCGGTGCTCGCGGTTGAGCTCGGTCGCAGTCGCTCCGGGGCAGAGCGCGTTGACGCGGATCCCGAGCGGCCCGACCTCGAGCGCCAGCGCCTTCGTCATCGACGCGACGGCGCCCTTCGACGCGCAGTAGGCGGTCGCCTCGGGCTCCGCGACGAACGCGAAGTTCGAGGCGACGTTGACGATCACGCCTCGCTCCTCCTGGCGCCGCATCTGCGCGATCGCGTACTTGCAGAAGAGGAACGTGCCGCGCGCGTTGACCGCCATCGCGAGGTCGTAGTCCTCGACCGTCAGCTGGTCGAGCGGCCGGAACATGTTGATGCCGGCGAAGTTGACGAGCACGTGCAGGGCGCCGAGTCGCTCGACCACCTCCGCGACGGCGCGCTCCACGTCCGCCGCCTCCCGCACGTCGCCGCGGACGAAGACGGCATCGGGGCCGAGGCGCGAGACGAGCTCTGCAGCCGGGAGGCCGTCGTCACGCGACTCCTCGCGGGCGTCGAAGACGGCGAGCCGCGCCCCCTCGGTCGCGAACAGCTCCGCCGTCGCGCGGCCGATCCCCGACAGTCCGCCGGTGACGAGCGCGACCTTCGCGTCCAGCTTCGCCATGCTAGGGATCGACACGGTCTGCGTACACGACCTGGACGCTGCCGCGCTCGGCGATCGCGAAGAACTGCGCGACCGCCTCCTTCATCTCCGGCCGCTCGTTGACGGCCTCCCACGCCTCCCGGCTCTCGGCCTCGATCACCTCGATCACGTCGAATCCGGGCTCACCCGTTCCCGCACCCGTGACCTCGTAGATCTCGTACTTCAGCACCCCCGGCTGCTTCGACGCCAGCGGCTGGTCGACCTCGCGCGACCACCGCCGGTACTGCTCGCGCGTCACCTCCTCGTTCAGCCGATAGGTGATGAATACCTTCACCATGGCGCGCCCTCCGCGTCGCGATTCGTCGGTCGTGGCGATCCTACGAGATGCGCGCGCGTCGCTAGGCCGGCAGCTGCCAGAGCTCGACGATCAGCCCGTCAGGGTCGTAGCAGTAGGCGGTGCGGTGGCCGGCGAAGTAGCCGGCGTCCACCTCCTGCGGCGGCCAGGTGAAGCGGACGCCCGCGGCGGCGAGACGGGCGTGCTCGGCTTCGATGTCGTCGACGAGGAGTGCGACGTGGTGCGCGCCGACGTCCGCCGGCTTCGCTCCGGCGGGAAACGGCGCGCCCTCGGGGGCCCGGTATTCGAGCAGCTCGAGGAACGCGGCCCCGGCACGCAGCTCGACGAGGCGCAGCCTCGCGCCCGGCATCGCCACCTCTCGCTCGAGCATCTCGCCGGCCATCTCGGCGTCCAGCGCGACCTCCATCCCCAGCAGGTCCCGGTAGAAGCCCAGCGAGCGGTCGAGATCGGACACCGTCCGCGAGGTGTGGTGGAGGCCGACGATCACCGCGCGGTCCAGCCGCCGTCGACGACGAGGCTCGCCCCGTGGACGAATCGCGCCGCGTCGGAAGCGAGGAACACGACGACCGGTGCGATGTCCTCGACCTCGCCCCAGCGGCCCCAGGGTGTCTCCTCGGCGACCCGGCGCTCGAACTCGGGATCGGCCCGGAACGGCGCGTTCATCGGCGTCCGGATCTGCCCGGGCGCGACGCAGTTGACGCGGATCCGCCTCGGCCCGAGCTCGAGCGCGAGCGCCTTCGCCATCAGCTCGACCGCGCCCTTCGTCGCGCAGTAGGCGGGGCCGCCGACGCCGACGTGCCCGGAGATCGAGGAGACGAAGACGACGCTGCCACCGTCGAGGTGCGGCAGCGCGGCCTGCGTGAGCGCGAACGGCGCACGCACGTTGACGGCCCACTGCCGGTCGAGGTCGTCGAGCGTCGTCTCGGCGAACGACTCGGGCAGGTAGATCCCGGCCGCGTGGACGAGCACGTCGATCGCACCGAACGCCGCCAGCGCCTCCGCGACGACCCGCTCGCACGCGCCGTCGGCGGTCAGGTCGACGGCGAGCGTGCGTTCGCGATCCAGTCCCCGCGCCGTCTCGGCGAGGCGCGACCCGTCACGGCCGACGAGGAGCACCGCCGCCCCGGCCTCGCCGAGCGCGCGCGCGACGGCCGCGCCGATGCCGGAGCTCGCCCCGGTGACGATCGCCGCCTTGCCCTCGAGCTCCACCGTTTCGAATCTACACGGACGGCAAATCGCGGACACCGGGTCGGCCGCCGAGGATGGCCGTAGACTCTCCGCAGCGAGAGTCCGCCACGGAGGCCAGATGACCGAGAGCCGCGTCACCGTCGCCGCGATCCAGACCCGTGCCGTCACGGGCGACAGGGCGGGGAACAACGAGCGAGCGCTCGAGGAGGTGCAGCGCGCGTGCGACCTCGGGGCGCAGGTCGTCGTCCTGCCGGAGCTCGGCAGCTCCGGGTACGTCTTCGCGTCGCGCGAGGAGGCGTTCGAGCTCGCGGAGGAGGTGCCGGGAGGCGAGACGACCGCGCTGTGGGCCGAGGTCGCGCGCGACCGCGGCGTCTACGTCTGCGGCGGCCTGCCCGAGCGCGAGCAGGGGCGGCTCTACAACACGGCGGTCCTGGTCGGGCCCGAGGGCCTCGTCGGCCGCTACCGGAAGGTGCACCTGTGGGACGAGGAGAAGCTTTTCTTCGAGCCGGGCGACCTCGGCCTGAACGTGTTCCACCTGCCCTTCGGGCGCGTCGGGATGATGATCTGCTACGACGGCTGGCACCCGGAGGTGGCGCGGATCCTCAAGCTGCAGGGCGCCGACCTCGTCCTCGACCCGACGTGCTGGGTGCTCGTCCCCGGCCTGATCACGCCCGAGAATCCGGTCTCCGCGTACGTGCACATGGCGACCGCCCACGTGAACAACTTCTTCCTCGTCTGCGCCGACCAGTGCGGCACCGAGCGCGGATGCACCTTCCTCGGCCGTAGCTGTGTCTGCGGCCCGTCCGGCTTCGTCGCCGGCCCGGGCGGGTTCGGCGAGCCCGAGGTCCTGCTCGCGGAGATCGACCTCGGGGCGGCGCGCCGGCACCACTGGACCGAGCTCGCGGACCCGTTCGCCGACCGGCGGACGGATCTGTTCGACGCGACGCTCGGCTACCGTGCGCCGCCGCGGGCGGGGGACGCGCACCTGCACGCACCGCGCGCCGCGGAGGTCGAGGCGACGCTGCGGTGACGCTCGGCCCGATCATCCTCGTCACGACCGTCGACGTCCAGCCGGGCGCGGAGACGGCGTTCAACCGCTGGTACGACGAGGAGCACCTGCCGCAGGTCCTCGCGTGCCCCGGGTTCTTGAGCGGCCGTCGCTACGAGAGCACGCTCGGCGAGCCCCGCTACCTGGCGATCTACGAGCTCGAGAGCGAGGAGGCGTTGAGGACGCCGGAGATGCAGGCCGTCCGCGTCTGGGGCGACCAGTTTCCGGTCGTTCGGAACTTCCACGAGCGCATCTACCGGCGGCGCTAGCGCGGGACGGTCGCCGGCTCGCCGACGAGGCTGCGGACGGCGGCGGCGATGCGGTCCGGTCCCGGCAGCACCGCGTCCTCGAGGCTCGCCGCGAACGGGATCGGCAGGTCCGGCATCGTGACGCGGCGCACCGGCGTCGGCCCGGCCGCCTCGACGACGGCGGCGACGACCTCGGCTGCATAGCCGCCGGTCGGCGGGCCTTCCTCGACGACGACCAGCCGCCCCGTCTTCGCGGCCGACTCCGCGAGCGTCGCTCGGTCGAGCGGTCGCAGGGAACGCAGGTCGATCACCTCCGCCTCGATTCCCTCGCCGGCGAGCAGCTCGGCGGCGGTGAGCGAGTGCTCGAGGCTCGCGAGCGCGGCCGCGACCGTGACGTCGCCTCCGCCTCGGCGCACGGCGGCGGCCCCGATCCGTTCCACCGGCGCGTCGGCGTCGGCGACCTCGCCCTTGCGGCCGTAGAGCAGCTTGTGCTCGAGCACGACGACCGGGTTGTCGTCGCGGATCGCAGCCTTGGTCAGCGCTTTCGCGTCGGCAGGGGTCGCAGGCGCCACGATCTTGAGGCCCGCGATCCCGAGCAACCAGCCGACCGGCGTCTGCGAGTGATACGCGCCGAAACGGGCGCCGGCGCCGACGGTCGTCCGCACCGTCAGCGGCACGCTCGCCTGCTCGTTCGAGACGTACCAGTACTTCGCCGCCTGGTTCGCGAGCGTGTCGAGGACGAGGCCGAGGAAGTCGCCGAACATGATCTCGACGACCGGGCGCAGACCGCGAACCGCCGCGCCGAACGCCGCGGCCGTGAAGCCCATCTCGGAGATCGGCGTGTCGAGGATCCGCTCCGGGCCGAAGCGGTCGAAGAGCTCCGGGGTCGCGTTGAAGACGCCGCCGATCCTGACGTCCTCGCCGAGGAGGACGACCGTCGAGTCGCGTTCGAGCTCCTCGGCGAGCGCGTCGCGGACGGCGAGGCGGTAGGACGTCTCGTAGCTCACGACGGCTCCTTCGTCGCGCTCGCCGGCCGCGTCGGATCGGCGGGCGGCGCCGCGCGCGCCTCGTCGAGCGCGTCGGCGATCTCGCGCGCAGCCGCGGCCGCCATCCGCTCGGCCGCCTCCGGCTCCAGCCGCGCGACGGCGGCGGCGAGCGGGTCGCGCTCGAGCCACGCCTCGAGCTCCCCCGCCGGCCGGTAGCGGCGCGGGTCGTCGTGGCGCGAGTGGCCCTTGTGCCGGTACGTCTGCGCCTCGAGCAGCGTCGGCCCGCCGGCGCTCCGGGCGCGCTCGACCGCTTCGGCGGCAGCCGCGCGCACGGCCAGCACGTCGTTGCCGTCGACGACGACGCCGGGAAGCCCGTACGCGGCGGCGCGTGCCGCGATGCTGCCGCCGGCGGTCACGGCCGCCGTCGGCGTGAACTCGCCGTACTGGTTGTTCTCGCAGACGTAGACGATCGGCAGACCGAGCACGGCGGCGAGGTTGATCGACTCGTGGAAGTAGGCCTGGTTCGCGGCACCGTCGCCGAAGAACGCGACGGCGACGCCGCGGTCGTGCCGCAGCTTCGAGGCGAGCGCAGCGCCCGTGGCGGCGGCGAGCGAGCCGCCGACGATCGCGAAGCAGCCGAGCAGCCCGTGCTCGAGGTCGACGACGTTCATCGAGCCCGAGCGGCCGCCGCAGAGCCCGTTCTCGCGCCCGAGCAGCTCGCCGAACAGACGCGCCGGCTCCGAGCCGAGGGCGAGACAGACGCCGTGGCCGCGGTACGTCGCCGCGACCACGTCGCGCGGGGGCTCGAGCAGCGAGCAGACGCCGACGGCCACCGCCTCTTGCCCCTGGTAGAGGTGGATCGACCCTTCGATCTCGTTCCGCATGAAGAGGCGGTGCGCCTCGTCCTCGAACAGGCGGATGCGGAGCATCTGCGCGTACAAGCGCTCGAGCTCGCGCGTCTGAATCGAAGCGGTCGAGACCATGTCGTCGTCGCCGCGCCGCCGACGGGCAGCGCGTGGTGGAGGATCTTGGCACAGCTCGGCTCGCTCGCGGGCGTCGTCGCGACGAGCCGGAGTCCGGCGATCTCCTCGCGGCCGCGGCAGATCGCCTTGCCCTCGGAGCGGGGCACGGAGAAGGTCGCCGGTGCGTCGTGCGGCGAGAGCCGCAGCACGCGGTCGAGTCCGACGGTCCGGCCGACTCCGCGCCGTGAGATCATGCTCGGGCGTGCTCGAACTCGCAGGAGCCGACGTGGACGCACCGGAGCGTAACGCCGGGTGAGAGCGGCGGTCTACCACGGTGCGAACGACGTCCGTATCGAGGAGGTTCCCGAGCCGCGACCGCCGCGCCGCGGCGAGGTGCTCATCGAGGTGACGCGCGCTGCGATCTGCGGCACGGACGCCGCCGAGTATGCGAGCGGGCCGCACCTGATCCCGCCGGGGACGAGCCTCGTCCTCGGGCACGAGTTCACGGGCACGGTGGTCGCCGCCGGCGACGACGCCGACGGGCTCCGGACGGGGACGCGCGTCGTGCCGGGCGCCGGGATGTGGTGCGGCGAGTGCGAGGCCTGCCGGTCGGGGCGGACGAACCTCTGCCGGAGCTACTACACCCTCGGGCTGCAGGCGGACGGCGGTCTCGCCGAGTACGCGCTCGCGCCGAGCCGGATGTGCGTGCCCGTGCCGGACGCGTGCGCCGACGAGGCGGCGGCGATGGCGCAGCCGCTCGCCGTCGCGCTGCACGCGCTGCGCAGGGGCCGCGTCGAGGCGGGGGAGTCGGTGCTCGTCCTCGGCGTCGGCGGAATCGGCGCCTTCGTCGTCGCCGCGGCGAAGGCGCGCGGCGCGACGCCGCTGATCGCCGCCGACGTCCGCGCCGAACGGCTCGCGACCGCGCGGCGGCTCGGAGCCGATGCCGCCGTCAACTCCGCCTCTTGCGACCTCGTTGCCTCGGTGCTCGAGCTGACCGACGGCGACGGAGCGGCCCTCGTCGTCGAGGCGACGGGTCGTGACGGCGCCGCGGCGACCGCGGCCGCGTGCGCCCGACGCGGCGGGCGCGTCGTCACGCTCGGCCTACCGACGACGGCGCAGCAGCTGGAGCTGACGAGGCTGACGCTCGCGGAGGTCGACCTCGTCGCGAGCGTCGCGCACGTCTGCAGGGTCGACCTGCCGGATGCGGTCGAGATGCTCGCCGACGGCGAGCTCGCGCGCGTCGTCCTCGACCGTGTCATCCCGCTCGACGCGCTCGTCGCGGAAGGGCTCGAGCCGCTCGCGGCCGGCGCCGTCGACGGCAAGGTTCTCGTCGCGCCCGCAGCGGGCTGAGCCTATGATCGGCCCCCGATGAGCAGACGGCAGCTGATCGACGTCGCGATGGGGAAGACGCACGCCGACGTCGTCGTCGAGGGCGGTCGGCTCGTCAACGTCGCTACCGCCGAGATCTACGACGCCGACGTCGCGATCAAGGGCGATCGCATCGCGGCCGTCGGCGACGTCGCCTACACGAAGGGACCGGAGACGCGGGTGATCGACGCGCGCGGCCGCTACCTCACGCCGGGACTCGTCGAGGGCCACCTGCACCAGTACCACAGCTACCTCGGCGTGACGGAGTACGTGCAGGCGCTCCTCTCGCACGGCGTCACCGCGACGGCCGACGGGTTCTACGGCCCCGGCATCGTCGCCGGCGTGCCCGCGATCCGCTTCTTCAAGGAGGCGTTCGAGCGGATGCCGATCCGTCTGATCTTCCTCGTGCCGACCCTTTCCTGGCTGCAGAACCGCGAGCTCGGGCTGACGCCGACGCCGGGCATCGACGCTGCCGACATGCACGAGATCCTCGGCTGGGAGGGCTGCTACGGACTCGAGGAGCCGCCGTACCTGCCCGTCGTCGAGCACTACCCGGAGTTCCTCGACCTCTTCGACGAGACGCTGCGCCAGCGCAAGGTGATCACGGGCCACGCCGCCGGGATCAGCTGGCGGCAGCTCCAGGCGTATGCCGCCGTCGGCGTCACGACCGACCACGAGTCGGTCGAGGTGCACGACGCGCTCGCAAAGGCGCGCGCGGGGATGACGCTGCTGATGCGGCAGGGCTCCGGCTGCTTCGACGTGCCGGAGGTGGTGCGCACCCACACCGAGTTCCGGATCGACCCGCGCCGGCTCGGCTTCTGCGCCGACCTCGCCTCGCCGGAGAAGCTGATGACGGAGGGAACGATCGACCAGTCGATCCGCGTCGCGATCGCGCAGGGCGTCGCACCGGTGAACGCAGTCCAGATGGCGACGATCAACACTGCGGAGGCGTTCTACGCGCAGCGCGACTTCGGCGTCGTCGCGCCGGGACGCTTCGCCGACCTCGTCCTCGTCTCCAACCTGCGCGACTTCGTGATCGACACCGTCGTCTTCGGCGGCGTCGAAGTCTTCAAGCAGGGCGAGTTCCTGCTCGAGCTGCCGAAGACGGAGTATCCGGACTTCCTACGCGACACGGTGAAGCTGCCGCAGCCGATCACCGCCGACGCGCTCACGTTCCGCGTCGACGGCGACCGCGACGAGGTCGAGGTGCGGGTGATCGGCGTCACCGAGGGGAGCCTGGAGACGGACGAGCGCCGGGCGCGGCTGCGCGTCGAGGACGGCATCGTCGGCGCGGACGTCGACGGCGACGTGCTCCTGCTCGCGATGATCGACCGCTTCGGCAAGGGCACCGGCATCGGCCTCAGCTTCGTCCAGGGCTTCCGGCTACGGACCGGCGCGATCGCCTCGACCGCGAACGCGGTCTGCGAGAACATCGTCATCGTCGGGACGAACGCGACCGACATGGCGGTCGCCGCGAACCACCTGGCGAGCCTCGGCGGCGGCAAGGTCGTCGTGCGCGACGGCGACGTCGTGGCCTCGGTCGGGCTGCCGATCTGCGGCCTGCTGACGGAAGCGCCGATGGAGCAGGTGATGGCCCGCTTCGGCCGCGCGTTCGAGGCGATCGCCGAGCTCGGCTGCCCGCTCAAGAACCCGTTCTCGCAGCTCGAGTTCTGCTTCGCCTGCGGCGAGATCGGCGACATCAAGCTCTCCGAGGAGGG
>Ga0070741_10017025_pt1 | contig 12006 bp, 11 predicted proteins | sample Coa_R1_4_FD_66440 | JGI IMG/M metagenome (GOLD analysis project Ga0070741, IMG submission 66440) | Surface soil microbial communities from Centralia Pennsylvania, which are recovering from an underground coalmine fire - Coalmine... | ecosystem: Environmental > Terrestrial > Soil > Unclassified ...
GAGAGGACGGACGGGACAGGCAGGCGTCTCGCGCCTGCCCGTCCTGCCGGACCTCGCTATTTCTTGATCGCCGGATTGACGTATCCCGCCGTCAGCACGTGATCCGAGGGGCGGAAGCTCAGATAGTCCACGTGGTCCGTAATCTCGGTCCAGCCGTGCGGAACGCCGGCCGGGATGATGATGATGTCGCCGGTCTTCACGACCTTCTTCACCACATCGGAGCCGACGATCGCACCGCTGCACGACGGACCGTTCAGCGTCGTCGTCACTTCGTTTTCCGGCGGCGACTTGCGGCCGTTCATGATCTTCCCGCCGGTGACGAGCGTGCCGCCGCCGGAGACGATCAAGTAGCCCTCGGTCTGCGAATCGTGCGCGATGCCGCCGCCCGTCGAGCCCTCGGGCACCTGGCCCGTCTCGCCGCACGGCTCGGCCGCGGCCGCGCCGCGTCCGGCGCCCGCGCCTGCACCGGCGCCCGCGCGTCCTGCCGCACCAGCCGCCGCACCGGCGCCCGTCCCGCGCGCCGCGCCCGTCGCGCCGCGGTGGACGATGCCCACGGCGAAGTTCTCGTTGCCGATGTCGACGACGCGGATCTGGCGGTCGACGCCGGGAAGGCTGTTGACCTTCTTCACTTCCTCGTCGGTGATGTAGGTGGCCGCCGTCGGCTTCTGCTGTGCGATCGCGACCGCCGGGGCGAGCGCGAGCGCGATACCCAACGCCTGCAAAATCCTCGTGTGCATCTAGCCTCCTCAAAGAGTGCTGCGTGCCGCGCTACTATAGCGCGATGCACCTGAATCGGCGAGCGTTCCTGGCGAGCGCGGCCGCCCTGCCCTTCCTGCAGACGCCGCAGCCGCAGATGCCCGGCGCGCCGGGCGATCCGACGCCGGGACGCGCGCGACGGCTCGGGCTCGGCGACGGCGAGCGCGACGGCCTGCTGTACGTCCCGCGCGGGTACGAGGCCGGCAAGCCGATGCCGCTGCTCGTGCTGCTGCACGGCGCCGGCAACACCTCGCTCTCGACGCAGTATTCGTACGCCCACGCCGACGATTTCGGCTTCATCGTCCTGTCGCCGGACTCGCGCGACGAGCGCACGTGGGACGCGATCATCGGCATGTGGGGGCCCGACCTGGAATTCATCGGCGAGGCGCTGAAGTACGCGAAGCGCCAGTGCGCGATCGTCGAGAGCCACATCGGGCTCGGGGGCTTCTCCGACGGCGGCTCGTACGCGCTCTCGATGGGGATCGGCAACGGCGACGTGTTCACGAGGATTCTCGGCATGTCGCCCGGCGTGATGCAGCCGGCGGCCGTGCGCGGCAAGCCGAAGATCTGGGTATCGCACGGCACCAGCGATCCCATCATGCCGATCGACATCACGAGCCGCACATTCGTGCCGCGGCTGAAGAGCCTCGGCTACGACGTCACCTATCGCGAGTACGAAGGACGCCATCAGCTGCCGGCGCCGATCGCGCACGAGGCGTTCGCGTGGTTCGCCGCCTGAGCGTACTCGACCAGTCGCCGATCGCGGCGGGATCGACCGGCGCCGACGCCCTGCGCCGGACGATCGACCTCGCGCGCCACACCGAATCGCTCGGGTATCACCGTTACTGGGTCGCGGAACATCACGGCACGCCGATGCTGGCGTGCGCCGCGCCGGAAGCGTTGATCGGGCCGATCGCGAGCGCGACGACGAGCATCCGCGTCGGCAGCGGCGGCGTCATGCTGCCGCACTACAGCCCGCTGAAGGTCGCCGAGACGTTCAGCATGCTCAGCGGCCTCTACCCGCATCGCATCGATCTCGGGCTCGGGCGCGCGCCGGGCAGCGATCCGCTGACCGCGTTCGCGCTCCAGCGCGATCGTCGCCAGCCCGCGCCCGACGATTTTCCTGAGCAGCTCGCCGAGCTGCTCGCCTATCTGCACGACGCGCTGCCGGCGCGACACCAGTTCGCGAAGCTGTCGCAACTGCCCGGGCGCCCCGAGATCCCCGACGTGTGGCTGCTCGGCTCGTCGCCGCAGAGCGCGATCTGGGCCGCCGAACTCGGGCTGTCCTACGCCTTCGCCGATTTCATCAATCCCGCCGGCGCCGACATCGTCGCGCGCTACCGCGAGGAGCTCGCCGTGCGCAGCGCGGAAGGCGACGGTCGGGAATTGCGATCCGAAACGCGACAGCCGCCAGGCGACGTGATCGTCTGCGGCTGGGCGCTGTGCGCCGACACCGACGAGGAGGCGCAGCGGCTCGGCGCGAGCGCGCGGATGGCGTTTGCAAAGATGCTGCAGGGCCAGTCGATTCCGGTGCCGCCGGCCGAGGAGGCCGTGCAGTTCCTCGCCGCCAACGGATCGGCGGCGGACGCGCTCGTGCGACGCCGGCGCTGGATCGTGGGCGCGCCGGCGGCGGTCCGCGCGGGTATCGAAGCGCTCGCCGAGGAATACGGCGCCGAAGAAGCGATGATCGTCACCATCACGCACGACCACGAGGCCCGGCGGCGATCGTACGCGCTCATCGCGCGAGAGTTCGGCCTCGCCTGATGCGGCGTCTTCGATGGCTGCTCGCGGCGGCGGCCGCCTGGGGCACTGCCGCCGTGTTGGCGCGGACCGGTTTCGCCGCGGCCACGGTCGACGCGACGTACGCCGGCGCGCTGCTCCTCTCGTACGTCGCCTTGTGGTCGCTCCTCGGCGCGTGGGGCGCCGATCGGCGCCGGACCTTCGCGGCGATCGCCGTCACCCTCGCCATCGTCTTGGGCCTGGCGTTTCTCGAGGCGGGCGCGGCATGGCGACACGTCGACTTCCGTCTCGTCCGCGCGGCGATCACCCACGCGGAAGGGCCCAACGACTTCGTCGACGATCCCGTGCTGTCGTTCCGGCGCCCGCCCCACGTCCGCTGGCGCGGGTGGCCGCTCACCGACATGGCGGCGTACTTCAACCTGCCGATCCGCGTCGATCACCCGATGACGTTCTCCACCGACGCGCGCGGCTTCCGCAACCAGGCCGACGTCGCGCAGGCCGACATCGCGCTCGTCGGCGACTCGTACGTCGAGGGCTGGACGCTGTCGGACGACGAGACCATCAGCGCGGACGTGGAACGCCGGACGCACACCTCCGTCGTCAACCTCGGCACCGCCGGGTACGGATCGCTGCAGGAACTGCAGGTGCTCGAGCGCTACGCCATGCCGCTCGCGCCGAAGCTCGTCGGCTGGTTCTTCTTCGAGGGCAACGATCTCGACGACGACCAGATCTTCGAGAACGCGATGACGACGCGGACCGGCAGCGAGCCGCCGGCGCGCGCGGCGCCGGAGCCGCTCGCGCACCGCTGGCGGGCGCTCGTCGACCGATCCTTCACCTGGAACACGCTGCTCGAACTGCGGCGGCTGACCGACGCGGTGGTGCCGAACGCCGTGAACACGTACGGCTGGTTCCGGGACGCGGACGGCGTGCAGCACAAGATGTACTTCTACGACTTCTACGCCACGCGCCAGATCACGGAGTTCGAGCGCGCACGGCTGCAGGTCACCGCCGACACGCTGCGACGCGCGGCCGAGGACTGCCGGCGGCGCGGCATCACCTTCGTCGTCTACTACGTGCCGATCAAGTTCCGCGTGTACCGCGACTCGGTCACCTTCCCGCCGCGCAGCCCGTGCGAGAAATGGACGCCGTGGGAACTCGAGCGCGAGGTCCAGGCGGTGTGCGAGCGGGCGGGGATCCGGCTGGTCTCCTTGACCGGCCCGATGCGCGAGGCGGCACATCGCGGCGCGCTGCTGTACGAGCCGGCCGACAGCCACTGGAATGCCGCCGGCGCGGCGTTCGCCGCCGACCGGGTGGCCGCTCTCTACCAGGGGTGCTGCAGGTAGTCGAGCGCGAGCTTCTCCAGCTCGACGAGGCCTTCGCGAACCGTGCGGCGGCTCGTCCACCAGTCGTCCGCATGGAACGCGTTGTATCGCGGCGGCGTGACGATCGGTGCGGGGGCGTTCGCCGGCCAGACCCGCCGCAGCGCGCGGCGGAACCGGCGGGTGTGCGACGGGATCACCACGACGATCGCGCGCGCCGGGTGGGTCCGAATCCAACCCGCGAGCGCCTGTGTGCTCTCGGTCGTGCCGCCTTCGCCCGCGTCGACGTGCTCGATCGCGGTCTCCGGAATCCCGAGCTGGCGCAGCGTGGTCACCACCAGATCGTCACGGTACACGCCTCGCCGGATGTATTCGCGATCGACCGGAGTCTGCGCCCGCTCGAGGAGCAGCACGCGCGGAAAGAGCCGCTGGCGGTACAGATCGGCGATCTCGAGCTCGTTGCCCTCGCCGAATTCCGGGATGACGCCGACGTCGGCCGGCTGCAGCGGATCCGCCGCGACGAGCATCGTGCCGGCGCCGCGGAGGACGGCTCGGCGCGTCGACGGCACCAGCGCCGCGGCGAGCAGCGCAATCGACACGAGCGGAAGCAGCAGCCTAGAATTTCGCGTGCGCATCGGCCTCATCGTCGCGGGCGGTCTCGATCGCAGCGGCCGCGAGCGGGTGCTGCCCGAGCTGCTCGACTTCATCGAGCGCATCGCGCGTCGCCACGAGCTGCACGCGTTCGCCCTGCAGTACTACGCGCAGCCGTGCGACTACGAGCTGCGGGGCGCGTGGGTCCACGACCTCGGGCGCGTCGATCGTCCGCGCGGCCTGCGCGTGTGGCGCATGCGGCGGCGTCTGCAGGCCGCGATCGACGGAGCCGGCCGTTTCGATCTGCTGCACGCGTACTGGGGCATGCCGACCGGCGCGGTCGCCGTCGACGTCGGCGCGGCGGCGGGCATCCCGGTCGTGGTGACGCTGACGACGGGCGAGCTCGTCGCGATGGACGACATCGAGTACGGGCTGCAGCGGCGCCGGCGCGACCGCGCGGCCGTCGATCGGATCTTCGATCGTGCCGCGCAGGTCACCGTGCCGACCGACTACATGCGCCGCCTCGCCGGTCGACACGCGAATCGACTCGTCGTCATGCCGATGGGACTCGACCGGGGCCGCTTCGCGCCGGCTGACGTCGCGGAGGGCCCGCCGTGGCGGCTGCTGCGGGTCGCGACGATCAACCGCGTGAAGGACTACCCGCTGCTGCTGCGCGCGTTCGCGCTCGTCGGCGCCGCCGCACCCGACACGCATCTGGACATCGTCGGCGAGGACGTGCTCGGCGGATCGATGCAGGCGCTCGCGCGCGAGCTCGGGCTGTCGGCGCGTGTTACGTTTCACGGATATCAGCCAATGGACCGCCTGCCGGCATTCTATGCGCGCGCCCACCTGCACGTCGTCTCGTCGCGGCACGAGGCCTCGAGCGTCACGGCGCTCGAAGCGTCGCTCGCCGGCGTTCCCACCGTGGGCACCGCGGTCGGTCACCTGGCCGACTGGGCGGCGCTCTCGCCGCCGGCGGCGATGACGATCGCGCAGCACGATCCGCAGGGGCTCGCGGACGCGATCATCGCGCTGCTGCGGAATCCGCCGCGTCGGCGACAGCTGGCAGCGGCGGCCCGAACGTGGGCGTTGACGCACGATGCGGATTCGACCGCGGCCGCGTTCGAGCAGCTGTACGCGCGCGTCGCAGCGGGAGCCACGTCGACGTTTCGGCGATGAGGATCGCGGCCGCGGCGCCGACGGCGCCGAACCGCGGGATCAGCGCCGCAGCGGCGGCCACCTGAATGGCGAGCGACACGCCGCTCCACACGATGGCTGCGCGCTCCGCGCCGGTCGCGTACAGGGCGATCTTCGTCGCCGAGTTCGTCAGCATCGGAATCAACCCGAGACAGATGCACGCCAGCGCGGGCGCGGCCGGCACGAACGCGCGCCCGTAGACCAGGCCGAGCAGCGGCCGCGCGAACACGATGCCCGGCAGCGCGGTCGCGATGGCGAAGAGCGCGAAGCCGCGGTCGAAGGCGCGGAACGCCGCGCGCGACGGCGCTTCGTCCGCGCGCCCGTGCTCCTCCGACAGCACCGGCAGCGCGCCGGCGAAGATCGCGCCGGGCGCCAGCCGCGCCGTCGCGCCGAACCGGGACGCCGCGGCGAACGCGCCGAGCTCCGTTTGCGTCGAGAGATAGCCGAGCATCAACGGCGCGATGCGCGTCTGCAGGTTCGCGATGACGCCGATGCCGGCGAACGGCAGGGCGTCGAGCGCGATCCGTCGCGTGGCCGCCCACGACGGGATCCGCAGCGGCTCGCCGACCCCGAACGCGGCGCGCCACAGCACGAGCGCGGTCGCGACCTGCGCCAGTTGAACGGCGACGGCGATGCCGAGCAACAGCGGCACACCGGCCGCCGGCGCCGCCCAAAGCACGAGGAATGACACGACGAGCTGGACGGCGTGCCACGCCGTCTCGAGCGTCAGAATCGCGGGCACCCATGCCGGCTGCGACCGGAACGCGGCGCCAAAACAACCGTACAGCGCGCCGGAGACGCCCAGAATCGCCGCCACCTGAAGGCCGCGCACCGTTTCGGGGTCGGAGGCCAACCACCCCGCACCCGCGATCAACGTGATCCCGGCCGGAACCGATACGACAGCCCGAATAACCAACGCCCCGCCACACAGGGAACCAAGAGAACCCAGAGAACCGCGAGAACCAAGAGAACCGTGAGAACCAAGCGAACCGTGAGAACCAAGCGAACCGTGAGAACCAAGCGAACCCTGAGAACCAAGAGAACCCTGAGAACCCTGAGAACCCTGAGAACCCCGAGCACCAAGCGAACCCTGAGAACCCCGGGCACCAACCGAACCAAGAGAAGCGCCATCACGCGGCAGCAGCATGCCAATCCCGAGATCCGCGAGCACGGTCAGCGTCGACGCCCACGTGCTGCAGAGCACGAACCGGCCGAAGCGCTCGACGCCGAGCGCGCGGCCGACGATCAACGACAGCGCGAACGCGATGCCGCCGCGCACGACGTTCGAGCCGAGGAACGCCGCGCTGAGACGCGCGATGCGCGCGAGCGCGCTCACGACGCCGACACTCCCGGCTCGACGATCGGGCACGCCGCGATGCGCGCGGCAAGCGCCCCGTCGGCGATCTTCGTGGCGCCGTCGACGCACAGCGGCCGCGGGTGGCTGGCGCGCGCCGTGAACACTCGCTCGAACATCGCGTCGCCGACCATCGGACGGCCGCCGACGACCACGAGCGCGACATCACGGCGCGCCGTCGACAGCAGCGTGTCGATCGCCGCGTCGGCGACCGGCGGGAGGACGACGAAATCGGCGGGCGCGCCGGCCGTCAGCCGGCCGAGCTGCGGCTGGCGGATCATGTCGGCGGCGCGCCACGTGACCATCGGGATCAGGTGCTCGCGCGCGATCGTCGACGACTCGTACGCGATCCGCAGTTCGTCGAGCAGATCGCGCGAGCCGGTCAGGCGCGAGTCGGTGCCGATCACGATGCGATCGGCCGCCGCCTGCGCCGCGCGATCGACCTGAATCGTTTCGCCGAACAGGAACACGTTCGACGCGGGACACCAGACGACGCCGGCGTTCGCGCGCGCGATCCGGCGCCATCCGGCCGCGTCGATCGCGACGCCGTGGATGGCCACGGTGTTCGCCGCGAGGCAGCCGATCGCCTCGAGGCGGGTCACCTCGTCGCGCGCCGCCGCGTCGACGCCCTCGGCGAGGTGGACGAAGAACGGAACGTCCGACGCCGTGGCGCGGAAGCGCTCCTGGACGTCCCCGCCCGGCTCCCCCTTCGCGCCCGCCGGCCGGCGCTCCAGCGCGAACGAATGCGCCCACCCGTAGCGCTTCAGCACGCGCACCGGCATGGCGCGGCGCAGCTCGCGGTAGTACGGGTTGTGGTGCGCCACCGTCGTCACGCCGGCGAGCAGGTTCTTGAGCGCGCCGATGAACAGCCGGTCGCTGAGCGGCCGGCTGCGCCCTTCGCGGATGGCCGCGTCCGCCGCGATGCGCGGCCGCATGTCGTCGATCCATTCGGAGACGTTCGCGTAGCGATCCCGGGACTTCAGCCGCCCGTAGTGGTTCAGCTCGAGATGATCGTGCGCGTTGATCAACCCGGGCAGGATGAACGCGCCGCGGGCATCGATCACCAGGTCGCCGGCGCGCGGCCGGTCGCCCACGCCGAGGACGCGCGTCGTGAAGCGAAGCGAGTCGGCGTCGCCCTGGTGGGACACGACGCGCGCGTTCACGATCGTGATGGCGGGGCGCCAGATCATCGTTTCGTCGCGTGCAGGACCACGACCACGGCGGGGTCGCCCCAGCGCGCGCGGAAGGCGCGCACCGCGCGGTCCCGGTCGTCGACGAGGCGCGGCTCGCGCCGGAACTCGAGCGCCAGCCCGGCATCGGCCAGCGCGCCGAGATGCTGCTCGATCGTGTGGGGCTCGAACGGCAGCTCGTGCATCGCGCCGTCGGCGTCGCGGAACGTGCGCTGCCAGCCGAACTGCGTCCACGTCGGGTGGAAGTCGGAGTACACGAGATGGCCGCCGGCCACGAGCACGCGCGCCATTTCGCGCGCCCACCCGGCGAGATCCGCGATGTCGCCGACCATCAGCGACGCGTTCACGAGGTCCACCGACGCCGAGCGGATCGGCAGCGCCCGCGCGTCGGCGCACACGCGCGTGCCGCGCGATTTCGACAGCATGCCGAGCGAGAAGTCGATCCCGACAACGGACCCGCCGATGCCCGCCAGCAGCTCGACGTACCGGCCCGATCCGCTGCCCACGTCGATCGCGCGGCGCGGCGCGAGGCGCCGCAGCAGCGGTTCGACGATCGCCTGCTCGGCGCGCATCACCGGGTTGTGCGCCACCGCCGGGTAGGTGTCCGCCCACGAATCGTATTCGGCGCGGAGGTGCATCAGAAGCCGGTCGTTTCGGGTCGCTGGTACTGCATCAGCCGATGCAGCGCGCGCAGCTCGTACGGCGCGTCGTACCACTCGAGCGCGTACCGCCACGCGCCCGCGGCGCGCAGCAGCAGGCGCCGCAGGCCGGTCAACCGCGCATCGGTGACGGTCGGGTAATACGCGTTGATGACCCGTTCGAAATTGCGGATGCGCTGCCGGATGTCGCCGCGCACCCAGGGGATGTTGTCGCCGCGCCGCATCGACAGCTGCTGCCATCCGGGCGTCGCCCATTCCTCGAGCGTCTGCGGAAACGCAAACCCCGATTCGCGCGCGGCGGCGTACAGGCCGCCGTCGAGCGGAACCGGCGTGTAGGTGTAGAGGATGATCTCCGTCGCCGGGTTGATCCGCTTCAGCCTCCGGATGAACCCGAACGTGCGATCGACGTCGGCTTCCGGATCGGGCGGACAGCCGAGCACGAAGGAGAGTTCCGGGATGATCCCGTAGCGCCGCATGCGTGCGGCCAGCGCGAGGGTGGTGTGCGCCGAAGACTTGCCGCCCTTGTTCATCGCCGCGAGCGTCTCGTCGCTGCCCGACTCCGCGCCCGAGAAGATCATCGTCAGGCCGGAGCGCGCCATCTTCTCCCACGTGGCGTCGCGGTACTGCATCAGGACGTCGACGCGGCCGAGCGCCCACCACCGCAGGCCGAGATCGGCGATCCGCTCGCAGAACTCGGCGGTGCGCTCCTCGGAGATGAAGAAGTCCATGTCGTGCATCTGGACCGCGTCCACCGCGTAGGTCGTCGCGAGGCGCCGCATCGCGTGCTCCATCCGCGCCGGCGACTGTGCGAGCCACCGCCGGTTCGACATCGACACGACGGCGCAGAAGCTGCACGCAAACGGGCATCCGAACGAGCTGCTGTGCGCGACGGTCCGCTCACCCAGGTAATTGCGATGCAGATACCGGCTCATGTCGACGCGGTGATACGGCAGCTCGGGCAGGTCGTCGAGCGGCGTCATCGCGGACGCCGCGTTGTGGATGACGTGCGCACCGGCCTTCCACGACAGCGACCCGACGCGATCGAGCGACGTGCGCGACTGCAGCGCGTCGACGAGCTGCAGCAGCGGCCCCTCGCCCTGCGAGCGGATCACCAAATCCACGAAGGACGACTGCAGGACGATATCGGCGTGCTGCGTCGGAAAATAGCCGCCCCACACAATCGGCAGGTGCGGCATCTCCGACTTGACGCGGCGGCACACGTCCACCGCCTGCGTCACCTGCGGCCCCGGCATCACCGTCACCGCGACGAGCGACGCCGCACCGGCGCGCGCGGCGCGGAGGCGCTCGACGATCGCCGATGCCGGATCGCCCTCGATGTTTCCGTCGACGAGACACCAGTCGTGACGCGGTTCGAGCACCGCCGCCAGCGACATCAGCGACAACGGCAGCGGCTGCTTGCCCGGCGTCGTCGACAGCGGGTTGTAGAGAACAATCATCGTGCGATCCAGACGCCGAATGCCGCTGGCGCGCGGCCGAGCCGCAGCCGCGCCGCCGCACGGCGCAGACGCCACGCGAGCGGACCGCGCGACGGCGCGAAGGCGGCGGACATGCCGTGCGCGGCGGCGAACCGCGCAAGCTCCGCGTACATCACATAGCCGGCGCCGTGGACGGAATCGGCGCGTCGCGCCATCATCGCGTCACCGTCCCGGCTCGACCGAAACATCGGAGAATCCATCACCACCAGCGTTCCGGCCGGCGCGAGCATCCGCCGCGCGCCGTCGAGCGTCGCGGCGACATCGCTCGCGTAGTGCAGCGACCCGTTGAAGACGACGACGTCGAACTGGTGCGGCCCGAACGGCAGGCGCTCGAAGTCCGCCTGCACCGCCGCGAACGCCACGTCGTAGTGCTTCGCCGCGCCGAGGCCGTCCACTTCGTCGTCCAGCACGTCGACCGACACCACGCGATGCCCGAGCGCCGCGAGCCGGTGCGACAGCCAGCCGCACCCGGCTCCGAGATCGAGGACGCGGCAGGCCTGCGGCGCCGCCGCGAAGCAGCCGCGGAGCAGATGCGCGAAGCTCTCACGGCGGATGCGCCATTCCGCCGCGTGCGGATCGTCGGCGGCGACCGCCGGCAGGGCGCGGTAGTACGCGGCGTCCAGCCGGCGGCGCCCCTCCCGCTCGCGGACAGCCCGGTAATGACGCAGGAGCGGTTCGATCGCCGACCGCCGCGCGTCGCTGAGGCATCGCCAGATCCCGCCGCGCTCGTCGTACGGGCCGTCGAACGCGGGCAGCCACATCACCGTCCGCCCCTGCGCATCGCGATCAGGAAGTGATCGCCCATGCCTCGCAGCACCGGCCAGCCGCCCACCGCATCGTCGAGACGCTGCAGGGCGTCGATGGCGGACGGATGACGCTCGGCCAGCGCCTGCAGGTACGGCGGCGGCGCGAACAGCCCGAGCGCGCGCTGCTCGATGGGATCGAACCCCGCGGCGGCGAACGCGCGCGAGAACGCGGCCGGGGTGTAATACCGCGTCCAGACCATCTCGCCTTCGAGCGGAACTGGCGTCGCGCGGGCCGCAAAGCGGACGCGCAGCCGCCGCCAGTCGCGGCGAGCGGCAAACAGCGCGATCTCCCACGGGCACACGCGGCCGATGACGGAGGCGACCAGGACGCCGCCGGGACGCAGGCGCCGCGCGATCGCGCCCGCCACCGCTTCGAGATCGGGCACGCAGTTGAGCGGTCCCAGGTTCGAGCAGGCCGCGTCGAACGTCTCCGGGGCGAGGCGGTCGATCTCCTGGATGCCGACGTGGCGGACGTCGACCGCGTGCCCGCACCCGCAATCGGCGACGCGGCGTCGCGCCTCGCGGACCATCGCCGGCGACCAGTCGATGCCGGTCACCTGGTACCCCCGCGCGGCGAACTCCACGTCGTCGGTTCCGGGACCGCATCCGAGGTCGAGCAGATGCGCGTGCGGCGCGACGTAGCGTTCGACCATGCGCCACAGCCGACGGCGCATCGCGTGCAGCAGCACGTTGTCGACGTTGGATCGGTGATACGCGGGCGCGACGCGGTCGAACGCGCGCTGCGTGTCGGCCAGCAGACGGCCGGCCGACTTGTCGTCGCGCGGATCCTGCGCGATCGAGCGGCCTACGACGTCCACGGCGCGCGCCTCCAGCCGGTCTTCAACGAGCACACGCAGCGCTCGCACGTGGCGTTCGTGTCGACGCACAACGAGTGGCG
>Ga0070741_10017026_pt1 | contig 12006 bp, 11 predicted proteins | sample Coa_R1_4_FD_66440 | JGI IMG/M metagenome (GOLD analysis project Ga0070741, IMG submission 66440) | Surface soil microbial communities from Centralia Pennsylvania, which are recovering from an underground coalmine fire - Coalmine... | ecosystem: Environmental > Terrestrial > Soil > Unclassified ...
GGGCAGCGTGAGCAGATCCGCCAGTTCGCGACGATCTCGTTGCTCAACCTCGTGCGGATGTCGCTGCTCGAGGCGTGAGCGAGCGAGCCGGGAGGCGAGCGGGAGCGGGGCCCGAGCGGCCCGCGCCGCAGGCGCAAGAGCGGAAGGCGTGAGCGCCGGCATCGGGCGCGCGTTCCTCGCGGTCGTGCCGGATGCGCGTGCGCTCGACGCGATCGCGCGTGCGGTCGATGCGTTGACGCTGCCGGACGGATGGCGGATCGTGTCGCGCGCGCAGTGGCACGTGACGGTGCAGTTCCTCGGTGCGGTCGCGGACGGCCCTGCTGTCGCCGGTGCGGTCGCGTCCGTCGTGACGCGTCACGACGCGTTCGACGTCGCGCTCGGCGGCGGTGGCGCGTTCCCGTCCGCGCGGCGTGCCGGCGTTCTCTGGATCGGCGCGCGACGCGGGGAGGACGCGCTGGGCGCGCTCGCTGGCGACCTGTCGGGCGCGCTCGCGCCGCTCGGGTTCGCGCGTGACGAAGACCGGTTCCACGCGCACCTCACGGTCGCGCGGACGCGCGGGCGCGATCGCCGTGACGCGCGGCCGCTCGTCGACGCGTTGGAGGCCGTCGCGGACAGCCCCCCGTGGAGCGTGCGCGAGGTCGTGCTGTTCGAGAGCCGGACGCGTCCGAGCGGGGCCGAGTACTCGGTCGTCGAGCGGTTCCCGCTGCGCGTGGGCGAGGGTGCTTGAGTCGAACGCCTGTTCGGCGCTAGGGTACTTACACCGGTGGGATTCGCCTGCTCGCCTGCTCGCCCGCCGCCAATCCGGCGACCCGGGCAGGCGTTCACTGTCACACCCCCGCCGTACGGTCTGCACGAGCGACTTCCCCGCACACGAACGACATGCGAACGAACGCAGCGCACGGCCCAGGAGGGGTTCACGGTGGAACGTGACAAGGCACTCGACATGGCGCTCGGCCAGATCGAGAAGCAGTTCGGCAAGGGCTCGATCATGCGGTTGGGCGAGCAGGTGCACGTCGGAGTGGAGGCCGTCTCGACCGGTGCGCTCGCGCTCGACCTCGCGCTCGGCATCGGCGGCCTGCCCCGGGGCCGGGTCGTCGAGATCTACGGGCCGGAGTCGTCGGGGAAGTCGACGCTGGCGATGCACGTCGTCGCCGAGGCCCAGCGCAACGGCGGCGTGTGCGCGTACATCGACGCAGAGCACGCGATGGACCCGGTCTACGCGAAGGCGATCGGCGTCAACGTGGACGACCTGCTGATCTCGCAGCCCGACACCGGCGAGCAGGCGCTCGAGATCGCCGACATGCTGATCCGCTCGGGCGCGCTCGACGTGCTCGTCATCGACTCCGTCGCCGCGCTGGTGCCGCGTGCCGAGATCGAGGGCGAGATGGGCGACAGCCACGTCGGCCTACAGGCCCGCCTGATGAGCCAGGCGCTGCGCAAGCTGACGGCGAACCTCAACCGCTCCCGCACCATCGCGATCTTCATCAACCAGCTCCGGGAGAAGATCGGGGTGATGTTCGGGTGCTTTTCGTACGGCACCCGCGTGACGCTCGCCGACGGGACGCAGGAGAAGATCGGCAAGATCGTCAACCAGCGTCTGCCGGTCGAGGTTCTCTCGTACGACCCCGAAGCGGGCAAGGTCGTGCCCAAGCGGGTCACGAACTGGTTCGACAACGGCGTGACCGAGGAGTTCCTGCAGTTCACGATCGCGAAGCCCGGTGGCAACGGTCGCTCACAATTCGGCTGCACGCCGAACCACCTGATCCGTACGCCCGGCGGTTGGCGCGAGGCGGCAGAGCTCGCTCCCGGTGACCGCGTGCTGCAGGCAGTGCCGCATCGCCTGTCGGATTTCCAGTGGGAGATCGTGCTCGGTGGGCTGATGGGTGACGGCGCGCTCTCGCCCACGCGCTCCGGACATGGCGCGCGGTTCCGCATGGGTCACGGCAAGAAGCAGGTCGAGTATCTCGACTGGAAGACGTCACTGTTCGCGAACCTCGGCACGTCACGCTCGACGAACGCGAACGGCGCGTCGTTCGTCGACGTCCAGCCGTTGCCCGAGCTCGCCGAGCTGCGCCGAGCGGTGTACGTCGGTGGCAAGAAGATGTTCGGCGACGACTATCTCAAGCGCCTGACGCCGTTGTCGCTCGCGATCTGGTACATGGACGACGGCACGTTCTCGATTCGCGCGAAGGGCCTCCAGGCCCGTACGGCCGACGGCAGCGGCCGGAGCGAGGTCTGCGTCGAGGCCATGGAGGCGACGACACGCGAACGTGTGGCGTCGTACCTTGCCGATACATGGGGGATCCGTCCGCAACTCGTACATCGCGGCGCGAAGAACAAGGCATGCTTCGTGTTCTCGAAGGATGAGACCGCGAAGCTCCACGCGCTGATTGCGCCGTTCGTGCACCCGTCGATGGAGTACAAGCTGCTGCCGCGCTACCGCGGCCGGTTCACCGTCGACCCCGCCTTCGCCGACGAGCGCTATGAGCTCGTCCCACTGCCGATCGTGTCGATCGCGCCCAAGCCGCGGACACGCTCGATGCACCGCTTCGACATCGAGGTCGACGACACGCACAACTACTTCGTCGACGGAACGATGGTGCACAACTCACCCGAGACCACCCCGGGTGGGCGGGCGCTGAAGTTCTACTCGTCGGTCCGGCTCGACATCCGGCGCGTCGAGACGATCAAGGACGGCGCCGAGGCGGTCGGCAACCGCGTGCGCGTGAAGGTCGTGAAGAACAAGTGCGCACCTCCTTTCCGCCAAGCAGAGTTCGATGTGGCGTACGGCAAGGGCATCAGCCGCGAGGGCTCGCTGCTCGACGTCGCGGTCGACCTCGGGATCGTGAAGAAGTCGGGCGCGTGGTTCACGTACGAGGGCGAGCAGCTCGGCCAGGGCCGCGAGAACGTGAAGAGCTTCCTCGCCGAGAACCTCGACCTGATGTTCGAGATCACCGAGAAGGTACGCCAGGCCGTCGGCATCGGGAATGAAGATGCCGAGGGTGAGGGTACGGACAGCGACGTCATCGTGCTCGACGCCGAGGACACGTAGGCGCCGAGCGCGATCCACGACCGGGTGGTGCGGGGAGCGCACGGGCAGGGCGTTCCCCGCACCGGCCGTCACGGTGTCCGTGCGACGGACTCCAACGGAAGCCCGGCCTCGACCCAGTCCTGCTTCCCCTCGCCGTACTCGTACACGCGGGTGTACCCGAGCGCGTCGAGCCGGCGGGCCAGCACCGTCGAGTTCTGGCACGCGGTGTTGGCGCAGTACACGACGACAGTCGCGTCGCGGTCGGGGAGCACCGACGCGATCGTCGCGTCGTCGGCGTCGTGGGGAAGGTTGCCCGCGCCGGGCAGGTGGCCTTCCTCCCAGTAGCTCGCGGGCAGCGCCTCGACGACGACGATGTCGTCGCCGTTCTCGATGCGCGCCCGCAGGGCGTCACGCGTGATCGCTCGCATTGTGGTCCCTCCTCGCATTCCGCAGGATATGTGCGTGGGCACGCATCTTCGCGCAAGATGCGTGCGGGCGCAACTAGGTTCGCTAGAATGGCGGTGTGGACGAGCCCGAGGGGATCGGTGCGTGGCGGGCGCTGCTGCGTGCGCACGCCGCGGTCGTGCGCGAGGTCGAGCGGGAGGTCGACCACGCCACCCGTCTCCCGCTCACGTCGTACGACGTCCTGCTCGAGCTCGCGAACGCGCCCGACCGCCGGCTCCGGATGCAGGAGCTCGCCGACCGGGTGACGCTGAGCCGGAGCCGCGTGAGCCGGGTCGTCGACGATCTGGTCCGGGTCGGGTTCGTTGCACGGGAGCCGGACCCGTCGGACGGACGGGCGTCGTTCGCGGTCCTCACGCCGGCGGGGCGCACCGTGTTGCGGAAGGCCGCTCCCGTCTACCTGCGGGGGATCGAGACGCACTTCCTCGCGCACCTCTCCTCGGGCGAACGGGCCACGATCGAGCAGGCACTCCAGCGGGTTGTCCACGCCGCGGCTGCGACGGGATGAACTGCGACGGGACGAACACGGGTCGCCCGTAGAATCGGCGACCGTGCCCGGTCCTCGTCGCTTCTACGTGCGCACGTTCGGCTGCCAGATGAACGAGCACGACTCCGAGCGACTCGCCGGTTTGCTCGCGGGCGACGGCATGGAGCCGACCGACGACGTCGAGCAGGCAGACGTCGTCGTGTTCAACACGTGCTGCATCCGCGAGAACGCCGACAACAAGCTCTACGGCCACCTCGGCCGGCTCAAGGCGCTCAAGGCCCGCCGGCCCGACCTCCAGATCGCGGTCGGTGGCTGCCTCGCGCAGAAGGACCGTGACCTGATCGTCGAGCGGGCCGGGCACGTCGACGTCGTGTTCGGGACCCACAACCTCGCGCACGCGCCCGCGCTGCTCGCCGAGTCGGCCCGCCGGGGTGAGCCCGTCGTCGAGATCCTCGAGGAGCACGACGCCTACCCGTCCGCGCTGCCGGCCCGGCGTGAGGTCGACCACGCCGCCTGGGTCACCATCCAGATCGGTTGCGACAACTCGTGCACCTTCTGCATCGTCCCGTCGGTGCGCGGCCGCGAGGTCAGCCGGCGGATGGGTGACGTCGTGCGCGAGGTCGAGCAGCTCGCGGCCGACGGTGTCAGCGAGGTCACGCTGCTCGGCCAGAACGTCAACTCCTACGGGCGCGACCTCGGCGCCGGTCAGTACCGACCCCGCTTCGCCGACCTGCTGCGGGCGGTCGCCGCAGTCCCCGGGATCGAACGTGTGCGCTACACGTCACCGCACCCGAAGGACCTCCGGCCCGAGACGATCGCCGCGATGGCCGACGAGCCCTCGGTGTGCGAGCACCTCCACCTGCCGCTGCAGTCGGGGAGCGACCGCGTGCTCGCCCGCATGCACCGCGGGTACACGGCCGAGCGGTACCTCGCGCGCCTCGCCGAAGCACGCGCCGCGCTCCCGGACCTCGCGGTCACGACCGACATCATCGTCGGCTTCCCCGGCGAGACCGACGCCGACTTCGAGCAGACGCTCGCGGTCGTCGACGAGGCGCGCTACGACTCCGCGTACACGTTCGTCTTCTCGCCCCGCCCGGGCACGAAGGCGGCCGCGATGGTGGACGACTTCGTCCCCGCCGAGATCGCGCGCGACCGGATGCACCGGCTCGTCGAGGCCGTGGAGCGCCACGCGCTCGCCAAGCACCGGGCGCGCGTCGGGCGGGTCGAGGAGGTGCTCGTCGAGGGCCCGTCGAAGACCGACCCGTCCGTCACGTCCGGCCGCACGCGGCAGAACAAGCTCGTCCACTTCACGGGTGACGCGCAGCCCGGCGCGTACGTCGACGTGCGGGTCACGGGCGCCGCCGCCCACTGGCTGCACGGCGAGCACGTCGGGTTGGTGCGCGCGCCGCGTCGAGCGCGTACGCGGATCCCGGTCGCCGCGGAGGCGTGACGGCCGAGCATCTCGCGCTCGTCGGGCCCACGGCCTCGGGCAAGTCGCAGCTCGCGCTCGCCGCCGCCCGGGCTCTCGGCGATGTCGAGATCGTCGCCGTCGACTCGATGCAGGTGTACCGCGGGATGGACGTCGGCACCGCGAAGCCATCACGTGACGAGCGTGCCGCGGTCCCGCACCACCTGATCGACGTCGCCGACCCGTGGGAGGACTGGTCGGTCGCGCGGTTCCAGCGCGCGGCGCGCGACGCGGTCGCGGACATCGAGGGGCGGGGTCGGCGCGCGCTGCTCGTCGGCGGGACCGGGCTGTACGTGCACGCGGTGCTCGACGACTTCACGTTTCCCGGCGAAGACCTCGGGTTGCGCGCCGAGCTCGAGGCGTGGACGGCGGAAGCCGACGGGCTCGCGGCCGCGTACGCGGAGCTGAGTGAGCGTGACCCGGTCGCCGCGTCGAGGATCGAGCCGGGCAACGCGCGCCGCATCTGCCGCGCGCTCGAGGTGATCCGCCTCACCGGGCAGCCGTTCTCGTCGTTTGGGCCCGGCGTGCGCGCGTTCGGCCCCACCGCGTTCCCGGTCCGCATCGCCGGCGTCTGGTTGCCGCGCGATGTCCTCTCGCGGCGAATCGCCGAGCGATTCGCCGCGATGCGCGCGGGTGGGCTGGTCGACGAGGTCGCGCGGCTCGGGGCCGACCCCCGCGGCCTTTCGCGCACCGCGGCGCAGGCGATCGGCTACAAGGAGCTGCTCGCCGCCGGTGACGACGTCGACGCCGCCTTCGACCTCGCGATCCGCCGCACCCGGCGCTTCGCGCGGCGCCAGCGGATGTGGTTCCGGCGCGACCCCCGCATCACGTGGCTCGCCACGAGCCGAAATCCGTGCGCGCTGCTCCCCGCGCTGCTGGCAACCTGGACCGGATGACCGCGCTCACGCTGCACAAGCTGCACGCGACCGGGAACGACTTCCTGGTCTGCGAGACGAGCGTCGCATCACCCGACGTCGTCGCCGCGCGCGTCTGCGACCGCCATCGGGGCGTCGGCGCGGACGGGCTCATCCTCCTCGGGCCGCCCGCGAACCCGGACGGCGACTGCTCGATGCGGCTCTTCAACGCGGACGGCGGCGAGGCCGAGATGAGCGGCAACGGCATCCGCTGCCTCGCCTGGGTCGCGCACCGCCGCGGCTTCGGCGACGGCAAGCGACTCGTCGTCGACACCGACGCCGGACGGCGTGAGGTCGACCTCGACGTCGACCCCGACACGGGCTGCGTGCGCGCCGCGACCGTCGACATGGGACCCGTCACGTTCGAACCCGCGCAGATCCCGCTCGACGCGCCGAGCGCCTTCGGGCTCACCGCGACGTTCCACCGCACCCGCTACGAGGGCGACGCCGCGGGCATGGGCAACCCGCACTTCGTGATCGTGCGCGACGAGCACCCGCGCACCGCGCGCGTCACGCAGCACGGACCGCACCTCGAGGTCGACGAGCGCTTCCCCAATCGCACGAACGTCGAGTTCATCGCGCCGACGAAGGGGGAAGAGGACGCCATCGACATGCGGGTGTGGGAGCGGGGCGTCGGCGAGACGTTGAGCTGCGGCACCGGGGCCTGCGCGGCCGCCGCGGTCGCGCACCGGCGCGGACTGGTCGGCGAGCGCGTGACCGTGCACGTCCCCGGCGGCGACCTCGTCGTCGAGCTGGGATCGACGATCCGGCTCGGTGGCCCGGTCGTCCACGTCTTCGACACGACCCTCGACGTCGACGACGGGCGCCCGCGCTCGTGACGCCGCCTCGCTCGAACGGCGACGGCCGCACCGGGCGCCAGCGCCGGCGCCTCACGGCCACCGAGGTCGACCTCGACGTCGTCCGGCAGCGAGCGCTCCTCGTCGGCACCGGCGCCGGGACCCGCGGTGCCGACGAAGCCGAGGCGTCGCTCGACGAGCTCGCGCTGCTCGCGGACACGGCGGGCGCGGAGCCCGTCGAGCAGGTGCTGCAGCGGCGCGACACACCCGACCCGGCGACGTACATCGGCAAGGGGAAGGCCGACGAGCTGCGCGGGCTCGCGGACTCGCTCGACGTCGACGTCGTCATCTTCGACGACGAGCTCAGTCCCGCGCAGCAGCGCAACCTCGAGAACCTCTTCGCTCGCGACGTCGTCGACCGCGTCGCCCTGATCCTCGACATCTTCGCTCAGCACGCGTCGAGCCAGGAGGGCATGGTCCAGGTCGAGCTCGCGCAGCTGCGCTACCGGCTGCCCCGCCTGCGCGGCCGCGGCTTGACGCTGAGTCAGCAGGGCGCCGGCATCGGTACCCGCGGTCCCGGCGAGACGCAGCTCGAGGTCGACCGGCGGCGCATCCTGCGTCGCGTGACGAAGCTCGAGCGCGATCTCGCGCGGCTCGCGTCGACACGCGCGACGCAACGCAAGGCCCGTCGCCGTCGCGATCTCCCGACCGTCGCGCTCGTCGGCTACACGAACGCCGGCAAGTCCACGTTGCTGAACCGGCTCACCGAGGCGGACGTCGTCGTCGAGAACCGCCTCTTCTCGACGCTTGATCCGACGACGCGGCGTCTGCGCCTGCCGGGCGGCGAGGTCGTCCTCGTCTCCGACACCGTCGGGTTCGTCCGCCGCCTGCCGCACCAGCTCGTCGAGGCGTTCCGCTCGACGCTCGAGGAGGTCGCCGACGCCGATCTCCTGCTGCACGTCGTCGACGCGAGCTCGGTGGAGGCGGAGGAGCAGATCGCGGCGGTGCACGAGGTCCTACGCGAGATCGAGGCAGCGCACGTCCCGGAGCTCGTCGTCGCGAACAAGCAGGATCTCGCGACACCGGACGAGATCGACGCCGTGCTCGGCGCGCACCCGGACGCCGTAGCCGTCTCCGCGGTGACGGGCGAAGGCGTGGACAAGCTGCTCGAGCAGGTGGCGTCCCGGCTGCGCGCGCTCGCCCGCATCGTCGAGCTGTCGGTCCCGTACGACCGCGGCGACGTGATCGCGGCACTGCACCGTGACGGCGAGGTCCTCGTCGAGGTCCACGAGCAGCGCGCGACCCGGGTCCGGGCCCGGGTACCGGACGCCGAGCTCGGCCGGTTCCGAGAGTTCCTCGTCGGCTGACCGCCGGTCCGGGGTCAGCTTCCCGACCCACAGGTAGTGTGAACCGCCGATGGCCCCCACCGCCGCCCCCGGTCCGGGCTTCGTCCCGCCGCCGTACCCTCACGACCGGCTCGCCACGCTTCGTCGTCTCGCCGACGCGCTCCCCGGCGGTGTCGTCGACTGCTCCGTCGGCACGCCCGTCGACCCGATGCCCGAGATCGCGCTTGCCGCGCTCCGTGACGCGGCGCCCGGCGCGACGGGGTACCCGCCGTCGATCGGCACGCTCGACCTGCGCGAAGCCGCGTCCGCGTGGCTCGCCCGCCGCTTCGGGGTGACCGTCGCGCCCGACGACGTCATCGCGTGCGTCGGCACCAAGGAGCTCGTCGCGTCGCTGCCGCACTACCTCCACCTGCGCGACCCGTCACGCGACACCGTGCTGTATCCGGGCGTCTCGTACCCGACCTACGAGATGGGCGCCACGCTCGCGGGCTGCCGCGCGGTACCGGTCCCACTCGATCCCGAGTGGATGCTCGACGTCGACCTCGTCTCCGAGGACGACGCGCAGCGCGCGCTCGTCCTGTGGCTGAACTCACCGGGCAACCCGACGGCCGCGGTCGCGACGAGCGACCAGCTCGCGAAGCTCGTCGACTGGGCGCGTGCGCGTGGTGTGATCGTCGCGAGCGACGAGTGCTACGCGGAGTTCGTCGCCGGCGATCCGGGCGAGGGCGCGCCCGCACCCGTGACCGCGCTGTCGGCCGGCAGCGACGGTGTGCTCGCGATGCACTCGTTGTCCAAGCGTTCGAACATGGCCGGGCTGCGGTGCGGGTTCCTGGCCGGTGACGGCGAGCTCGTGCGCTACCTCGGCGAGGTCCGCAAGCACGCAGGGATGATCGTGCCCGCGCCGGTGCAGGCGGCCGCGACCGCCGCGCTCGGCGACGAGACGCACGTCGACGTGCAACGCGAGCGGTACGCGCGCCGGCGCGCGCTCGTGCTGAGCGGCCTGGAGTCGCACGGGCTCGTGCACGACGGCGGGCCCGGCCTCTTCTACCTGTGGCTGCGCTCCGCCGAGGAGACCGACGACGGGTGGGAGATCGCGGCCCGCCTCGCGGAGGCCGGCACGCTCGTCGCCCCGGGAAACCTCTACGGCGCGGCCGGTGCGGATCACGTGCGTCTGGCGCTCACGCAGCCCGAGGACCGCTTGGAGCTCGCGCTCGAACGCCTCGCGGCGTCCGCCGCACGGGCCTGACACGCACACGGAGCACACGACATGGACGACCTCGCGGAACGAATCGGCGCGCTCTGGGACGGACGCGACGACGTGGGCAAGGTCATGACGATCGCGCAGGCGCGCGACGCGGTGCACGAGGCGATCGAGCGACTCGACCGCGGCGAGTCGCGTGTCGCGCACGTGGACGGCGCCGGGCGCGTCGTCGTGCACGAGTGGTTGAAGCAGGCGATCCTGCTGCTGTTCCGGCTCGAGGCGATGGAGACGATCGAGCTGGCGCCGTTCGAGTACCGCGACAAGATCCCGCTGAAGCACGACTACGAGAAGGCGGGTGTGCGCGTCGTCCCGGGCGCATCCGCGCGCTGGGGCTCGTTCCTTGCGCCGGGTGTCGTCATGATGCCGTCGTACGTGAACATCGGTGCCTACGTCGGTGCCGGGACGATGGTCGACACGTGGGCGACGGTGGGGTCGTGCGCGCAGATCGGCGAACGCGTGCACCTTTCGGGTGGCGTCGGCATCGGGGGCGTGTTGGAGCCGCCCCAGGCCGCGCCCGTCATCGTCGGCGACGACGTGACGATCGGCAGCCGCTGCATGGTGACGCAGGGCGCGCGCGTCGGCGACGGAGCCGTCCTGGGAGAGGGCGTGATCCTGAACCCCGGCATCCCGGTGATCGACGCGGAGACGGGCGAGGAGGTCTCGCGCGGCGTCGTGCCGCCGTGGTGCATCGTCGTGCAGGCGTCGCGACGCAAGCAGTTCCCGGGCGGTGAGTTCGGACTCCCGTGCGCGCTGATCCTCCGCCGGCTCAACGAGGGCGAGCGTCACGACAAGGCGCGCATCAATGACATCCTGCGTGAGCACGGCGTCGCGACGTGACCGACGTCGCGACCGCGGACACGCGTGATCTGCTGACGCTCACGGCCGCGCTCGTCGCCGTCCCGTCGGTCAGCCGCGACGAGCGCGCGCTCGCCGACATGGTGGAGGAGCGCCTGCGCGCTCGAGCGCGCGGGCTCGATGTCGAGCGCGTCGGTGACAACGTCGTCGCGCGCACGCGCTTCGGTCGGGACCGTCGCGTCGTGCTCGGCGGCCATCTCGACACCGTCCCGCCGAACGCCAACGAGGTGCCGCGCGTGGACGGCGACGTGCTGCACGGTCTCGGCGCGGCGGACATGAAGGGCGGCCTCGCCGTGCTCCTCGCGCTGGCCGAGGACCTCAGCACGCGCGGCAATCGCATCGCGCACCACGACGTGACGCTCGTGTTCTACGTCGGCGAGGAGATCGCGGACGAGTTCAACGGCCTGCGCGACCTCTTCGAACGCCGTCCGGACCTCGTCGCCGGGGATTTCGCGATCCTGCTCGAGCCGACGGGCGGCCGGGTCGAGGCGGGCTGCCAGGGGACGATCCACGTGCGCGCGACCTTCCGGGGCGAACGTGCCCACACGGCCCGTCCGTGGACGGGTGTCAACGCGATCGCGCGCGCCGCGCCGGTGCTTGCACGTGTCGCCGGATTGACGCCGCCGGCCGTCGTCGTCGAGGGTCTCGAGTACACCCAGGCGTTGCAGATCGTCCGCGTCGGTGGTGGCGTCGCGAACAACGTCGTGCCCGACGAGTGCTCGTTCGTGGTGAACCGCCGCTTCGCGCCCTCCCTGACGGTCGACGATGCGCGCGACGAGGTCGCGGCCGTGCTCGAGGGTGCCGACGAGATCGAGGTCGTGAGCGCGTCACCGGCCGCGCCGCCCAACCTCTGGGCGCCGCTGGTCGCCGAGTTCGTCGGGACGCTCGACCTCGCGGTGCGGCCGAAGCTCGGCTGGACCGATGTCGCCCGCTTCACCGCCGCGGGCGTCCCGGCGCTGAACTTCGGCCCGGGTGACCCGTCCGTGTCGCACACGGCCGACGAGCACGTCGAGCGTGAGGCGCTCGACGGCTGTCATGCCGTCCTCGCGCACTTCCTCGGGGTGCGCGAGGACTGAACCCGCCGTCAGGCCGTCCGGGACCGCAGTCGCCGCGTCCGCGCCCGAGGGAGCAGGGTGTCCGCCGACTCGGTGATCGGGACGTCGAGCGTGCCGTCCACGAACGCCGTCAGCGCGCGCTCGTCCTCGCTGTCGGGTGCGCCGACGTCGGTGAGCGCCGCGTAGGGATCGGGTGCCGTCGTGGGCTGCTCGTCGCGGACGGGCGCGATCGTCGGCCGCGACGCGGCCGCGTCGACGCTCCCGTCGTCGTCCACGAGCGCCAGGAGCGCGTACGCCTGCTGGAAGCCCGACGCCGCCGCGACGTCACCG
>Ga0070741_10017027_pt1 | contig 12006 bp, 10 predicted proteins | sample Coa_R1_4_FD_66440 | JGI IMG/M metagenome (GOLD analysis project Ga0070741, IMG submission 66440) | Surface soil microbial communities from Centralia Pennsylvania, which are recovering from an underground coalmine fire - Coalmine... | ecosystem: Environmental > Terrestrial > Soil > Unclassified ...
CAGGCCGTGGCGCCGGATCTGCGGATCGAGCCCGATCTCTTCGAGCATTCGCCGATCACGGGCATTCACCTTTGGTTCGACCGCCCGGTGACGGAACTGCCGCACGCGACGCTCCTCGACCGGCAGATCCAATGGATGTTCAACAAGAGCGGCGGGCGGTACCTGCAACTGGTGGTGAGCGCATCCCGTGAACTGCTGGAAATGGACCGCGCGCAGGTGATCGAACTGGCGGTCTCCGAACTGGCCGAGTTCTTTCCGGAGGTGCGCAAGGCGAAGTTGGAGAAGTCGCACGTGATTAAAGAGGTACGCGCGACGTTCTCGGCCGCTCCGGGGACGGAGGACAAGCGGCCCTCGGCAAAGACGCAGGTGGAGAATCTGTTTCTGGCGGGAGACTGGACGCGCTCGGGCTGGCCGGCGACGATGGAGGGCGCTGTGCGTAGCGGCTATCTGGCGGCGGAAGCAGTCACCGCATCCGCGGGCAGGACTCAGAAGTTTGTGCTTTAAGTCTGTTGTCCGCGCCGCTGCGCTTGTGCGATGTCTATTTGGCCAGCCTCTTAGCGACGAGATCGTACACAATTGGATTGAACACCATCCCGATGTGCGTGGCCGAGACCTCGAAGTCCAGGTTGGGATTGCCGGTGGTGCACATGTGCCAATCGACGATGCCATCGGACTTTGTATAGATGGCGGTCTGCCGCACCGATCTTGGCATGCTATCCGTCAGCGACTCCAGAAACGAGCACGTGCACGCGCCCGTGTAGCAGTTCGGCAGCACGTTCTCCCCGTGGCGCTTCAGGATCTGGCCGCGGACCACCTCAGCCGCGCGCAGCACCGACGGATGCACCGACACCCCGCGGAATGGCGCTCCCATCGTAATCACCGAACTCACCCGTTCCGGCATCTGCGACGCTACGGCTCGCGCCAGCACGCCCCCGAGGCTGTGCCCGATCAGATGCACCTTCCGCCGGCTTTCCTTGTACGCTTGCTGGATCGTATCCTTCAGCCGCTGTCGGATCAGCAGGTTCGGACATTCGGCGTTGATCCCGATGCCGGAAAAATGAGGAGAGTAGCCGATCCGACTCAGCCAGGCGCGGAATTCCGTCAGGTAGAGGTCGGTTCCGAGAAATCCGGGAATGACTACTACCGCGGATCCATCTCCGCGCGGGATGCCGTAACCCCAGTAAACCGGCGAAATTCGCAGGTAAACCATTTCGACCCCGACCAGCAATTCCTGCCAGATCGGTAACGATACTGCCTTGTAATCGGGCTGAGCATTGCGGCTACGTGGCCCCATCGGTCTATTAGTGTACCCTGCCGTGTTGTTTTCGGGGTCGGAAAACAAGGACTTTTCGCAGCTTTTTGCGTTCCCCAATGTCGGAATTTCCTACGGCGCCAGGTTCGCCTTCGCTTCTGTCTCCGCTGCAGGGCGGCCTGCGAACTGGGCCAGTTTGTTTAATCCATCGATAAAAGCCTTCGCGCTCGCTTCAATGACATCCGTCGACGCGCCGCGACCAACCACCTTGCGTCCCGCTTCCTCGAGTTGCACGGTCACTTCACCCATGGCTTCGGTGCCGCTGGTCACCGCGCGGATTTCATATCGTGCAAGCTTCGCCGACGTTCCGGTGACCGTCGAGATGGCTTTACACGCAGCATCCACCGGGCCATCGCCGATCGCAGCTCCTTCGCGTATGGCATCTTGCATACGAAGGCGCACGGTCGCTGTCGGAATTGCCGACGTGCCGCTGTAGATGTGCAGATATTCGAGCTGGTAGATTTCGGGCAGCGGATGAATTTCGTCGTGCAGGATGGCGACCAGATCTTCGTCGAAGACCTCCTGCTTCTTGTCAGCGACCGCCAGGAAGCGCTGGTAGGCCTGATTCAACTCGTCGGTGGAAAGTTTGTAGCCGAGCTTCTGCAGACGATCGCCGAGACCGTGGCGGCCGGTGCGCGCCGTCAGCACCACACGGCTTTCGTTCATGCCGACGTCCTCCGGCCGCATAATCTCGTAAGTCTCGCGCTCTTTCAAGAAGCCGTCGACGTGGATGCCCGAGCTGTGCGAGAAGGCGTTCCCCCCAACGACGGCCTTATTGGGGGGAACCTTGATGCCGAGCATGCCGGCGACAAGGTGGCTGGTGCGGTAGAGTTCGCGCGAGTCGATATCGGTATGGACATGGAAGAAATCGGCCCGGGTGCGGATCGCCATGATGATCTCTTCGAGCGCCGCGTTGCCGGCACGCTCGCCGATCCCATTGATTGTCCCTTCCACCTGCCGCGCGCCGTTCAACACTCCATATAGCGTGTTCGCGACGGCCATGCCGAGGTCGTCGTGGCAGTGCACGGAGATAGTGGCCTGGGCGATGTTCGGCACGTTCTGGCGTATGCTGCGGATCAGGCAGCCATACTGCTCGGGCACCGTGTAGCCCGTCGTATCGGGAATGTTGACCACGGTGGCGCCGGCGGCGATCGCGGCTTCGAGCATGGCGAACAGATACGCAGGGTCCGACCGGCCTGAGTCTTCCGCGTAGAATTCAACATCGTCGGTGAACTGGCGCGCGAGCTTGACTGCGTCGACGGCCATCTGCAGGATCGTGGCGCGTTTATCTTGCAGTGTCTTGCCGTAGCGCTCGTCCTTGAACTTTCCCATGATGTGGACGTCGGAGGCGCCAATTCCCGTGTGGATGCGCGGCCGCTTCGCTTTAGCAAGCGCCTTACCGCAGGCTTCGATGTCGACCGGCACCGCGCGCGACAACGCGCAGATTACGGGGCCCTCGATCTCGCGCGACAGAAGCTGCACCGCCTCGAAATCCTCGGGCGACGAGTTCGGATAGCCCGCTTCAATGACGTCCACGCCCAACTGTGCCAACTGGCGCGCGATCATGAGCTTTTCACGGCTGCCCAGGCGCGTGCCGGCCGCCTGTTCGCCATCGCGCAACGTCGTATCGAATACTGCAACTTTTTCGGACATGCTTATCGCTTCCCTTCGGAAAAGGTCAGCCGCCGACGAACTCCGATCAACGCCGATTCGTAAGAATTGATTTATCCGCGGTCATCTGCATTCATCGGCGGCCTGCCCTGATTTTCCGCCAGCACGCCCGCGGCATGCAAGATGCGCCGCACTTTCTTAGGCGAGATCGAGAGTTTGGCGGCTACCCGCGAGACCTTGCGTCCTTCGCGCTCCCACACTTTGGGGATGATGATGCGGGCAAACTCTTCAGTCATCTGCTGGAACGACGTATTATCCACCACGCCAGCGCTCCAGGCTCGCAGAGTGGCATCAATCGGACGTGCGCGCAACACGGCCGCGCGCAAACGATCCAGTTCTTCCCACACATACTGACGCTCCAGGCTTTCGGGCTGGAGCAGCGCCGTCGCCCGTTCCAGGGAACGACGCGCGGCATCCACATCCGGCTGCGGGCCGGCAGCGAACGTCAGACCCTGCCAGATGTGGGCGCGTGCCAGTAGGCGGCGGTTTTCGGTCTCCTCGCCGAATCGGACCGCATCGCGCGCGAACGCCTCCGCCGCGTCGTGATGTGCCGCCGGGTCGCCGATTTGCTCTTCCAGCGCGGCGTTCTCGATGATGCATTCGAGCGTGCGCGCCCGCGCCATCACGATGTGGTCGTGTTTCTCCTCGCCGTGCCGGAAAGCTTCGGCCCCCTCGGCCGCCGCGCCCTCCAGATCGCCCTCGTCCAGGCGCAGAAAGCCGCGATTGATGTGAACGCCGGCGATGCCGCGGTGATTGTGATGTCGTGCGTAGATTGCCATCGATTCGTCGAGCTCGGCAGTTGCGTCGCCGCGGATCCGTGCGATGCGCTCGCGCACGTCGCGCTGCGAGGTCGAGACTTTCTGCACCTCGAGCGCCAGCAGGCGCCGGACAAACGCCAGATTCAGCAGCGCGCGCGCCAATTGCGTCTGCCCGCCGCCGCCCTCGCGATACTCGGCGATGGCCTTTTCGAAGCATTCCACCGCGCGTTCATAGCGGCCCTGCCGGCGCGCGATACGGCCGTAGAACGACTGGATATTACCGCGGTTCAGAAAATCGTCGGTCTGGCTGAGAGCGTCTTCGGCATGCCGCAAAATCGCCAGCGCCTCGCTCAGCTTGCCCTTCTGGAAGGCGAGCCAGCTCCGGCTCATCTGCATGATCGCCGCCATCTGGGGATAGCCGCACTCGAGCGCGAGTTCCTCGCCGCGGACGGTATAGGAGAGCGCGTCGTCGTAATGTCCCATCTTGCGCAGGCAGCGTCCCTCCCAGAAATTGGCGATGGCCAACAGTTCCTTGTCGTCCACTTCGCCTTCAAGTGACTGGACAAAGCGAAAGTGCGCTGCCGCACTATCGACATCCTCGTCGGACATGGCCAGTGCGCCTTCGGCCATACGCAGGTGCAGGTAATCGAGCACGGGCAGGGAAGCCCGCCGGCCCGTAGGGAAATATTCCAGGAGATGCTGTAATAACTCCGCGTCGGCAAATCCGGCATCCACCCACTGCGCGACCAACCCGGTGAGGACACCCGAATGCGCCGCAAGCGTTGCGATCTCCGGACGGGTCTCCTGAAGGGTGCGTAAACCCGCAGCAATCCGGCGATAGCCGAGATGATCCCGCAGTTCGGTAAGCAGCGTCTCGGTCCGATCCGGACCACTCGTCCGACTCGCTTCAGCGAGCTTGTCGCTGGGGGCACTCATAGCATCTACTCGTTTGAGAGAGGAAACAACACTCCATGATGAACACCAATCACCCGCGCTGGAAAGGCATCCGGCGCCCCTACAGCCAGGACGCCGTGGAGAGGCTCCAGCCCACCATCCCGATCGAGTACACGCTTGCCCGTCACGGCGCCGAACGCCTCTGGAACATGCTGCACCGCGATCATTACGTCCACAGTTTGGGCGCCCTCACCGGCAACCAGGCACTGGAACAGGTGCAGGCGGGCCTGAAGGCAATCTACGTCAGCGGCTGGCAGGTGGCCGGCGACGCCAATCTGGCCGGACAGATGTATCCCGACCAGAGCCTTTACCCGGCGAACAGCGTACCCGCGCTGGTGCGGGCGATCAACAACGCTTTTATCCGCGCCGATCAGATCTGCCGCTCGGACGATCAGCCGGGTCCGTATTGGTTTGCACCGATCGTAGCCGATGCCGAAGCGGGATTCGGCGGTCCGCTGAACGCCTTCGAGATCATGAAGGCGATGATTGAAGCGGGCGCCGCCGCGGTGCATTTCGAGGATCAGCTCTCGTCGGCCAAAAAGTGCGGGCATCTGGGTGGGAAGGTGGTAGTGCCGATCCGGGAGTTCGAGCAGAAGCTGGTGGCGGCCCGGCTGGCCGCGGACGTGATGAACGTGCCGACTCTGCTGATCGCGCGCACGGACGCCGATGCGGCGCGGCTGCTGCTGAGCGACGTGGACGAGCGCGACGAGCCGTTCCTCACCGGCGCTAAGACGGAGGAGGGTTTCTTCTGCTATCGCGGCGGGCTGGACGCAGCGATCACCCGGGGCCTTGCGTACGCGCCTTTTGCCGACCTGATCTGGTGTGAGACATCGGTGCCGGACCTCGGGCAGGCGCGGGAATTCGCGCAGGCGATTCACGCGGAGTTTCCGGGCAAGCTGCTGGCATACAACTGCTCGCCTTCGTTCCACTGGAGGAAGAATCTGAACGACCGGCAGATCGCCTACTTCCAGCAGGAACTCGGCGAGCTCGGCTACAAATTCCAGTTCGTCACGCTGGCCGGATTTCATGCGCTCAACCTGGGAATGTTCGAACTGGCCCGGGAATACGCCCACAACGGCATGACCGCCTACGTACGGTTGCAGGAACGGGAGTTTGCGCTGGCCGCCACGGACGGTTACTCGGCCATCCGCCATCAGCGGTTCGTCGGCACCGGATATTTCGATGCGGTGCAGACGACGATCGCGGGCGGACGGTCGGCGACAGAAGCGCTGGAAGGTTCGACGGAAAACGCGCAATTCCAGCGCGCGGGGTAGGAGACTGGACGGGCAGGCGAAAGCGCCTGCCCCAGCGGAAGCACCGGGACGGCAAGCGCAATGAAAGTCGGCTGGTGCTTCCGGTAAGAGCTTTAGACGGGCAAGCGAAAGCGCCGTCCCGCCGAAAGCGCGGCCAAGTGGCCAAGGAGCCCTGGTCCGTCGCGTCCGGCGGGGCAGGCGCTTTCGCCTGCCCGTAGTGTTTACGCGGTCGCGGCCGCGGTCTCGTGCTTCACCGAGGCTGCGCGCCGGCGCGGTGGGCGCTTGGGGGACTTGTGCGGCTGGTGCTCTTCGAGCCGCGCAGGTTTTGTGATTAGGTCGAGGACAGACTTCTGCGCTGACACAAATGCGTCCACCGCATGCCTGGTCATATCACCGAGTGCGACGGGCTGAAACGGATTGATGGCTTCGACGGTCTCGCGCGCGGCCTTCAGATTCACTTCCATCTGCTGCGCGGCCACGTCCAGCAGCTTCTTCTGGGCATCGATGAAGGCCTCGGCCCCCTGCCGCGCCAGTTCCGCCACTTCGGTCTTTTCGGCGCCGTTGCCGTTCTTACCCTCGATGGCGTTTGTCGTCTCTTCCGCCACTACATCCAGGAACTTCTTCTGGCTGCGCACGAAATTCTCCAAGCCCTCGCGCGCCACCTCCTGGATATCAACGCCCGCGAACGGCTGGCCGGCTTTCGTGGCATCGATCCAGACATCGGTCTCTTTCGCGGCCAGCGTCAGGAAGTGCTGCTGCATGTCAATGAAATTATCGACGGTGCGGCGAACGAGGTCCGTCATCGCCGCGACAGGCGGTGACATGCCGACTCTCTCCTTCACACCGGTCATCACGATCTCGTTCTGCCGTTGCGCCAATTGCAGCAGAACCCTCTGCGCGGCGATGTAGTTCGAGATCGCTTCGCCGGCAACCTCGGTGAGGTGGGCGGGGGTCGACTTGATCGCCGCCAGGCGCTCGCCGATCACATTCATGGTGTTGGCGTTCTGGCGCATCACCAGATCCAGCACGATCCGCTGGGTGGCGAAGAAACTTTCCGTTCCCTGCCGGACCAGCTCCGATAACATAGAAATCGGGGAAAAGTCCCGAGTACGAGCGGTGGCGCGCCCGGGTTTCGCTTTGGCTGCCATATCATCAACTCCTTTTTTGCTGCATTGCAGCATCTAACTCGACTATATGCCTACTGCAAACCTGTGTCAATATAGATTTAAGGATTTTTTGCGTTGCAGCAAAAGGCAACATATGGTCGTCATCAAAAAGTACCCGAACCGGCGCCTGTACAATACCGCATCGGGTAAATACGTCAATCTCGAAGAATTGGCGGCGATGATCCGCCGCGGCGAGGAGATCCAGGTGGTGGATGCCAAGACTGGCGAAGACCTGACGCGAGTCATCCTGACCCAGATCATCCTGGAAGACGCCAAAGAGCAACCCACCGGGCTGCCTCTCGAACTGCTGCACCAGATCATCATGGTGTCCGATCGCGCGGGGCAGGAGTTCATCAGCTGGTATCTGAAATCGGCGATCGACGCCTATCACAAGGTCAACGACGCGGTTCAGGACCGGCTGGCCGATGTGCGCAATGTGGCGCTGTCGCCGCTCAACCTGATGAAAACCCTTTTCACGGGACCGGCAGCCGCGGCCGCCGACACGGAGCTGGAGCAACTGCGCCGCCGCGTGGTGGAACTGGAGGAGCGCCTGAGCAAGCCCAAGCCAAGGACCCGGCGCAAACACCATTGACACGTCCGGCAATACGTCCTACTCTTTTATTCAGACTATCAGCTCTGATTATAGGAGGTTCACCCATGGACGCAGCCCTTCTGATGGACGAGGAATTGGCCGAAGCTCCTCCGCCCAATATCGAAGAAGAGGAAATGGACATACTCGCTTTCGAATTGTGGCACCGCGGAAGCGTTCCGGAACTGGCGGCCGAAGAAGAGTGGATGGAGGAGGAAGAGGCGTCGCGATGCCACGCCAGTTGCCTGTGAACGGAAAGGCGTCTGGCAACGCCCGCAGGCTCTCCGCGGTCGACGCCGCGTTCCTGTACCTGGAGCGCAAGGAAATTCCGCTCAACATCGCCAGCGTCGGGGTCTTCGACGGGCCGATCCCGTTTGACGACTTCGTCGCCAATATCGAATCCAAGCTCGACCTGATTCCGCGGTACCGGCAGATCGCCGTGCCGCCGCCGTTCAATCTGGGCCATCCGGTCTGGGAAGACGACCCGAATTTCGACATCCGCCGGCACATTTTACGCGTGAAACTGCGCCCGCCTGGCAGCGACGCCCAACTGGAGGAACTGGCGGGCCGCGTTCTGAGCCAGATCATGGACCGGCGCAAGCCGCTGTGGAACGTCTATGTGGTGGAAGGGCTGAAGGACGGCCGGGGAGCGATCATCGCGCGATTGCACCATTCACTCGCCGACGGTGTTTCGGGAGTCGGGCTGCTGAAGGTGATGCTGGATCTCTCACCCGACGCTTCCCCTCTGGCGCCACGGCCGCGTCCGGTGCGGAGGAAACCGGCAGCGCCCGCGAGTCATTCGATCACGGATGCGATCAGCGAGGCGCTTTACAGCTCGATGCAAAGCCTGATCGCGGCCGAGGCCTGCGTGCTGAGCATGGCGCAGGTGCTATTCAGCGAACGGGCGCAGCAGGGACTGGAAGGGCTGACGGGCCTGTTGCCGGAACTGGCGGCGTCGTCGCAGCGGCTGCCGTTCAACAAGCCTTGCAGCGGCGATCGGAAAGCCTGCTGGACGGACGTGGATTTCGGCCAGGTGAAGGCGATCAAAGAAGCGTTGGGCGGGACCGTGAACGACGTCGTGCTGACAATGGTGAGCCGCGCGATCGGCCGTTACGTGAAATTGCACAAGGAGCCTGTCGCCGGCCGGTTCGTTCGCATCGTCTGTCCGGTGAGCGTGCGCCAGGATACCGGCGAGAGCCTGGGCAACCAGATCTCGTTCTTGCCGGTCGCGTTGCCGCTCGACGTGCGGGACGCGCGCCGCAACCTGGAAGCCGTAAGCAAGCGCATGGAGATCATGAAGAGCGCACGTGCGGCTGACCTGGTGGCCTTGCTGGCGAGTTGGATAGGTGCGGCGCCGCCGCCGATGCAGGCGATGTTCTGGACGGCGATCCCGCTGGTGCCGCTGCCGGTGCCGCTGCTGAACATGATCTGCACGAACGTGCCGGGATCGCCGGTGCCGCTCTACAGTTGCGGCCGGCGCATGCTGACGTCGTACCCGTACGTGCCCACCGGTTACGAATTGGGCATCGGCGTAGCGGTGCAGAGCTACGCCGGCAAGCTGTTCTTCGGGTTCACGGCGGATGCCAAGGTGGCGCCGGACGTAGGCAAACTGCGCGATTTCGTGGACGAGGCGTTCCGGGAGCTTTGTCGCGTAGCCGGGACCAGGAAAGAGCCGAAGAAGCCGCGCGCACGCAAGGTGAAACCGGTCGAGAACGCCCGCGGGGATGCCCCGGAGCCGGAGCCTGCGTCAAAGTCGGCGGCATGAGAGCGGTGGCAGGATACGAGCAAATTTAGCCACGGATGGACACCGATGCACCCGGATAAGCAACTTGTTTATCCAAATGCTTCCGTGTCCATCCGTCGCTCATCTATGCGATTCTGAAGACAGATGCGGGATCCGGAAATCATCGAAGAAGAGCTGGTCGAGATTAGCGCCATCGCCGACGACACCGTCAAGTTCGATCGCATCATCGCCTGGTGTGCCGCGCATCCTGACGAAGTTCCCTTTGCTTTGCATCAGCTTCTGGGGCGGCGGGAGCATTCCAAGCGGCCTGAGCCCTCGACATAATCTGCTGAATCACGGCGGTCTTCGCGTCGGCATAATCCTGCATGTGCTTCCATTCGCGTTGCGCCAGAGTTCGTTTGCACTCCGCATATAACTCCCGATCGCCGCTGTTCGTGCGTAGCCAGTCACGGAAGGCCAGCATCCGATCGATCTCCGCACAACCTGCCGAAAAGACGTGCAGATTCACGGCGCTTGCCTGTCCTTGGAACAGGCGGTGCTCGTACCAGCCTGGTTCGCGGATGCGCAGCTTGTACCCGGCCTGCTCCAGCGCGGGAGAATAGTCGTCCTCGCTAGCGGAGTCGGTAACGGCCAGTACAATATCGAGGACCGGTTTGGAGGGCAATCCCGGAACCGCCGTCGATCCGACGTGCTCTACACGCAGTGCACGCTCACCCAGCGCGCCGCGGATTCTCTCGGATTCGGTATGGTATTGCAGCGGCCACTCGGGATCGTATTCCGCCAGTCGAATACGCGTCGTCAGCGGTTTCAACTCCCCAACCGTGTGCTTCCTGAGATATTCCTCACTTTCATCGCCCATGAGATTTAGTATGATCCCCACAGTATGCCTTCGATTGTCTGGAAAGGCCATCTTACCTTCGGACTGGTTTCGATTCCGGTGAAGTTATTCCGGGCCGCGCGCCGCGAACGGGTGCGGATGCATTACGTACACAGGCCGGCCACCGAGGAGCGGTACGTCGAGCCATCCGAGGAGGAGGCCGAAGAGCCGGTTCCGAATCCACCGCTCCCGATCCGGCCGCGCAGGCCCGAGGCCGCCACGGCAGAACCGGATATCGCCGAGCCGCCGTCCTTCGCGACGCCGCCTCCGGTCAGCCGGGTGCGCCAATCGCTCGTATCATCGGAAGGCGACCAGCCCGTCCGGCGAGCCGACCTGCTCAAAGGCTACGAGATCGAACCCGATCGGTATGTCGTGCTCGACCCGAACGAACTTAAATCGCTGCAACGGCGGACATCGCCGAACATGGAGATCGTCAGGTCGGTCAAGCTGTCGGAGATCGATCCGGTGTTCTTCGAGACTTCGTACTATGTCGTGCCCGACCGCGGCGGAGAGAAGGCTTACGCCATCCTGTTCAAGGCTCTGCGCGAAACCGGACACGTCGCCCTGGCCCGCGTGGGAATGCACGGCCGCGAGCACGTCGTGATCGTTCGTCCCGGCAAGCACGGAATCCTCGCCCACACTATGTTTTACGTGGACGAGATCCGGTTCGACAGTGAATATCGAACGGATGTGCAGTCGGTCGGAGCGAAGGAATTCGAACTTGCGAGAGCGTTTCTGGAGGCGTTGGAAGCGCCGTTCTCGCCGGAGGAATTCAAAGACGAGTACCGCGCGGAACTGCAGGCGATGATCGCGAAGAAGGTCGCACAGGCGGAGGTCACGGCCGCCGCCACTTCCGAAGCCGCCCCCACCACGCCCGCCGTCGACATCATGGAGGCTCTCAAGAAGAGCCTCGCGATGGCGCGTAAGGCGGTCGTGCCGGAGACGCAGCCTCCGCGAAAGACGCCGGGGCGTGTGACCGAAATCAGGAGCAAGCGCCAATCCCGGAAGGGAAGCTAGTGCAACCGTGTGCGTGCGGACATTTTTGTCCGCCGCGCCGTAATGATCTCGGCCTATGCGGTGGGCCGAGGCACAAGCGTCGGGACGAGTCTCGGCGCGGCAGCCAAGAGTGTCTGCGCCACAGACTAAGCGCGCATGTGCGAACGCAGGTAGCGTCCGGTGTACGAATGCTTGCAGGCGGCCACCTGCTCCGGTGTTCCTGTCACAACCACCTCGCCGCCCGCATGACCACCTTCCGGGCCGAGATCGATCACATAGTCGGCCGTCTTGATCACGTCCAAATGATGCTCGATCACGATAACGGTGTGGCCGGCGTCAGCCAGACGGTTGAGACATCCAAGCAGTCGCTCGATGTCCGCCAGATGAAGTCCGGTCGTCGGCTCGTCCAGGATATACACGGTGTGCTTCGACCGTTGCAGCTTGGAAAGCTCCGCCGCGATCTTGATGCGCTGCGCCTCGCCGCCGGAGAGCGTCGTGGCCGATTGGCCCAGAGTCAGATAGCCCAGCCCAAGATCGTTGAGCACTTCGATCCTTTTGCTGATCGCCGGCTCGCTTGCGAAAAAGCCGACGCCCTCCTCCACCGGCATGTTCAGGATGTCGGTAATAGTCTTACCGCGCAGTGTCACGTCCAGCGTCTCGGCGCTGAAGCGCGCGCCCTTGCAGAC
>Ga0070741_10017028_pt1 | contig 12005 bp, 9 predicted proteins | sample Coa_R1_4_FD_66440 | JGI IMG/M metagenome (GOLD analysis project Ga0070741, IMG submission 66440) | Surface soil microbial communities from Centralia Pennsylvania, which are recovering from an underground coalmine fire - Coalmine... | ecosystem: Environmental > Terrestrial > Soil > Unclassified ...
AGACTCAAGAACGGGTGGGCGGGCCGGGGAAATTCCCGGCGCGGCGATCAGTTCCCCGTTGTTCACGCCGTCGCCACCGCGTTCACATACCTGTCACCCGTCCGCGATACGAACCGGGGTAAACCGACTGACGAGTAACCGGTAGGTTTGGTTCCGAGGTCGAACGCCGCACAGCCCTGCCCTAAGCGGCCGGGGCGCGGCGGGGCAACGGCGCCCGGCAACCCCACCGAACCCGCGGTCAACAGCGCGGGCGGGCGCGGCACATTAGCGCCCGCAAAGCGGGGCCACATACCCTCGTAAGACGAGCCGGTGCGGCGGCTCCCACCTCCACAAACGTTGCTGAAGGGATCGAAATGCGCGTCGGAGTCCTGACCGGCGGTGGCGACTGCCCGGGTCTGAACGCCGTCATCCGGGCCGTCGTCCGCAAGGGCGTGCAGAAGTACGGCTACGAGTTCGTCGGCTTCCGCGACGGCTGGCGCGGCCCGCTGGAGGGGCTGACCCGCGAGCTGAACGTGAAGGCGGTGCGCGGGATCCTGCCGCGCGGCGGCACCATCCTCGGCTCCTCCCGCACCAACCCGATCAAGGTGGAGGGCGGCGTCGAGCGGATCAAGGCCAACCTGGCCGAGCTCGGCGTCGACGCACTGGTGGCCATCGGCGGCGAGGACACCCTCGGCGTGGCGACCAAGCTCACCGAGGAGGGCGTGCACGTCGTCGGCGTCCCGAAGACCATCGACAACGACCTGAACGCCACCGACTACACCTTCGGCTTCGACACCGCGGTGACCATCGCCACCGAGGCGATCGACCGGCTGCACACCACCGCCGAGTCGCACCACCGGGTGCTGATCGTCGAGGTCATGGGCCGGCACGCGGGCTGGATCGCGATGCACTCCGGCATGGCCGGCGGCGCCAACGTGATCCTCATCCCCGAGGAGAAGTTCGACCTGGACCAGGTCTGCGCCTGGATCGAGTCCCGGTTCAAGAGCGAGTACGCCCCGATCGTGGTGGTCTCCGAGGGCGCGACCCCGCTGGACGGCAACGAGGCGCTGGTCTCGCACGAGCTCGACGCGTTCGGGCACGTGCGGCTCGGCGGCATCGGCGAGTCCCTGGCCAAGGAGATCGAGAAGCGCACCGGCAAGGAGGCGCGCACCACGGTCCTCGGCCACGTGCAGCGCGGCGGCACGCCGACCCCGCGTGACCGCTGGCTGGCCACTCGCTTCGGTCTGCACGCGATCGACGCGGTGCACGACGGCGACTGGGGCAAGATGGTCGCGCTGCAGGGCGTGGACATCGTGCGCGTCCCGCTGTCGGCGGCGACCACCGAGCTGAAGACCGTGCCGAAGTCCCTCTACGAGGAGGCCAAGGTCCTCTTCGGCTGAGACCTGTTCGGCTGAGACCGGTTCCGCTGAGTCCGGCCGACCGCAGGGCTGGTCTCCCAGGGCTGGATCTCGCAGGCCAAGCCGCGGCCGACTCCGTCCCCGCGCCGTCTTCCGGCGCGCTGGACCGAGTCGGCCGTCGCATTGTGCGATCGCTGCGATACCTTCAGCCCGAGGGCCACGGCTCCCGCGCCACCGCGGCGAGCTTGGACCCGCCGCCCGCGACCGACCGCCGACGATTGCCTATGCCTCCCCAATCCGCGACGCCCCAGCCCGCGACCCCGCAGACCGCCCGCGCGATCAACGACCGCGCGGCTCTCGCGCTGTTCGCGGCCCGCGGCGCGCTGACCGCCGGGCAGCTGCAGGAAGCCACCGGGCTGGCCCGGCCGACCGTGACGGAACTGCTGGGGCGGCTCGGCAGCGCGGGCCTGATCGAGCAGATCGGCGAGGTCGGGGCGGACCGGCGCGGCCCAAACGCCCGGCTGTACGCCCTCGCAGGTCGTCGCGCGTGCGTCGCCGGCATCGACGTGCGCACGGACATCGTCTACCTCACGGTCACCGACCTGGCCGGGCGCACAGTCGCTGAACGCGCCACACCGATCCCGCCCGGCACTCCCACGCCCGCCGCGCTCGACACGGTCACGGCGGTGCTCGCCGAAGCGGTGCGCGAGTCGCAGTCCGGGCCGCTGTGCTCGGTCAGCATCGGCATGCCAGGCCTCATCAACCCGGTCACCGGACGGGTCCGCCCCGTCGCCGCCGAGGCCGGTTGGCACGCCGAACTGGCACAAGCGGTACGTGATCGCACCGGGCTCGATGCGGCCGCGGTGACTCTCGACAACGAGGTCAACCTCGCCGGGATCGCCGAGCACCGGGTCATCGGGCCGCAGGGCATCGATTCCTTTGGTCTACTCTGGCTCGGCCCCGCAGGCGTCGGCGCGAGCCTGATCCTGGACGGTGTGCTGCGGCGCGGCGCTTCCGGTGGCGCCGGCGAGCTGGGTTTCCTCGCCGTTCCCGGAGCCGGTCCGCAGATCGGCCCGACCGACTGCACCGGCGGCCTGTACGACCTGGTCAGTCCGGCGGCCGTAGCCAGACTCGCCGAGTCGCACGGCCTCGTCGGCGCTGGCCGCTCCAGCCGCGCCAGCGGTCCGGCCGCGGTTGCGGCAGCTTCGCGCGCAGAGTCCGTCACCGCCGAGCCGTCCTCGACCGAGCCGTCCTCCGCCGAGCCGTCCTCCGCCGAGCCGTCCTCCGCCGAGCTGTCCTACAGCGTGGCGCCGGCGGACTTCGAGCACGCCGGCTTCCGCACCGAGCTGGCCGCCCGCATCGCGCTCGGCGCAGCCGCCTTCGCACTTGTCGTGGACCCGGGCGTCGTCGTGCTCACCGGCGACCTCGGCCGCTCCGGAGGCACGCTGCTGGCGACCGCGGTCGAGGAGCGCATGGCCGCGGTGTGCCCGGTACAGACCCGCATCCGGACGACGGCGGTGCCCGGCAATCCGATCCTCACCGGTGCCGTGGCCACCGCCCTCGACCGCGCTCGCGCCGCGCTCTGGCCCTGAGCGGTCTTCAGATCAGCAATCGCGTGATTTCCCGCCGCAGAATTCCGAGCCCGTCCTTGCTGAAGACGGATTCAGCGTGGAACTGCACGCCGCCGTATCGCGGGCCGCGCATGGCGACGATCTCCCGCGAGCCCGGCAGCGTCGCGACCTCGAGCCCCGGCACCACGCCCTCCGGGGCTAGCGCGGCGAAGGAGTTGTAGAACCCGACCAGCTCGCGCCGGCCGAACAGATCCACCTCCACCTGCGTGCCCTGGTTCGGTTCTGGCCGCCGGATCAGCTTGAAGCCCATTGCCGTGCACAGCAGCTGGTGGCCGAGGCATACGCCGAGCACCGGCTGCTCCCGCGCGAACAGCCGCTGGATTAGCACCCTGCCGACGCGTACCTTCGGCAGCGCGAAGTCGCTCGGGTCGCCGGGGCCCGGGCCGAGGATGACGAGGTCGAAGCCGTCCAGGCCGTCGCGTTCCTCGTATCCGGCGGTGCCGTCGACCGCCGCGAAAGGCGTGCGGGTCACGGTCAGCCCGAGCGCGCGGAGCTGCACGGCGAGCATCGAGGTGAAGGCGTCCTCGTTGTCGACGATCAGTACACTGCGACCGAGCAGCTCCGGGACCACGGACGCGTCCGGCGCGTGCTCCTGCAGCCAGAAGGGCGCCAGCACGTCGTTGCGCGCGGCCAGCGTCGCCAGCACCAGCGGATCATCAGCCCACTGCCGCAGCCCGCCGTTCTCTTCGCCGGGTCGCGTATCCGTGTCCTGCGTTCGCTCGCCTTCGATGTGGTCGGCGGACTGCGCGCCGACCCCGAACGCCCGCAGCACGCCCGCCGCCTTCGCCCGCGTCTCGCGCACCTCCTCGTACGGATCCGAGCCGCGCACCAGCGTCGCGCCGACCGGGATGCGCACCGAGCCGTCCGCAGGGTCCAGATAAGCCACGCGCAGCAGCAGCGAAGCGTCCATCGACTGCCGCCCGCGCTCGTCCGCGCCGATCAGTGCCGCCACACCGCCGTAGTAGCCGCGGCCTCCGGTCTCATGGCGCTGAATCACCCGGAAGGCGTTGCGGATCGGCGAACCGGTGGCCGTCGGGGCGAACATCGTCTCGCGCAGCACCTGCCGCACGTCCATCTCCGTACGTGCCCTGATGTAGTACTCGGTGTGCGCGAGGTTGCGCATCTCCTTGAGGAACGGGCCGGTCACCCGGCCGTGCCCGCCGACCTGCGCGAGCATCTTCAGCTCCTCGTCGACGACCATCGCCAGCTCGTCGCGCTCCTTGGGGTCGGCCAGGAAGCCGAGCACCTGCTGCGCGCTCGCCTCGGCCGGCGGCATGCGCAGGGTCCCGCTGATCGGGTTCATCACGGCGACACCGTCGTGCACCGAGACGTGCCGTTCCGGGGTCGCGCCGACCATGACCAGGTCCCCGGTGTGCACCAGGAAGGTCCAGTAAGCCCCGCGCTCCTGCGCCAGCAGTTGGCGGAACGCACCCAGCGCGGTCGCCGTCACGTCGTCGCAGTACCCGACGAAGGAGCGCCGCAGCACGAAGTTTGCGCCCTCGCCCCGGCCGATCTCCTCCTCCAGCACCGCCTTGACCTGGAGCGCATACGCATCGTCGCAGACGTCGAAGTCGCCGTCCCTGATCCGTGGCGGCGCCACCTCGGGAAGCTCCTCGACGGCGAGTTCGCTGCGTTCGCGTACCAGCAGCGTCAGCAGCGGCGCCCCGTCGTCGTGGCAGGCGTCCCCCCGCTCCCGCAACTGCCGATAGGGGACCAGCGCCAACTGCTGCGCGTCGGGCAGGTCGGCGAGCCGCGCGACGGCCGTCACCTCGCCGCGCAGCAGTTCGACCCGTTCGCGGCCTTCGCGGCGCAGCAGGGCGAACGGGGGAGTCAGATCGAGCAGGGCGGTGTCGTCCATGACCTCCGGCCTTTCAGTAAGACCGGCGGCCGCTCAGTCGGACCGGGACGCCCGCTGGAAACAGCGAACCGGCCGCCTGATCGGCGGCCGGTTCGCGAGTCTTGGGAAGCGCGAGTCCTAGAAGTCCGCCGGAGAGGCGGACCACCACTGGTTGGATCGGTGTAGGACCCTGCGCGTCATGGCCACGACTGTAGCAGGGCCCACCCTTCCCGGGCAGTGCCCGTTGCCCATTCGGCCGAGCCTCGGCTACGACTTGCGCGGCAGCAGGAACGAGGTCGACACGATCACCACGGCGAGCGCGGCGCAGATCGCCGCGGCCACCGTCATCGCGGTGACGTAGGAGTGCATCGACGGCGCAGCGCCCAGGACGCTGAAGAACACCGTGCCCAGCACCGTCACGCCGGTCGCGTTGCCGAACTGCTGAACCGTGGTGAGCGCCCCGGCGGCCATCCCGGCCTGCGGCGCCGGTATCCGCAACAGCACCGCGCCGATGATCGACGGCAGCGCGAGCCCGTTGCCGAACCCGACCACGATCATGCCGGGTATCAGCCAGGCCGCCGACGTGTGGTCGCCGCGTATCGCGAGCGTCGCGACCGTCAGCAGCAGTCCGGTCAGGCTCACCGCCGCGCCTATCGTCACCACGCGGTGGCCGAAGCGCCGGGCGAGCCACGAGCTGGCGGCGAACGAAACCCCGAGCGGAGTGAAGGCGAGACCCGCCCGCAGCGGGCTGAGGCCCAGCCCGTTCTGCAGCAGCAGCGTCAGGCAGAGCATGAACCCGGCGAAGAACGTCAGGTACAGCCCCGCGATGACCATGCCCGCGGCGAAGACGCGCTCCTTGAGCAGCTCCACGTTCAGCACCGGCGCGCCGCCGCGCCGTCCAAGCCTCGCCTCGTACCAAAGCACCGAGGCGGCCACGGGTATCGCCGCGCCCATCGAGATCCACGTCCACAGCGGCCAGTGCTCCGGCCGCCCCAGCGAGATCGGCACCAGGATGAGCGCGAGCGCCGCGCTGATCCCGACCGCGCCGACCGGGTCCAGCCTCGTGTCGCCGCGCCGCTGGTGCCCCGGCAGCCAGCGCGCCGCCAGCGCGGCCGCGGCCAGGCCGATCGGGACGTTGATGTAGAAGATCGTGCGCCAGCCCCAGCCGAAGAGGTTCGCGTCGAGCAGCACTCCGCCGAGCACCTGCCCGGCCACCGCGCCGACGCCGATGACCCCGCCGAACGCGGCCATCGCCCGGGCCCGCTCGTGCGGCGGGAACATCACGTTGATCAGCGCCAGCACCTGCGGCACCATCGCGGCGGCCGTCGCGCCCTGCAGGATCCGCGCCGCCACCAGCAACGCCGGGCTCCCGGCCAGGCCGCACAGCAGCGAGGCGGCCGTGAAGGCCATCATGCCGATGAGGAACAGCCGCCGGTGCCCGAACAGGTCGCCGAGGCGTCCGCCGGTGATCAGGCCGCTGGCGTAGGCGAAGCCGTAGCCGCCGACCACCAGCTCGATCCCGGACTCGGTCGCGCCCAGGTCGTGCTGCAGGGAGGGCGCGGCGACGTTGACCACGAAGTAGTCGAACATCGCCATGAACATCGCCGAGAGCAGGACGGGTAACGCTTTCCAGCGCCCCGGATCGGGTTCGAGCGGCTTGAGCGCGTCGATCGGGCGCGCCGGGGCGCTCGCGGGCTTTGCGACGTCCGACGGCTCGGCGACGCCGGAACGTTCGGTGAGCAAAGACATGCCTACCCCCTCAGCAAGCACACTGCGTTGTCCGCGACCTGGGCAGCCGGCGACGCCGCAATGTTCGATGGACTTCGAACAAGTCTCGATCGTACGAGACTCATCGAACTACTGCAAGCGGGTTTCGCACGCCCTCGTAAGATCCCCGGTAATACTCAACACCAAGGGACCGACAATGACTTCCCAGAGCCTCCCGACCGGTGTCCCCGCGTACGTCCCGGCCCCGGAGCGGTATGACGGTATGCAGTACCGGCGCAGCGGGCGCAGCGGCCTGAAGCTGCCCGCGATCTCGCTCGGGCTGTGGCACAACTTCGGCGACACCAAGCCGCGCGAGACCCAGCAGGCCGTGCTGCGCCGCGCCTTCGACCTCGGCGTCACCCACATCGACCTGGCGAACAACTACGGCCCGCCCTACGGCTCGGCCGAGTCCAACTTCGGCAGCCTGTACGCCCAGGACTTCCGGCCGTACCGCGACGAACTGGTCATCTCGACCAAGGCCGGCTACGACATGTGGCCCGGCCCCTACGGCGACTTCGGCTCGCGCAAGTACCTGCTCGCCTCGCTGGACCAGTCGCTCAAACGGATGGGCCTGGACTACGTCGACGTCTTCTACCACCACCGCCCCGACCCCGACACGCCGCTCGAAGAGACCATGAGCGCGCTGGACCAGGCGGTGCGCTCCGGAAAGGCCCTGTACGCAGCGATCTCCAACTACGACCCGGAGCGCACCCGCCAGGCCGCCGCGATCCTGCGCGACCTCGGCACGCCGCTGCTGATCCACCAGCCGCCGTACTCCATGCTGCGCCGCGGCGCCGTCGAGAACGGCCTGCTCGACGCGCTGGAGGAGGTCGGCGCGGGCTGCATCTGCTTCTCCCCGCTCGCCCAGGGCATCCTGACCGATCGGTACTTGGGCGGCGTCCCGGAGGGTTCGCGTGCCTCGGTCGGCCACTTCCTGCGCCCCGACGCTCTCACCGACGGTGTGATGGACCAGGTCAAGCGCTTGAACGAGCTCGCCGCCGGGCGCGGCCAGACCCTCGCGCAGCTCGCCCTCGCCTGGGTGCTGCGCGACGCCCGAATGACCTCCGCGATTATCGGGGCTTCGTCAGTTACACAGCTGGAAACCAACGTCGCCGCCCTTAGCGCCCCCGCACTGACCCAGGACGAACTGGATCAAATCGACCGCATTCTCGCCGGCGACTCATCTCGCTAACCGAAACACCGCACGCCGTCCGACAAGCCGTCCCGTAGCCTTGAGGGGTGGATACGAACCGCACCGCGAACGCAGCCGCCGAAAGCTGGCGCGCCCTCCCGGCAAAGCAGCAGCCCCTGTGGCCGGACCCGGCCGCCGTACAGTCCGCCGCCGCCGAGCTGCGCTCGTATCCGCCCCTCGTCTTCGCCGGCGAGTGCGACCTGCTCAAGGACCGCCTTGCCCAGGTCGCCCGCGGCGAGGCCTTCGTGCTGCAGGGCGGCGACTGCGCCGAGACCTTCGCCGGCGTGACCGCCGACGCCATCCGCAACAAGCTCAAGACGCTGCTGCAGATGGCCGCGGTGCTCACCTACGCCGGCTCGGTCCCGGTGGTCAAGATCGGCCGCATCGCCGGCCAGTACGGCAAGCCGCGCTCTAAGGACACTGAGACCCGCGACGGAGTCACGCTGCCGGCCTACCGCGGCGACTCGGTCAACGGCTTCGACTTCACCGCCGAGTCCCGCGTCCCCGACCCGTGGCGCATGGTCCGTATGTACCATTCCTCCGCCGCGACGCTGAACCTCGTGCGCGCGTTCACCACCGGCGGCTACGCGGACCTGCACCAGGTGCACGCCTGGAACCGCGACTTCGTGGCCTCGTCCCCGTCCGGCAAGCGCTACGAGCTGCTGGCGGCCGAGATCCAGCGCGCCCTGGACTTCATGCGCGCCTGCGGCGTCGACCCGGAGGAGACCCGCACCGTCGAGTTCTTCTCCTCGCACGAGGGCCTGCTGCTCGAATACGAGGCCGCACTCACCCGCACCGACTCGCGCACCGGCACGCTGTACAACACCTCAGGCCACTTCGTCTGGATCGGCGAGCGCACCCGCGACCTCGACGGAGCGCACCTGGAGTACTTCTCCACGATCCGCAACCCGATCGGCATCAAGCTCGGCCCGACCACGACGCCGGACGACGCCCTCACCTACCTGCGCCGGCTCAACCCGGACCGCGATCCCGGCCGGCTGAGCTTCATCATCCGCATGGGCGCCGGCGTGATCCGGGACAAGCTGCCCGCGCTGGTGGAGAAGGTCACCGCCGAGGGCCACCAGGTCGCCTGGATCTGCGACCCGATGCACGGCAACACCTTCGAGGCGCCCAGCGGCCACAAGACCCGCCGCTTCGACGACGTGCTCGACGAGGTCAAGGGCTTCTTCGAGGTGCACAGGGCGCTGGGCACCCACCCCGGCGGCATCCACGTGGAGCTGACCGGCGACGACGTGACCGAGTGCGTCGGCGGCGGCGACGAGATCGCGTTCGACGACCTGGCCACCCGCTACGAGTCGGCCTGCGACCCGCGCCTGAACCGGTCTCAGTCCCTTGATCTGGCCTTCCTGGTCGCCGAGATGTACCGGAGTGTCGCGTGACCGAGCTCTCCGGCATAGCCGGTCGGCAGCCGGTGGTGGACCTTCGCAGCGACACCGTCACCAAGCCCACCCCGGCCATGCGCGCCGCCATCCTCGAAGCAGAGGTCGGCGACGACGTCTACGGCGAGGACCCGACCGTCGCAGCCCTCGAAGCCAAGGTCGCCGACCTGTTCGGCTTCGAGGCCGCGGCGGCGCTGTTCGTGCCCACCGGCGTGATGGCCAACCACATCGCGCTGCGGACGCTGCTGCGCCCGGGCTCGGAGCTGATCGCCGACGCGGACGCGCACATCCTCGCCCACGAGGACGCGGGCCTGGCCTGGCACGGCGGCATCCAGACCCGCACCACCCTCACCTCGGACGGACTGCTCTCCCCGGACGACGTCAGCAGGCTGATCCGCCCGCACTCGCCGCACACCCTCGGCACCACCGCGGTCGAACTGGAGAACACCCACAACCGCGGCGGCGGTTCGGTCTACTCGATCGAGCACCTGCGGGCCATCCGGGAGATCGCGGACGCGCACCGCATCTCAGTGCACATCGACGGCGCGCGCATCTGGAACGCCCACGTGGCCACCGGAACGCCGCTGCGCGAGTACGGAGCGGTCGCCGACACGATCTCAGTGTGCCTGTCCAAGGGCCTCGGTGCCCCGGTCGGCTCCGTCGCCCTGCTCGCGCCGGACCGGCGCGCCGAGGCGGTGCTGATGCGCCATCGCCTCGGCGGCGGCTGGCGTCAGGCGGGCATCCTCGCCGCCGCGGGCATATACGCCCTCGATCACCACATCGCCCGTCTCGCCGAGGACCACGCGAACGCCCGCCTCCTCGCCACGAGCCTGCAAAGCGCGGGCCTCTCCGCCCGCACCCCGCAGACCAACATCGTGCTCGTAGACGTCCCCGACGCCCCGGCCGTCGCCGCCCGCGCCGCCGAGCAGAACGTGCGGGTGTCGGCGTTCGGGCCCGCGTTGCTGCGATTGGTGACGCACCTGGACGTCACCGAGAAGGACTGTCTGCTCGCCGCCGAGGTGCTCGCCCGGGTCGCCTGAGCGCCCCGGAGAACTGGCAGCCGGTCATTTCCCGGATCCCCCGGCCCAGATGGTCCCGTACCGTCCGGGTTGGGGGTTTCGTGCTGTTGATAGAGCCCTGCGATGCGGATACCGTCGCCCTGCAACGATTCCGGCTAGCAGGCGCTTTGTCAGGGGGATGACCTTATGGGGCTTTTCGACAAGCTCTTCAACGACGACGAGAAGGAGAAGCAGGAGGCGGCCCGGCGTAAGGCGGCTGAGAAGTACGCCGAGGAGCACAACAACTCGCACGCCGAAGAGCACGACCACGCCCCGGCGAAGAAGACCGCCGCGAAGGCGGCCGAGAAGCCCGTCGCGAAGAAGGCGCCCGCGAAGACGGTGACCGCGAAAGCAGTGCCCGCGAAGAAGACCGCCACCGTGCCGCGCCAGGTCGCCCCGCACCTGCACACTGCCGAGGCCCCGAACCACACGCACGCCGCCTCTTCGGCCGCCGCGGCGACCGCCGCGCACGACCAGGCGATGACGCTGCACATCCTCTCGCACATCCCGGACCACTCGCCGCGCGAGGACGACCCGCACTACCACCTGTTCGAGCAGGCGAAGGCGCGGCTCAAGCGCCAGAAGCTGTGGAAGTGCATCATCAACGACGACCTCTGCGACGGCGAGCCCGAGCTGCACCACAGCTACATCGAGTTCTCCCAGATCAACCAGGTGGACCCGAAGAAGATCCAGGAGGCGCTCGGCCTGCACTTCGACAACGACGAGGACTTCCAGGTGTGGGCCGAGTCGCCCGGCAACCTCGAAGTGCTCTGCGTCGCCCACCACCGCGCGCACTACGGCATCCACATGATCCCCGGCCCGCTGTGGGAGGCCGTGCGCTTCCACAAGAAGGGCACCGAGGCCGCCGCCGAGTTCCTCCCGGCCTCCGAAGCCAACTAGCGCAACAAGAATCGACGCGCACCGAGCGGTGTCCGGCCAAGGCCGGGCACCGCTCGTCAGTCGGCGACGATGCAGCTCTCCCCGGTGACGAGTGAGCCCTCATACACCTCGATCTTGCCGCTGATCAGGCTGAGGCACTCGTGCAGCTGCGCGATCTGGTCGATGACGCGTTCCCGATGCTCGCGCATGATGGCGAGCCGGGCCTGTTCGTTACCAGGACCCTGACGTACGAGCTCGGCGTACTGCCGGATGGCGGGCAGTGGCATCCCCGACGCGCGCAGCTTGATGCAGACGGCGAGCCAGTCGATGTCGTGCTCGCTGTAGACGCGTCGCCCGCCCGCCCCACGTCGCACCGGGTCGGCCAGCACGCCTTCGCGCTCGTAAAACCGCAGCGCGTGCACGCTCAGCCCGGTCCGCTCCGCCACCTGCCCGATGCTCAGCCCCATGCCGGCCCCAGCACCCGCCGCATCCACGCCTATCCCGCCGCCCATCCGCGTGCACCTCCGTCGATCCCGCCCTCGCCTGCACCCTTGACCTAGAGTCGACTCTAGCTCATAGCATTCCGAGCATGATCCATCCGGTTCCCGGAAACGGGATCCGCACGAGAGCACGGGGTTGTCACCTATGAGCATCTGGTTCATCACCGGCGCGTCCCGCGGTATCGGCGCCGCGATCGTCGGCGAAGCGCTCAGCCGCGGCCACCAAGTCGCCGCCACCGCACGCGACGTCGAGTCGATACGCCGCGCCTTCCCCGAGGCGGAGACGGACGGAAGCCTGCTGCCCTTGAGCGTCGACGTGATCGACGAGCAAAGCCTCACCAAGGCCGTCGACGCGACGGTCGAGCGCTTCGGCCGCATCGACGTCCTGGTCAACAACGCGGGCC
>Ga0070741_10017029_pt1 | contig 12005 bp, 15 predicted proteins | sample Coa_R1_4_FD_66440 | JGI IMG/M metagenome (GOLD analysis project Ga0070741, IMG submission 66440) | Surface soil microbial communities from Centralia Pennsylvania, which are recovering from an underground coalmine fire - Coalmine... | ecosystem: Environmental > Terrestrial > Soil > Unclassified ...
AATGTCAGAGTGCTGAAGCTAGTCAGTTCAATGAATTACGGATGTATGGGGAGCGCCGAAGGACGCAAACAGACCCCGGAACAGGGTGTTGGAGGCTAGGGTCGGAATCGAACTACTAGCCGAATCTCCGGCAATTCAAGCTGCTTTAGTCATTCGAGGGCGGCTGTTACCCCACATAGTTACCCCACGCAGGGACCTGACCGTATTCCTCATGAGCCGCCCTCACCTTCCGCCCCGGGGATTGGGAGCGCATCTTTCAGAAGGTCACGGATTATCCATCCGTGGTGCGCGCTGTGCTGGATCACGTATCGACCAGGGCGGTCGCGTTCCCAAAGACCTGCCTTCCTCAATTGCTGCAGTTCTTGGAGCGCCTCCCTCGCGTCCTCGTCGTGCTCTGCGGCGGTCCGCAGATCCTCGTAAGACCGCTGTCTCAGTTCGTCCGTGCGGCGTGTCATAGGGCGGAGAGGTTGCGCCTGGGCGCAGGTATGGCGCAAGGAGTCTCGCGAAAACGTGTCGCACTTACGAGCGCAGGCTGAGGTCTCATGGCCGGGGACTCTTGGCAAACCCTGGGGGTTCGCCTCATGAAATTGCATCGAGTGCGTGCCGCATTGCTGATCGCGCTCAGCGCCGTCGCCATGACAGACACGGAGCGGGCCGCTCCCGCAGCCGTAGTACTGAAGCGCCGCGACCATGGCGCGACCGGCCACCATTCGGTCCATGGCCCTCAAAATCCGCAACTGCCGGCGCCGCCCGTGGAAGAAATGCCCGCTGGACGCGGGCTGAGTTGGGAGTTGGCGCTGCCCACGCACGCGGTACTCCGGTCGCAGGCATGGAGGCGTCCGTCATGACGGACACGCAAGCCGTTGATCTACGGGCGGTTTGATAGTCAGGCATACCTTACTGATTTTTATAGTATTTTCTCTTGCGTGCGCAGTCATCGCCGTGGCAATCTGAGCGGCGCCTCGGGACTGGTTTCAGCAGCCCCGCGGCGCCTAACCACATCCAGCAAAGAGGTGCTGACTATGGGTATCCGCAATTCTACTCGCGCCGCCCGGCGCACTGTCATCTCCACCCAGGACGCTTGCGCTCTGCGCACTGCAGTCGAACACTTCCGCAAGGCTGCCCACATCGCGGAGGCGGCGGCGGGCTGCTTTCCAATAGGCGATGAGCTGGGCGAGCCCACCATTCCACGGCAGCGGGTCGCAGAAATCGTGCGGCTAGCGATCGCGGCGCTGGACGAGGGGCACGATGCGCTCGCCGATTCCTGGGACGAGAAGGATGACCTTCACGGTACGGTGTTCGAGGTTGCCGACGTCTTATGCCTGGTCGAACAGGCCCTCGACGCGGGCGCCGCCTTTGACGGCCAGGATCTTACGAGTTGCCCGCCGCGTGGTGGCCTGCGCCTCGCAGTGAGGCTGCTCGGGAGGCTCCAGGAGGACATTCAGTCCCGCGTGAAACCAGTACAGGAGGCTGCCTAGTCATGAGTACCATGGGCAAAGACGATACGCGAGGATTGAAAAGCCTCGTCGATTTCGTGCGACCACCGGCCCGGAAGACTGCAACCGCGCTACGACGACTGGACCTTCTCAAATCAGCCGTCGCGAAAGCATCCCGCGGGGAGCGACTGGTTAAGCCAGAGCGTGAAGCTTTGGACCTGGCCGTCCGGGCTGCCGAAGACGAGTTTCGCCATAGATTTTTCCTTTCTCCCGAGGGATGCACGTAGCCGCCAGAGCCAAGCCGATTGACTCTAGCGGAGTTATGACGAGACCTTTGCGCCGCCGCCGAAGCGCGTAGGACCAACTCAGCCGCCACCCTGGACGCCACCGTCAACGGGAAAAATTTCAGATTTGGTTGACAGAGTCGCGCCGCCTGCCGGGGATATTGACGCGTCGATCGCGAGGCAGGTCAGGTCGGTGTAATACTCCGTGCCGCGCGTGTCGCCTGTGTGATCCGCCTGCATCACATAATAGACACCGTCCGCATTGAGCCTTGTGAACCCCGCGAGAGGCGCGTTGAGCGTCTGCGACGAGCGATCTAACCCGAAACGGAGCTGGTTCACGTTCTTGCTCTGAAGCTGAATCTTCTGGCCGATCTTTAGGAGCGGATTCAGCAGCACGCGGAGCTTGAGCCCGTTCTGCGTCTGCTCCGGAACGCCAATCATGCCGGTGCTAGGCGAGATGATCGGGACGTCGCCAGGGATGAAGCCAGTCTTCGGAATTAGCGTGAGCTTGCCATCCTGAATCGACCACAGGACACCGTTGGCCTCCGACCAGTCGCGCAGCTCATCGCGCGTGCGGCCGAAGTACACCCGGCCGCGCACACGCCCGTTGCTGGAGAGCGCAGGGATATACCCGTTGGTCACTCCTTGATCGATCATCGTCTGGACGAAGGCCGCAACCTCGTCCGGCGGTTTGGTCCCGGCGGCCAGCGAGAAGGCGCAGAGCGCGAAGCTGTATGCCTCATCACCGTCGGCTGCGGTAATGTCCACATAGCTGTCTTTCTGATCCTCGCGGCCGGCGCGGGCCTGCTTGATCTGGCCTCGGAAAATGACGCCAAAATTGCCCTCATAGCCCGCCTGGATCACGAGCTGCGTGAATTCGATATTCTTCTTCGTAATCAGATTCACGGTCTGATCGGAGAGGTTGTAGATGCGGACGTCGGCCGAGTTTGGTGTCTGGATATCCCCGCGGCGCACGGAAAAGACACAGCGAAAATCCTTGAAGTCGAGCGCGTTCTGGCCGGTGCCGTCGGCGATCGCGATCGAGACTTTGCGCAGGTATTGTATCGTCATCAGTTGAACCTCCTGCGCTGCTGGAGGCGGCCCAGGCGGCGGGCCGTCTTTGCGACACCGGCCATGCCCCACAAAAGCCCGGCGACGCGCTGGGCCCATCGGACCTCGAGCGGGTTGAGGCTGTGGCGGCCGGCGAAGGCGCGCAGCGCGCTCCCTCGCAGCCGAAGAAACTCCTTCATGGTCAACTGCGAGATTGATTTCGCATCGGCCACGCGCGTCAGGATCATTGCGATGTACTCGTCAGGCAGGGAGGGCGGCGGGTCTGACTCTTTGAATCCCGTGCGGCCAGCGAGGCGCAGCGTGGCGCGGGTCGCCAAATCTAACATCATATGTTTGTTCCTAGTATCGAGGGGAGGCAGGGCGCTAGAGGCCACCCTGCGTGTTGTAGGTTAGCTGCCGGTCCGACCGTAAAAAGCGTCCATCATGCGCTGAACGTCCTCCGCGGTTCCGCAACCGGCCTCCGGCGCTTCCTTACGCGCGCGGTGCTCGGGGCGGTCATACTGACCGTCGATCGCAGCCTGCAAGTCGGCGGCACTTGTAAAGGCGGCGCCGCTGCCAGACACGTGATTCGCGCCGATGCCCAAGACGTGCACTCCGGCGGCGTTGATGTGGCTGTCCCCTTCAGGCTCGGTTGGATCAGCCTCGCCGCTGCCGCCGATGTCATCAGCCTGCTGCATCGTCCCCTGCAGCTCTGCAACGCCGCGCCAGACTTTTCCCAGTTTGATGACTGCGGCGCATTGTTCGGCTGTGAGCGTGGAGCCGCTGCCGCAGAACGGAGTGATTAATCCCTGCATTTCCTCCGCCGCCTTCCGAAGGATCGTCAGTGCGCCTTCCTGGGCGGTGCGGATCTGCTGTTGGAGGGGAACGGCCGACAGAAGCGCATCACTCGTGACACGGCCCCGCGTCTGCTCGCGCAGCGCGCGCGCCTCGGCATCGTTGAGAAGCACGAGCTTCCCGTCTCGAATCCCGAGACAGAAATCGGGGGCGGCGTCGGTGGTGGCTATAGCTCGGCGATCGCCAAAATGTTGGTACTGCGTTGACATTGTGATGAATCTCTCAGTGTTGGATACGTGATCCGCGCTCATGCGCGGCGGTTGAAATCGAAGGGGCGCACTCGATCTGCCCCGAGCTGGACTCGGGCAGAAGCCGACGCGAGCGCTGCCGGCGCGGTCAAGGCGGGATGCCGCCCATTTCGGGCTCGCCTGCTGCCGGTCCGGTTCCGTTGTTTCCGACACGGTGACCTTGTCGGGGCCCGCCTTCATGAAAGGTCAGACCTCGGGCGCGCGGCGCCCAACCCGCCCACCCGGTGATGTTCAGTGTCACGGCGCGAACTGAACCGGGTCGCGACGATCGACCGCTTGCAGCGCCGCGGCCGTGAGCGCTGGCCCCACTAACATAGCGTCCGCAACGGGGGCCGGTGCGGGCTGCTCCGCCAGGGCGGCGAGGCGCTCGGACCACGCGTTCCGCGCGGTGAAGGCCATCGCACGCAACGATGTGCCGTTGGACCAATTGTCACCCAATGTCAGAGGTGGTCCCTGAAGCGCGATACCAGCCTTGGCCGCTGTGGGAGAGGCTACGCCGCCACAGAGGCGCCATTCCTCCAACGTGAGCTTTGGAAGCAGCCCCAGCATCTCCGCACCGAGTACATTTGCAACAGCGGATTGCCACTCGTCGTAAAGCCGGCAGGCTCGGTCGATCGCTTCGCGGATTTCGGGGCCGACCTCATTTTGGGTCAGATCGACTACTGAATTGATCGCGGCGGACTCTGCGGCCTTCGCGGCATCGAGGGCGACTCGGGCGGCGGCAACATGGCGTTCGGCAGCCTGACTACGCGCCTGACTTGCGAACCGTTCGCGCGCGCATGATTCCGCATCCTGCACGGAACAGAGCTGCTCGGCTGCGGCGGCCTTCGATGCTGCGGCCGTCTCGATCTCGGCGATCGCGAGCGCCTTGGAAAGCGTCGCTTCGGCGGCTCGGCGTTCGGCGATGCGCTGATCGCGCAGCGCCAGGGCGGCGGTTAATGACTCGGATGTCGGCGTCAACATGTGAGATTTCCTTGGGTTGGTGGTTACGGGAGGCGGCCCAGCATGGCCCAGATTTCCACTGCATGCGGGCCCGGGTTGAAGGCGATCATGGTTGCATCGGCGAGATTCGGGCTTCTCATGCCATCGCCAATCTTGTCGATCACGACCTTGCCGGCCGTGTTGAGTTTGTAAGTGACCTGAGACAGCTCCACCTTGAGGGCCGACAGGTGCGACAGGTCCGGAGCCAGCGATATCAGGTTGTCTGCGTCGTATGGAAGTCCTTCCACGATCGCGCGGTAGGTCTGCTGAAAGCGCGTCCGCAGGTGCCACCAGCTCATCGACTTCATGTTGCTAAAAAAGTCCTTGTTCTTTCTCTCCCTCACCATTTCTCCGTCTGGATCGGACGGGCTGGCAGAGCCACGGAATGGGGTGTCATAGATCGGTCGGCCCTGCCTCGCAGCACGACGTTCATTAGCTACGCGCGCGTCTCCCCGCACGCCGCTGCCGAGTCCGTCACTGTCGTAGTCCAAATACTCGATCCCATGCTGATCGCACAGGTCGAACGCCTTGACGACACTTCCGAAAATGTCACCAGACTTGCCTGACCACTGCTCCAAGGCATACAGCAAACACCCGTGCCGGCCAGCGAATGCATTGAGATCACGTCCTTGATCCGCCACGTCGAGACCGGCCCGACGTGTGCCTGTAGGTTCAATTCGCAGCTTAAGGTGGGCGCCGACGGCTGCCTCTATCCAGGCGGCCGGAATGAGTTGGCCTTCCAAACTGGCGGAGTACGAGAGGTCGATCTCGCTGGCCACCGTCACCGGGTCCAGCTCAGAGCATTTCTTCGCATACCACTGATCGTCTTTGCGGGGATCGTCTCGCCACCCGAATGTGAACACGGGCACGCGGCCAGACCAACGCTTCTGCCCGAAGACGTTGTTCATGCCATTGACCGACGAGCAATCTATGCGACAGTTTGTATTGGCGCTCAGGCTCGCCTCGATCAACTCGGCCCGATCGACAAACCCCGATTCGTCCAGAATGAATAGCGAACTGCGGCCACCACGGCCGATTTGATCTCCGGCCTCTCCGACCAGGGCGCTGCCAGTCTGGGGGAAGGTCAGCCGCATGTGTGCGGAGTGTTTGTTCACATCCCAGCCGCCGCGAAACTCGGGGGGCAGGCCCTGCAGGAACTGCCGAGCTTTGAAGAACAGCGTGCCGGGGTCGCCTGCGTTGTCTACCAGAGCTTCCTTGCGGCTGCCAACGCCAACCGTGATGCCGGGATAGAGCAGGCAGAGCGAGCAGGCCAGCGCCATCGTGACCACGCTCGCGCCCACATCTCGGGACTTCTCGATTAGGCCAGGTTGCTGGAGGCGCCAGCGCTCCAGAATCCAGTTCACCATTTCGACCTGCTTAGGAAACAGGATCAGTGGCACGGTCGCCGGCAGGCCGCGCTCGATGTTTCTCGGGTCGCTGCTCAGGCCCCAATCCGAGATCAACCGCGCGATATGATCGCGGTAATACAACTTCAGTGGCGGCAGGGTGGCGGGATTCGCACGGATACGCGCCAGGCGCTCCACGCGCTGTGCCAGGACAGCGGCGTAGTCCGGTCGCTTCCAGTCGAAAGGGGTGGCCAGGGCGATCATGCCGGCCTCCGCTTCGGTGCGCGGACGCGCGTGAGCGCATCCTGAGAACGCGAGTAGCGACGGGCGGCGCTGAGCAGCTCCCGGCGATCGCTCTGCAGGTCGTATGCGGAGCGGTCAGTGCGGGACCAGCGGCGAGAGGGCTTCCTGGCTTCGAGGGGCGGGCGCTCACGCGGGGTCTCGCCCCAGCCGCGACAGAGGGCGCAGGGCATGACAGCGGCCGGCGCAATGTCGTGCCCAAAGCCGGGCTCGTGTCCGCTGCCTCGGCATCGCGGGCAGGGCACGAGGGGCGCAGGGGCGCCGAGTGTCAGGTCGCCAGGATCTTTACCGTGTACATGAGTTTCACGGTGTTCTTCACGGCGGTCGGCGTCCACTGCTTGCCGCGCGGAGTCGTGATGCTCCGGTCGTTCAGATACTTCGCGATTCCATGCAGCGATGTGATCCCGTCGCGGTGCGCTTCCTCGATCGCTGGCCTGATCTCCCGGGCGCGCTCGATTGCCTTGGCGCGGTTCGCAGCGCAGCCCAGTGCTGATGCTCGCTCCTGATAAGCGGACAAGTCGCGCGGGGTTCCCAGGGGCAGACCCTTCGCCTTGCGAGCCGCCAGCGCCTTCCTCGTGCGTTCCGAGATGATCTCTCGCTCGTGCTGTGCCATCACGATCATGACTCCCAGGGTGAGGGTATTGGCCTCCGGGATATCGAGCGCCTGGAACTTCACTTCCGACTTGCGGAGGTTGAACAGGAACTCGGCATCGCGGCTGAGCCGATCGAGCTTCGCCACCAGGAGCGTCGCTCGAGTCTGCTTGCACCGCTGCAGGGCTGCATGCAGTTGCGGCCGGTTCACCGCGTTCTTGCCGGACTCCACCTCGACGAATCTGGCCAGCTCCATGCCGCCCATCGTTACAAGGTGTTGCCGGACGGTGAACTCCTGAGCCTCCAGGCCCAGCCCGGAGCGGCCTTGCTTCTGTGTCGAGACCCGGTAGTACGTCACGAATTTCGGTTTGGACGGGACCACGGCTAATTACCCTCAACGAGCGTAGACGGTAATTATACCCATCCTGACCCCGGCTATACCACTGGTATAGAGGGCCCAGGCTATACCGCTGGTATACTGACCCCATGGACCCAGGACAGCTCGCCAGATGGCGCCGAAGGCGGGGCTTCACGCAGACTGAGCTGGCTGCGCTCGTCGGCGTGTCTGCTAATACGGTCGCCCGGTGGGAGCGCGGCGAGAGGCATATTCCCGCGATGCTGGCGCGCGTGCTGCATCTGACGGACGAGAATGCCCGCTTGGTGATGCACACTGAGGCGCTCGACAAGGGCCGCATCCGAAAGCTTCTGCAACTGTGCCATCCCGATCGCCATGACAACTCGACGGCGGCCAACGAGGCGACCGCCTGGTTACTGGAGCAACGAAAGCGGTTGTCCGACTGAGCGGTCATGGACGCGCACCCTCGGCGGACAGTGCATCATCACCGCTGACTGCCTCGGGCGGGGCAAGGGGGCGGGGGGCCGTCGATACCTGCCGCCGATGGCCCGAATTGGCCAATCCAACGGGCAAAGTCACCCATTCCCGCGATACGGCTGCGGGGTCCCGTGGAGGGTCAGCGAACGGACCGCCCGAAGGGGCGGGACGGAACGGCCACAGCGGACACTTGAGGCATGGACACTGCGCAACCTGCTCGCGCCAGGTTCCGGGCGCGGCTTTGTCGTGTATGCAATCCCGGCATTTCGAGTCGATCGCGCGGCGCAGGCTCATGGCGCGCGCCCCAACTTCGCCCAGTCGCTTTCCGGCGCGGCCTCCGTCGCTTCTGTCGGCGCAGGCGCCGCGATCGGCGTGACCACGGGCTCAGACAGTGGGGCCGGCGAGGGCTGCGGTGCGGGCGCCGGCAGCTCGAAGCGAACGCTATCGAGGTCGATCGCCTCGCCCGCCATAATCTGGCGGTAGATGTCCGCCGCCTCCTGGGCGGAAGTGATCGGGCGTTCCAACTTCGTCGCGGCTACCGTCGCCGTGACCTCGCTCCGCTGGAGTTTCGGCGTCACGTATTCCAACAAGTCCGTGAGCATCTTCCACCACAGCTCCTTGTCGGTGCGAAATGCGTGCTCCAGCGCGGCGGCAATCTTGCTCTGCTGTCCCTCTACGGCAGCCTGCAGGACTTCGCGCACCGCGCGCGTCGTCTTGTTGGCCTGCCCCTTCTTGCGTCCCTTGCCCGCATTCGGCGGTCGGGTTCCCTTTTTCGCTGGCATATCAGTAACGAACTCCACTCTGCTGTGTCTTGTGATGTTGGTCACGCTTTCGCGTTGCCATCTCGTTGAAGTCTTTCGCGGGCGCCTCCGGAACTCGGGGCACGATGTCCACGATTCCGCGCATGCGGGCATAGAGCTTCCTGGCGGCGGTCAACCCAGGCTCGTCACGGTCTGCGTAGATCCAGAGCGTGGGGCAGTCTTCCGGGACCATGAACTTCGCCAGCAAGGTTGTATTGAGGGCCGCCCATACCGGGATGCCGTCGATGTGTGATGCGCTCAGGGCCGTCTCGATGCCTTCAGCTACCCCGATCGCCTCGCCCTGGAGCGGCGTCAATCGGACGGCGCAGCCTTCGCGACCCGTCAGGGGCGACAGCAACTTGCGCGGCTCATGCTCGGTGAGCTTTCGGCCCCGGTGTAGGTAGGTGACATGCACCGTGACGAGCTGGCCATCCCGATCGCGTACATCTGCCAGGAGCGCGGGGTAGCGCCCGACCTGGCGGGCCTCGTGCCAGTACGGTGCTCCGGGGTGCGCTCTCAGTGTGCAACCGGGCGGCAGCGGCCAGAGGCACCGGCTCTGCAGGTATCGAACCGCCTCCTGGCAATCCGACACCCGGCATGACTCTCGCCGGAGCCGGAGCACTCGGCCGGTTGGTTCGGCGCGCTCGACGGTGCGAGTGGCTGGCTGGGATCGCTGCGGAAGGGTCTGCGCATCGTCAGGTGTGATGCCAGCGACCTTGAGTACACGGGCGCGCGCCTCGGCGAATGACCAACCATGCACCCGCGAGAGCAGCTCGAACCCATCCCCGGGACCGCACTGGCGGCAGAAGAAATCGCCGCGCCCTTTCCGGTTGTCGAAGACGTAGCGGTCGCGTCCCTGGCAGGCCGGGCAGGGTCCTGCCTTCCTCCGCAGGAATTCCTCACCGATCCCGAGCTGCGCCAGCACGGCGGGCCAGGCCGACCCGATGCGCGAATGGATGTCACTTGAGCGGATCATGCGGCCCTCCGGCTTTTCGCAAAGCGGATGCGGCGGTAAGTCATGTACCCGGCCGTGGCCTCCGAGGGTGGCAGCGGCTCGAGGCCCCAGGCCCAGCGCGGGATGGATCCGTCCGGGACGTCAAACTTCTCCCGTGCGGCATGCCATGCCGCGGCACGAATCGCGCTCGGGCGCTGCGCCCATTTGTCCGGCTTTCGCTGCGCGCCGTAGCCGATTGCCTCACGCACGAACTGGGTGAACTCCGGCGAGCCGATGCTCGCATACGGGCTGTGCGTCCCGATTTCCTCCAGCTCTACCTCCTCGACCGCGACCTCGCGCGCCTTGGGAGCTGGCGCCCAGCCGCATTCACGGCAAGCGCTACCGAATTCGGTTATCAGCCAAACATGCCCACATTCCGGGCACGTTCGGGGACGCTCGACGGCATGCGATGACGTGCGCCGCTCTGCCTCCCGGTTGACGTTCGTCTCGTCGTCCAGGCTCCAGGCGATCGGCGTGTTGGGCAGGCCCAGGTTCTCGATCACACGGCCATGATCGATCAGCAGACAATGCTCCTTGCCTGGCGAAGGCCGCAGGCCACGGCCTACCATTTGGAGGTACATCGCGAGTGAGCGGGTCGGCCGCGCGAGCACAACCGCCTCCAGGCTGGGCACATCGACTCCGTAGCTCATCAGGAAGCAGTTCAGCAGGACCTGAGTTGCGCCGGATTCCAACCGTGCGATTGCCGCGTCTCGGGTGGCCTCATCGTCGGCATCGGTCAGCAGCTCAGCCGCGACCCCTGCCCGGGAAAATTCCTCCGCCAGTGCGGCGCCGTGTGCCTTGTTGACCGCGAACAGGAATGTCCGCTTACCGGCGGCGATCCTCAGCCAGTTCTGCACCACGTCCCCCGCCAGCCTGGGACGCATCAGCAGATGACCGAGAGCCCCAGGCGCGTAGTCGCTCGTCGCATCTTTCGGCAGCGCGGCCAGGTCATCCGCCGTGACGATCGGCGAGCTGAAGACTTTCGCGGGCACCAGCACGCCCCGGCGCGTCAACTCATCGATGCTCGGGCCGCAGACCAGCGAATCGAACACAGCGCCGAGTCCTCGACCCGATCGACGGGCCGGGGTCGCGCTGAAACCTAACCGGAGCGCGCCCGGGTAGCCCTCCAGCAATCCGAGCCGCGTATCCGCAGCGGCCAGGTGGGCCTCGTCAAAAATCACGACGTCCGCCCCTGGTAGGGGCATGCGCTCGACGGTCATGCAGCGTCTGTGCAGCGTGTCGGCACTGGCGATCTGCACGCGCGCAGTGAAGTCGCGCAGGTGCGGCGCCTGAGCGGCGATCACACCCGCACGAGCGCCCAGGCCGGCGAGCTGCTGGTGCCATTGGCGTACCAGCCGGGTGCGTGTCGCCAGGATCAGCACACGCAGACCAGCATCCGCCAACGTCTTGGCGATCGTGCTGCCGATCACCGTCTTGCCGGCGCCGGTCGGGAGCTGGCACAGCGGCCGGCGCGAGCCGGAGCGCACCGCATCGGCCAGTTTTCTAACCTCGGCGACCTGGTAGTCGCGCAGCTTCGGGTGCTCAGCAGCCCGGAGCAGGAGGCTTGCGAGGGGGGAGGGGGTCATATACCCCCCTCCGAATCTAAGTCTTCAGTGCAAGGGAGTTGGATAGAACCATCAGCTTTAGATCCAACCTCAGTCTGAAGACCAATCTCCCCTTCGTAAGCTTCTTCTTTCTTGTGTTGTATTGATGCTAGAGCCCGGCTAGAGCAATTGCTAGCCGGATTCCCTGGCAATTGCTTGGCTATTGCCAGCCGGTTGGCTGCCTTTGCGTGACCGCCTCGACGGCCCAGCTCTGCCCGCTTGAGGGCGATGCTGACGGCCTTCTCACGATGTTGCTCAAGCCGCCCATTCCGCAGCAGCCCGTCTGCACCTTTCGAGAACTTCGGGGCAACGCGCGGCCAGCCTGCACGCCATTCAGCGGGTGTTGCACCAACGAGGTCGCGCAGTTCGCGGGGATCTGCGGGAAGGCCGCCTTGCTCCCACTGGCAATCGAGCAGCTCGCGATAAATGGCGCGAGCGATCAGCGGCCAGCCACGGGTAGCGGCGAGAAAGTCTCGCGGGAACCAGGGCATCATGTGCAGATTCGGAAGCGCGCTCATACCGCCTCCTCCGAACCGAATCGATAGGGCGCCGTTTCCCGGCACCATCGAAAGATTTCACTGCCATGGGCATGAGTGAAGCGGTCTGGGAACATCCGCCTGCACGCGGCGATGAACTCCACGATGGACTCTGGGTCCTCTAGGGACATTTCAGGCTGATAGCCGA
>Ga0070741_10017030_pt1 | contig 12005 bp, 7 predicted proteins | sample Coa_R1_4_FD_66440 | JGI IMG/M metagenome (GOLD analysis project Ga0070741, IMG submission 66440) | Surface soil microbial communities from Centralia Pennsylvania, which are recovering from an underground coalmine fire - Coalmine... | ecosystem: Environmental > Terrestrial > Soil > Unclassified ...
GAACTTGCAAGGACACTGCGGCAGATCGCCGCTGCCGGCCGGGACGGGTTCTACAAAGGCACGGTGGCGCGCGCGGTAGCCGCGACGATGCGAAGGTATGGAGGGATTGTCAGGGTTGACGACCTGGAACAATATCGGGCCCGATTGCGACGGCCCCTGGTCGGCCATTTCCGTGGATACGATGTGCTTACCGTGCCTTCGCCCAGTTCCGGCGGAATTGGTCTCATCGAAATGTTGAATGTGCTTGAGCCTTTGGAAATCGGGCCGCCTCATTCGTTCCAGTCGATGCGGCTGATCGTGGAGACCATGCGACGGGCTTATGCAGATCGGTCGGCCTATCTGGGTGACGCGGACTACGTTTCCGTGCCCGTGATCGGATTGACAAGTCCGGAATATGCGGCCAGGGTGCGCAATGAGATCCTGCGGACCGCAACCCACGCGCCAGTCCTTCCTGGAACACCACAACGCTACGAATCGAGCCAGACCACACACTACTCGGTGGTCGATGCGGAAGGGAACGCTGTCTCTAACACTTATACGCTGAACGGCAGCTATGGCTGCGGCGTGACGGTGGAAGGGGCAGGCTTCTTGCTGAATAATGAAATGGATGACTTCACCACTCAGCCCGGTGTCCCGAACATGTTCGGTCTTGTGCAGGGGGAAGCGAATGCCATTGCGCCCCGAAAGAGACCACTCTCTTCGATGACCCCCGCCATCATCCTTCAAAGGGGAAAGGTTCGGTGGGTGCTCGGCTCTCCGGGAGGCGGAACCATCATCAACACGGTTCTTCAGGTCTTTCTCAACATGGCGGTGTTCAAGCTGAACGTTCAGGAGGCGGTCACATTGCCCCGCTTCCACCATCAATGGATGCCGGATGAGTTGGTTCTCGAACGCGGAGGATTTTCGGCGGATACGATCCAAAGGCTGCGGGAGGCCGGTTACACGATCGCGACGCGCGATAAGATCGGTGAGTGTGAAGCAATCGAAATTGATCCTGACACGGGCTGGCGATTCGGAGGGGTGGATCCCCGTGGGGATGGGAAGGCGGCGGGATACTGATGGACTTCGGCATATCGACTTACATGTTTGTCGATCAGCGGCTCGGGTCCCATGCCCTCGACAGGATCCTGCAGGCGGGGATCCGCACCGTGGAGCTGTTCGCGGCGCGGCAGCACCTGGATTACCATGACGCGCACCATGTACGCGATGTCGCCCAGTGGTTCAAGGATCATGAAGTGTCACTCCATTCGCTCCACGCCCCGCTCTTTAACGACCACGATTGGGGCCGTTCAGGGGGTCTTGCAATCTCAGTGGCCTATAAGGAGAAGAGGTTGCGTATTGATTCCATGGATGAGATCAAGCGTGCTATTGAGGTCGCCGAAGCCCTTCCTTTCAAATATCTCATTCTCCACCTTGGCGTACCTGAAGAGGATTATGACCTGGACAAATTTGACGCCTCCCTTACTTCTATCGAGCATCTGAACCTTTTCGCCAAAGAGCGGGGCGTGCAGATTCTCCTTGAAAATACACCAAATGATCTCAGCACCCCCGAAAGGCTGCTGCAATTCATCCAGTACACGCGTCTCGATTTGAAGATTTGTTTTGACACCGGCCACGCCCACATGACGAGCGGCGTCCAGGCCGCCTTTGAAACGTTAAAAGACCGCATTGTGTCAACCCACATCCATGACAACCGCCGGGAAAAGGACGACCATCTCATGCCATTCGACGGCGAAATCGACTGGGACCAGACGATCAGGGATTTTCGCACCATGGAAAGGCGGTTCCCGATCCTGTTTGAACTGCGGAACTACGGCCCCGAGGTCACCAGCCTTGGACGCCTTCGCGAGGTCGTCAGGAAATTCGATGCGATCCGTTAGGGGGAATGTCAATTGACGTCTCGAATCGAGGTTCGGAATGTCTCCGCGTTTGTCGGGCAACAGGTAACCATCGCAGGCTGGCTCTACAATCTGCGAACCAGTGGGAAAATCATTTTCCTTCTGATCCGGGACGGCACAGGCCTGATTCAGGCTGTGGTCGTGAAGAACGCGGTTTCTCCGGAGGTTTTCGAACGGGCGCAGAAGCTGACGCAGGAATCCTCGCTTCAATTGACGGGCCGTTTGAGGGCGGACCAGCGCGCGCCCGGCGGCTTTGAGCTGGAGGTATCGGCTCTTGAGATTTTCCAACTGGTCCCTGTTGATAACCCTTATCCGATAACCCCCAAGGAACATGGCGTTGAATTCCTGATGGACCACCGTCACCTGTGGCTTCGCTCTACACGCCAGCGAGCCATTCTGGGAGTGCGCCACGAAATCATCCGGGCCGCGCGGGACTTCTTTGACGATCGCGGATTCACGCTGGTTGACACTCCCATCCTCACGCCCTCCGCTTGCGAGGGCACGACGACCCTGTTTGAGGTGAATTACTTCGGTGACAAGGCTTACCTGACGCAGTCCGGTCAACTCTATAACGAGGCGGCCGCGATGGCGGTCGGCAAGACTTATTGCTTCGGCCCGACTTTCCGAGCCGAGAAATCCAAAACCCGCCGGCACCTGACCGAGTTCTGGATGGTCGAGCCGGAAGTCGCCTTCGCGGGGCTTGATGACATTTGCAACCTTGCGGAGGAGCTTGTGGCGTTCGTTGTTAAGCGGGTACTGGAACGACGTCGGAGCGAGCTTCAAACCCTCCAGCGCAAAATCGAAAATCTTGAGAGGATTTCTCTTCCGTTCCCGCGCCTGAGTTATGACGACGCGGTCAAATTCCTGCAGGAGAAAGGCAGCGAGATCAGGTGGGGCGGCGACTTCGGGGGTACGGACGAAACGTTGATCTCGGAACGGTACGACAGACCTGTGTTGGTCACCAGGTATCCGAGCGAGGTGAAGGCCTTCTACATGGCGCCAGACCCGCAGCGCCCCGAGGTCGCGCTCTGCGTGGATTTGCTCGCCCCGGAAGGATATGGCGAAATCATCGGAGGCGGAGAGCGCCTGGCGGATTACGACCTTCTTCTTCGCCGTATCGAAGAAGCGAAATTGCCCCGGCAGGCTTTTGAGTGGTATCTCGATCTGCGCCGGTATGGCACTGTCCAGCATGCCGGATTCGGTATGGGAATCGAAAGAGTGGTGGCGTGGATCTGTGGCTTGGAGCATGTGCGGGAAACCATTCCATTCCCGCGCATGCTGTACCGACTGGCACCTTGATGGCAGCGCTGGAACAGTCCTCCGTTGGGCCTCCGGGTTCGCGCGGCCGGATCGGTTCGCAACGTGAAAAGCGAAAAGCTGAAAATCCGCATCCTTGGCGTGCCGCTCGACCTCGGGCAGGAACGGCGGGGAGTCGATATGGGACCGTCCGCCGTGCGAGCCGCGGGATTAAACGGTGAGCTCAAAAGGCTGGGACATCAGGTTGAAGACGCTGGCAATATAGCCGTGAAGATTCCCGAAACGCAGCACTTCGGGGACCAGCGCGCCAAATACCTCAACGAAATTGCAGAAACGTGCCAGGAGGTCGCGCACCGAATCTATCAGACCCTGGAGTCCGGGTACTTCCCCTTGTCCTTGGGCGGTGACCACTCGATTGCCATCGGAACAATTTCTGGAGTGTCAAAGTTCTATCGGGACCGGAAGCGGGCCATCGGCTGCATCTGGATTGATGCTCATGCGGACATCAATACCCCGGAAACCAGCCCCTCGGGCAACGTGCATGGGATGCCTTTTGCAACACTCCTGGGACACGGTCCGCGAATCCTGACGAACATCTTTGGTTATTCCCCCAAGGCCCGCGCCAGGAACTGCGTCCTTGTGGGCGTGCGAAATCTCGACGCGGGCGAGCGTCGAATGATCCGGGAGGCTGGGGTCACCGTCTTCACCATGCGGGATGTGGACGAGCTTGGCATGCGAGCGGTGATGGAGAAGAGTCTGGCGATTGCCTCGCGGGGCACGGTTGGCTTTGTGCTCTCCTTTGATATGGATGTGATGGATCCGGATGAGGCGCCGGGTGTCGGTACGCCGGTGCGAGGAGGAATCACCTACCGTGAAGCTCATCTCGCGATGGAGATGATTGCGGACAGTAATAAAATGGTGGCGCTCGAAATCGTGGAAATCAATCCCATCATCGACGTCCTGAACAAGACGGCTATCCTCGGTGTCGAACTGGCAGCCTCCGCGCTGGGAAAGAAGATTCTGTGAACAGAAAAATCCGCTTGGGGCTCTTGTTTGGCGGACGCTCAGGCGAACATGAGGTTTCCGTCGCTTCGGCCTCTTCGGTGATGGAAGCGCTGAACCCTGCGAAATATGAAATCGTTCCCATTGGCATTACACGTGAAGGCCAGTGGCGTGTGGGACGGGGTTCGGGTGAACCTCTGGCCGCGGTATTGGAGCATGGGACGCCCGTCACTCCTTCTGTCGATCCGTCAAGACCTCAGCTCATTCCGCTCGATTCCCGGAGCGGAGAAAACGTGGGATACCAGGTCGACGTCGTCTTTCCCGTTCTTCACGGAACGTACGGCGAGGATGGGACGGTTCAAGGTCTGCTCGACCTGGCCGCCATCGCTTACGTGGGCGCAGGAGTCCTCGCCTCGGCGGCCGGCATGGACAAGGACGTCATGAAGCGGCTTTTCCGGGACGCGGGCTTGCCCGTGGTCCCGTGGGAACTCATCCTGCGTTCCGAATGGGAAAAAGACCCGCGGCAAGTCCGAAAACGAATCGAAAAGAGGCTGTGCTACCCTCTGTTTGTAAAACCAGCGAATCTCGGCTCTTCGGTTGGCATCAGCAAGGTCCATAATTCGTCTGAACTTGCTTCGGCGCTGGATCTCGCCGCAGGATACGACCGGAAGATGATTGTTGAAAACGCCGTTGACGCTCGCGAAATTGAGTGCGCCGTGCTGGGGAACGATCACCCGCAGGCGTCGGTGCCCGGGGAAGTGGTTCCCGTGAATGAGTTCTACGATTACGAGGCCAAATACCTCAAGGAAGGGTCCCAGTTGCTCATCCCCGCCCCGTTGCCTCCGCGTCAGACGAGGCGTGTACAGGACCTTGCGATCCGTGCCTTCCGGGCTCTCGACTGCGCCGGGATGGGGCGTGTCGACTTTCTTATGGACCGCAGGAACAAAAAGCTCTTGGTTAATGAGATCAACACCATTCCAGGCTTTACATCCATCAGCATGTATCCGAAGCTTTGGGAAGCCAGCGGAGTTCCTTACTCCCAGTTACTGGATCGCCTTATCGAGCTGGCGCTCGAGCGCCACCAGGAGAAATCCCGCACTCGGTTCACCTTTGCACCGAAAACCTAGCGGCCCTTGCGTTGCCATATTTCTATCCTGTGACCCGCGGGCTCGACGCTAAGGTTGCGGAGATGGCTCGCTGTCCAAGGTTTGCTTCGTTGCTTCGGAGTTTGTGAGTGCGGATGGAACCTGCTCCTCCGCGGTGCCTTTTTCAGCATACGGTCGCAAGTGGTATTTCTGGTAAAGGGCCATTTCCTTCTGATAGTTCATTGTGTCTCCCACTGACCTATAGGCTCTGGCCAGCAGGAAGTGGGAGACTTCATTCCGGGGATTCAGCTCGACGGCAGTACGCAAATGCAGCAAGGCTTCTTTTGGCTTCTCGAGTTGAATCAGGGCGCGAGCCAGACCAATCCGGGCATCTTCGAAGCGAGGGTCAATTTCTACGGCTCGCGAGAAGTGTTCAACAGCTTGGTCAGGCTGGCCGCGCCGGCGATAGATTTCTCCCAGCTCATATTCAGCGCCGGCGTTTCTCGGGTCCTGGACGAGCGCCAGTTGAAATTCCTTTATGGCTTCCTCGCGGGCTTCCTTGCTGTCCACCGCATTGAGCAACAGAGCCCTGCCCAGGCGATAGTGAGCCCCGAGAAAACCGGGGTCGGCTCCGAGAACCTTCCGGTACTCGCGGATGGCAAGGTCATATCGCTTCTCAGCTTCCAGAGCCTCTGCAAAGGCCATGCGTTTCCACGAAGACTCCGGTGCAACCTGGACCAGCCGGACCATGGTTTGAAGCGCCCGATCGCCGTACAAGTGAGAAGCGCGGTAAAGCAACTCCGGGTCATTCGGGTTTCGTGCGAGCATTTCTTCGATGACTTCCAGCGCCTTGGTGTGCATATCGAGGGATAAGTAGGCGCTCATCAACTTCAGCCCGATCGTGCGGCCAATCTCGCTGTTGGGGGGATGTCTGAAGGCCGGTTCCAGGATTGGAATGGCCTCTTTCGCGCGTCCCAAATCGGCATAGCAGATTCCCAGCATGAGTGGTGCATTGGAGAGCTTGGAATTCAATCTCAGCGCCCGCTCGAAGGCCTGTGCGGCCTGCGGGTAACGTCCCTGGGTGTAGTAAACCGTGCCGAGGTTTGCGTAGACCTCCGGAACATTGGGGGTCAAGCGGGCGAGCTTTTCGAGCGCCACGGTGGCAGCTTCCGCGTCCTTCCGAGCCATGGCCTGCGCGGCCTGATCCGAATAGCGCCGGATTGCATCTTCGTTCGTCTCCTGGCCTTGGATGGAGGGAGGTGCCAAGCTGAAGAGCAGCAGGATCCAGCCAAGAAATCGCCGTGCCTCTGAGGTCCTCATTGGGACTCCACGTGTCTTCGAGAGCCGCCCGATCATTATAGGATTTGAAATAAAACGCGACAACATTACGTGAGCGCGAACGCCCGTGAGGCGCGGCAGCGGAACCTGCCGCACAGAACCCGGCGGCGGATTCGGGTCGCGGCATGTGGGGCGCGGTGCGGGCTCCCTTGATCCATTTGCGCCAACGCTCAGCGCGGCCACCTTTCCGCAAGAGGGGGAAACTTTGGAAATGGTGAGTGGGGCTCGGTCTGGTACCAGTACGCAACCGACGCGATATCATCGGCAAGCGGTTGGTACTTGCCGGTCGGCCACCACCCCAGCGCCTGGATTGTGACCCGCAGATCCTTGCCGAAACTGATCGGGTCCATAATGTGCCAACGGTAAAGGCTCCATTTGGGCGGGCCATCCTGCCCTGCATGCTTCAGCGTGCATCCGGTGTAAGGGCCGGTGTACGTTTCCGGAAACCCGTAACTACCGCAGAAGTAGTCCTCAGTTCCAGTCCCGTTGATGGTCGGAAACCGGGTATCGCCGTCGATAAAGAACTTCACCTCACCTTCCCCAAACCAGCCATCCGAGAGTTGTGTCCAGGCCAGAAAAGTACCCACATAGCGACCCTGGCCTTTGATGCCGTCGATGATTGTGTACATCGGATAAGAACGGCTGGTCACCGCACGTCGCCACTGAGCATGGAGATAGCCTGCCTGGGCAGGGATGGCAGTCTTTGTGTAGGTGATCTGGTAGGTCATCAATCCCAGATCTTTTTCGCTTTCGTTGGTGAAGGTGATTCGAGCGTGTTGACGAAATGGCATCGGCCAGTAGCAGTTCAGCGCAGAGGTGGGATTGACGACCACCGCAAGCGAATTGACCCGGGCAAACAGATCGTGTCCTACGGCGAAAAAATCCGTCATGGGAACTTCGATGGAAGGAGTTGTTTCGTCATCCCAATAAAAGCGCAAGACACTGGCTCGGCCATTGCCTGCCCAATTCTCTTCGGTTGCCATCCAGATGTGCTGGATCACGCCAGGACCCTCTACATCCATAACCGTGACGGTTTCACCGCCTTTGGGCCTGATGAAGGGGCGCACCTTCCATCCTTGACCCAAATCCGCTGCGGCCTTTGAAAAGGGAAGATCGGGGTCGGAGGGATTTGGAACAGCCTCCCCTCCCTTTCCCTTCTCACCTGTCGGGTTCTCGGGGCACACGGAGCGCGTTTCCGCAGCGATCAGCATCGGGAGTGTTCCGAGGCCGAAGTTGAGGCCGCCGGACAGCAACGCGTCGGGCGTAAATCCATGTCCCGCTGCTTTCGCAAGAGGCAGCGAAAAAGCGGCCAAAGCTGATCCTAGAAACTGGTTCCTGGTAAGCGTCTTCATCGGGTCAAGCCCTTCCTCGTTGAGGCCTGGTTTCGGAGTTACGCCATCCGGAATGCCGCAAGGCGTTGTTGCCTGTTTCAGTCCGAAGTGCGCGCCACGAGGAATCACGCGGATCGATCACGCGCATGGTGAGATTCCTCGCGCCGCTTTGGCAGAGCAATATCAGCGAAGATGTTCGACGGGCCGCGGCTTGCGGCGGCCAGCCATGTTTCAGAATTGCAGGCGCAAGGTAAACTCCATGCGTCGCATGGTGGTCGAATTTGCCTTAAGGAACGTGCCCTGCAAGCTGGTGATTTCTCCGGCCGTCGAACTATCCACGGTCATATTGGGTTCACCCAAGGGAGCGTGGTTCAGAGCGTTAAAATTCTCCCAGCGGAATTGAAGAACCGTGCCTTCACGGTTGAGAGGTGTGCTGAACCTGAACTCTTTCCATAGCGCCCAGTCTGTCCCGATCATGCCGGGGCCGCGGATACTGCCTCGGGCCGCGTTGCCCCATCGGCAACACTGTACCGATTGACCGGGAAACTGGGGAGGCTCAAAGGCTGAGGGATTAAACCATTGAGCAGTTGTCGGGTTGGCAGGGTAGAGCGGTGCGCCAGGGATGCGGTCAGGCCTTTGTCCCCAGTCGGCGTTCAGCGTGGAGCCGTTTCCGAGAATGGGCGAAAGAGCAAAGCCATCCTCGACGATGGTCACACCATTGAACTGCCAGCCGCCCAGCAGCACTTTCTTGAGGCCCGTGGCGCTGGAGCCCCAACGCAGGCCAGGGCCGTAAGGCAACTGCCAGTTGTGGGTCAGGGTCCATACGGCCGCGCGGTCCTGATTGGTGCCTATTCCGTAGGATCCCTCCCGGTTGTACGGGTTGGTTCCCTGGTCTCCCCAGGCAAAACCGGCGATTTCGGTATCCAATGCTTTGGACCAGGTGAAAGCTGAGGTTATGGAATACCCGCTCGAGAAGCGCTTGTCGACGATGAACTGCATGGCGTTGTAATTGGAATTCCCGCCGTTATTCCTGCTTCCGATTCCCTGGCTGAGTCCATACAACTGGTAGAATGGGCGGCGACTCAGGATGTCCCCAGGGCCAATATTGGCGGCGTTGATATTCGGGTCCCAAGCGATATTGGTTCCCTTGTCACCAACATAGGCGAGTGAGATCTTGAGGTTGTTCCCAATCAGGTGTTCCACCGTAAAGTTCCACTGGTCGACGTGTTCCGTAGGCGTGTACGGAGGATTGTAGTAAACGCTCGCGCCATCCGGCACCTTCAGGCGGCCGGAGGCTGGAGCTGTAAAGGGGGCAGCCGGCGGCACAAACCCTTGATCCAGCGGGAAGACGGGCTGATAGATATTCGGCTGAGAAACAATCTGTGCGCCCGAGATGGGGAATACGATGGAGAGTTGCTGAAACGTGCTGGAGTAGTTTGTAGCAAAGTAGCTCCTGCCAAAGCCTGAACGGATCACCGTATGGTTGGTCAGTTTATAGGCCAGCCCCAGGCGTGGAGCCCAACCCTTGTGGTAACCCCGAACGTTGGTGGTGCTCGAAACACCTCCCAGGTTCGCCAGAAGAACCTCACCCGTGCTGGGGTCAAAATTAGAAAGCCCGCCTTTGATATCCGTCTCATCCGGGCCGAAGTAGTCCCAGCGAACGCCGTAATTGAAAGTGAGCTTGGGCGTCACCCGCCAAATATCCTGCCAGTAGAATGCGTCGCGCCATTGCCTCTCGTGCGGAATGAACCGGAAGACTCCACGCTGAAAGTTGGAGGGCAAGCCGAGCACGAAGCTGGCAGCTCCGATTCCTGAACCGGGCACCTCCGGGGCCGCCGTGGTCAACTGGTCAAAATCGAAATACCCCTGAGTGTGGGCATTAACCGTAAACAGATCTTCCATGTTGCGCCGAATGTCGGCACCCCAACGGAATTGATGCGCGCCCTTGATCCAGGTCCAATTGTTGACCAGTTCCCAGATATTGATGATATCCAGGCGAGGCAGCGCCACGTTATTCGGCCCGGGACCTTCGATGAAGTTGCCCAGAGGTCCCTCGATCGTAAACCCGGCCAGACCGCCCGTAATCGGGCCGCCGAGGTTCAGACCCTTGATACCCACCTGGTCGTTCGTATTCAGTTTTGCATCCGGGGTATATCCCTGCAAATGCCATCGCAACAATCCACCACGAAATTCGGTGAGCAGATTGTTGCCAAAGGTGTGAGTATAATTGAGCGCAACTTGGTCGTTGTGAGTAGGTACATCTTCCGCCGCGAGCCCGCCGGTGGGCGGCCCTCCGGCAACCGTCCCGAACAAACCCGGAGTCAGAAGATGCGAATACATGTAAGTGTTTCGGACGAAGATTTTGTCTTTGTCGGTTATGTTGTAGTCCCAACGCACATCAAACTGATCAGTCCTGAAGGTCGTCAGCCCATTCCCCACATAATTCAGGTCGTAGGGGTCTGAACTCGATTGATTGATGTTGGGCTGCGGGAGCAAGTTAAGGAGATTAGTGGCGACCTTGCTGATTCGATCCGGGCAGATGACATTCAACTGTCCGTTGCACGAGAACTGCGTTCGGCCCGACCCGTCGGGATTCCCGCTCAGAGGATCGAAGATAGGGTTCGTCCTGGCCAGCGCGCTGAAATCTCCTGCGCGCCAGGCGGGAACAGGCACCGAGGCTGTGAGGGTGTCCGATTCGCTTCGGCGCAGGAGCTGGTAATCGCCAAAAATGAACATCCTATTTTTGCGGATCGGCCCTCCCAGACTGAAAGCCCCCTGATTCTGGTTGAAGGGCGCCGGTCCCAGTCCCTTGCCGTTGGGTCCGGTGCCGGGAATCTTCTCGGTGAAAGGGTTCGCGGCAAAGGTGGCGCTGTTCATGTTGGTCCACCATACCGAGCCGTGGATTTCGTTGGTTCCCGACTTCGTCACATACTGGGCGATCAAACCCGCCGAGTTTCCGAACTCGGGATCGTAGTTACTCGCCGACATCTTGATTTCGGAGACCGAATCCTGATTCGGGACAAACACGATCTGGTTGCTGAAGCAGCAAGCGGTGTCCGTGATCCCGTCGATGACATATTCATTCGCTCCAAACCACATGCCGTTCACCGTAATGGAGGTCGCGCCGCTGGGCGTCTCGCCTTCGCCGATTTGCAGGTAATTCTCGACCGCCCCCGGCACGACGTCGAACAACTTCGTGAGATTGTGAGCAATGACGGGCAGCGCCTGGACGGTCTGCTCATTGATATTTCTGGCGACGTCGGTCTTTTCGCTCTTCAGGAGCGGCGGCGCGGCCGTCACGGAAATCTCCTGGGTTACGGCTCCCAGCTCGAGTTTGGGGTCGATTCGAACCGTGGAGTCCACCTGCAAAACCACATGCTCCTGTGTGAAACGCTTGAACCCCTGAGCCTCCACGGTTACCGTGTACTCGCCGGGGTTGAGATGGGTGATGTTGTACAGCCCCGCCGAATCGGTGACACCCTTACTGGCGATGCCGGTGCTCACTTCAGTTACCGTCACACTGGCCCCGGGGACTGCGGCCCCTGATGGGTCACTCACGAAACCGCTGATCGCGCCCCAAGTTGCCTGAGCCCATCCACGCGAGGCATGCAACCCCGCAAACAACACTACCGCCAACGCCACCGCCAACACCCTCTTCATGGTTGCCCCTCCTCCGCATCGTGATGTAGAAGTCCGGCAGGTCGATCCTTAAAAGAAATGCGTGGTGACTCGATGATGAGAGATACGTCATATTCGGGAAGGGGCCGTTTCTCAAAATGCCGGAGGTGAACCTGCCTCGGCGCCTCTGGTTGATGCCATGCCCTTCCGAGGGGATTTCCAAAGCTGCCCTGAATACGAGACCGTCTTTACCACGTGCTGTATTCTTTGTCAACGGCAATCAGATAACCCCACGCGACACTGCACGGGCTTTGCCGTGTAGATTCGGATTTGCGCCCAAGCGTCAATGGCGGGTCTTACCAATTTTCTGGAATCAAAGTAGAATGACTTGGATGCGACCGTCTGAATTCATCGCAAGTCTTCGCAAAGGCCGGCCGGGTCCTGCATACTTCCTGCGAGGTCCGGACCGATTTCTC
>Ga0070741_10017031_pt1 | contig 12005 bp, 12 predicted proteins | sample Coa_R1_4_FD_66440 | JGI IMG/M metagenome (GOLD analysis project Ga0070741, IMG submission 66440) | Surface soil microbial communities from Centralia Pennsylvania, which are recovering from an underground coalmine fire - Coalmine... | ecosystem: Environmental > Terrestrial > Soil > Unclassified ...
GCTCTTAACGTTCAGCGTCATTGCCTCCGAGCGCACGTTGATCGTAAACAACCCCAACATCGGCATTACGCCGGACCAGTACCTGCGCCTCGAGGACGAGATCGTCAAGGTCGTTGAGGTGCGGGCCGATCGAAACATGATCATCGTCGATCGCGGCGCCTTCGATACGCAGCCTGCGCCACACGCCGCCGATACTCAGATCTTCAACGGCCCACTGCCGCCGCCGACCGGCCCACTGACCGGCGAATCCGGCATCCCGCCCTGCGGCCAGAACGCTCCGGCGCCCGGAGAGGGTGGCGGCCCAACGCCCAGCGCCGGCCAGCCGGCTCGCCCCTCAGCGGCCCAGGGCGTGCAGGCCGCGGCCACGCAGCCTAACGCCGCTGGCATCCTGGCCACCAGCGCGAAGGACAATTTCTTCACCCTGAACAACCTGGTAGTGAAAGTTGGTGCTGCGGTTACGCTGCGGCTCACCAACGAGGGCGCAGCACCCCACAACTTGAGGATCGCTGGACCGGACGGTAAGTACGGCACGGCGGACGATATCGTCGTGCCGGTAGGCGGGGCTTTTCTGAGCCCCGGGCAGGCCGCAGACGTGAGCCTCACCCTTAACCAGGCCGGCAACTACTCGTTCAGGTGCGATGTTCACCCCGCGAACATGTTCGGGGTCATCACCGCCCAATAGGGTGCCGGCGCTCAGAAGTCTTACTCGTAGGGGCGCTTACTGGAACGGAGACAGGGAGGGATGATGTGGGGCACGAAGGGATTCCTCTTTCTGGCAGCACTGATCGGCTGTAGCGGGCTCGCTCTCGTTCTGGCCGCCTGCTCCGGTGGCAACAACGCCACACCGCAACCATCCGAAACGGCTGCGCCGAGGCCGGAGCGGTCAAGCATTCCCAACGAGATCAGAACCCCCCAAACGGACCTGACAATTACGGCGCTCGCACCTCAACGTTTCGCGCCGATCATCGCAACCACCGTCGCCAACACCGACATCGTGATCAGGCTTAACAACACGGAAGCGGGCGTCCAGCACAGCATCGAAGTGCTTGATAAGAACGCCAAGTCTCTTGGTGCCATACCGGCTTGCACAGGGCCATGCGTAGGGGAATTGCACCTGAATTTGCTTCCAGGCGAATACTCGTTCCGCTGTCAGATATATGGTCGGATGGGCGGCCAGATAACAGCGAAGTAAGCGTGGCTGGAAGCCAGCTCGCGCTGTTACGGCGCCGGTCTAGCTGCTATCATTACGTCCATCCTCCCAACCAGAGTAATCTAAAGGAGCAGCACGTTGACTCCCACCGATCGCTTCCTGGCAGAACTCGACGCCATCATCCAAGAGAAACACCTACTGAAGCATCCCTTCTACCAGCTGTGGTCAGAGGGGAAACTCTCGCTGGAATCGTTGCGGCAATACACCCGGCAATACCACCAGCACGTGCTCCGCTTCCCAACCTACGTAAGCGGCGCCCATTCCGCCTGCCCTGAGCTAGGCGACCGCCAACAGCTACTGGAGAACCTCATTGAGGAGGAGCAGGGGGAGCGTAACCACCAGGAGCTATGGCTGCGTTTCGGCGAGGCTCTCGGCCTTGAACGATCCAATATCGCCGGAGACGAGCCCCTGCCTGAGACGTCAGCTCTCGATGCCGCTTTTACGCGTCTGTGCAGGCGCGGCTCCTTCGTGGAGGCCATCGCGGCCCTCTACGCCTACGAGTCGATGTTGCCGGCTGTCTCTGAGAGCAAGATCGACGGGCTCAAGCAGTTCTACGGCATCGTCGACCGCCGCGGCCTGGAGTTCTTCAACGTGCACAAGAGCATCGATGTCGCCCACTCCCAGGTGACGCGGGAGATGGTAGGGCGCTACGCCGATGACGACGGGAAGCAGGCGGCTGCGCGGGCCGCTGTCAACGAAGCTGTCGAGGCTCTCTGGGGATTCCTGAACGGCGTACAGCGGGAGTACACGACAGTCCCCGCTTAGGGCTTTGCTGGAACTGAGCTTCCTGGGCTCCGGTAGCGCCTTCTGCAAGGACGGGCGCTACTGGAGCGCTTTTTTGCTCAACGGCCGCTATCTCTTCGACGCGCCGCCGACCACGCTGCCGCAACTTCGGCGGCTCGGTCGGGCAACCAAGGACATCGATGTCATCTTCATCAGCCATTTCCACGGCGACCATTTCGCCGGCCTGCCTTTCCTGCTCCTCGACTACAGTTATGTAACGCGCCGCGAGCGGGACCTGACGATCGTCGGGCCGCCGGGGTGCCAGGATTTCCTGGAGTCGTTCAACGCCATGTGCTATCCCAGCCTCCGCGGCCGCGAGGACGACGGCTATCGCCGCATCTACCTGGAGGCAGCTCCGGGCCAAGAACAGACGGTCGCTGAGGTGTCGTTCGCGGCGTTGCCGGTGCCGCACGCAGCCGGCCTGCAATCGTTCGGCTACCGGGTTACGATCGGCGGCCGCAGCGTCGCCTACACCGGCGATTGCGAATACAGCGAAGCCGTCCTGCAGCTGGCCCACGGCGCCGACGTGCTGGTCATGGACTGCACCCATGCCGAACGTGGGCCCCTGCACATGGGCTTTGCCGACGCGCTTGAACTGCGCCGCCAGCTGCCCCGTGAGACGGCGATCGTCCTCACTCACCGCGAATCGGATCCTGATGTCAGTGGGCTCGAGAACGTGTTCCTGGCGCAGGACCTGGCCACGTTGAGGTTCTAGCCATGGCCACCTTTGGCGTCCTCGGCGGCGGCAACATGGGCACGGCCATGGCACAGGTGGCCGCCGTCAACGGCCATACCGTTCGGCTCTGGACGATCGAACCGGACACCATCGCCGACCTCCGCCAGAACCATCGCAACAGCGCTTACATCGGCGACGTGCCCTTGAGCCCTAACATCGAGGCGACGATGGACCTGAGGGAGGCCTGTCGCGGCGCCGACGTCGTCGTTATCTGCGTACCGTCCCAGGCCGTCCGATCGGTTATGCGGGATGTGGCCTCGCTACTCAGCGCCGGGCAGATCGTCCTCAACACGGCCAAGGGGCTGGAAGAGCAGACCCACCTGCGCATGAGCGTCGTCATGGCCGATGAGCTACCGGAGGCACTGCACCCGACCATCGCGACGATGGGCGGGCCCGCCATCGCCCGCGAGTTCGCGCTCGGCCTGCCGACGGCGGTCGCCGTCGCCGCGGTCGACTTCACCGTCGCCGAACGCCTACGGGAGCTACTGGAAAACGACTACTTCAAGGTCGCTGCCGGCACCGACACGCTAGGCGTGGAGCTGGGCGCGACCCTCAAGAACGTTTACGCCATCCCGCTGGGCATGAGCGACGGCATCAACCTGGGCGCCAACACCAAGGCGATCATCGGCACCATCGGCATGGCAGAGCTGCTGCGCATCGGCTGCGCCCTCGGCGGCCGCAGCGAGACTCTGCAGGGACTGGCGGGCCTGGGCGACCTGCTGACCACCGGCTACAGCCCACTCAGCCGCAACCGTACGCTCGGCGAGCGCCTGGGCGCAAACAGCGGCTGGCAGGAGTACCTCGATACGCACACGGTAGAGGGAGTGCCCGCGATCCACACTGTCCGGGAGCTGATCCAACCGCTACGGCTGGAGACGCCGCTGCTGGAGATGATGTACGAAATCCTCTTCCAGAGCGCCACGCCGGACGTGCGCCTGCGACGCTTCCTGGCGGACTACGCCTTCCGGCAGCCGAACTAGGCCCGCTTGCGGTACTTAACCAAGGCGTCGCGCAGGGTGTGCCAGGCCAGCGTGGCGCACTTCACCCGCACCGGGAACTTGCGTACGCCGTAAAGGGCCTCGAGGTCGCCCAGGTCGTCGCCGGCTTCCTCAGCAGCCGGGGCCACGAGCATCTCCTGGAAGCTGGAGAACAGCCGCTCCGCTTCCTCGACGGTCTTGCCGGTGATTGCCTCCGTCATCATCGACGCGGAGGACTGGCTGATGGAGCAGCCGTTACCCCGGAAGCGTGCCTCGCGGATGAGGCCGTCTTCGATCATGAGGTCCAACGAGACCTCGTCGCCGCAGAGCGGGTTGTAGCCCTCGCCGCTGACCGTCGGCTTGGGGATGTCGCCCCGGTTGCGAGGGTTGCGGTTGTGATCGAGGATGATGTCACGGTAGAGCTCGTCCAGCTCTACCTCCTGCCGCTGCGGGCTGCCGCCGTCCATGCTCAGGAGAGCGGCGAGCGCGCGAAGAAGCTGCGCGCCTCCTGCGTCGCCTCGACCAGCACGTCGACCTCTTCCGGTGTGTTGTAAATGTAGAAGCTGGCGCGCGCGGTGCCGGCCACGCCCAGGCGCTGCATCAGCGGCTGGTTGCAGTGGTGGCCGGTGCGGATGGCGACGCCGTAACGGTCAAGCACGGTGCCAACGTCGTGCGCGTGGATGTCAGCCAGGTTGAAGGAGACGACGCCGCCGCGTTGCTCAGCGTCCGGCGGTCCGTAGATCGTCACGTCCTCCAGCTGACGCATGCGCCGCAGGGCGTAGGCCGTGATCTCGATCTCGTGCTGGCGCACGTTCTCCATCCCGAGCGCCGAGAGGTAATCGATGGCGGCGCCCAGGCCGATGACATCGCCGACATTGGGGGTGCCGGCCTCGAACTTCCAGGGGATATCGTTCCAGGTCGTCTCCTCCAGCGTGACCTTCTTGATCATGTCACCGCCGGTGAGGAACGGCTGCATCTCCTCCAGCAGCTCACGACGGGCGTAGAGCACGCCGATGCCGGTGGGCGCCAGCATCTTGTGTCCGGAGAAGACCAGGAAGTCGCAGTCCAGGGCCTGCACATCCACAGGCATGTGCGGCACGCTCTGCGCGGCGTCTAGCAGCACCAGCGCGCCAGCCGCGTGGCCGGCCTTCACCACTGCCTCCGCCGGATTGATGGTGCCGACGCCATTGGAGACGTGAGTTATGCTGACGAGGCGCGTCTTCTCGCTGAGGTAGGCGCTGATATCGTCGTTCAGCGTCTGCTGCTCCGTCAGGCCGACATAGCGCAGATAGGCGCCCTTTTCGCCAGCTAGCACCTGCCAGGGCACGATGTTGGAATGGTGCTCCATCTCGGTCAGCAGGATCTCGTCGCCCTGGCGGATACTGGGGCGTCCCCAAGCGTAGGCCACCAGGTTCAGTGCTTCGGTAGCGTTACGCGTGAAGACGATGCACTCTTCCGAGGGAGCGTTGATGAAACGCGCCACCTTGCCGCGGACCGCCTCGTAGGCCTCAGTCGCCTCCTCGCCCAGCTGGTGGATGGCACGATGGATGTTGGCGTTGTAGTGCTCGTAGTAGTGCACCAACGCGTCGATGACCTGTCGCGGCTTCTGCGAGGTCGCCGCATTGTCCAGATAGACCAGCGGCCGGCCGTGCACCTCGCGCGAAAGGATGGGGAAGTCGCGCCGGATGCGTCCGACGTCGAGGCCGTCGCTCACCGACTGTCTCCGCCGTCAGCCAGCGCCGCCGCTAGCTGGGCATCGAGGAAGTTGCGCACGGCCTTCAGCGGCACTCGCTCGATGACTTCATCGGCAAACCCCTTGACCAGGAAGCCCATCGCCGTCTCCTCGTCCAGGCCGCGGCTCTGCATGTAGAAGATGGCGTCCTCGGTGACGGCGCCGGCTGTGGCGCCGTGGCTGCAGCGGACGTCATCGGCATATATCTCGAGGCTCGGCTTGCTGTTGACCTCCGCGTCCGGCGAGAGCAGCAGGTTCTTGTCAGTCTGCTCGGCATCGGCCTTAACGGCGCCCGGCCGCACCAGGACGATGCCGCCGAAGGCCGCCTTGGAGCGGCCGTCCAGGATACCCTTGTAGAAGAGGCGGCTCGTGGTGTGCGGGGCCGCGTGGTCGATGTTGATGTAGTTGTCGACGTGCTCCTCGCCGTTGGTAAGGTAGAGGCCGCTCAAGCTGGTCGCGCTGCCCTCGCCCTCCAGACACGACTCGACGTCGTTACGGGCGATGGCGGCGCCCCGCGCGAAAGAGACCGAGGAGAAGCTGCTGTCACGCCCTTGCTGGATGCGGGTGCTGGCGACCTGATAGCCGTGCTCGCCCGGCAACACCAGCTGCTGGTGCTGCACCTGCGCGCCCTCCGCCAGGACAATCTCCGTGACGGCGTTGCTCAGGTAAGGCCCGGCTGTCGTATTGACGTAGCTTTCAACCAGCGCCAGGCTGCTCTCGCGTCCGGCGAAGACGAGCGTGCGCGGCTGAGCCTCGGCGCCCTCCTCGGAGGATACGTAGACCAGGTGGACGGCCTGCTTTCCGGCGACGCCGTCCGGGGCGTGGACGAAAGCGCCATCACCAAAGAGCGCCGTGTTCAGCGCGATGAATCCCTCGTCCTGGAATTCAGCGTAGCGGCCCAGGTGCTGCTCCACCAGCGCGCCGCGGCGCTGCACCGCGTCCGCGATCGTCATCGCAACGACGCGGCCGGGGTCGCCGGTCGAGAGCGCCGGCGCGAAGCGCCCATCGACGAAGACGAGCGTCGTCCAGTCCGGTTCGGAAGGCACGAGACCGCGCAGAGTTGCGGCGGTCAGGCGGCCGGGGTCCTGCACCGGGGCGCTGAACTCACGCTCAGCGATGGGCCGGACGTCCGTGTACTTCCAGCGCTCGTTGCCGCGCCGGGCGGTCGGCAGGCCGATCTCGCTGAAGCGCTCGATGGCGCACCGGCGCAAGTCGCGCAGCCAGGCCGGCTCGGATTTCCGTTCTTCGGAAAGGGCCCGGAAACGAGCGAGGTAAGTATCGTAGGTGCTGAGAGCCTGTGCCATGGAGCGCCCCTAGACGCTTACCTGGTCGCTCTTTTCGACGGCCTCTTTAATCCACTCGTAGCCACGCGATTCCAGCTCCAGCGCCAGCTCGCGGCCGCCGGAAAGCTCGATCCGCCCGCCGATGAGGACGTGCACGTAGTCCGGCGTGATGTAATTGAGGATGCGCTGGTAGTGCGTGACCAGCACGATCGCTTTGGACTCGCTGCGAGCGCGGTTTACGCCCTCCGAGACGACCCGCAGGGCATCGATGTCGAGGCCGGAGTCCGTCTCGTCAAGCAACGCCAGCGTCGGGTCCAGCAGAGTCATCTGCAGGATCTCGTTGCGCTTCTTCTCACCGCCGGAGAAGCCCTCGTTGACGGAGCGCTTGGTCAGCTCCGGGCTCAGCTCCACCTCGCGGGCCTTGGCGTCGAGCAACTTGTTGAAGTCGCGCACCGGCAGCTTCTCCTCGCCGCGGTGTTCTCGCAGGGCATTGATCGCGGTGCGCAAGAACTCGCGGGTGCGCACCCCCGGCAGCTCCACTGGGTACTGGAAGGCGAGGAAGATGCCCTCGCGGGCGCGCTCGTCGGGCGGCATGTCGAGGAGGTTGCGGCCCTTGTAGAGCACGCTGCCCTTTGTGACCTGGTAGCCCGGGCGGCCGGCGATGACGTTGGTCAGCGTGCTCTTGCCGCTGCCGTTGGGGCCCATGATGGCGTGGACCTCGCCCAGGTTTACCGTGAGATCGAGGCCCTTGAGGATCTCGTTATCTTCGACTGATACGTGGAGGTTCTTGACCTGGAGCAGCGGCTCCTGCTTGGCTGCCGGCATACTAGCCCACGGCTCCTTCCAGGCTCAGCTTCAGCAGCTGCGAGGCCTCCATGGCGAACTCGAACGGCAGCTCCTGGAAGACGCCGCGGCAGAAGCCGTTGATGATCATGTGCTGCGCGTCCTCCTCGGAAATGCCGCGCTGCATGATGTAGAAGAGCTGGTCGTCGCTCACCTTGGAGGTCGTCGCCTCGTGCTCAACATGAGCCGAGGGGTTGCGCACCTCCAGGTATGGCACCGTGTGCGCTGCACACTTATCGCCGATGAGCAGGGAGTCGCAGCGCGTGAAGTTGCGTGCGCCGTCCGCCGTGGGCATCATGCGCACCAGCCCGCGATAGGTGTTCTCGCCGTGGCCGGCGGAGATGCCCTTGGCGACGATGGTGCTCTTTGTGTTGCGGCCCATGTGGATCATCTTGGTGCCGGTATCGGCTTGCTGGTGGTTGTTGACCAGCGCCACCGAGTAGAACTCGCCGACGGAGTTGTCGCCCTGGAGGATGACGCTGGGGTACTTCCAGGTAATGGCCGAACCGGTCTCCACCTGCGTCCAGGAGATCTTGGAGTTGACGCCCTGCGCCTTGCCGCGCTTGGTGACGAAGTTGTAGACGCCGCCATTGCCTTCCTTATCGCCGGGGTACCAGTTCTGCAGCGTCGAGTACTTGATCTCGGCGTCGTCCAGCGCGATCAGCTCCACCACAGCCGCGTGCAACTGGTGGGTCTTGCGGATGGGCGCGGTGCACCCCTCCACGTAGCTCACGTAGCTGCCCTTATCGGCGATGATCAGCGTGCGCTCGAACTGGCCGGCGTCCTCTGAGTTGATGCGGAAGTAGGTCATCAGCTCCACCGGGCAGCGAACGCCCGGCGGGATGTAGGCGAAGGTGCCATCGCTGAAGACGGCCGAGTTCAGGGACGCGTAGAAGTTATCGGTGTAGGGGACCACGGAGCCCAGGTACTTCTGCACCAGCTCCGGGTGCTTCTGCACCGCCTCGCTGATGGCGCAGAAGATAATGCCCTGCTCCTCCAGTGTCTCCTGGTAGGTCGTCGCTACGGAGACGCTGTCGAAGACGGCGTCGACGGCGACGCCCGCCAGCTTCTTCTGCTCGTCCAGCGGGATTCCCAGCTTGCCGAACGCCTCAAGCAGTTCCGGGTCGACCTCATCGAGGCTCCCCGGCTTCTTCTCCTTGACCGGAGACGAATAGTAGTACATGTCCTGGTAGTCGATCTTGGGGAACCTAACCTTGGCCCAGGTTGGCTCTTGGCCTTGCTCGCGCGACCAGTGGCGATAGGCCTTGAGGCGCCACTCCAGCAGCCACTCCGGCTCGTTCTTCTTGGCAGAGATCAGCCGAACGATGTCCTCGCTCAGGCCCTTGGGCGTGCGATCCGACTCGATGTCGGTGACGAAGCCCCACTTGTAATCGCCGCTGATGTCATCCTTGGACGTGCGGGATATGACTTTCGGCGCTCTGGCCATTTTGGCTCCTTAGTTGCTCGAGACTCTCTGGTTTCCCCGTCAGGGCAGGGAATTTTGCAACATTCGACTGTTTTAATCTCACTTGTAATTTTACGCTTCGAGGGCCCTCATTTCAATAGAAATGGCGCCCGCCTTGACCGCGTTCGAACACCGATGCTACGTTCGATGCACATGCCAGAGCGAATCTACTTCGATCACGCAGCAACGACGCCTCTCGACCCGCGGGTCGTCGAGGCGATGCTGCCTTACCTGACGGAAAACTGGGGCAACCCGTCCAGCATCTACGCCGAGGCCCAGGAAGCGCGACGCGGCCTTGACGGCGCCCGCAAGACGATGGCCGACCTCCTCGGTTGCCGGCCCCAGGACCTCATCTTCACCTCCTGCGCCACCGAGTCCGATAACCTGGCATTGCGCGGCGCCGCCTACGCCAACCGCAAGCGCGGCAATCACATAGTGACGACGGCGATCGAGCACCATGCCGTGCTGCACACGGCTGAGCGGCTGGAGCAGGAGGGCTTCCGCGTCACCTACCTGCCTGTCGACAGCGAGGGGTTCATCGACATCGAGGAGCTGGAGCAGGCCGTCACGCCGGAGACGACCGTAGTCAGCATCATGCACATCAACAACGAGGTCGGCACCATCGAGCCGATCGCCGAGGCTGCGCGCGCCGTCAAGGCCCGCAACCCGCACACCGTCTTCCACACCGACGCTGTCCAGGCGGTCGGCACGCTGGACGTCAACGTCGATGCCCTCGGCGTCGACCTGCTGACCATCGGGGCGCACAAGTTCTACGGCCCTAAAGGCGTCGGGGCGCTCTACGTGCGGCCGCGCACGCCGCTGCAGCCGCAGCAGCTGGGCGGCTCACAGGAGAAGGAGCGTCGCGCCGGCACGGAAAACGTCGTCGGCATCGTCGGCATGGCGACGGCGATGCGGCTGGCCTACGAGGAGTTCGACAGCCGCAACCGGCTGTACCGCCACCTGCATGACCGCCTGATCGCAGAGCTACCGGAGGCTGTGCCCTACACCCAGATCACCGGCCCGCGCGATCCGGCCAAGCGCGTCTCCCACATCTACTCCTGCTGCCTGGGGTACGTGGAGGGCGAGGCCGTACTGCTGGGCCTGGACCTGGCGGGCATCGCCGCCTCCAGCGGTTCCGCCTGCACCTCCGGCTCCCTGGAGCCGTCCCACGTCCTGACGGCGATGGGCCTGCCGCTGGAGATGGCGCGCGGCAGCCTGCGCCTCAGCCTGGGCTGGGACAACGGCGAAGCGGATATCGACCGCCTGCTGGAAGTGCTGCCGCAGGTCGTCTCGCGGCTGCGCTCGCTCTCGCCCACCTGGCCGGAGCGCAGCGGCGCCGCTTCTCCCTGACCGCGGTTTGTGGCAAGATGGGCTCGCCATGGTGCAACCGCTAAGGGACGAGAGCGAGTTCGTCGAGGAGGCGCTGCGCCAGAACCTCCTGCTGACCTCGGTGGACGGCGTCCTCAACTGGGCGCGCAAGTCTTCCCTCTGGCCGGTGATGTTCGGCCTGGCTTGCTGCGCGATCGAGATGATCGCCAGCGCCACCTCCCGCTACGACATCTCGCGCTTCGGCGCCGAGGTCTTCCGAGCCTCGCCGCGCCAGGCCGACCTGATGATCGTGGCCGGCACCGTCACCTGGAAGATGTCCGTGCCGGTGCGCCGCATCTACATGCAGATGGCGGAGCCCAAGTGGGTCATCTCCATGGGCTCTTGTGCCACCATCGGCGGGCCTTTCGCCTACGGCTACAGCACCCTGCCGGGCGTCAACCTCATCGTCCCGGTCGACGTCTACGTCCCCGGCTGCCCGCCGCGACCGGAGTCGCTGCTGCAAGGGCTGATCCTGCTGCAGGAGAAGATCAAGCGCACGACGACCACCGGCCGCCGCGAGCGCAGGGAGCCCGCCGGAGATTTCTCCCGCTACCTACCGGAAGGCGACCCGCTGCGGCAGGAGCTGGAGTCGCTCTTCCCACCCTTCCCCAAGCTCACCGCTTCCGCGCACCCCTAGCGCAGCCAGCGAATGGCCCGGGGCGGCCAGTAGACCAGCCAGGCTCGACCCTTTATCGCGTTGCGACGCACCGGGCCGTAATCGCGGCTGTCGGTGCTCATGTCCAGGGCGTCGCCTAGCAGGAAGTATTCGTCGCGGCCCAGCGCCCAGGCCTGTGCGCCGTCTGGCAGTGGGCGGCCGCCGTCGCCGGAAAAACGGCCGTTGACCCAGACGCCGTCGGCGACCTGGACGACGTCGCCCGGCCCGGCAGCGATGCGTTTGATGACCAGCGGCGGCTCCGCGCGAGGGTTGCGCGCGAGGACGATGTCGCCGCTGCGGACCGGCAATAGCCGGCCGCCAAGGCGGTCGAAGAGCACGTACTCCCCGGAGGCCAACGCCGGCGCCATGCTCCAGCCACGAACGACCACGCGGCGCCCCAGAGCGAAAGCGAGGACAGGCGCCAATAGCAGGCCGAGCGCCATGGCCAGCGGCGTTGGAAGCCTGGCGGAACGGCTAGATTTTTCCCGCAAAAGATAGGCCCTTTGACAACGTAGTCATCCTAAGCTCGCTATTGTAAGATACGGACTCAGGAAATTTCAGCCGAAAGAGGAGGAAGACATGCTATACAACGCCATCACCAAGCTCTTCGCCGCGGAAGAGGCCCACGCCCACTGCGATATCCCCTGCGGCATCTACGATCCCCACCTGGCGCAGATCGGCGCGCTCAGCGTCATTCGCATGAACCAGCTGATCGACCAGCTGCAGGCCGGCGACGACAAGACGCTGGCCCACGCCATGGCCCGCTACACCGCGACCAAAGAGGAGCACGCGGAGCTGGTCAAGCGAGAGGTCCGCATCATCATGGGCGACTACTTCAAGCCGGAGCACGTGGAGAAGTACCCGGAGCTGATGAACCTGGCCTTCAACATTATGAAGGTCGCTTCCAAGGCACGGCAGGAGGTCAACCTGCAGGCCGCGGAAGAGCTGCTAGG
>Ga0070741_10017032_pt1 | contig 12004 bp, 6 predicted proteins | sample Coa_R1_4_FD_66440 | JGI IMG/M metagenome (GOLD analysis project Ga0070741, IMG submission 66440) | Surface soil microbial communities from Centralia Pennsylvania, which are recovering from an underground coalmine fire - Coalmine... | ecosystem: Environmental > Terrestrial > Soil > Unclassified ...
CGGACCGCGTGCCGGATTCGCCTGGGACATCGGCGGCAATGGCCGAACAGTCTTGCGCGGCGGCGGCGGCCTGACCTACGAGACGGTGAATTGGCAATCCTTTGTGGCGTTCAACAACGCTTTCGGTCCAGGAAGTGTTCCCACGGGAGCTCCAATCGATGCGTCTGGGAATACCTCAGGCGGCACCATCACCACGGGAAACGTAACTGTTAAGAATTTCTTGAATTATCCGACAACATGGGATGCTGCCAATGGTCCGCTCTACGGCACGTCAATCGACTGCAATGCCAGCCCTTGTCCGATTATGACGGTTGACCGCAATCTCAGAACGCCTTATGTCTGGAACTGGACGGTCAACCTGCAGCATTCTTTCACGCCCAATCTCGTGCTGGAAGCCGCGTACGTTGGCAACCACGGTTCGAAGCTCACCGGTATTCGGGACATCAACCAGGCGCCCGTAGGATCCGGATGGCCCGCCGCGGCGATTTCGGCCTGCATCGCATCTGGATACTCGGATCCGAACAATTGTGCACCGGACAGCACGGGCGGCGAAGAAGCCAATCGACCGTTCGCAACGAAATTTCCTTATCTCGCCAACATTTTTCAGATGGGGAATGTTTACCGGTCGAACTACAACGGATTACAGGTCACGCTGAATGCTCGCAACTATCACGGGCTGAGCATGGTCGCGGGTTACACGTATTCGCATGCTTTGGATGATGTCGGCGCAAATTGGGATTTTGGGTACGGCGCGGGCCTACCGCAGAACTCGTACAACCTGAATGCTGAGTACGGTAACAGCGACTTCGATATTCGGCATCGCCTTACTTTGTCCTTGACCTACACCATTCCAGGCCGGAGTGGGTATGGCCAGATGCTGCAGGGATGGGAAATCAATTCGATCACGACGCTCGAATCACCGCAGCATTGGGGACCGATTGACCTCGGAACGGATGCCGCCGGCACCGGAACACTACCCGTAAGCCCGCCCGCAACCCAGCCTATCCGGTGGAGCTTTTATCGCGCGGGAACTACGAGCTTGGGCAATCCGTCGGACTTCAAGGCTCGACCCGGCCAGTCAGGTATTCCGTATTATGGGCCAGGAGATCCCAACATGCCCGCGGGGTGTGCAGCCTCTGCGCTTGCGGTGGACGGCGGTACTGCGGGTCCGGAGACAGCGGCCTTGAACCTGTTTGGCTGCTATGCGGCAGGGAATTCCGTCATGATGGCGCCTCCTCTTGGACGGTTTGGCAACATGGGTAGAAACATGTTCCCGGACACAGGGTTCAGGAACTTCGATTTCTCGATCGGCAAAAATTTCCGATTCGGGGAAACGAAGCGCCTGCAGTTCCGCGCCGAGTTCTTCAACATCCTCAATCACCCCAACTTCGCGAACCCCTACGGTGGGCAAAACGGATTCGGACTGAACGATCCTTCCGTTCATCCTTTTGGTTGCGCGTGCGCGACACCTGACATCGCGGCGGCCAATCCGGCGGTGGGATCAGGCGGCCCACGATCCATTCAACTGGGAGCGAAGTTCGTCTTCTGAGCTGGTGATCGACTCGGCGTTACCGCTGGGACATCGATCAGAGGGCCGGAGCCAGCTTCGGCCCTTTCGTTTTAAGCACCAAAACGTCGTTGGTTGCTGATCGGAGGAAATCTCTTGTTCGCCATTCGCAACTTAGTCTTTTCCTGTGTGCTGGTTGTGTTGAGCATGACATTAATTACATCCGCACTTTCACAAGATCGGCAGGAGCGCACGCTGGATGAGATCAAAGCCGAAGCCGTCAAGCGTGCCGAGAACGGCATGTACCCGCTGATTGGTCTCGACCCTCAGGATGTGCGCGAGGCCTTCGCTAACATTCACACCAAGGACAAAGACGAATGGGCGAATGCTTTCATGAGCGTTGCCGATCGGTACGTGAATGAAGCCAAGTCGCTGGAGAAAACCGATCCGCAGAAAGCCGACGCCGACTACATCCGCGCTTGGCGTCTCTTCTCGTTCGGTCGCTGGCCCATTCCCGCATCTCCCGGTAAACAGCGCTCGTATGAAAAGGCGATCGCAGCTTTTCTGGCCCACGCTCGATTCTGGGATCCGCCGCTGGAAATCGTCCGCATTCCGTTCGAAGGCAAGGAAATTGTCGGCTATATGCGGCTGCCGAAAGGTGTCAAAGGCGCAGTGCCGCTGGTCATTGCCGTGAATGGACTCGATAGCCGAAAAGAGGATCTGACAGAAAGCTTCTCGGCAATTCTCCCGGCCGGCATTGGCTTTCTCGCCGTAGATGGACCGGGGACGGGCCAGTCGCCAATCAAGGTTTCGGAAAACTCCGAGCGCATGTTGTCGCGTGTGCTGGATTATGTTGCGACTCGGCCGGAAATCGATAAGAACCGGGTTGCCCTGCACGGCGTTAGTTGGGGCGCGTACTGGGCGACGAAGATGGCGATCGTCGAACGTACACGGCTGAGAGGCGCCAGCGCACAATCGCCGCCCATCGACGAGTTCTTTCAAAAGCAGTTCTTAACAAGTTCACTGCTGGGAAACCGCGAATACCTTTTCGACCAAGTGCCTGCCCTCATGGCTATCTTTGAAAACGTTACCACTGTCGACCAGCTCGCCGATACACTGCCGAAAATGTCGCTCGTGCATCAGGGACTACTTGGAAGACCCATGGCGCCGATGCTTGTCATCGCCGGCGTTAAGGACACGCAGGTGCCGATCTCAGATATATATCTTCTGCTCAGCAAAGGAGACGAGCCGAAGACGGCATGGATCAACCCTCAGGGAGGTCATCTTGGACGACAAGTGAAAGTGTGGCCTGACCCGGTGATCTTCAAGGAAGTCATCATTCCGTGGCTAGTTCGCATATTGCAGCCCGAATCGCAGGCTGGAGCACGTTAAACGTTAAGGTGCTGCGCAGCGGACTTTCCAATGCAGAAAATGGTGTACAGTCTTGCCGTCGACACGGCAACTCACCGACTGTATGCTCCTGAACAACAAGAGAACGGTCACCCGGTGGCTCGCATGATCGTCTACGAAGCTCTGGCTTAGCTCAGAAGCATTGAAGGGGATCCGAACGCGCATATTGCTAACGATCGTTGCATGTGCTGCCGTGTCCTGGGCTCAGGCGGCGCAACCCTTGCGCATGGAGAAATCCATTGAAATGCAAGAGGTGCAGGGACGAATCGATCATCTTTCCATCGACGTAAAGGGCGGGCGTCTGTTTGTTTCCGCACTCGGGAACAACACACTGGAAGTCATTGACGTGAAGTCGGGCAAACGAGTGAAGACGATCAGCCAACTTCAAGAGCCACAAGGGGTCCTGTACGTCGCTGAGAGTGACAGAATCTATGTTGCGAACGGCGATGGCAGTGTTCGAATCCTTGACGGAAGTTCTTACGCACCTCTGAAGAGGTTAGATTACGGGGATGACGCTGACAATCTACGCTACGGCGGAGGCCGCAAAAGAATCTATGTCGGTTTTGGCAGCGGTGCTTTGGGCGAAATCGATAGCGATGGCAACAAGGTTACTGATATAAAACTCGATGCTCATCCAGAATCATTTCAGCTCGAGAAAGACAGCCCGAGAATCTATGTAAATCTGCCAAAGTCGAGAAAGGTCGTCGTGGTTGATCGTGAGAAGCGCGCCATAATTGCGACTTGGAAAACTGACATGGCATTCGCCAACTATCCGATGGCGCTAGACGAGGGCAATCACCGATTGTTTGTTGTTACTCGAATGCCAGCTCGACTTCTCGTTTTCGATACCAATAACGGAAACATCGTTCAAAAACTCCCTGCGGTAGGCGACTGCGATGACGTGTTCTATGACAAGAGTCGAAAACGAATCTATGCCAGCGGGGGCGATGGGGCAATCTCGGTGTTTGAGCAAAAGGATGCGGATCACTACGCCGAACTTGCACGAATCAGCACCGTGAAAGGGGCTCGCACGAGCTATTTCTCTGCTGACTTGGATCGTTTCTTTCTCGCAGTGCGTCGTCAAGGCTCGCAGCCAGCAGCGATCGAAGTCTTTGTTCCGGCGCAATGACTTTGGATATCTCGGGCCCAATTCCCAGTTCAAACGGCGGGAGTTCAGGGCCGATGTGTCGATCGTGGAGAATGGCCTCCAGGCCGCGCCATTTGCTGTACCTGGTCCTAGTCTTCATCCTCCTTTCACCGTCCCTACTCAAGGGCCAGCAACCTACCAATCAAAAACAACGGGACCAGGCTGGGGCGCCGGACCTTCTTCGGACAGCACAGGCAATTCGCGTCGAGAATGGGCCGAAATTGGATGGCACACTCGATGATCCTTCATGGCGAAAGGCCACGCCGATCTCCAATTTCCTGCAACGGGAACCATTCGAGGGACAGACGCCCACGGAAAAAACCGAAGTTCGCATTCTCTATACGAAACACGAGGTCTACTTCGGCATTACCTGTTTTGACTCGCAGCCGCAAAAGATAATCGCCACGGAACTCAGGCGCGATGTTTCCCAAGAGTTGGACGACTACTTTGAAATCGTAATCGACTCCGCCCATGACCGTCGAAATGCATACGTTTTCCAGATCAACCCACTCGGCACGCAACGCGATGCTCTGATCACCGAGGAACAACGGACGGACAGCAGCACTGGAGACGGGGATTCAGGCTGGGACGGGGTCTGGACCTCGGAAGCGCGAATCACAAAAGAGGGTTGGACTGCCACAATTGGCATTCCCTTCTCCACGTTGAATTTCATGAAGTCGCGTGATGTGGTTTGGGGAATCAATTTCAAGCGGTTTATCCGCCGAAAGAATGAAGAGGATCTATGGTCAGGCTGGCGTCGTGTTTACGGCACTGCGAGGATCAGCCAGGCGGGAGAGTTGCACGGCGTCACGGAGATTGGGAGTGGACGCCTGTTTATCGTGAAGCCATACGGCCTTATCGGCTTCAGTCATTTCCCTTTAAATACGGCAGGAACCGGATTCACGCCCGGCTTGAGTGCTCTGCACACAGGTGGTGTGGATGTAAAGGTCGGCTTGCGCTCGAATCTCGTCGCGAATTTTACCGTTAACACAGATTTCGCCGATGCCGACGTAGACACGCAAAAATTCAACCTCACTCCCTACAAACTCTTCTTCCCTGAAAAACGACAGTTTTTTCTTGAGAACGCTGGCGTTTTCAACTTTCCCTTGGGCGCCGATAGTAGCGACCTGCTCTTTTTCAGTCGGCAGATTGGGATCGATCCCATTACCGGCGAAGAAGTCCCGATCAATGGCGGCGGTAAGGTCACTGGATCTCTAGACAACTTCGAAATCGGCGCAATGGATGTGGAGACCCGACGTTCGGGGCCGAATCCATATGCCAATTACGCCGTGCTTCGAGTCAAGCGCTCATTGTGGGGAGGTTCCTACATCGGAGCGATGGGCATTGATAAACGCTCCGGGAACCCATTCGACAGCTTCAACCAGAGCGCGGGCGTGGATACGCGCCTCGTGTTTCTGAAGAGTTTGGTCTTCAATGCCTACGCCGCGCAGACACGTACGCCTGGTTTCGACTCCGGCCAGACGAACGTCGGAGCCGGTTTCGATTATCAGACCAACTGGCTAGAGGTCCTGGCACAAAGGAGAAAGGTGGGCCCGCACTTCAATCCAGAAGTCGGTTTTGTTGAGCTCACGGATTGCGTCTGCGACTACGTTGACGTAAATTTCAAGCCGCGGCCGAAACTTTCCGGGGTTCGGGAAATGAACATCGAAGGCTTTATTCTTCACGCGCCCTTCACGAACGGCCTTCTCCAGGCGCAAGAGTGGCAGAACACTTTCAGGGTCGAATTTAATAATGGCTCATACAGCGATGACGATATTGTTGATGTGTTCACGCAGCGGCTCATTACGCCATTCAATATTTATAAGAACGTCTCCATTCCTGTCGGGGAATATCACTGGATGCGCCACCAGCTCACCTATGGTTCTCCCCAAGACCGCCGGCTAATGGTGAACTTCTTCGAGCGCTTCGGCACATACTACAACGGCAATCTGAACGAAGCGCGCGTACGCGCCACCTATCGTGCCAATGAGAGACTTTCTTTCAATTTCGCGGAGCAGTGGAACCGGTTCAGGCTGGGCGCCACCACTGATCCCTCCGGAAATCCGCTTCCAACTGGTTCAGGTAACTTCTCCGTCGTCTTTGGCAGCTTTCAGACGAACTATTCCTTCTCTCGTTTCCTGACTCTTTCAACGCTACTGCAGATGAACACGTCAAATAACCAGGCGGCAAGCGCGAACATCCGGCTGCGCTGGAACTATCGTCCCGATAGCGACCTTTTCGTGATCTACACTGCTGGGCAGCGCTTCGCCAGCCTGGTCGCCGCCAATCCTCCACAGTTTTATGAAAACCGCTTCGCTATCAAGTTCACGTATGCCTGGCGACCGTGAGGTGAAGGATGAAAATGGATTAGACACAAGAATGTCGGGTGGATCGCTTTGGCTGCCCTTGGCTGATCAGGAGATTTGTCGATCCACAAGCCGAGTTCCTATTTGTTGAAGAAACAGATCTGGCCGAACAATCAAACTGACGTTTCGGCAGTTCTCAGCCTGCTCAGTTGGATGCGCTCGCTCCACTTCCGTTTGCCGCAAGCCAACGACAAACCCTGGGCTGTACATCGTGACACGATATATGGCCCCTATAGCCCACATCGGGAAAACTAGCAGGTCGGGGTAACCGCGCCTTCCGATCTTACATCAAAAGACGCGGGAACGTTCTCCCGAGCGGTCGCCCATCATTTGCATGCAGAACCGTTCACATGCAGTCCCCATATATCGTTTGTCAGTCTCGAGCTATACCGTGCCCACAGACTTTCCAGAGTCGGACGGCACCCTTGAATGGGATCGAACCACTATCGTCGTTGTGACTGCAGAGGCAGGCGGCAACTGCGGATTGGGATACACGTATGCAGACGAGGCTACAGCGTTCCTGATTAAAGAGGTTCTCTTTCCATTGGTGACGAACACGGACGCGTTATCGCCCACCGCCACATACATGGCAATGTGGCGGCGAATTCGAAATCTTGGCCGACCGGGAATTTGTTCCCTGGCCATTTCGGCTGTGGATTGCGCTATCTGGGACCTGAAAGCTCGCTTCTTGGATGTTCCGCTTACCAAGTTGCTGGGCCAGGTGCGAATGGGCGCGACGCTGTACGGAAGCGGTGGATTCACGTCGTATTCCGACCAGCAACTTGCGGATCAGCTCTCCGGTTGGGTGAAACAGGACATCCGTGCTGTGAAGATGAAAATCGGCCGCGAGCCACATAATGACCTCCATAGGGTGCGAGTAGCTCGGGAGGCCATCGGCACTGAGGTGGAATTGTACGTGGATGCCAACGGCGCCTATGGCCCAAAGCAGGCACTTGCCCAGGCGCAACACTTTGCCGAGTTTGGAGTCAGTTGGTTGGAAGAGCCAGTCTCGTCAGATGACCTGGAAGGACTGCGCTTGCTTCGCGACCGTGCTCCCGAAGGTATAGACATCGCCGCCGGAGAGTACGGCTACGACATCTTCTATTTTCAACGCATGCTAGCAGCCGGCGCAGTGGACGTGCAGCAGGCGGACGTCACCCGTTGTGGAGGCATAACGGCATTGTTGCAAGTTGCCGCACTGTGCCAGGCCCATAATGTGCCGCTCTCCTGCCATACCGCACCCGCTCTACACGCGCATGTGGCTTGCTCCATTCCCGTTTTCAAGAACCTGGAGTACTTCCACGATCACGTGAGAATTGAACGCATGTTCTTCGACGGCTTGCCGCAACTGATGAATGGAGAATTGCGCCCCGACTTGTCGCGCCCGGGCAACGGGCTCGAACTCAAGCGAGCCGACGCTGAACAGTTCGCCGCTTAAAAGCGAAGGAGAACAGATGTCCGCGAACAAAGTTCCGCTTTTCTCTCCGGAAGACTTAGCCACGTCTGGCGCCAAGATGACTGACCGGTCTCGCATGACTTCGCGCGTGGACGCTGTCGGACTCGAAGCCCAGCTGAGACGAAACGTGGAGGGAGAAGTCCGATTTGATGCCGGCAGCAAGGCTATGTACGCCGTCGATGCTTCCAATTACCGAGAAGTTCCGATCGGGGTCGTAATTCCATGGTCGAAGGAAGATGTGGTGCAAACCGTCGCGGCTTGCCGTGCGTTCGGAGTGCCTCTGCTTTCTCGGGGCGGGGGAACCAGCCTTGCTGGACAAACCTGTAACACCACGATTGTGGTGGATTGGTCCAAGTACATGCATGGCGTGCTGGAAGTGAATCCTTCCGAGCGATGGGCGCGGGTGCTTCCGGGCACCGTCTGCGATGAGTTGCGCAAACGGGCTCTGCGTGACAGCAATAACAAGCTGGTGTGGGGGCCCGACCCGGCCACGCATGATCATTGTTGCTTCGGAGGCATGATCGGGAATAACTCCTGCGGTGCACACGCGCAAATGTCGGGCAAGACCGACAACAACATTGAGGAGCTTGAAATCCTTCTTTACGACGGCACCCGTATGACCGTTGGCTGGATGACCGATGCCGAGTTGACCCAAGCGGCCAGCGCTGACGGACGCGTCGGCGAAATTTACCAACGAATTAGAGCCCTTCGCGATCGTTATGCCGATCTGATTCGCGCAACTTATCCGCCAATTCCTCGACGAGTTTCGGGCTACAACCTGGATCAGTTGCTTCCAGGCCAGGACGGCCGCTTAAATATTGCACGCTCACTGGTGGGCAGCGAAAGCACGCTGGTCACTGTGCTTGAAGCCAAGTGTCGCCTGATCGACGCGAAAGCGGAGCGGGTCATTCTCATGCTCGGCTACCCCGATGTCTATGAAGCCGCGGACCACGTCATGGATATTGATCCCTTCGGCCCGACTGCACTTGAGGGCATCGATCATCGGCTTTACCAAAATATTGCGAAGAAGGGCGGTCCGCACACGAAATACCTGAAGATGCTGCCCGAAGGTAAAGGCTGGCTGATGGCGGAATTCGGCGGCGAGACCCACGAAGAGGCTGAAGACGCGGCCCACGCCGTCATGAACTCGCTGAAGAAAAAAGCGAACGCCCCCTCCATGAGGCTCTTCACCGACAAAGATGATATGCACCATATTTGGGAGGTGCGTGAGTCGGGGCTGGGTGCCACAGCCTTTGTTCCCGGGGAGCCCGATACCTGGCCGGGGTGGGAAGATTCCGCTGTCGCGCCGCAGAAGCTCGGAGATTATCTACGCGAGTTGCGCGCCCTCTACGACAAATACGAGTACAACCCTGCCCTTTATGGTCATTTCGGTCAGGGCTGCGTCCATTGTCGCGTGGACTTCGATGTCGCCAGCGCCACTGGAATCAGAAAGTGGCGCTCCTTCATGGAAGAAGCGACCGACCTCTGCGTCAAGTACGGCGGCAGCCTGAGCGGGGAGCACGGAGACGGCCAGGCTCGCGCCGAGTTCCTCAACAAAATGTTTGGCGGGCAAATCCTTGAGGCCTTTCGCGAGTTCAAGTCGATTTGGGACCCAGACTGGAAAATGAATCCGGGCAAAGTTGTTGATCCGCACCGAATGGATGAAAACCTGCGGCTCGGCGCCGATTACCGGCCCTGGGATCCAGAAACCCACTTCAAATTTCCGGACGATCACGGCAGCTTCGCGCACGCGGCCCTGCGCTGCGTTGGCATCGGCAAGTGCCGGCGCGCAGAAAGCGAGCGCCCTGAAGATGACACCATGTGCCCAAGCTTCATGGTCACGCATGAAGAGCGGCACACGACGCGCGGCCGTTCCCATCATTTATGGGAGATGCTGCACGGGGGCGTAATCAATCACGGCTGGCGCGATGACAACGTCAAAGAAGCGCTTGATCTGTGCCTCTCGTGTAAAGGTTGCAAAGGCGATTGTCCCGTCAACGTAGACATGGCGACCTATAAAGCGGAGTTTCTCTCGCATTATTGGGAGGGCCGCGTGCGTCCACGCCAGGCCTATGCTTTTGGCTTAATCGATAAATGGGCGCGCTTGGCCTCGGTCTGGCCGGGCATGGTGAACCTGGTCACGCAGACACCCGGTCTGAGTCTTGCGCCCAAGCTTTTAGCTGGCATCCCTTTTCAGCGCCAAATTCCGGAATTTGCGCCACGAACCTTCCGAGACTGGTTCCAGAAACGGCAGCGGCCTGCAGCGGACCGCGGCAAAAAAGTAATTCTTTGGGCGGATACCTTCAATAACTACTTCTTTCCTGAAACTGCACAGGCCGCCACCGAGGTGCTCGAAAATGTTGGATGCGACGTACACGTTCCTGAGTCGCATCTTTGTTGCGGGCGGCCCCTGTACGACTATGGTTTCTTGGACGCTGCAAAACGCTACCTGCAGCGTATCTTGCAGACGTTGCAACCCGAGATCGAGGCTGGCATTCCGGTGATCGTGCTCGAGCCGAGTTGCGCTTCGGTGTTCCGCGATGAACTACACGGGCTCTTTCCTTACGACCGCCTGGCGAACAAATTGCACGAGCAGACGTTCTTGTTCAGCGAGTTCCTGGAAAAGAAGGCGTCGGAGTGGCAACTGCCGCAATTGCCTCGCAAGGCACTCGTTCAGGGGCACTGCCACCACAAGTCTCTGCTGAGGTTTGATGACGAGAAATCGGTTCTCAAGAAGCTTGGCCTCGATCACAAGGTTCTTGCATCCGGCTGCTGTGGCATGGCTGGTTCGTTCGGATTTGAGAACGATAAGTACGGGATCTCAGTCGAAATTGGCAAACGGGTGTTACTGCCCGAAGTGCGTCACGCGTCCCCCGAAACACTCATCGTCGCGGATGGTTTCAGTTGCCGCGAACAGATCGCGCAAGGGAGTGACCGCCACGCCATGCATCTTGCGGAGGTGATCCGAATGGCGCAAACGCATGGCGCGCCTGCCCACGAGGGTACGTACGTCGAGTCCAAATTGGTGGAGCGCAGAAAGACATGGCGCCGCCGGGCCCGGATCCGCGCATTCGTCGCGTTGGCGGGCATTGTGACGGCCGCTGTATTCCTGGGCAAACGCGCAACGAAATTCTGACGAGGAGCTTATGGCAAAACCATTGGGAGTTACGGAATGGGTGATCGCCGAAGGCTGGATCCCGCCCGAAAGCCACGGACCAGAGCCGCAGATGACGAGTCATGAAACAGTGTGCCTGCTGAACACTTCCGATGAGGAAGCTCATGTTGAAATCACTATTTACTATTCGGATCGCGAACCTGTGGGACCCTACCGGCTCTCCGTTCCCCCGCGGCGGACGCGCCATGTTCGGTTCAACAATTTGCACGATCCTGAGCCCATTCCACGCGGGACGGACTACTCAAGTGTTATTCGCTCGGACATTCCTGTGGTCGCTCAGCACACACGTCTGGATTCGCGCCAGGCCGAGAATGCGCTGCTGACTACGATCGCCTATCCCAGCGCCGCCTGAGAAACCGGCCAGGAGGGACGGACGAACCTCGCCTATTTCAGGTGGTAGAACGTCCCGAAGATCGCTCCGAAGAGCGCGTGTGACAATATGACAGCCACCCCGATAGCGATCTTTTTGTGATCTACACTGCCGGGCAGCGCTTCGCCAGCCTGGTCGCCGCTAACCCACCGCAGTTTTATGAAAACCGCTTCGCTATCAAGTTCACGTATGCCTGGCGACCGTGAGGTGAAGCATGAGATGGAAACACTTCTCGCATACCCGCAACACTATATGCCGTCCGAAGGAAGAATAGTGCCGGAAACCTGTTGCTAAGCGATTCTGGCAGCTGCCTCGTCCGTGGCGCTTACCTTCTCTCCCACGTGTTCGAGGAAACTCGCCAGGTACGGAGCGGTACGGCTTTGCGGCGCCTTCGACAATTCCGCAGGGGTACCCTCCGCCACCACGCGACCACCCTTCTCTCCGGCGCCAGGGCCGATATCGATGACCCAATCGCTCGCGGCCACGACTCGCATATCGTGCTCCACGACGATTACCGTATTGCCTGACTGTACGAGCCCATCCAGTTGTGTAACTAGCCGTTCGACATCCGCA
>Ga0070741_10017033_pt1 | contig 12004 bp, 13 predicted proteins | sample Coa_R1_4_FD_66440 | JGI IMG/M metagenome (GOLD analysis project Ga0070741, IMG submission 66440) | Surface soil microbial communities from Centralia Pennsylvania, which are recovering from an underground coalmine fire - Coalmine... | ecosystem: Environmental > Terrestrial > Soil > Unclassified ...
CTCCGACTCCGAGGGCGACATCTTCGCCACCAAGAGCGGCTCGCTGCGGCTCATCCTCAACAAGGGCGAGTCGCTGTGGGAGCAGACCGGCAAGAAGCAGAAGTTGATCCTGCTGCCGATCGAGGACAACCACGTCCTCATCTACACCGATCTCGGCGTCTACACCGGCCTGCCGCTCGGCACGCCCTGCGACGATCTCTAGGCCAGGTAGGTCCGCGCGAGCGCGAGCTTCTCCTCGGCGAAACGTTTCAGCGCGCGGCGGCGCAGCGACTCCTCGACGGAGGCGGCGTCGGCGCGGATCTCGACGGCGAGGGCGAGCACCAGCTCGACGCCGGCGGGGGTGACCTGGGCGACGCGCGCGGCGGGCGGCGGATCGGCGAGCACGCGCTTGTCGTCGGCGGCGAGCGCGACCAGCGCCTTCGACGCGGCGTCGAGATCGGCGGAGTGCGCCAGCGTCAGCTTGACCTCGGCGTGCGATATTTTGTGCGGCGCAGCAAAGTTGATCACGCGCGAGTTGGCCAGCTCGGTGTTGGGGACGATCAGGAGGTTGCGATCGGCGAGCTGGATGCGCGTCGAGCGCACGCCGATCTCCAGCACCTCGCCCGCCTCGCCGGTGGCCAGCTTGATACGATCGCCGGGGCGGAACGGCCGGTCGACGAGGATGGTGAAGCCGGCGATCATGTTGCCGAGCGTCTGCTGCGCGGCCAGGCCGATGGCCAGCGAGCCGACGCCGAGCGCCGCCACCAGCGACGTCACGTCCTGGCCGAAGTGCTTGAACACGACGATGACCAGGATCAGCGTCACCGCCAGCGCGGTGGCCTTCTCGCCGAGCGGGATGTACTCGCGCTGCAGCCGCTCGCGCTCGTGGCCGGAGACGCGCGCCACCGACGTGACCAGGAGCAGCGCGACCAGGTTGATCAGCATGCGCGCGGCGACGATCGCGGCCAGCACCCACAAGACGCCGCCCGACACCACGTCGACGTGCGGCGGCAGCGGCGCGACGCCGACGGCGAGGTACGATCCGATCAGCGCCAGCAGCGAGACCGCGCCGCGGCGCACGCGCGTCACCATGCGCTCGACGTGCGCGCCGCCGCCGCCGTTCACCTTGGCCGCGCGCGCGCGCGCCCAGCGCGACGACACCACGCCGGCGAGCGTCGCCAGCACCACCGTCGCCACGAGCACCGCGAGCGCGAGGAAGATGCGCTCGTTCGGCGTCGCCTGGCTCCAGGCCGCTGGATGAAGCAAGACGCGGGCGAAGAAGTCACCCACGGCGGAAGTTACTGCTGGTGGGTCTCGGGATGGAACTGCGCGCGCACGGCGGTGGTCGACTTGTGCGTCTCGCCGGGCGCAGCGGCCGGCGGCGTCACCGCGGCCTTCTCGTCTTTCTTCGGCTCATCCTTCTTGGGCTCGTCCTTCTTCGGCGCCGCGCCCTTGTCGTCCTTCTTGTCCGCAACCGGCGGGTTGCCTTTGTCGTCGCCGAAGACCAGCACGCCGAACTTGTCGAGCGCGTGGAAATCTCCGACGAGCGGCGGCGACCACGCCGAGCCCCACTGCGGCTTGCCCGTCGGCATCTCGAGCCGGAAGAAGTTGACGCGCCACTCGGTCCCCACCTTCGGCGGCACGTTCTTCATCTCCTTCTCGCGGCCGCGCGCGGCCTCGAGCGGGATCTGCATCTCGACGGTCCAGCCCTTGTCGGTGTCGGCGCGGTTGTCGAGCGTGCCGTCGACTTTGACGGCGACCTTCATGCCCGAGTCCCAGTCGTTCTGGTTCTGGCGATACGCCGGCAGGTACGAATCGAAGATCGCGCCCTTCGGGTTGGTCTGCAATTCGACGTAGGTCTTGCCGTCGCCGTCGGCGTCGATGAACACCTCGACCGCCTCTTGCGTCCACAGCTTGTCGTCGCGCTTGTCGAGCGTGGCCCACACGTCCTTGTCCTCGATCTGGAACGCGACCCACAGGTACTTGTCGTCCCACAGCACGCGCGCCTCGGTCTTCTGCTCGGCGTAGGCGCCGTCCATGGTGCGCACGAACGCGCCGGTCGTGGCCGCGTCCTTCCACGCCGCCTCGTCGAGCTTGCCGTCGAGCTTGATGGCGCCGGTCTTGACGTGGCGCGCGACGATCTTCTTGTGCTCGACCTGCTTGGCGCTCTCCGTCGGCAGCTTGACGGCGAGGATGCGGTTCTCGGTGTCGTGCGGTCCCTTGACGACTTTGAGGCGCAGCGGGCCCTTCCACGCGCCGACGTAGATCTCGACGGCGTTGCCCGGCCAGTTGGCCGGCACGCTGACGCGGTGGATGTCGCGGATGATCTCGCCCTTCTTCCACACGTGCACGGGGTACTTGCCGTTGATCGGCGTGTGGTCGGCGTTGAGGTGATTCTTCTTGGTGTCGGGCGCCTCGAGGTGCACGAAGATCTTCCAGTCGTCGGTGACCGGGTTCAAGACCTTCCAGTAGTGCGTGAGCGTGAAGGCCTTGCCCGGCGTCACCGTGTCGGTGTCGACGTCGCAGCCGAGGTACGTCAGCTTGTCCTCGAGGTCGGCGTTCACCGGGTGCTGGATGGTGGCGGGAGGCGCGCTGAGAATGTTCTCGCGCGCGGCCTTGACGTCCTCTTCACTCGGCACGTCCGGCGACTGCTCGACGCAGCCGAGGGCGAGCGTACAAGCCAAGAGATAGGTGGATCGGTGCATCGCTTCCTCCAGGGATTGGGCCTACACACTACCGCGCGCGAAACGTCTTAGCCGGTAGCCCCGCGTTTTGCAAGGAGGCGCGTTACTTCGCGGGCGCGGGCGGATCGGGATCGACGTGCATCGCGATGATGCGCCACACGCCGTCTTGATAGCGCCGAAACACGAACGTGTGATTGCCGGCGATGCTCTTGCCGCTCTTGTCTTCGAGCGTCCAGCGTCCCATCTGGAACGTCACCCAGCCGGACATGCCGGAGCGCTCCGACTTGAAGACGAGCTTGCCGCTCCCGGCCAGGTGCGCCTTGGCCCAGGCGAGCACGGCGTCGCGGCCATGCATCGGCTGCTCGCCGACGAGCGTCACATCGTCGGCGAGCAGCTCGGCGAGCCTGGCGGCGTCGCCGCGGGTCCACGCCTGCGCGAACTGCTCCATGAGCGCGTCGGCGGCGATCGGATCGGGCGGCCTGGCGCGCGCGGCTCCACTCACCAGCGCGACGGCGAGCACGAGGCCCATCAGCTTCGGAGGCGGATTTGGATTTCGCATGCGGAGTGTTTAATGCGAGCGCTTTAGAAATGGAACAGGGGGAACGTGGACGGCGTGCGGTCGTGGGGCGCGGCGCGCGCGGGAGCGGCGAGCGCGCGATCGGCGGAGACGGTCGTCGAGGTGGTGCCGGGCGCGTAGATGGCGATCAGGATCAGGCCGGCGATGACGAGCGCGCCGCCGACGACGACCAGCGGCACCCACCATAGACTGCGCTTCGGCGCGGGCGCGGCGGCTTGCGGCGCGGGCTGCGCTTGCGGCGGCTGCGCTTGCGGCGAAGTTTGCGGCGCCAGCTGCGCGTAGGGATCGTTGGCGTTCGCCGCCGTCGGTGGCGGCGCGTTCGGCAGCTCGGGCGGCGGCGCCTCCTGCGCGTCGGGCGGCGGCTGCTCGGCGGCGGGCAGCGGCACGAGCCGCTCGAGCCGCGCGATGCGCGACTCCACCTCCGCGCGGTTCGGCGCGTTCGGCAGGCCCTGCAAGAACCGCTGATAATATTTCAGCGCGACGTGCGCGTGGCCGAGCTGCTCGTGCGCGAGCCCGATGTTGTAGTCGAGCAGCGGCGACGGCCGCAGCGCCTGCGCCGCCTTGAACTCGCGGATCGCGAGCGGGTAGTTGCCGGCGGTGAACGCGCTCTTTCCCGCCTCGAAGTGCTGCCGCGCCTCCCCGAGCTGCGGCTCTTCGGACTGCGCGCGCGCGCGATACGGCCAGTTCATCGCCAGCACCAGCGCGAAGCTGGCGACGACGGCGATGAACGAGCGTGATCGCATGTGGCTCCTAATACGGGTTGAGCACGTCGCCGCCGCTCTTCTTCCCGCGCGGCGCATCGTCGATGCGCTCGTACGGATCGACCGGGCGATGCTTCGGCGGCGGATGCGCGACCGGCGGCTGCGTGTACGGCGGCGGCTGCCCATACACCGGCGGGTGCGCCGGCGGCTGCGGCCGCGGCGGCGGATCCTTGCTCAGCGGCGGCGGCGCCGGCAGCTTCACCGGCGGCGGCGACGGCTTTTCGATCTTGTGCAGCTTGACCATCACCTTGCGCGACTTCGCCGGATCGATGGTGATGGTCTCTTCCGAGTAGCCGCTGCGCTGGAGCACCACGCTCATCGACGAGCCGGCCTCGAGCTGGATGTCCTCGGGCGTGTCGCCGATGACCTTGCCCGCGTGCAGGATGTTGGCGCCCGGCGGCACCGAGTCGACGATCACGATGATCTTCTCGGCGGCCGGCTTGGGCGTGCCGAGCGGCGTGACCACCGGCTTCGGCGGATCGGCCGGCTTCGGCGTCGGCACCACCACCGGTTCTTTTTTGTGGAACACCACGAACGCGCCGCCGCCCGCGGCGAGCAGGAGCGCGAGCCCCGCGACCAGCGGCAGCATCGATCGCTTGCGCGGAGGCGGCGCGGCCTCGACCGGCATCGCGCTCGCGGTCGCGTTCGGCCGCTGGCTGGTCGCGCGCGGCATCGACTCCGACGGGCGGCGCGTGCCGAGCGGCGGCGTGGTGCGCGCCACCACCGGCATCGGCGTCGACGGATGCGCCGACGCCTGCACCAGCAGGTGCGGCGCGAACAGCTGCAACAGCGACTGCAGATCGGCGAACAGGTCGTGCATCGACTGGTAGCGCTCGGCCGGCTCCTTGGCCATCGCGCGCAGGATCATCTCCTCGATCTCTTCCGGAATGTTGCGATCGGGCGCCATCTCCGTCGGCCGCTTGGGCACGACGGTGATGTGCTTGGTGAGGATGCCCATGAACGACTCGGCCTCGAACGGCACGCGCCCGGTGAACACCTCGTACATGATCACGCCGACCGAGTAGATGTCGCTGCGGTGATCGAGCGAGTTGCCCATCGCCTGCTCGGGCGACATGTAGTGCGGCGTTCCGAAGATCGCGCCGGTGCGCGTGAGCGACGACGCGCCCTCGGCGCCCGAGACCTTGGCGATGCCGAAGTCGAGGATCTTCACCATCGCGCGCCCGTGCCGCTCGGCGATGAAGATGTTCTCCGGCTTCATGTCGCGGTGGATGATCCCCTTGTCGTGCGCCGCCGACAGCCCGCGCGCGACCTGCGAGAACAGCTCGAGCCCTTCGCCGACGTCGACCGGCGCGCCGTCGCGCATGCGCTCGGCGAGCGAGCGGCCGGCGAGGTACTCCATCGCCAGGTACACCGAGCCCGACGGCAGCGTGGCAAAATCGTCGATCTCGATGATGTTCTCGTGGCCGATCGACGAGGCCGACCACGCCTCCTGGCGAAAGCGCGCCACCGCCTCCGGGTTCGACACGATCTCGGGACGCAGCAGCTTGATGGCGAAGCGCTTGTTGATGTTGACGTGCTGCGCTTCGTACACCTGCCCCATGCCGCCTTCGCCGATCAGCCGCGCAATGCGGTAGCGATCGGCGAGCACCGTGCCGACGAGGTTCTGCTTGCCCGCGGCCGGATCTCTTACGAGCGGCGTGCCGTCCTTCGCGCAGAACTGCCCGCCTTCATAGCGCGCGTTGCACGCGGGACAAACCATCGTCGTCGGTTGCTCGGCGCCGTCCACTCGGAACCAGTATGAAAGAGCGCCCGGCGGTTGTCCATGCGGTCGCTCACCTGCTAAGGTGCCGGCCCATGGCGCGCACACAAGTCGATCGACACCTCGCCGTCGCCGAGGAGCAACACGCCCACGATCCCGAGCGCGCCGAGATCATCGCGCGCGTGCGGCGCTTCAAGGCCGGCTGGTACGAATTGGGGCAGGCGCTCACCGAGCAGCGGCACTCGGAGAGCTTCAAGCGGTGGGGCTATGCGAGCTTCGACGACTACTGCAAGCGCGAGCTGCACCTCAAGGCCGACACCGTCGCCAAGCTGACCGGCTCCTACGTGTTCTTGCGCAAGAAGGCGCCCGAGGTGTTGTCGCGCGACGGACGCGAGTCGCCGATCCCGAGCTACCAGGCGGTGGATTTTTTGCGCCGCGCCGAAGAGGAGGCGGACGCGCCCGAAGAGACGGTGCGCGAGATCCGCCGCCACGTGCTCGACGAAGGCGCCAGCCTGCCGAAGGTCTCGCGGCTCTACCGCGAGGTGCTGTTCCCCGTCGACGAAGAGGAGCAGCGTGACAAGCGTCGCGGCGGCCTCAAGCAAGCGATCGCGAAATTGGTCGAGCTGCTCGCGCTCGCGCGCGCCGAGGGCGCCGTGCCCAAGGACCTCGCCGCCGAGTGCGAGGAGCCGCTTCAGCGGCTCGCTGCGCACATCGGCGGCGAGTAACCGTCACTCGGGTTTCGTGTCGTCCTTCTTCTGCTCGACGGCGGGCTGCGCAGCCTCCTGAGCCGCGCGCCGCTTGCCGGCCTCGATCAGCTCCTTCACCTTCTGCCCGCCTTTGTGGCCGATCTCCTCGTAGAACTCGTGACCGCGCTGGTCGCGAACCGTCTCGCCACCTTTGCGTCCGATCTCTTCGTAGAACGAGTGGCCGCGCTGGTCGCGAACTTTCTGCCCGCCCTTGCGGCCCGCCTCACGGACGGTCATTCCGCCGCCCGGTTTCTTCTCCTCTGCCATTTGTTCCTCCGTGCCTCGGTGTGTGACTGCTACTTCGCAGGCCGCTTGCCGGCGTTGATCAGCTCGCGTACTCGCTGACCGCCCTTGCGTCCGATCTCCTCGTAGAACTCGTGGCCGCGCTCGGAGCGCACCGTCTCACCGCCCTTGCGTCCGATCTCGCGGTAGAACGGCGTGCCGTAGCGCTCCTTGGTGGTCTGCCCGCCCTTCTCGCCGCCCTTGCGCCCGGCTTCGCGCACGCTCATGTCGCCTTTGGGTCGTTCGTTCGCCATTCGCTCACTCTCTCCCGGATCGTTTTCCGGCTTCGATCAAGTCAGGGACTCTTCGCCGCCGCGGCGGCCGATCTCCTCGTGGAAATTCACGCCGCCGCTGCGCGCCGCGCGGCTCCTCGGCGGCGCGCTCGACGGCGTGCTCGACGATCGCCTCGGCCATGTCGCGGCCGGTCGCCTGCTCGACGGCGCGGAACGACGGCGTGCCGTTCACCTCCAGCACCAGCGGGCCGCGCTCGGTGATCAGCAGATCGACGCCGGCGTAGTCGAGCCCGATGGCGCGCGCCGCCTGCACCGCCAGCCGCTCGACGTCGGCGTCGAGCTCGATCGCGGTCGTCTCGCCGCCGAGCTGCACGTTCGAGCGGAACTCGCCCGGCGGCGGCCGGCGCGCGATCGCGCCCGCCACGCGATCGCCGACGACCAGCGCGCGCACGTCGAGGCGCGGCGTCACGAACTCCTGCAAGTAGAGCGCGCCGTAGCGGCCGAGCAATTGCGCCACGCGCGGGATGTCGTCGCGCCCGACCAGCTCGACGCCGAGCCCGAGCGATCCATAGAAAGGCTTCACCACCGCGCGCCCCATCGCGTCGACGGCGCGCGCCGCTTCGTAGAGCGACTGCGCCACCACCACGCGCGGCGACGCCACGCCCGCGCGCTGGATGAGCCAGCTCGAGCGGAACTTGTCGACGGCGGTGACCAGCGCGCGCACGTCGTTGACCACGCGCGCGCCCGATTCGCCGAGCGCGCGGTAGAGCTCGAGCTGCAGCTCGGCGTCACCGCGCTCGCCGACCGCGCGCGGCGTAAGAAAGAGATCGAAGCCGCTCGCCGGCTCGCCTCCGACGGTGATGCGCCGATCGGCACCAATCTCGGCGCCGAACTCCGTCGGCGCGAGCACGCGCACGTCCCCGCGGCGGCGGGCGGCGGCGGCGATCCGCTGCGCGTCCCAGTCCTCGTCGGGATATGCCGAAATGACACCAATCCGCACGTGTGCTCCGCCTTTCTACCGTCGGGTTCTCCCACCGGTGGAACCGCGTTCGCTCCACCGACGAGCCCATCTCTCACACGGTAGGCAAAGCATCGTGCATGCCATCTCCCCTCGCGGGGCAGCCGTGCGATTCGGGTGCTCACCTGAGCGGTGGCTCTTGTTACGATGCGCGCATGACGCTCGCGAGCGACGTTCGTCGCCCGGCGGTGGCCGGGCGTTTCTATCCCGACGATCCGGCCGCGCTCGACGAGGAGGTGCAGCGCTTCCTCGCCGGCGGCGCGGCGGCCGAGCGGCGGCTCGCGGTGATGGCGCCGCACGCGGGCTACGTCTACTCGGGCGGAATCGCCGGGCGCGTGTTCGCCGCGACCGAGGTCCCGCGCCGCGTGATCGTGCTCGCGCCCAATCACACCGGCCGCGGCAAGTGGGGCGCGGTGTGGACGCGCGGCGCGTTCGAGCTGCCGGGGTTCACCATTCCCGTCGACGAAGCGCTGTGCGCGGCGCTCACCGCCGGCAAGGGTCCGCTGGCGCACGACCGCGAGGCGCACCGGCTCGAGCACGCGCTCGAGGTCGAGCTGCCGTTCTTGCGCGCGCGCCGCGCCGATCTCCAGCTCACGCCGATCATCCTCGGCCCGCTCGAGCTCGACGAGTGTCTCGACGTCGGCGCGCGCCTGGCCCGCGCGGTGGAGGCGCTCGGCGAAGACGTGCTGGTGGTGGCGTCGAGCGACATGAACCACTACCTCTCCGACGAGGAGACGCGCCGCATCGACCACCGCGCACTCGAGCCGCTGCTGGCGCTCGACGCCGAGCGGCTCTACCGCACGGTGCGCGACGAGGACATCTCGATGTGCGGCGTCGTTCCCGCCACCGCGATGCTCGCCTACGCCCGCGCCCGCCACGCCACGCGCGCCGACCTCGTCGGCTACGCCACCTCCGGCGACGCCTTCGGCGAACGCGACCGCGTCGTCGGGTATGCGGGGGTAACGATCGTCTAGCTGGTGCTCGCTCGACGGCGCTGCGTTCCGCGCGCGGGCTGCGGCAATTTGCCGCCGTGCTCAAACAGTCCTCGTCGCGGGCGTGCGCCTTCGGCGCACGCGATCGCTCCTGCGGAACTGCGCGCGGCGGCAAATTGCCGCAGCCCGCGCGCTCCACTCCGCTACGTGCAAGGCTCGAGTGACGTAAACCTCTGAGAATAGCCGAACGGAGCTGCTTTACGAATTGGCGTCAACGGTAGCGGAACGGAGCGCGTGGGCGCGAAAATTGTTTTTCGCGGGCATTGCGAAGGCGCTCCTCGCCGCAGGCGAGGATGCCAGCCGGAGCATGAGTGAGCACGTGCCGCGCGCAGCCGTTGCTGCGCAGCAGCAGCGGCGAGCACGGCGTATGCGAACGTCCCGCGAAAAACGATTTTCACGCCCGCGCGCGGAGTGCAGCGGGTTCGGGCACGACTCTTTAGCTGAGGAATTGGTTCGTGCGCGCATCGTGCACGCGCGTCTCGATGGAGACGAGGGCGTTGTGCTCGATGGTGTAGACGTTGTAGCGGGCGCGGCGCTCGGGGCGCGGATCACTATAGGTGGCGGAGCCGACGCCGATGACGGGGATGGGGCCGCGCGGCCCGGCGACCTCGGTGCGCAGATCGCGGTGCTCGTGGCCGTGGAGGATCAGCTCGGCGCCGACGCGCGCGAGGACTCTTTGCAGCGCCGAGCGATCGCGCAGGCCGCGCAGGAACGCGTGGCGGTTGTCGACCGGCGGGTGGTGCAGCGCGAGGATGCGGAACTTGCCGTCGAGACGCGCCAGCGCCGACTCGATCGCCGCCAGCTGCGCGGCGCCGACCCGGCCGTCGGCGAACGGCACCGGCGACGGGCGCGCCGTCGAGACGCCGACGATGGCCACGTCGCCGCGCACGCGCACCGCCGGAAAACCCGCGCCCTCGTCGCCCGCGGTGTAGCGCGCGAAGTGGCGCGCGAACGATCCGCGCGCCAGCGCCGACAGCGTGTAGACGTCGTGATTGCCCGGCACCACCGTGACGTGCTCGGGCCCGAGCCGCAGCCGATCGAGGATCGAACGCGCCAGCGTAAACTCCGACGGCAGCGACAGGTTGGTCAGATCGCCGGTGACGATCACCTCGTCGGGCGGCCGCGCGTTCAAGTCGTCGACCACCGCCTCGAACAGCTCGGTCGGGTGCTTGCCGCGCCGGTTGATCTTCAAGTTCACCCAGCCGGCGAAGCGCTTGTTGAGAAACGCCCACGGCCGCGCGCCCGACAGATCGAGCGCGTGCACGTCGGAGAAGTGCGCGATCCGCACGCTAGGCTTTCCGCGCCATGAACGTGTGGATGCCGCACTCGAGCTTCTGCCCGCCCCAGCGGCCGGCGCGCTCGTCGGCGTCGGCGGCCACCGGCTGCGTGCACGGCCAGCAGCCGATCGACTTGTAGCCGCGATCGAGCAGCGGGTTGTACGGCACGTCGTGGCCGAGCAGGTAGTCCCACGTGTCCTTGCGCGTCCAGCGCGCGAGCGGATTCACCTTTACGAGCTGCGTGCCGTCGTCGCGCTGATACGACTCGAGCACGTCGATGCGCGCGCGCGTCTTGGCCTGGTCGCGCCGCAGCCCCGCGATCCACGCGTCGAGCCCCACCAGCGCGCGCCGCGTCGGCTCGACTTTTCGGAGCGCGCAGCAGGTGTCGGTGTCGCGTTCGTAGAGCGCGAGCCCGTGGCGCCGGTTCTGCTCCTCGAGCGTCACCGCGCCTTTGAGCACCTCCAGGTTCAGCCCGTAGCGCTCGACGAACTTCGCGCGCAGCTCGAGCGACTCGGGGAACAGGAAGTCGGTGTCGACGGTGAACACCTTGACGTCGGGTTTGATCGCCGCGGCCATCGCCACCAGCGCGCAGCCTTCGGGCCCGAACGCCGTCGAGATCGCGATGCGCGGAAAGGCCGCGAACGCCCAGCGCAGGATCTCTTCGGGCGCCTGGCCCTCGAGCTCCTGCGCGCGCGCCGCGACCTCCGCCTCGGTCATCGCGCTTCCAGGTAACCGAGCTCGCGCAGCCGCGCGATGATCTTCTCGACGCTCTGGTCGACCGACTCCTGCGACGAGTCGACCACCACCTCGGGCTCGACCGGCTCCTCGTACGGATCCGACACGCCGGTGAAGTTGGCGATCTCGCCCTTGAGCGCCTTCTTATAGAGGCCCTTGACGTCGCGCTCGGCGAGCACGTCGATCGGGCAGCGCACGAACACCTCGACGAAGCCGGCCCCGTCGTTGGTGATCATGCTGCGCACCTCGTCGCGCACCGCGCGGTACGGCGAGATCGCCGCGGTGATCGCGACTACGCCGTTGCGCGACAGCAGGTTCGAGACGAACCCGATGCGGCGGATGTTGATGTCGCGATCCTCTTTGGAGAACGAGAGGCCCTTCGACAAATTCGTGCGCACCACGTCGCCGTCGAGGATCTCGACGCGGTGACCGAGCTGCTTGAGGCGCTCGGCGATCGGCAGCGAGAGCGTCGACTTGCCGGCGCCCGAGAGACCCGTGAACCAGAGCGTGAACCCTTTGGCCATGAGGTGAGTAAATGGCCAAGCGAGCGCGCGTTGTCAAGGCGAGCAGCGGCTTTTTCCGTCGCTGGATTACCGTTTGCAAACTATTGCGGTATGCGGATCGGGCATGCGGTGACGGTGGCGGTGGTGGCAGCGACGGTGGCGGCGTGCGGCGGCGGGGGCGGCGGTGGAGCGGCGGGCACGCCGGGCGGCGGCGGGCCGCCGGGTGACAACGGCGGCAATCCGCCTTCGGGCGGGACGCCGTCCGCGGGCGCCGACGCCGGCGTGACGCCCGCGCCGGTCGCCGACGGCGGAGCGCCACCGTCGAGCGATGGCGGCGCGCCTCCCACGGCGTGCCCGATGACACCGGCGCTCTTCTCGACCACCGGCGCCATGCCGCTCGCCACCGACGCCGACTTCATCTACGCGTTCGACACGCAGGCGATCGTGCGCATCGGCCACGCCGGCGGCGCGCCGCAGCCGATCGTCACCGGCATCGA
>Ga0070741_10017034_pt1 | contig 12003 bp, 9 predicted proteins | sample Coa_R1_4_FD_66440 | JGI IMG/M metagenome (GOLD analysis project Ga0070741, IMG submission 66440) | Surface soil microbial communities from Centralia Pennsylvania, which are recovering from an underground coalmine fire - Coalmine... | ecosystem: Environmental > Terrestrial > Soil > Unclassified ...
GCACCTGCTCCGGTTCGCCGGGACCATTGAACACTACAGCTTGCATCGCCGGGAACCGCTAAAGGTAACGGGTCTCCGCCAGCGGATGCATCCAATCGTTGTCGCGACCGTTCCGATACCTGATCGGGAGCCCCGCCACTTCCTCGTCCGACACGCCTTGCAGGCAGCTTCCCAGATACGCCTTCGACATGCTATTCCCTACAGTCCACTAACGCCGGATGATATTCGGCCCACCGCGGTCTCTTATAGGTCCGCTTTGTGAAAAAACGAGTGGGCCACTGCGCTCAGGACAATCCGCCCATCCATGAAAGATCTCGCCCAGCAACTCACCGAAGCCTTATCGGTCACGTTCTCCGAATTGCAGCTCGACCCCAGGCACGCCATCGTGAAACCGGCCGATCGGCCGGATCTGGCCGATTTCCAGTGCAATGGGGCGATGGCCGCGGCCAAGGGCAGCGGCAAGACGCCCCGCGACATCGCTACCGCGATCGCGGCGAGATGGTCGGCCACTGAGCTCGCGGACGCCCCGGTTGTCGCGGGGCCGGGGTTCTTGAATTTCCGGATGAGTGAGGCGGCGCTGTCGGGACGCGTACAAGCGATCGCGGATGATCCAAAATGCGGCGCCTCGCCGGTGACCCATGCGAGGCGGGTGATCATCGATTACGGCGGGCCAAACGTCGCGAAACCCATGCATGTGGGGCATCTGCGTGCCTCGATCATCGGCGACAGCCTCAAGAGAATCTTCCGCTTTCGGGGTGACCAGGTCTGGGGCGACGCGCACTTTGGCGACTGGGGCTTTCAGATGGGGCTTCTCATCGTGGCCCTCGAGGACGAGTTGGGTGGCCTGGGGGATGAGGAAAAGCTCAACGCACGGCTGAGCGCGCTCACTCTCGATGATCTCGAGCGGATGTATCCAGCCGCCGCGAAGCGCGCGAAAGAGGACGAAGCATTCCGCGCCCGGGCGAGAAAGGCGACGCTGGCACTTCAGGAGCGACAGCCCGTTCACCAGCGTATCTGGCGCGCGATGCATGATCTTTCGATGGCCGCTCTCAAGCGCGAGTTCGGCGCGCTGGGGATCGATTTCGACCTCTGGAACGGCGAGAGCGATGCCGACGCCTATATTCCCCAGATGCTCGAGGAGCTGCGAGCGAGGAACCTCCTGGAGCTCGATCAGGATGCGCAGATCATGCGTGTCGCCCGGGCCGACGACCGCAAACCGCTCCCTCCGCTGCTCGTGATCTCCTCCGAAGGCTCCGCTATGTACGGCACCACCGACCTCGCGACCATCGTGCAGCGCGAGCGCGAGATCGACCCGGATCTCTACCTCTACGTCGTGGACCAACGGCAGGCGGATCACTTCACCCAGGTGTTTCGAGCCGCGGAGATCGTCGGCTGGGTTGCCCCCGGAAGCCTCGAGCACATTGGGTTCGGGACCATGAACGGCCCAGACGGCAAGCCGTTCAAGACACGCGCCGGGGGCGTTCTGAAGCTCGGCGATCTCATTGCCATGACGCGCGAAAAAGCGAAAGCGCGCTTGCAAGAGGCCAAGATCGGTAACGAGCTGTCGCCGGATGAGTTGGAGGAGGTCATCCACAAAGTGGCGATCGCGGCGCTGAAGCTCGCCGATCTGGTCAACTTTCGAGGCACTTCGTACGTGTTCGATCTGGATCGATTCACAGCGTTCGAGGGCAAGACCGGCCCTTACCTCCTCTATGCCACGGTTCGTACCAAGTCACTGCTGCGCAAAGCCCATGACCAGCACCTGACAGTGGGGCCTATCCGCATCGTTCATCCTGATGAGCGAACGCTGGCACTGGCGCTGGATGCATTCGATGCGGCGCTCGCGGCGGCTTATGAACGTCGCGCCCCTCATATTCTTGCCGAGCACGCTTTCCGACTGGCACAGGCTTTTTCGAGCTTCTACGGAAGCTGTTCTGTGCTTCAGGAGCCGAACCAGGAAGCTCGCAACTCACGAGTCGCCCTCGTCGCGGTCACCTTCCGGCAGTTGGACCTGACCCTCGAATTGTTGGGTGTGGATACTCCGGAGAGGATGTAGTACCCGGATTCACGCGGCGCCGCCCACGGGTGTTGTCACGGCCGGATCGGCGATAGCCGGAAGAGTCGGGACGACCTGGCAGAACCAGGCGATGATCTGCATTCCCGGCGCCGTCAGCGTATCTTTTTCAAACTGCGTATCGAGCAACGAGAAGGGGCCCAGACTGGCGCTATTCTGGGCGAGGGTACGGTCCTGGTCAGACCATTGTGCGGTAATGGCGAGATCCTTCACCACCAACAGTTTGGTGGGCAGGAAGGCGAATTTCTGCAACCCCGTCTGATACGCCCCTTGCGCCAGGCCGCCGGCCGACAGACCCGGCACATACCAGGTCGCCGCGGTCAGAAAATCGCTCGCCAGCCACGGTCTGCTGACGTTGGCGACGCAGTACCGGAACGAAAGTTGGAAGTTTGTCGATGAAGTCGGCTGCGCCGGGAGATTCAACACCACCGTGCTGAATGCGGCGTTGGTTGCGGTGAGCGGGTTCAATTTCATTCGGACGGGCTGCACGGGGGGCCATTCGACTTCGGTGATCCCCACCGGCCGTACGAAAGTGGCCGTTGCAGCGGCGGGAGCAGGCACGCGGCTGAACGCGAGGCGCTCGGCCGGGAAGGCAGCGAGGCTCACCGCGGCAGCGGGCGCGGGTTGGGCACTGAAGCTCCTCACAGCGGGCATGGCGAGCTCGGGTCGAGTGGTCATGTTGGTCGCCGCGGACGAAAAAGCAGCGATATTGGTGCGGTAGAGGTCGGAGGAATATCGTTGCGACGCCGGGACTGCCTGCAGTCTGCGCACGAGATCCAGACTCGGGGCTGCATCCGGCGTGACGACGCGCCAGGCCCAGTCGGTATGGACCCGCGTTGGCGGGGTTGGTTGAGTCGGCGGCGGCGAGTCCGCGGTGGTCGACTCTCCCGTCGAGCTCGAATAGGTCGACCATATCGTACTATCCTGATCATCGAACCAGCCCGCGGGAACGAACGAGGCTGGCCAGTAGCACTGCGCTATGTCCCCACCGACCTGGCTTTCATCAAAAGTGCGCCGGGCGGCGCCCTTCGATTGTAGAAAGGTCGCTACCGCGGCGTCGCTCCCCGGCTGAATGCCGTAGCTTGCCGTGCTCAGTATCTGATCGTACTGGCCCGTGACGGTCGGTGACAGGTCGCCTCGCGGCATGATGAACCCGTCCGGGTCGAGCTGCGCGACGAAATTGACGAGTGTCGCGCCATGTTGCGCGGCTATCGCGGGGTTGAACGCGGTATCCGTGGGCTGCAGCTTGAAGTCATTGGCGGAAAGACCGATGCCCAGTCTTTCGAAGGCGAGAAAGAGGCTCCCCGGACCGAGGCTGTCGCCGGAGGTGCCAAACTTCGCCTGCAGGGAGTTGTATAGATTCTGGATGAGATCGCTCATTTCCGCCATGACACGCTCCTCTAGGCCGCGGCCGGCTTGCTGGCGGCCAGACCCGGATCGTCCAGCGGCGCATTGGCCGGCACGACCTCGCTCAGCCAGGCCATGATCTGCGCGCCCTTGATCTGCAGCGTCTCCCCATCGAACGACCAACCGAAATTGCAGCTCGAGTCCGTGTTATCCCGACTGCTGAAGTTGCTCGTCGCATGACTCTCCGAGTGACTGCCCTCGCCACCAATACTGAAGAATCCGAGGCTGAAACCTCCCCCGCCGCCGGCACTCCAGCTATTTCCCTGAGATTGGCTGTCCCGATACATCGTCGTCAGCGTCTGGCCATCGCCACCCCAGTCACTCTGAGTGGCGCTGATCTTGACATCGCGCACCACCAGGAACTGGACGGGAATCATGGGGAGGACCTGGTCTTTGTTCCCCACCTGACCGCCAATGGTCCCATCACTGATGGTGTTCTTCGAGTTCCCGACCAGATACCAGTCGCGCAGATAGAACAGATCGCCGATCAGCCAGGGGCGGTTGATGGTGCACAGCATGTAGCTGATGCTGATGGAGAGATTCTTCGCATCGTTATGGAAGGTGTAGGAAGAGCCGTTGGCCGCCTGGTAGGTGCTGGACATACTGCAGGAGGAGGTGCTTGCCGATCCATGCGCCCCGAATCCGAAATAGGACACACCGCCGCCACCGCTGCTCGAGGAGGAATCCCTCTGGAAATGACTGTTCACGAATGAGGAGCTGTGGAAACTCGAGCTGGCCTGGTATTCCTGGGAAGTGACCGTCAAGGTTTCCCAACCGTCATCGTCGCTGTCCGGGTCCGCCCATGCAGTCGGTGAAATGTAGGCATAGGGCGTCTCGTCCGGCACTCCTGACAACCCCGACAAGTTCCACAGATCGAACATTTTCCGCGCCTTCGCGATCATGTGGTCTTGCATGCTGACGCCGACAGACTCGAGCACGTCGAGAGCCTGCTCGACCTTTTCCGCTCCTTCAGACTTCAGAGTGTCGTAAGCATCATCGACCTTTTGCTGGTACGGCGGCGACATCAGCGGCCAGGAGTTGGCCGTTGTTGGATTGGCCAGGGCGGTATTCTGCGCGACCGCGAAGTCAGCCTTCGCTTGAGCATACGCCTGCGCGTTCTTCACATAGGTTTTGTACAGGCGACTCTTGCCGAGAATACTGCCGTCCGTGGGATCGAGCTCGTAGAGAACGCTCATGGCGGCGTCGATCTGCTTCTGGACCCCGGGCGCTATCGGCGGGGGTGGGAGCGATTGCATGCCATTGACGATCCCGTCATAAGCTGCACTGATGCGACGGGTGCTCGGATACTCCGCATACGAGTCGTCGTTGGTCACCATGATCATGTTGTCGACCAGCCTCGAAGTCTTCCACGCCGCATTGATCGACTTCTGGAGCCGCGGATCCATACCGGGCGCGGCCGCCGGGGCTGGAGTCGCCGTGCCCGGCGCGGGTTGCGCAGGGGCGATGGCGGGCGCCGCCGCTTTCGCATCCTGAATCGTACCGCCGCCTGCCGGCGACCACGGATTCATGTAGTCGTTCGGATCGCATGGCATGCCCAGTACCAGCTGCGAGTAGACCACGCCCGACGTCAGACTCTTGCCGTCGGTTCGCAGCGGTCGTGAAGACTTGATCCGATCCACCAGTTTGTCGAAGAGTGTCAGGACCAGGGCGCCTGGCTCGGTGTATTCATTTGGCATAGTGATGCTCCTGTTTTTTGTGGATGTCTATTGGGATGCAGTCCAGGGCTGAAGAAAGCCTTCCGTCATCCGGTTGGCCTGGCCGCGTAGCTGAGGCACCTGTGATTGCGGGTAGCCCGCGGGGACGTCGGAGGCCAACGCCTGGAAGCCCCGCGCCACGTTCTGCTGCAGCGAGCTGGTCAAGTCGCCGTAGCTGATCTGAAAGTCGCTCGCGTTGACCGTATCGAGAAGCGCGCGCGTGAGCAGGCCGTGACCGTCGATCTCGTACGACAACTCCCAGAAGCGGCATCCTGCGATCAACGTCATCTTCGCGAGGGGCACGAAGATCTGGCTGGGGTCCTCTTCGCACATGAGATGACCACCTTCGATCACCGTGACGTTCTGTACGTTATTGCTGCAGGCGCCGTTGTCCAATGGCGCCCCGATGCCGGCGGGAATCCAGCTCGTCATGTAGCTCGCGACTCTTTGCGTGAGATCCGTGCCGATTCCGAGGCTGCGGTACTTGGCGACCGCATCGACCTCCTGATCCAGGCCGCCGGAGTGGCAGGAATCCGAGATTACGGTGAAGTTCACCGTGGACTGTTGCAGCTGCGCCGCCAACGTCGCGAGATCCTTGTCGGTGAGGAACGGACGCGTCGCGGTACAGATGGCCTCATAGAAGCGCTCGCAGGTTGGATTGTCGGGATCATCCGGCTCGATCGAGCCGTGGCCCGAGTAGTAGAAACAGGCGACATCTCCGGCCTGGCTCGCGCCGACCATACCGTTCAGCGCGCCGAGAACCGCATCTCGGGTCGCTGCCCCATCGGTCAACCGGGTGATATTGGAGGAGTCGAAGCCGAAGGCGCTCTGGAGCAGCCCCACCACGCTGTCGGCATCCGCAACACAGCACCTCAAGTTCGCGTTACCGCTCGGCTCGATGCCTGTGTAGTCGTTGATACCAACGACCACCGCTCTCTTGGTCATGGAAGTCTCCTGTTGAGTTGGTCAGGTTCTTATGACAACCAACACTAGCCGCAGTCAGCGAGCGCGACAATCGTTACGCCCCGCTGACCGCTCACGATCGGCGACACCGGTAATGAATCGGTGATCCTCACGCGCTACGCTCAAGTGCGCGCCTTGTCGCCGATCGCACTGACGACGCCGGCACGCGCCTCGCAGGCGACCGGCCGCTGGAGGCGCGGCGGGGATTGCCTGTTCACCAGGGGACGAGTCACCGCAAGGACGCGCGAGACGAGGCCCGCCGACGGGTTTGAGCAGACCTCTTGATAGAGGTGCTCCGTGGCCGGTGAGGGGCGTGTTGCAAAATGACGCAACAGCACAGTGCGGCAGCGCTGGTACGCCGCGCCGACGGCGGCGGGCTTGCCTTCCCGTGCCAGGCACCGCATCAGTGCACGATGGACGTCCTCGGGTGTGCAGTCGATGTCGAGAGCACTCTCGTACAGCGCGATCGCCGAGCCGAGCTCGTCGCCGCGCTCGTGCGCCTGTCCGAGCTGCAGAACCGCTTGGATGAATTTGCGGCGTAACCGCTCCCGGGTCTCGTAAGCCAGCGGGTGGTCCGCATCGCTCAGGAACATTCCCCCGTAGAGCCGCAGGACGGATGGCAAGGCGGCCAGGTCGACCCGTTCGGCAAGCCCTTGCTCGAAGGCCCATGCATCCACCCAGCACAGGGTCGGGTCGAGCGTGATCCCGTCATCGTTCAGCACGATCGCATCCTTGCGCCGCAGCAAACGCCGCAGCCGGTAGACCGACGTATTGAGCGCTCTCCTGGCCAGCAGGGAGTCGGATTCGGGCCACAAGGCGTCCTGCAAAGTGCCCTGACTCACTCCGCGCCGGCCGGCGCAGAGCAGCCCTTTGAGGACCGCGAGCACCTTGCGCGGCGTCTTGGAAACAAACCGCAATGACATCCCGTCGACGACGATCTCGAAACGGCCCAGTGTATAAATCTGGACAGGCCGCGATTCCCCCGGTTGAATATTCATAATGGTCCTCCCACGACTTGATTGAAGCGATTCGCGGCTCCTTGTGTACGCAACGAGCGCGGGGGAGTCCTCAAGGAGAGCCCAAGGATTCCTGAAGCATTTCTAATAGCGAGGGACCATGCTCGCAGACGGTACAAGCCCACTGCGGATAGGGGATTGGCGGGTCGATCCGGGCACCGACACGATCTCCCAAGGCGAGGAGACCCATAAGCTCGAGCCGCGCACCATGCGGCTGCTGCTGCTATTGGCGCAGTCGCAAGGAGCCGTCGTCAGCACGGACCGTATCCTCGGGGAAGTCTGGGGCGGGGTCGTCGTGGGTCCCGCTTCGGTGTACCAGGCAATCTCTCAATTACGCAGGCTGCTGCGCGACACTGACCCCACACCGTCGTACATCGCGACCGTTCCCCGTAAGGGATATCGGCTCGTGGCTCCGGTGTCGCCGATCGAGACGAGTCCCGTTGAAGGGAAACCGCCTATCGGGTCGCCACCGTGGCGAAAACTCGCCCGCCTCGCCGCCGTGACCCTAACCGCAGCCGTCGCGCTTCTGGTCGGCTGGCTGCAATTCGGTAGGTCAACACCCCCGGTCATGGACAGCAGCTCCATCGTGGTGCTGCCCTTCCTTGACCTGACACCGGAGAAGAATGACCAAGCCTTTTGCGACGGCCTGACCGAGGAGCTGTCGAACTGGCTGGCACAGATCCCGGCCCTGCGCGTCGTGGCTCGCACGTCCGCGTTCGCTTACCGCAGCAAAGCTGTCGATGTTCGCACCATCGGCCGCGAGCTGGGAACGACACACGTCCTGGAAGGCTCGCTGCGGCGCTCCGGCGATCGCCTGCGCGTCACGACCCAGCTCGTGAGCGCTAAGGATGGGTATCACATCTGGTCCGCGACCTTCGACCGCAACATGGAGGATGTAGTCAGACTGCAGGAGGAGATCGCCCGCTCGGTTGCGGATAGCCTGGAGCTGCGGCTGACGAACCGCGCCACGCAACGGCTAGCGGCACGCCGGGAAGGCACACCACAGGCCTACCAGGTCTACCTGCTCGCACGGCATCACCAGCAGGAGTTGACGCGAGAATCGAACAATCGGGCCATCGAGCTTTTCAAGCAGGCCCTGGCGCTCGATGACCACTTTGCCCTCGCTTATGCCGGGCTCGCCCATGCGTATGTCAATCAAACCTATCTGAACGGCTCGTCGGTCAAGGAGGCGGCCAGCCAGGCGGAGCCGCTGCTCGCCGCCGGACTGCGCTTGAGCCCCAACCTGCCGGACCTCTACACCATCCGCGGGGGCCTACGAAGTGACCAGGGCCGTTATGACGAGGCGCTCAGCGACCTCCGCCATGCGATCGCTCTGAACCCCAACGATAGCCAGGCGCTATCCGAAATGGGCTACGTCTACAGCACCAACTCCCGACCCCGGGACGCCCTGGCGAGCTATAGCGCGGCCGCGATACTCGACCCCCTCGACTTCAATTTGCATGCGCGACGCTGCATCTCCCTGGCTGACATGGCGCGTTACGACGAGGCGGAGGCGGCATGTGCCCACGCCCGAGCCCTGGCGCCGGCCGCTTCCTGGGGTTACATCGCAAGCAGTTGGCTCGAGTCGGCTCGGGGGCGGATCGATGTGGCCCTGAAGTGGAACGCCATGGCCCTCAGAGCAAGCCCGGACGAATTCGAGTTATATGACGATCGTGCAAACCTGCTCCTGGCGCTCGGGTTGCCCGCACAGGCTCGGGAGGCACTGGAGCGGGCACGCGTGACCGGCGGCAATGAGGAAGCCATTGCGGTGCGCGTTGCCGAGGTCAGTTATTACGAAGGTGGCTCCTCGGCCGTGGAGCCGCTGCTGCGCGCGGGCCGTTTCGACTCGTCCACCCGGTCTGACACACTGTTGCGAGCCGCCCGAATCCACATGCTCCTGGGGGATGGGCTTGCCGCAAAGCAACTGCTGCAGAAAGCGCTCACCGCACCCGATTTGAGTCGTACCACACTGGATCACCCGTGGTACCTACGAGACGGCGAATCCTACGGTTTAGTTCTGGCTCAGGCCGAAATAAGCCTCGGGGACCGCCGCTCAGCAGAGCAGCAGCTCGAAACCCTGCTCGCATCCCTCGATACCATGGAGCAAGCCGGTGTCGAACGCTATGGTGTCTACTATTTACAAGCGAGCGCAAAGGCGATGCGAGGCGATGGCGACGGCGCAATGATTGCGCTAGGCCACGCCGCCGAGTTGGGATGGCGCGGCGCTACGCAAGCGATGCATGATCCGACATTGACTACCCTGCAATCACGCGCGGACTTCCGGATGCTGATGGAGCGTCTGCAAGCTCAGAATCAGCGCATGAGTGCCAGCCTCGTGCTTCACTGACCTATCCAAACCTGCCGCGGCCTACATACACGAGCCGCGGCAAGTCCCCTTCCGCGCTGGTCTCATTCAGTGCGGACCCATACCGCCATCAGGCTGCGGGTTGATCGTCTCCGTACTGCTGTGCGGACCCATGCCACCGTCAGGCTGCGGGATGGGTTTGCCCGTGCTGCTGTGCGGACCCATGCCGCCCTTGTCCTGTAAAGGCTTGGCTTCGGTCGGCGAGCTCTGGGGTGTCGTCGAGGTTTGTGTGGACTCGGACATGATCTGACGCTCCCGTGTTTCGTAGTTTTGAGGTTGGTCGTTGCGAGCGCCGTATAGTTAGCACAGAGCCCACCCTGCCGCAATCTCGAAACAACACGATGAGTGTGCGATCCGTGATAGGGGCGCGCTAGCCTCCTCGATATGCTGCCGCGCAGGTGCGCCAGCAGCGCAAACCCGGGCGAGGAGTTATGTCGATGTCCACCCTCAACGCACTATATCCGTTGCTGGCGCTGCTCGCCGTGATCGCCTTCACCACGGTCCTGCTGCGATACATCTGGGGGCTGCGCAACCAGATCAGCGGCGCGATCGCCAACAGGCAGATCGATGACAATGTCCGTACGAGCGTGTTGAGCGGTTACAGCGATTGGCCGCTGGGACTACCGCGCGGAACGGTGCGCGCGCTGTTGGCGTTGCTCATCGTATTCGGCTCGGTTGCGTTGCTCGCGATCTCGATCGCGGCGCCGACGTACAAGTTTCCGGACGCTCTGGTTGGAATCCTGGGCGCCATCCTGGGCTTCTATTTCGGCAAGAACGGCGCCTCCACCGATGGCCAGGCGGTCGCCGCGGTAACGGCCGCGAACGCGGATGCGCGTGTGGCGATCCAACAGGCGAGCGATGCGAAAGCCGAGTCCAGAGACGCGCAAGCGCAGACAGTCGCGGCCCACCAAGCCCTGCAGGACACCAAAGAGCAGCACGACGCGCTCGCGAGTGATCGCCTGGATGACATCACCAGCGACCTCCAGGGAGCGATCGATGTCGGGCAGAGTCTCGCGAAAGTGCTACCGGACAAGTTCGGTCAACCCATCGCTACCGCCACGGATGTCGTTTCCAACACCCTGACGACCGTCACCGACTTGCGTAAGGGCGACCTGGCGGGAGCCGTCCAGCAGGCCACGAAAATCGTCGACCAGGTTGCCCCCAACCTGCCCGTGGTCAACGTGCTGGCCAAGGCCGCCCAGGCCATCGGACCGATCTTGGGCGGCTCGATTCCACCGCTCGCGCTGCTCACGACGGTCATCAGCATAGGCAGCAAGCTCGGGTCCGTCGCCTATGCCCACTGGGTCGCCCGCATCATGGATTTGCCCTACACCCCCGAACAGTTTTCTCCCAAGCTGTTTGACAGCAACGCCGCGATCAGCGTGATCAGTCAAGTTCCGATCGTACTGAAGGCATTGCGTCCGCAGCTCGCGGCGGGAAATCGGGATCTCGCCCTGGATGTGATGCATCTGGCTCTTGCCGGGGACGGTGGCGAGGCTCTTCTCCAGAAGTATCCAGGGATGTTCGCCGGGCTTGCCCAACCCTCGGTCCAGTCGGCGGTGCGAGACCTCCAGCGGGCAGCTCTCGACTATGTTCTGGGCAGTGAGGTCCCCCCGGATGCGGCACAGGCGGTTGGAGGTCTCGGGCCACTCCTGAACGCCGTAGACAAGGTGCGCGCCAACCGCGACGCGAGTGCCGCGCTGGACCTGGTGATGACCACGGCGAAGACGCTCGAAGGCGCTCAAAAACATCCGGAGACGGAATTCAACAACGCGGCGGCGCTGCTCTCAGGCCCGAATGCGGCCGCCGCGGCATGAGGTGCGTGCCATGAGAGGCTGGATTTCACTCACCGCGGCCGCAGTTGCAGCCCTGCTCTCCTCCGGATGCCTGCTTTCACCGCAGGTCAGTCAACTCGAGAGAATGAAACAGAACCACGGCAAAGGCGCTCTGGAAGACAACAGCCGGGAGTCGGTCACCTGCGCCGCCACCGCCGCGGCGTGCTATCAACTTCACCTCCTCAAAGGCGACGCGTGCTATGCGCTCGCTACGCGCGCGACGGATGCCACACTACGGCGAAACCTGGACACGTGTGCCGCGGACAATCTACTCGAGGGTGTGACGCAGGCACCGACCGAGCAGAGCCCGGTTGGAGATATGCACCACTACAGGCTCGAGCGACTCGAGGCGCTTCGCGACTTGATCGATACCCGGCGCGCGGGAGAGGCCTCCGGTGCTGAAGCGCTCGCGGAGGCCGCACAAGACTTTCGCCGGCACTATGTCGGTGATCCGGCCGGGCCGTTCTATCTAGCGAGCGCTCGGCTCACCGTCGCCCAGGACAATTTCCTCAGCACCGGAGACACCGCGGCACTGTGCACCTCTCTATCCGATGTTGATGGCCTCGCGCGAACGGGCGATGCGGCACCGGGGAGTCTGCAGTCGCAATATCGCAACCTGACCAAGAGC
>Ga0070741_10017035_pt1 | contig 12003 bp, 12 predicted proteins | sample Coa_R1_4_FD_66440 | JGI IMG/M metagenome (GOLD analysis project Ga0070741, IMG submission 66440) | Surface soil microbial communities from Centralia Pennsylvania, which are recovering from an underground coalmine fire - Coalmine... | ecosystem: Environmental > Terrestrial > Soil > Unclassified ...
GTATCGAATTCAGCTTCTACAATTCGTTACCGGTACCCGCGCCAGATGTGCCCTACGCGGAAATCCTCGACCTGAAGGCTCGACGCGGCCCTGAATTGCATGCCCTTCGAGAGCACCTCGAAAAGCTCTACCTCTCAGTAATCAATTCGAACGATATCTTCAGGTCGCAGATCGTCGCTCTGAGGGATCTCGATGCTTCGATCGCGACGCTCGCAAGGCTCATGGTCGAATCAAAGTTGGAGTGTCTGTGGCAGACCCTTAGCGTCGAGCTGCTCATGGAGGCCGGCGTAGGCACCGCGACTGGCGCAGAACTGGCAGAGCTGGGCCGGCAGCCAGTTGCGTACGGCGCCGCCGCGGGGCTGGCCGGCGCACTGTATGTGTTCGCAAAGAAGCGTTTGAAGTCGGTCGTGAGCAGAGCTGGCCCGCTGGCCTATTTGGTGCACGCGACCCATGAGGAAGTCATTGGGAGCGTGCGGGCGCCCTGAAGGTGCGGCCTCTATCAATTCCGCCAGGGCCACCTCCGCTGCGCCCGTCCGCTTCAGAGAACGGCGCAGACGGCCGGCGTGGCCCAAGGTGCTGTACCTGCACAGAACGCGTAGTGCAGGCCGGCAGCCAACAGTTTCCCGGCGATGTGCTCAGCGAGGACCTTCAGAATGAAATAGATGGCGGCCATCATGAGGGGGACCTCCAGCAACAGGCCATCCGCTAAGCAAGAAGCGTGCGCGGTACGACTGCAAACGCGCGTGTCGGTACGCTAGACGGTATAACTGCAGAAATTCGGGTATTAATCCCATGGAAATCAATGAATTATGCGTTATATTGGGATAATTTGACCAAATTCGGGCGTGCAATGCAGGCCGAACTGCGTGAAGATAGCTCGCGAAAGGGAGACCATCATGTGGTTGGAACGCGAAAAAGAACGGCACCACAATCGAACCAGCAGCCGGGCGAACGCCACGCAATTCGTGAGCGGGCCGGAATGGCCGCAAGCCTGGTCGGATGGTATGACGCAGCGCGAACATGCACTGTGGGAAACCCCGTGGCCGTGTGCGGAGAGCCTGCGAGCCCTGGCGGAGTTGAATGAACAGTGCCTGGAGCTGCTGACGAAGCAGGTGCTGCAACACGCCGCTCCCGCGGCGCCGCTGTTGCGGGAGCTCGGCGACTTGTGGAGCCGCCTCGATGCCCCGGCCCGGCGGCGCGCCGCCGCCTGCCCCTACCTGCTGCTGGATCCCGGATTCACCGACCTGTATCGATGGCGCTGGGTGGCCGGCAGCCAGGTCGAGGACCGGGAGCCCGCCTTTCCTTCCTTCTTCAGCGTGCCGGGGGTTACCGGCCTGGCGCACCAGGTGTTCAGCAACGCGTGGTACATGGTCCGCACCCAGCCGCTCGGCGTGCCCCTGTTCCTCGGAATGTCCGCGCCTTGCGGTGCGGTGTTTCGTGCGTGCAGCTTGCGCCAGATCACGGATCTGGCCGAGAGACACGCCGCATGGCTGAAACCTCGCTGGGCTGGCCGGCCGCGGATCTGGAGCGAGCTGCTGCGGGCGGCGATCTCTGGCGAAGGTCTGGCACTCGAGAAGGCACGCATGCGCGGCATCAACCTGCTCGCCGCGGAATTGAAGTTACTCGAGCAGCCGCACGGCCTCGAGCGTCGCTGAGCCCCGAAAGCCAGGCACCGCTACAACGCTCCGAAAACCTTCCTGATGAGGGCGCTCTTCTGACTCGCCGGATCCTTGCGGATCGCCGTCTCCTGCGTACCGATTTCTTCGAACACGGCTGCCATGGCAGAGGCCGTCAGGTAGTCATTCAGGCTGCCGTCCTCGGAGCTGATGAATCCCACCTGGGCCGCCTTGGCGGCGTATTCATCGTAAAGCTGGCGCGCGTTCGCCCTCACGGTCGCACGCGCCACGATGTGCTTGAAGTTGCGAGCCAGCTCGAGGCCCATCGCCTTGCGGAAATAACTCGTGGCGGCGGTGTCCCCTCCCCTCAGGAGCCCCTTCGCGTCCTTGATCGGCATCTGCAGCACGGCGCGCTTGAAGAGTGGACGTGCATTGGCGACGGCCATTTCGGCGGCATGATTCATCGCTGTCTTGAGTTTCTCCACATCCCCGGACATGCCGATCAGCCGCAACGGCCGATCGGCTTTCACCAGCGCAGGGGGCAGAGGAATCGTGTACTGCGGATTCTGCAGAAATCCGTCGGGCGATCCGAGGCGGTTGACCGCCTCGTCCACCCCTTGCACCAGCGCTGTCCGCAACGCGCCGCTGGCATCCTTGGAGGTGAACGGATCCCGCGAGGCGCCCAGCACGATGAGGGGAAGCGCACTCAGCACCATCAACCAGAGCGCCGGCGCGTATCGACGCCCGGCCGCCGCATGCCATCGATCCATGAATGCTCTCGCTAGAAGTATTCGCCAGCGCGATGGTACCGCAGCGGCTGCGCTTGACCCGCTTTGCGTGCGTTCGCGGGTGTGCGTGCCGCCCGGCTGGCAGTGACGCTTGACCGATTCTGCATAATTATGCAGAATGCGCGCGAATTTATGCACAGCGCGAAATGCCATGCAGACGGAAGCCTCACAACTGGATCGCCGCGGAACCATAGTCCGCCTCCTGCGGGCTGGCCTCATCCGCCGGCAGGGGGATCTCGTGCGGCTGCTGAAGAAAGAAGGACATGAGGTCACGCAGTCCTCGGTCAGCCGGGATCTGCGCGATCTCGGCGTGCTCAAAGCGAGCGGTCGCTACGTGCTGCCGCCGGATGAGGTGACCCGCGCCAACGGCGACTTCGGCATGCTCGCTCAGTTCGTGCGCGGCATGCGCCGCGCAGGCCACTCCATCACGGTTCTCAGAACGACCATCGGTGCGGCCCAGAGCGTCGCGGTCGCGATCGACAAGGCCGAGTGGCCGGAAGTCGCGGGCACGATCTCGGGAGATGACACGATCTTCATTGCCACCGCCACCGCGCGCGCGCAGGACGAGCTGGTCGAGCGTCTGCGCTCTTTATTCAGGATCTAGAGCTCATGGTCGAGACGGCCTCTCAATCGGGCGGCATGCCCATCGTCCTCGCCTATTCCGGCGGACTCGATACGTCTTTCCTGGTCCCGTGGATAGCGGAGAACCACGGCCGGCCAGTCATCACCGTGACCGTGGACACCGGCGGGATAGATGAGACCACCGCGCGCACGCTGGCGGAGCGCGCCCGAGCGCTCGGGGCGGTGGAGCACCATCAGGTGGACGCGCGCGCCGATTATTTCGAACAGGTGCTGCGCTTCCTGATCATGGGCAATGTCAGGCGGGGAAACCTGTACCCGCTGTGTGTCGGAGCGGAGCGGGTGATGCAAGCGCAGACCGTCGCGCATATGGCACGCGAGCTCGGCACCAACGTGATCGCTCACGGTTGCACGGCTGCAGGCAACGACCAGGTAAGGTTCGAGGTTGCTGTGCGCACGCTGGCACCGGATCTGGAGGTGCTGGCCCCGGTGCGTGACCGCAGCTTCCGGCGTCAGGAGGAGCTCGACTATCTGCAGAAGCGCCGGTTGCCGGTCCCGCCGTATGGCGCGGCTTACTCTGTCAATCGCGGGCTGTGGGGCGTCACCATCGGTGGCAAGGAGACGCTGACCTCCAGCGGCAGCATTCCCGAGAGCGCCTGGGTTCTGTCGCGAGATGCATTCACCGCTCCAAGAGCGCCCGAACGGCATGTCATTTCTTTCCAGCGCGGCCGGCCCTCGGCTCTGGATGGCGAATCGCTGTCGCCGGTGGCCCTGATCGAGTCGCTGGAGGCGATCGCCGGCCCGTTCGGAATCGGCCGGGGGATCCATCTGGGCGATACCATCATCGGGACCAAAGGGCGGGTAGCGTTCGAGGCCCCGGCGGCCGAGACGCTGCTGACAGCGCACCGTGAGCTCGAGAAGCTCGTGCTGACCGGCCGACAGCAGCGCATCAAAGAGCTCGTCGCGCAGCCCTACGGCGACCTGGTGCATGAAGGCCAGCTTCTGGATCCGGTCTGTCGCGATATCGAAGCTTTGCTGCTGTCTTCCCAGGAGAGAGTCAGCGGAAGTGTGCACGTGCTGTTTCGCCCGGGCCAACTGTTCATCGAGGGAGTCGAGTCCCCTTACTCCCTCATGACCGCCTCCAAAGGTGTGTATGGCGAAGCGGTCGGTGAGTGGACGCCAGCGGACGCTCTGGGTTTCTCGAAGATCGTCTCCCTGACCGGCGTGTTTGCTCATCGGGCAGGCGCGCCCACCGAGCGGAGATGACGGGCATGAATGGCATGCGAAGCATCGTCGTGGACAAGATTGCCTCGGTGACGCAGGCCTGCGGGCTGTCGCACGAGGTCCGCGTGGCCGGCGAGATCCCGGCCGAAGAAGGCGTGGTGGTCGCTGTGGAAGTGCTGACCAACAAGTCCACTTACAACACCCTCGAGCTCACCAGTGGGCGCATGGCCAAAGTCGGCAAGGGCGACGTGGTGGTCGGAGCACTGGGTCATCGCAAAGCCCTCTTTGGCTATTCCGGGCACGTGCCGCAGAGCGTGCAGCCGGGCGATGTCATCCAGATGCTCAACATCGGGGGCGTGCTGGGAATCTGCGACTCGGTCAACCCCGATAAGGGCAGGCCTTTCGACTGCCGCGTCATCGGCAGCGTTCTGCATTTTCCCTATCTTGGCGAGCGGATCGGCATTCCGGCGCGGGTCGGGCACAAACGGCTCGATCTCGAAGCCACCCTCCAGACAGGTGGCGTCCCCGTCGTCGCACTGGCGGGCACCTGCATGGAGGCAGGCAAGACCGCCGCGGCCTGCGCAGTCATCGGCCGCATGCGCCACCGCGGCCTCGTGATTGACGCATTCAAAGCCACTGGCGTATCGCTGCGGCGGGACATCCTGGCAATGGAAGATGCGGGCGCAAGGCGCTCGATGATCTTCACGGACCTGGGTGTCGTCTCCACCACGAAGAGCACCGGACCTGCTCTCACGCGCACGATGCTCACCGAGCTCGCCGCAGGCAAGCCCGATGCCATCGTGTTCGAGCTGGGCGACGGCATCCTGGGGACATACGGAGTGGATGCCATCCTCGAGTGCCCGGACATCCGCGCAGGCCTGTCGGGCGTGATTCTCTCGGCGAACGATCCTGTGGCCGCCTGGGGAGGCGTCAAACTGCTGCGCGAGCGTTTCGGCATCGAGCCCTGCGTCGTCACCGGACCCTCGACGGACAACCAGGTGGGCATCGAGATCATCACGAAGCAGCTCGGCGTACCCGCCTGCAACGCGCTGACTCAGGGCGCCTCACTGGGTGATCGAGTCATCGAGGCGATCGGCCTGCGGTCGCTCTCATGAGCGAAAGAATTCCAGCCCTCGTCCTGGGGGGCACGGGTTATGTGGCGGGGGAGCTGCTGCGCCTGATCGCCACTCATCCGCGTTTCGAGCTCGCGGCCGTCCTGTCGGACAGTCAGCCGGGCGAACCGCTCGCGGCGGCCTTTCCGCAACTGGGGTGCGTGTACCCGGACACGCGCTTCAAAGCCCAGGGGGAGATCGAGAAGCTGTTGAGCGAGCTGCCGCAGGCCGCCGTGTTCTCGGCGGCACCGCACGGCGTGTCCGCTGCGCTGATCGATGCGTTGCTCTCGGCTGCTGCGCGAGCGGGCAAACATCCCAGGGTCGTGGATATCTCGGCTGATTTCCGCTATGCCTCGGCGGAAGCGTACGCAGCGGTGTACCAGCACGCACACGGTGCGCCGAATCGGATTGCGGAGTTCACCTGCTCGGTGCCCGAGCACCTCTCGAAGCTCGAGACCCCTCACGTCGCCCATCCCGGCTGCTTCGCAACGGCGATTCTTCTTGCCAGCGTGCCGTTGCTCAAGCTCGGTTTCACGGCGCCGATGTTTTTCGTGGCTGGCGTGACTGGCAGCACGGGTGCGGGACGCAAACCGATCGAGGGCACGCACCATCCTCTCAGGCACGGGGACCTGTATTCATACAATGCGCTGGCCCATCGTCATGCCCCGGAAGTCGCTGCTTGCGCCCGCGCGGCTACGGGCATCGACGCCGATTTTGCCTTCGTCCCTCACTCTGGGCCGTTTGCCCGCGGTATTCATGTGACCGTGCAGGCGCCTCTGCGCTCGCCCAACGACACGGCCGCGGTTCTCGCAGGACTACGCGATTTCTACGCCGCAGCACCATTCGTTCACGTGAGTGATCTGGCGCCACGGGTCAAGGATGTAGTCGCGAGCAACTATGCCCATCTCTCTGCGAGCGCGAACGGCCGCTCGGTCGCCGTCACGTGTGCAATCGACAACCTCGACAAGGGCGCCGCTGGCGGTGCGGTGCAGTGGATGAACCGGATGTTCGGCCTGGCCGAAACCACGGGCCTGACTGCCCCCGCGCCGGGGTGGACCTGACACGGCATGGGCACCCCCACCTCAGCAGCGCGACCGGGCGCGGCAGTTCCGGATTTCCTGGCGCAAGTCTTCGCGCAGTACCCGCTCGAAGTCGTGTCCGCAGAGGGGGTGTGGCTCAAGAACAGCCGCGGTGAGCGCGTTTTGGACTTGTACGGTGGCCACGCCGTCGTTGCGCTTGGTTACGGCCATCCCGGCTTCACGCGCGCACTGGCCGATCAGGCGCAGTCATGCAACTTCCAGACGAACGCCGTCCCGATGCAGGTCCGGCGGCGCGCCGCAGAGCGGCTCGTGCGCTTCTCCGGACTGCCGTTCACGAGCGTGTTCTTCGTCAACAGCGGTGCCGAGGCCAATGAGAATGCGCTCAAGCTGGCCTTTCGCCTCACCTCTCGCGGCCATATTGCAGCGGTCGAGGGCGCCTTCCACGGCCGAACGGCTGCAGCAGGCGCTGTCACGTGGGGCGCGCAGCAAAAATGGTACTGCTTCCCGCGCGCTCCCTTCGATGTCAGTTTCATCCCTCGCGGTGAGATTGCTGCCATCAATGAGCACGTGACGCCCGCGACGGCGGCGGTGATCGTCGAGCCGGTGCAGGGGCTCGCCGGGGCGGTCGAAATGGGCAGCGCCTTCCTCGCCGCGCTGCGTCGTCGTTGCGATGAGGTAGGCGCATTGCTGATCTTCGACGAGGTTCAGTGTGGCATGGGCCGCGTGGGCCAGCCTTTCGCCGCTCAGCTGTACGGCATCACACCCGACATGCTGACCACGGCGAAGGCTCTCGGGAATGGATTTCCGTGTGCGGCGTTGCTCGCAGCGGAGCGCGTATCCGCCGCTCTGAAACTGGAGCTGCTCGGGACGACCTTCGGCGGCGGGCCGATGGCGTGTGCGGTCATGGAGGCCGTCATCGAGGCCATCGAGACCGACAAGCTGCTGGAACACGTGCAGCGCGTCGCTCAGTACATCCGCGAACAGTGCATCGTGGGCCCTGTGAGTGCACATCAGGGTGCCGGGTTTCTCATCGGCCTCCGCACGACCCGTCCGGCGAAGGAGGTCCAGGCCGAGCTCCTGGAATGCGGAATCCTCACCGGCACGGCCACGGATCCCAACATTCTGCGCCTGCTGCCACCGTTCATCCTCGAGGAGGAACACGTGGACATGCTGCGCGACACGCTGGCGGATCTTCCCGCGTGAAGCGCTTTCTCGACCTGGGGGATTTTTCTCGGGAGGAGCTCGGCTCGCTGCTCGAGCTTGCGCGGCGTCTCGAGATCCGGCCGGAGCCGCAGGCGTTGTCGGGCAAGGTGCTGGGGCTGCTGTTCTTCAATCCCTCGCTGCGAACCCTGGCTTCGTTCCAGTCGGGCATGGCCCGTCTGGGCGGCAGCTCGTTCGTCATCACGCCAGGGCAAGGCACCTGGCAGCTCGAGACGCGGACCGGTGTCGTCATGAACGGCGCGGCCGCCGAGCATGTTCGCGAAGGCATCCCGGTGCTGGCATCGTACTGCGACGCCCTCGGAATCCGGGCCTTCGCCGAGGGTAAGGACCTGGCAGCCGATCTGGCCGAGTCGAACTTCAAGTCGATGGCAGAGCTGGTGGACAAGCCGCTCATCAACCTCGAGTCCGCCGCCAACCATCCCTGCCAGGCACTCGCGGACTGGAAGACCCTCGATGATCTGGGTATCCCGCGACAGAGTCGTTTCGTATTGTCGTGGGTCTATCACCCACGCGCGCTGCCGCTGGCGGTCCCGGCCGCGGCCCTCCACATGGGTGCCATGCGCGGCATGGAGGTCATCGTGCTGCGGCCTGCAGGCTTCGAGCTGCCGCCCGTAATCATGGACAAAGCGCGCCGGGCCGCGGAGCTGTCCGGCGGATCGGTCCGCGAGACCTCGGACCGCGGCGAGGCGCTGACGGGAGCCAGCGTGGTCTATGCCAAGGAGTGGGGCGCGACGAGCTGCTATGGCGACACTCTGGCGGATGCACGGTTGCGCGCGGAGCTCACCGACTGGTGCGTCCGGGATGAGTGGTTTGCGCCGGCGGCCGCCGACTGTCGCTTGATGCACTGCCTGCCTGTCCGACGCAACACGGCCGTGGCGGATGAAGTGCTGGATGGGCCGCGCAGTATCGTGCAGCGCCAGGCCTTCAACCGCCTCATCGTGCAGATGGCGGTGCTGTATCAAATGCTCAAGAGAGGATGACCCGCAATGATCATGCATCGCGGCGAGCAGGCGCTCGCCATCCGTGCGCTGAAGAGCGCCGCGCCGTACATTCGCATGTACAAGGGGAAAACCTTCATCGTGAAGTCAGGCGGCGGGGTGTTCGCCGATGCGGCGACGACGCGTGTTCTCATAGAGCAGATTGCAATCCTGCATTACTTCGGCGTTCGCGTTGTCGTGGTGCACGGAGGCGGTCCGCAGCTCACCGATCTCTCCGAGGCGCTCGGGGTTCCGACGCGAATGGTGGAAGGCCGGCGCGTCACCGATCAGAAGTCGATCGATGTCACCGCGATGGTGCTCAACGGCCTGATCAACACCCGCATTCTGGGAATCTGCCGGGATCTGAACATCGACGCGGTCGGCATCAGCGGTGTCGATGCAGGGCTGGTCAGGGCTCACAAGCGCGCCCCGGTCCGGATCGGCAGCACCGGCGAGACGGTCGATTACGGCTTCGTCGGCGATATCGACGCGGTCGATCCGACTGTCATCCGCAAGCTGCTCGACAACGGGTTGATGCCCGTCGTCAGTCCCCTCTCGGCGGATCAGAGCGGTACGCTTCTCAACATCAATGCCGATACCGTGGCTGCCGCCATCGGGGCCGCCCTGGGAGCAGAGAAGCTCATTCTCTGCACTGGAGCTCCCGGGATCCTGGAGCGTGTGGGGGATGCCGGCTCTCTCATCTCGTACACGGACTTGCGCGGGCTGAAGCGCTTGAAGGATGAAGGCCGCCTCCTCGAGGGCATGCTTCCCAAGGCGAAGGCCATCGAGGAGGCGATCCGCGGCGGCGTGCGCCGGGTCCATGTCATCTCATATAAGTCCCCCGAAGGGATCCTGGGCGAAGTCTTCACCAACGAGGGCACCGGTACACTGATCGTCGCCGATATCAACGCCTTGACGCTGGCCGAGCAGCACCTGGCGCAAGGTTCGACCGACATCCCATGACGCGCCTCTGGGACAAAGGCACCGAGCTGAGCGACAGCGTGTTGCGCTACACGGCTGGGGAGGATCACACGTTGGACGAGCGTCTCGTGCGATATGACGTGCAGGCCTCGATCGCGCACGTCGAGATGTTGTATGCCCAGAAGCTGATCTCGGCAGAGGACCTGCACGCCATTCGCGATGGGCTTGCACACCTGGCGCTGGAGCACACGCGCGGACTCTGGCAGATCGAGCTTCAGGACGAGGATGGACAGACCGCACTCGAGCGGCGGCTGACCGCACGCATCGGCGCCGCGGGAGCGCGTGTTCATCTGGGGCGGTCGCGCAATGATCAGGTGCTCGCGGCGGTTCGCCTCTACCTGCGCGATGCCACGAAGGAGCTGAGCGGGAGAGCGGTGCAGGTCGCAGAGGCCCTCGAGGGACTAGCACACCGCGAAGGCAGCACGCTTCTGCCGGGCTACACGCACATGCAGCAGGCCATGCCGAGCTCGGTGCTTCTGTGGGCAGGAGGCTTTGCCGCGGAGATCCGCGATGATGCGGAAGGACTGCTGCTGGCGCAGCGCCGGGTCGACCGCAACCCGCTCGGCTCGGCCGCGGGGTATGGCACACCGGGCCTGCCGATCGATCGCGAGGCGACGCGGGCGAAGCTCGATTTCAAGACGACTCAGGAGCCGGTCTCGGCCGTGCAGCTCTCGCGCGGCAAGGCAGAGTCGCACGTCCTGTTCGAGATCGTCATGCTGATGCAGGACCTGGCGCGCTTCGCCGCCGACGTATTGCTCTTCTATACCGCGGAGTTCGGCTTCATCGAGCTTTCGGAGGCCTTCACCACCGGCTCCTCGATCATGCCCCAGAAACGCAATCCCGATGTGTTCGAGCTGATCCGCGGACGCTCCATGACTGCGCTCGGTTGCCTGCTCGAGGCGCTCGGTATCTGCGCCAAGTTGCCCTCCGGCTATCAGCGCGATCTGCAGCTCCTCAAGTTTCCGCTGTTTCGCAGCATCGACCTGGCGCTGCAGACCCTGCACATCCTGCCCTCCGCTGTCGAGGCGCTGAGTTTTCACAGCGAGCGCATCCGACTCGATCCGGCCATTCACGCTGCAGAAGAGGCCAATCGGCTGGTGGTGCAGGAGGGAATTCCGTTTCGTGAGGCCTACCGGCGCGTAGCGGCACGGCTCAAGGGCAATAAGAACTAGCGCGACCTAACCTGCCTCCGGCTGCGCCTCGGGAGCGGCTTTCGCGAAGGCTGGCAGCTTCTCCAGGTGTGCGCAGATCGCTACCAGTGTGGGATAGGGTTGAACGTCGCATTTGACTCGCCGGGCGTTGTACATCTGCGGAACGATGCAGATATCTGCAAGTGTCACGGCGGTTCCGAACACGTGCTGGCCATCGCCGCTCGTAGATTGGACTTCCTGCTCCAAAGCCCGGAACCCTTCAGAAATCCAGTGACGACACCAGGTATCCACCACGTCCGCATCCTGTCGCAGTGGGGAGCGCAGATAGTTGAGCACGCGCAGGTTGTTGAGTGGATGGATGTCACAAGCGATCGTGAGAGCCATGGCGCGTACGCGTGCGCGCTCCAGCGGAGTGCGGGGCAGCAACGGAGGGTTGGGATGCGTTTCGTCGAGATACTCGATGATCGCCAGAGACTGGCGGATGATCTGACCGTCAGTCTCCAGCGTCGGCACCAATCCCTGCGGATTGAGTGCAAGAAAGGTGGTCGCACGTTGTTCGCTTGCGGGTGCACGCAGGTCGACCGGCGCCCTCTCATACTGAATGCCTTTCAGGTTCAGGGCGATCCGCGTACGAAACGCCGCGGAGCTACGGAAATATGTGTACAGTTTCATCGCGCACCAATCGTGTTGCGTAGAACGTCCAGACCTTCGACCCCGCCCTCCAGGCGATCCCCCGGCTTGAGCGGCCCGACCCCTGCCGGAGTGCCGGTGAAGATCAGATCACCGGCTCGCAGCTCGAAGTACCCTGAGAGCTCCGCGAGGATCTCCGGCACACTCCACATCATCTCACTGACATCCGAGTGCTGCCGCAGCTCGCCGTTGACGCTCAGCCAGATTCGCCCGCGCTCGAAGTGCCCCTGGGAGACGGGCCGGATTGCAGACACCGGCGCCGAGGCATCGAAACCTTTTCCCGCGTCCCATGGCAGCCCCTTCTTCTTTGCCTGCCCCTGCAGATCGCGTCGCGTCAAATCATTCCCGACCGCGTAGCCGAAGATGTGCGCTCGGGCCTCGGTCGCGCGAATGTCGCTGCCGGGGCGCCCGATCGCAACGACCAGCTCGATCTCGTGCTGCAGGTCCTCGGTGCGCGAGGGGTATGGCACGATGGCACCATTCGCGACGATTGCATCGGCCGGCTTGCTGAAGAAAAACGGCACGCCCTTGGCCGGCGCGGCACCCATCTCCACAGCGTGGTCCGCATAGTTGCGACCGATGCAATAGATGCGATGGACGGGGAAGCGCTGGCGGTTCCCGGCG
>Ga0070741_10017036_pt1 | contig 12002 bp, 7 predicted proteins | sample Coa_R1_4_FD_66440 | JGI IMG/M metagenome (GOLD analysis project Ga0070741, IMG submission 66440) | Surface soil microbial communities from Centralia Pennsylvania, which are recovering from an underground coalmine fire - Coalmine... | ecosystem: Environmental > Terrestrial > Soil > Unclassified ...
AACACGACAACAGCTTGGTCACGGAAGACGTGTTCAAGGATCCGACGAAGCGCAACGCGCTGATTGCCCTCGGCTTGAACGCACAAACGGGCGAGCAGGTTGGCACGCTCAACGCGCTCGGCTTCGACTACCAGCATTCCACGGCCGACAACATCCTCAACGCGCATCGAGGGTATCAATTGGCGTTTCACGCCGAGCAGGCCGGTCGCATCGTGCCGGGCACCTTCAACTACTACTCGTTTTCGGCAGACGGGCGTCATTACCTGCCGGTCATCGGCGACCGGGTCGTCCTGGCGAGCCGCCTGCAGGTCGGCAACATCAGCCCCGTCGGCAGTGCTGAGACAAACGTGCCGTTCTCGAAGCGGTACTTCCTCGGCGGCGCGACGAGCATTCGAGGGTGGGGGCGATACGAAATCAGTCCGCTCGACGCGGGGCTGCCGATCGGCGGCGACAGCATGCTCGCGTTCAGCGAAGAGATCCGCGGCGTGATCAGCGGCAACTTCGGCGGCGTGCTGTTCCTCGACGGCGGCAACGTGTGGGCCGGCTCGTTCGGTCAGAAGCTGAACGATCTACGCTACGCGGTCGGGCCCGGGCTGCGGTATCAGACGCCGATCGGTCCCATCCGTTTCGACTTCGGCTACCAACTCAATCCGATCCCTGATCTGCTGGTGAATGGGAATCCACAGACCCGTCGCTGGCGGGTCCATTTTTCCATTGGGCAGGCATTCTGAGATGCGCATTGTCAGGCGCCTCGTTCACGTTCTCGTCATCGTCATAACCCTCGTGATCGGCGCCGCGGCGGCGGCGATCATCGTGTCGCAGACCGCCTGGTTCAAGAACTGGCTGCGCGGCTACATCGTCCGCGAGGCGAACCAGTACATCAACGGCAAGCTCTCCATCGAGCGGCTCGGCGGCAATCTGTTCTTCGGCGTCGAGATGGAGAACATCGGCGTGTCGATGGACGGCACGCAGGTCGTGGCGGTCAAGGACCTCGGCCTGAAGTACGACGTGTTCGAGCTGCTGACGAAAGGGCTGTCGGTCGACGAGATCCGGCTCGATCATCCGGTCATCTATCTGAAACGCGAAGGCGATACCTGGCAGTTGAGCCGTCTCGTCAAGAAGCAGGAGACCGAAGCCGATCGCAGCGGGCCGGGGAAACCGATCGCGATCGATGCGATTGAGATCGCAGACGGTTCGGTGGCGCTCGATCCTGTCGGGACGAGCGGCGTCGACGTGCCGAAGAAGTTCGAGCACCTCGACGCGAAGGTGTCGTTCAAGTACGAGCCGGTGCGCTACTCGATCGAAATCACCCACATCTCGTTCCGCGGCACCGAGCCGTCGCTCGCCCTGAACGCGCTCTCCGGCGGGATCGCCGTGCACGACGACGCGGTGCATGTGGAGAAACTGGCGTTGCGGACCGCCGAGTCGTCGATTTCGGTCGATGGCGCGGTGCAGAACTACCTGACGAAACCGAACCTGAACCTGCAGATCACGTCGGACAAGCTGTCGATTCCGGAAATCGCGCGCATCGTGCCGGCGCTCGCCGGCGTCAAGCTGCAGCCGGCATTCGAGATCAAGACGCAGGGCACGTTCGATCAACTGCACGTCAACATGAACGTGCGATCGAGCGCCGGCAACGCGATCGGGAACGTCGTCGCCGACATCCTGGAGCCGGGGCAGGCCGTCAAGGGCGACCTGACCGTCAGCCACATCGACCTCGCGCAGATTCTCAACAACCCGAAGCAGAAGAGCGACATCACCGCAAACGCCCACGTCGATGTCCACGGCGAGTCATTCCAGAAGATCGATTCGCTGCGCGGTGGCGTATCGCTCGAGTCGCCGCGGATCGTCGCCGCCGGTTACACGGCGGGACCGATTGACGCCAAAGCGCAGATCGAAGGACGTCATGTCGCGCTGACGGCGAAGGCGCAGGCGTACGGCGCGAGCGCGACCGCCAGCGGCCGCGTCACGGTGCCGGTCGCAAAATCCGACGTGCTCGCGTTCGACGTCAGCGGTCAACTGCGAAACGTCGATCTCCGGAACATGCCGAAGGACTTGAAAATCCCGCCGGCGGATACGCACGTCAGCGCCGGCTATCACGTCGCCGGGACCGCCGGGTCTAAAGACCCGGCCTACAACATCCATGGCGATCTGAAGTTCGAGCCGTCCACGGTCGCAGGCGCGAAGATCGCGGGCGGCAGCCGCGCCGGATTCAGTATGGCCGGCAAGAATATCGGCTACGACGCCGACGCGACCGTGGCGAACCTCGACCTGCAGCGCGTCGGACACGCGTTCAAGGTGCCGGCGCTCGACACCGACCGCTACAAGAGCGACATCAACGCGCATCTCGTCGCGAAAGGCAGCGGCACGAAACCCGAGGAGATGAACGTCGACGCGAGCGGATCGCTCACCAACACGACGGTGATGGGTGGTCAGATCCCGCAGCTGGATTTCACCGCGAACATCGCGAACAACAACGCGCACGTGACCGCCTACGGAACGTTCAACGGCTTCGACCCGGCGATGGCGAGCGGCAACGACAAGGTGAAGGGCCAGGTCGGCGGCGATCTCAACGTCGACGCAACGGTCGCGAACTTCTCGAACGGCGTCACACCGGACAGCGTGCAGGCGACGGCACAACTCGATCTGAACCCGTCAACCGTCGGCGGACTCGAGATCACGCGGGCCAATGTCGACGGCGATTACTACAACTCAACCGGCGACGTGCGGAACCTCGAAGTCGTCGGACGTGACGTCAACGTCAACGGCTACGGCACGATCGCGCTGAATGACGATGGGCAGTCGAATTTCAAGCTGCACGCGGACAGTCCAAGTCTCGCGACGATCGGGAAGCTCGTCGATCAACCGCTGACAGGCATCGCGAAGATCGACGCGACCGTGACCGGCAATCGCACGCAACTGAACGCGACGGGCAACCTCACGGGCGATGGGTTCAAGTACGGCGACAACGGCGCGCTGACGGCTTCGAGCGACTTCACCGCCAAGCTGCCCGATCTGGACATCCAGGAGGCGACAATCAGCGCGAACACGCACGCCACCTTCGTCACCGTCGGCGGCCAGAACATCAACGAGTTGACGGCGAAGACGGACTACAACAAACAGAACGTCGACTTCGACGTCAACGCGAAGCAGCCGCAGCGCTCCCTCGCGCTTGGCGGCTCGGTCGCGTTACATCCCGACCATCAGGAGATCCATCTCAAGAGCCTCAACCTGTCGTCGCAGGGTGTGTCCTGGCAACTCGCCCAGGGCGCGCAGCCGGCGATTCAGTACGGCGACAACGCAGTCGCGGTCAAGGACATGAAGCTGGTCAACGGCGACCAGCAGATCACCGCCGACGGCACGTTCGGCAAGCCGGGCGATGCGCTGAAGGTATCGCTGAACAACATCGACGTCGCCACCGTCGACGCGCTGCTGCTGCGGCCGCCGCAGCTCTCCGGTCGACTGAACGCGACGAGCACGATTCGGGGGACGAAAGAAGATCCGAACGTCGACGCGAACTTCGAGATCAACCAGGGCGGGTTCCGGCAGTTCAAGTACGACTCGTTGAAGGGCACGGTCAAGTACGCCGGAACCGGCGTCAACCTCGACGCGCGTTTGCAGCAGAATCCGACGACCTGGCTCGAGGCGAAGGGGTACGCGCCGATGGCGCTGTTCAACGGCACGGGCGCGAACTCCAACGAGAAAGTCGATCTCCACGTCGACAGCAGTCCGATCGATCTCGGCCTCGTCCAAGGGTTCACGACCGCGCTGACGAACGTGCGCGGCACGATGGAAGCGCACGTCGCCGTCACCGGCACCGCCGCCGATCCGAATCCGGACGGATCGATCACGATTCAGAACGCGGCGTTCAACGTCGAGCCGACGGGCGTCAACTACACCGACCTCGAAGGCCGCATCGACCTCAAGCCGGATCGCGTGCACATCGAGCAGATCAAGCTGCTCGACAACCAGCAGAAACCGTTGACGATCACCGGCGACCTCGCGGTCAACGAGCGGAAGCTGGGCGGCGTCTCGATCAAGCTCACCGCCGACGACTTCAAGGTGATCGACAACAAAATGGGGAACGTCCGGATCAAGAGCGACATGTCGCTGACGGGGGACCTCAACGCACCGCGCGTCGAAGGCGAACTCGGTGTGACGACCGGTCGCATCGATCTGGATCCGATCCTCGCGCAGACCGGCACCTCGGCGTACGCGACACAAGAGACCGAATACGGCACGAACGACGCGAATCAGCAGGGACAGACGCAGTCGCCGAGCGCGTTCGAAGCGCTGCAGATGGACCTGCACGTCACCGTCCCGGACGACCTCGTGATCAAGGCGAGCGATCTGCGTGCCCCGGGCGCGCCGCTCAGCCTCGGCGCCATGAACATCACGATGGGCGGCGACGTGTGGGTGACCAAATCCCCCTGGGATCAAATCCGCATCGTCGGGCCGGTGAAGACCATTCGCGGCTTCTACGATTTCCAGGGGCGTCGCTTCACGATCCTTCGCGACGGCACGATTCGATTCGAAGGGCTCGATGACATCGATCCGTCGCTCGACATCAGAACCCAGCGCGTGATCCAGGCGGTGACAGCGAACGTCAACGTCCGCGGATCGCTGAAGAAGCCCGAGATCGAGTTGAGCAGCACGCCGCCGCTCGAGCAGGCAGACATCATGTCGCTGATCGTGTTCAATCAGCCGCTGAACCAGACGAGCGAGCAGCAGCAGGTGTCGATCGCCCAGCGCGCCGAGCAAATGGCGGCGGGCGCGGCGACCGGCGCGATCGCGAAGTCGGTTGGCAACGCGATCGGCGTCGACCTCTTCGAGATCAACCTCGCGCCCGACAGCGGCAGCGGACCGAACGTCACCGTCGGACAGCAGGTCAGCCAGAATCTGTATCTGAAAGTCGAGCAGGGGATTGGCGACGCGAGCCAGACGAACGTCATCCTCGAGTACGAGCTCACGAACTGGCTTCGCTTCCGCACGAACGTGCTGCAGGGGTCGTCGACGCAGCAGTCGCTCTTCCAGCGCGCGCAGGGCAGCGGCGCCGACCTGCTGTTCTTCTTCAGCTACTGAAGCAACCATAGAATTCACAGAACGCACAGAAACAAACGATGTTCTGTGGGTTCTGTGCGTTCCGCGGTTTTATGCGGTCGCGAGCGAAGCCACCTGCACCCGCGCATCGTTGAAACAGGCTCCGCCGCCGAGATCGCTCAGCGTGTCCGGCACGAGCGCGGTGCCGCACGTGTTGTTGCGCGTGCTGCGGCGCCAGAGCCCTTTCGGCAGCGACACGACGCCCGGTCGTACCGCCGGCGTGACGGCGAGCGTCGTGTGCACTTCGCCCAGATCGTTGAACACGCGCACCAGGTCGCCGTCGGCGAGACCGCGAGCCTCGGCGTCGGCGGCGTTCATCGACAGCTTCGCGTCAGGACGCGGCAGCTCCCCGAGTGTCGAGCTGATCGTACGTTCGCTTGCCGGCGAAATCAGCGCGAGCGGGTAGCGGTCCGTTTCCGGATCCGGCTGATAGCGATAGAGACCGAGCGGCGTGGACGCATCGAGCGCGGCGGGGCAGAACTCGATCTTCCTGTCCGGAGTCTTCGGGAAGACGTCGACGAACTGAATCGGCGCGCCGCCGAACTCCGGCGTCGCCGGCGCGCCGCGGCGCAGATCGTCGCCTATCGTGCCGGGCAACTGCTCGAGCATCGCGATCATCAGATCCAGCTCGCCCGCCGGCTCGTCGTCCTTCAGCAACCCAAGACGCGTGCATAGCTCGCCGAAGACGTCGGCGTTCGTCCGCGCTTCGCCGACGGCATCGATCACCGGCCGTCCGAGCTCGAGATGGATCGGACCGTACGCCTTCGCCACGTCGTACCCTTCGAGGAAGGTCGTCGCCGGCAGAATGACGTCCGCGTAAAGCGCCGTGTCGGTCATCACCTGTTCGAACACGACCGTGAAAAGGTCGTTGCGTTCGAGTCCTTTGATGATGCGTTTCTGGTCGGGAACCGTCGCGGCCGGGTTGCAGTTATAGACGAAGAGCACGTCGACCGGCGGGTTGTCGTATTCGGTCAACGCGCGACCGAGGTGGTTCATGTTGATTTCGCGCGTCTGCGGCTCGTCGGTCCCAATCCACGGCCGTTGCAGGTTCCACGACGCCGAGTTGCTCATCGAGTACCCGCCGCCACGGACGCCGAACTTTCCACCGACCGCCGGGAGCGAGAGGATCGCCATCGCCGCGTTGCCGCCGTTGCGATTGCGTTCGAGGCCCCAGCCGCAGCGAATCAGCGCCGGCGAGCTCGTCGCATACAGCTCCGCGACCTGGCCGAGCGCATGCGGATCGATGCGCGCGACTCTCGCGGCCTCGTCGATCGTCCACGGTTCGGCGCGCTCGCGCAGTATGTCTACGTTGTGCGTGTGCGCCGCCAGAAACGCCTGGTCCGCATATCCGTTCGCGAACAGGTACCGATGCAGCGCCAGCGCGACGACGACGTCGGCGCCGATGTGGACGGGGAGGTGAATGTCCGCCGAGTGCGCGAGCTGCGTCGATCGTGGATCGACGACGACGAGCTTCGCGCCGCGCTTCTGCGCCTCTTTGACGAACGGCACGAGGTGAATGCCGGATGCCGACGGATTCACGCCCCACAGGATGATCAGCTTCGCTTCCGGATAATCCTGATAGGTGACCGATGACATCTTGCCGTACAACGCCATGTTCGCGGCGCCGGTCGGCGCGGCACACACGGTGCGCGCGAGCCGCGACGTGCCGAACCGGCGCCACAGTTGCGCGTCGAGGTTGTCTTGCGTCAGCAGCCCGTTCGAGCCGCCATACGAGTACGGCAGGATCGATTCGCCGCCATGCTTCGCTTTCGCCGCCTCGAATTTCGTCGCGACGAGCTCGAGCGCTTCTTCCCATGTCACGCGCTTGAACTTGCCGTCGCCCTTCCGCCCGTCGCGGACCGCCGGATACAGCAGACGATCGGGACCGTACACGCGCTCGCCGAACTTCCGCACCTTCGCGCAGATGTAGCCGTCGGTGACGGGGTTCGCATGACCGCCGTCGATCTTGACGATCTTGCCGTGCTGGACCGTCACGGCTAGGCTGCAGGCATCGGGACAGTCGAGTGGACACGCGGTCTCGACGACAGACGCCGGCCCTCTGAGAACTGGTGCGGTACGATCGGACATAGTCGTACGATATCAAAGTAGCGAATGACGATGCAGTCCAATCCGCACGTGGTCATCGTCGGCGGCGGCTTTGGCGGGCTTCAGGCGGCGCGCGCGTTCGCCGGCGCGAGCGTTCGCGTCACGCTCGTGGACCGCCACAACTACCACCTGTTTCAACCGCTGCTCTACCAGGTCGCAACCGCGTCGCTGTCGCCGGGTGATATCGCGTCGCCGATTCGATGGGTGTTGCGCAAACAGAAGAACGTCGAAGTCCTGCTCGCCACGGTGACCGCGATCGATCCGTCGACGCGCACGCTGCAGACCGATGGCGGCGCGCTGACGTACGACTACTTGATCGTCGCCGCCGGCGCCGCGCACTCGTACTTCGGTCATCCCGAGTGGGAACAGTACGCACCGGGGCTGAAGACGCTCGACGATGCGCTGGTCATGCGGCGCGAGATGCTGTTGGCGTTCGAAGAGGCCGAGCGCGAACCCGATCCGGAGAAGGTCCGCCGGCTGTTGACCTTCGTGATTGTCGGCGGCGGGCCAACCGGCGTCGAGCTCGCCGGCGCGCTCGCGGAAATTGCGCGGCAGAGCCTGCGCGACGACTTTCGCCACATCCATCCGGAGCAAGCGCGCATCCTGCTGATCGAAGGCAGTCCGCATCTGCTCGGCGCGTTTCCGGAGCCGCTTCGAACGAACGCGCGGACGACCCTCGAGAAACTTGGTGTCGAGGTGCGGACCGGCACGGTCGTCACCGGCGTCGACGCGGACGGGATCACCATCGGCGCCGAGCGAATTTCGGCGGGCACCGTGTTGTGGGCCGCCGGCGTGGCGGCGTCTCCGCTCGGGAAGTCGCTTGGCGCGCCGCTCGATCGCGCCGGCCACGTGCCCGTGCTGCCGACACTGCAGGCGCCGAATCACCCGGACATCTTCGTGGTTGGTGACCTTGCTGCTTTGTCGCAGGATGGGCACCCGTTGCCCGGCGTCGCGCAGGTGGCGATGCAGCAAGGCGCGCACGCCGCACGCAACATCCTGCGCGCGATCCAGCAGCAGCCGCTCGAGCCGTTTCGCTACAAGGACTACGGCATCATGGCGACGATTGGTCGCGGATCGGCGGTCGGCGACGTCTTCGGCATCAAGATCTCCGGCATCTTCGGATGGCTGTTCTGGCTGTTCCTGCACATCTTCTGGTTGATCGGTTTCCGCAACCGCCTCGCGGTGATGACCGAGTGGGCGTGGGCCTACATCACGTTTCAGCGGCGCGTGCGGCTGATCACTGGTGACGAGAAGTTGTACGATAACCGGCGGTGACGACAGATTTCGTTGAGCGTATCGAACGGATCGTCGGCCGCGACGGGATCCTCAGCGACCCGACGGAGCTGCTCGCGTACGAGAGTGACGGCCTGGCGCGGCTGCGCGAGAAGCCGTCGCTGGTCGTGTTGCCGAAGAGCGCCGAAGACGTGCAGCAAGTGGTCCGCGCGTGTCATGACCACGGTGTCCAATTCGTCGCGCGGGGCCACGGCACCGGCTTGTCGGGCGGCGCGTTGCCGATCCCGGGCGCCGTTCTCATCGCGTTGACGCGACTCAATCGCATCCTCGACGTCGATCTGCCGAATCACCGCATCGTCGTCGAACCGGGCGTCATCAACCTCGACGTGACGCGCCGCGTCGCGCCGCACGGGTTCTACTACGCGCCCGATCCGTCGAGTCAGCAGATTTGTTCGATCGGCGGCAACGTGGCCGAAAATTCCGGCGGCGCGCACTGCCTGAAGTACGGTTTCACCGTGCACCACGTGCTCGGACTGGAAGTCGTCCTGCCGAACGGCGATCTCGTGCACGTCGGCGGTTCGGCCGTCGATCTGCCCGGTCTCGATCTGCTCGGCGTGCTCGTCGGGTCCGAAGGCACGCTCGGCGTCGTGACGAAGGCGACGCTGCGCCTGCTGCGCGTCGCCGAAACAGTCCGCACGATTCTCGCAGCCTTCGATTCCACCGAAGCGGCCGGCAACGCCGTCTCTGACATCATCGGCGCGGGTATTATTCCCGCCGCCGTCGAGATGATGGATCGGCTGACGGTGGAAGCAGCCGAAGCGGCGGTGCATCCGAACTTTCCGAAAGCAGAAGCGGTGCTGATCGTCGAGCTCGATGGGACGGCGTCCGAGGTCCGCGAGCAGTTTGCGGTTGTCGAAGAGATTTGCCGCCGACGCGGCGGCACCGATGTGCTGATCGCGCAGAACAGCGATCAGCGCGCGCGGATTTGGAAGGGACGCAAGGCGGCCTTTGCCGCGATGGGCCGCGTGTCCCCGAACTACTACGTGCAGGACGGCGTCATCCCGCGAACGAAGCTGCCAGACGTCCTTCGGCGGATTCGCGAGCTCGAACTGCGATCGGGGCTCCGCATCGGCAACGTGTTCCATGCCGGCGATGGCAACCTGCATCCGCTCGTCTGCTACGACGAGACAGTGCCGGGCCAGGGAGCATTGGCGGAGCGTGTCGCGTCAGAAATCCTGACGTACTGCATCGAAGCCGGCGGATCGATTACGGGCGAACATGGCGTCGGCGCCGACAAGGCGTGTCAGATGCCGAAGATGTTCGCGCCGGCGGATCTCGACGCGATGCTGCTCGTGCGGACCGCGTTCGATCCGCGCGGCTTGTGCAATCCCGGCAAAGTGTTTCCGACGCCGCGGCTGTGCGGCGAAGTGCCGGGGCCATATCGCCAGCATCCGGTCGAGCAAGCCGGCCTCGCGGAGCGCTTTTGACGCTCGCGGACATCAGCGAAACGCTCGCTGCCGCCTCGCGCGATCGCCGTCGCGTCGCGATCGACGGCGGCGGCACGAAACGCGAGTGGGGCAGCCTCGCGCCGGCGGCTGACGTGACGATTTCGACGCGCGGGTTGAACACCGTCATCGCGCATCGCTACGGCGACCTGACGGCGACGGTGGAAGCGGGCGCATCGCTCGCGGACGTCAACCGCGTGCTCGCGACACATGGTCAGTGGATCCCGCTCGACCCGCCGCATGCGGATCGCGCGACGATTGGGGGAATCGTCGCGACGAACGACTCCGGACCGCGACGTCACCGCTTCGGTGCGCCGCGCGACCTCATCATCGGCGTCGAGATCGTGCGCGTCGACGGCACGCGCGCGAAGTCGGGTGGCATCGTCGTCAAGAACGTCGCCGGCTACGACCTCGGACGTTTGATGACCGGATCGTTCGGCAGCCTCGCCCTGATTGCCCAGGCGACGTTCAAGCTGTATCCGATCGCGCCCGCGTCGCGCTCGGTCGTCGTCGACATGGACGACAGCGGCGTCGCCGAGAGGACGATCGCCGCGATCAGCGGCAGTCACCTGACGCCGACGGCGCTCGAACTCCAGGCGAAGCCGTTGCGCCTGCTCGTGCGGTTCGAATCGATCGCGGCCGCAGCCGATGAACAGGCGGCCGCACTCGTGCGTCTAGCGACCACGGACGGCGCTCGCGCGTTCGTTGTGGACACCGCCGAGGAGTCGGCGCTCTGGGATGCGCACGACGCGCGTCTCTGGCAACATCCCGGTGCCATTATCAAGATCAGCTGTCTGCCGACCGAGGTCATGCCGACGATGATCGCGATCGGCGAGTCGTTGCGCGACGTCGAGTGGGATGCGATTGGCCGCGCGGGCGTCGGCGTCCTGTTACTGCGCGTCGGCGCCAACTCCGCTCGTCAGGCGCGCATCATCACCGACCTGCGGGCGCGCTTTCCGCACGGGCGTGGCAGCGTGGTGATCGTCCGCGGATCAGACGAACTGAAGCAAAGCGTCGACGCCTGGGGCGCGCCCGGCGACGCACTGCCGTTGATGCGCGCGATCAAGCGGCAGTTCGATCCACACGCCTTGCTGAATACCGGTCGCGGTCCCTTTGGACTCTAGCGATGTAAGGCATGCTTGACACGATGTAATGTATACATTACATTCATCGTCATGATCTTCTGGTTCATCGTCGTCGTCGCCTCCTTCCTCGACATCGCGTCAATGTGGGTGCTGCGCCATGTCGAACTCGGCACGATCGCCCGGGTCGCCGTCGCGCTCTCCCCGGTTCCGGGCAACGTGCTCATCGTCGGGCTGGTGGTGCGTCAAATTCGCCGCCTCGACGAATTCCAGAAACGGCTGCATTTCGAAGCCGTCGTCATCGCGTTCCTGCTGACGGGTGTGTCGGTCTTCGTGTACGGATACCTCGAAACCGCGCAGGCGGTGCCGCGGATGGATTTGATGTTCATCTGGGCGTTCATGGGGATTTCGTATGTCGTCGGCTACGCCATCTCGTGCCGGCAGTATCGATGACGAATCGGATCCGCGTGCTGCGCGCGGAACACAACTGGACGCAGGCGCAACTCGCGGACAAGGTGCGCGTGTCACGGCAGGCGATCATCGCCATCGAGAACGGCAAGTTCGAGCCCGGACTGTCGCTGGCGATGCGCATCGCGCGCGCGTTCAAGTCGCGCGTCGAAGACGTCTTCACGCTCGAGGATTGATGTATTCGCGCGCGCAACTGGCGGGCGACTTCCGGCGCCTTGGCGTTCAGGCCGGCGACACGATCATGCTGCACGCGTCAGTGCGATCGGTTGGCCCGATTGCCGGCGGTCCCGATCAAATCCATCTCGCGCTTTCGGATGTGCTGACGGAACACGGCACGTTGATGATGTATGCCAGCGCCGCCGACGGATACGACGATGTCGGGCGTGGACATTTGACGCCGGACGAAGAGCGCGAATTGCTGGAGAAGCAGCCGGCGTTCGATCCCCTGACAGCGCGCGCGGCCCGCGACAACGGCGCGCTCGTCGAATTCTTCCGCACGTACGCGGGA
>Ga0070741_10017037_pt1 | contig 12002 bp, 6 predicted proteins | sample Coa_R1_4_FD_66440 | JGI IMG/M metagenome (GOLD analysis project Ga0070741, IMG submission 66440) | Surface soil microbial communities from Centralia Pennsylvania, which are recovering from an underground coalmine fire - Coalmine... | ecosystem: Environmental > Terrestrial > Soil > Unclassified ...
CCCAGCGCGAGACCGATGATGAACCCTGCCACGCCGTACAGGACCAGACCCTTGTAGCGCGAGTGGAAAAGCGGGCTCGCGGTGTCCAGCACCTTGCTTCCAGCGATCATCGACGACGTGGTTATCTGACTCGATGCCTTGCTCTGACTCGCGGTGTCCTCGAACGCGCTCAGCTGGGTCTCTGCCTGATCGCGCTGAGCCCGCAGTGAGGTGAGCTGGGACTGCTGCGCGGACGACGTGGTCTGTTCGGACACATCCCGGATCTGGGCATCGATCGATTTGACCCGCTGCTTTTGCTGGTTGACCTGCTGGTCGAGTGCGGCGGACTGGAGTTGCTGCTGCTCGTTGAGCAGGCCCGCCCGGAAGTTGAGGAACGACGCCGCCACCACGTTCGCGATGCTTTCCGCCGTCGTGCTCGATGACGCGCTGGCCGTGATGCGGAGCACCCGGTCGGTGACGACCGTGGCCGTGTATGTGCTGAGGAAGGCGCCCGGGTCTTGATGCGACCCGAGTTTCTGCAGGGCCAGCACGGCCACGGAGCGGCTTTGCACGATGGCCTGATTGTCGAGTATCGCGGTGCCGGGCTGGGCTTCCGGACCGACGGTGAGCAGCAGCGTCGTCGCGGCCTGGTAACGAGGCGGTGACTTCAGGTACAGGCCCGAGCCGATGATCAGCCCGGCGATGGCCGCGACCGCCCACAGCCGCCTGCTGCGCCGCAGGGCCGCCCCGATGAAGCCGAGGCTCACCAGGCCGGCGGCGGCGTCGGCACCGCGGTCCTCGGGGGCGATGACGTCCTCGGGCCACAGGTTCCCAGGCCCGTCGGCTCGCCCGCCCAGGCCAAGCACCAGCGTCGGGTCTCCGTCCCTCGTCATTCGGGTCTCCATACTGGTGCCGGCCACCGGGGTTAGCCATCTCCGTTGCGCCGACGGATGCGGCCGTGGAAGGCGGACGTCTGCTCTGCGGACATTTTGATCATGCCATGGCGCACGGGTATCGTCACCTGCGGCGACATGGCTACCACGAAGCGTTGCGTTGCTACCACGCCCTGACGCGACTTGCTCCCCTACGGACCTGATTACAGGAGCGTCGGCGGGGCGGTCGTGATACGGCACGGCGGCGACAACCGGGGCGGTTCCGCGCCTGTCACGCAGCAATCGCAGCACATCCGCGTAACCGCGGAAATAGCCCCGGATGCCACGCCGCTCGGCCTGCTGGCCGAGGAACGCGATCCCTTGCGGGGCGGCCAGGGCGACATAAACCAGGCCGCCGCCCACCGCGCCAGCGACCAGCGCCATCTGCGGGCGGGAGAAATGCCCGGCAATGTCCCGGGCCGCGAACGACGCCACGGCGGCGGCCAGCAGCGCGGGCATGACCGCCTTGACCAGTGCGGTGAAGTGAACGCCCGTCGTCTTCCGCAGCGCCAGGAGGTAACTGGGCAGTACCAGTGGCCCGATGACCGCTATGTGGGCGTATGCGGCACCGACAATGCCGTCCCGGTGCACGCCGACCGCCATGGCGGGGACCAGCGCGCCGAGCCAGACCAGCTGGACCAGGAGAATGAACTTGGCTTTGCCGAGGCTGGTCAGCATGTTGGCGAAGAGCACGCAGATGATTGAAATGGCACCGTAGAGCGCCAGGATCGAGAGCACCTTCGCCGAACTCGCCCATTTTTCGCCGTACAGGGTCAGGACGAGTGGCTGGGAAAGGGCGATCATAAGGCCGCACATGGGCATCACGATCAGTGATACGGCGCGCAGCGCGTTACCCATCGCGCTCTTCAAGAGCTCGGGGTCGTGCTTGACTCGCGAGAACGCGGGCATGGAAACGGTATTGATCACGTTACCGAGCAGGCCGGCGGGCCAAGACGCCACCGTAAAAGCCAGCACATAGGCGCCGAGTGCCACGGCGCCGATAAGGTGACCGACGAACGCGTAGTCGACGTTGAGCAGTATGTAGTTGACAAGATTCGCCCCGGCGAGGGGGAGGCCGAACTTGACGAGCAGTGACAGGGAGTCGCGCGATATGCCTGGCCAGTAGATCCTGGGCAGGAACGCGACCATCACGCAGCCCAGGACCAGCTGGGTGACCACCCGGGACCAGGCAAAGGCCAGTGCCCCGTCTCCGGATTTCGCCAAGAACAGGAGTATGGTCGTGGCGGGGACGAAACTAATGGCGTTGGCCCAGAATAGCTTGTCCTGTTTGAAGTCTCTGGTAAGTTGACCATACGGCACCGCGAAAATGCCCTCAAGAATAAGCGCGAGCGCCATTATGCGGACAGCTTCCGCGCCGGCCGCGGAGCCAAGTGCGCGCGCGATGGTTTCCGCGAATATCGCCATCGCGCTCGCGAGTACCGCGTTCGATACCATCGATACGGTAACCAGCGTGGGGGCCATTGTGTCCGCGTCGAGATCGGCCCGCATGAGGCAGGAAGCAACGCCAAGCTGGCCCACCGCGGAAACGATCGCATAAGCCGTCAGAGCCACGGCGAACACGCCGAAGTCACGCGGCGCCAGAATGCGAGCGACAATCGCGGTGATGCCGATATTGGCCAAGCGCAGTATCAGCGTGCTCAAGACGCTCCACAGAGCGCCATCGCGTACGCGCTTGGAGAGGGATGGCAGAGCTTCGGTCATCGGATTTTGATGTGCCACATCGCGGCGTCCACGCTTCCCGGCCCCCAGGGACCGCAGGCGTCCGCCACTCGGGCTGGCCCCTTCCTGTCGTACGTCCACGACGGTACCTCAGTGTGCAAATGGACGAAACCCCTGGCAAGGTGACGCTGGGTAAGGAACGGCAGCCGAGCGTAGGGACGTATCAGCCGCGGGCCGTCCGGACTCTCGTAGACGAGCGCCGTGCACCGAGGGCCGGCAAACAGGCCCGCATCAAGGCATCAAGGCATCAAGGAGGAGAAACAGGCCATGTCAGGCATTGGGCTCGCGGTCATTGGCGCCGGTTACTGGGGGCCGAACCTCGTCAGGAACGCGATCGCCGAACCGGGGTTCGCGGTCGAGTGGCTGTGTGATCTCGACGAGGAGCGAGCGCGCGCGGTGCTCGGCCGTTACACCACCGTCAAACCCACCGCGTCCTACGAGCAGGTGCTGGCGGATCCCGCGGTGGCCGCGGTGGCGGTCGCGACGCCCGCCGCGACCCACTTCGATCTCGTGCGGGCCGCCCTGGAGGCCGGCAAGCACGTTCTCGTCGAGAAGCCGCTGACCGCGACGGTCGCCGACGCGCGCAAGCTGGCTGGACTGGCGGAGCGGTCCGGTCTGGTGCTGATGTGTGATCACACGTACTGCTACACGCCAGCGGTGCAGCGAATTCGTGAGTTCATCCACGGCGGGGAGATCGGCGAACTTCAGTTCGTGGACTCGGTCCGCATCAACCTCGGGCTCGTCCAGCCCGACGTCGACGTGCTGTGGGACCTCGCGCCGCACGACCTGTCCATCCTCGACTTCGTGCTGCCGGCCGGCGTGACGCCGGTCGCCGTGGCGGCGCACACCGGCGACCCGATCGGGAACGGGCGCGCCTGCCTGGCCTACCTGTCGGTCTGGCTGTCGACGGGTGCCCTGGCTCACGTGCACGTCAACTGGCTCAGCCCCACGAAGATCCGCACCACGGTCTTCGGCGGGTCGCGCCGCACGATCGTCTGGGACGACATGAATCCGGCCGCCAGGCTCATGGTCCATGACCGAGGGGTGGACCGGGTGCCGCGAGAGGCACTCGCGCCCGACGACCGCAGGCAGGCGCTGATCTCCTATCGGGTGGGCGACATCCAGGTCCCTGCCCTGCCAGAACGGGAAGCGCTCAGCTCCGTGCTGGCCGAATTCGCGAGTGCTATCACGGAACGCCGCCCGGCGCTCACCGATGCCCGCGCGGGCATCCGGGTCCTCGAACTGCTCGAGGCCGCGACGCGGAGCGCCGAACAGGGCGGCACCAGAATCCCGGTGAATGTGGAGGCAGGGAAGTGATCAACGGACAGCGTTGCCTGGTCACGGGCGGCGCGGGCACCATCGGCTCGACGATCGTCGACCAGCTGGTCGGAGCCGATGCGGGGGAAGTCGTCGTCCTCGACAATTTCGTCCGCGGACGCAAGGAGAACCTGGCCGGCGTTCTCGGCTCGGGCAAGGTCCGCGTCGTCGAGGGAGACATCCGGGACCGCGGCCTCGTCGCCGATCTCATGGCCGGGATCGACCTGGTCTTTCATCAGGCAGCGATCAGGATCACGCAGTGCGCCGAGGAGCCCAGGCTGGCGCTCGAAGTCCTCGTCGACGGCACCTACGACATCGTCGAGGCCGCCGCCGACGCGGGCGTCCGCAAGGTCGTCGCCGCTTCGTCGGCGTCGGTGTACGGGCTCGCCGAGCAGTTCCCGACGACCGAGCGGCATCACCCCTACGCCAACGACACCCTGTACGGCGCGGCGAAGACCTTCAACGAAGGCCTGCTCCGCAGCTTCCACGCGATGCGCGGACTCGATTACGTGGCACTGCGGTACTTCAACGTGTACGGCCCTCGGATGGACATCCACGGTGTCTACACCGAGGTCCTGATCAGGTGGATGGAGCGCATCGAAGCGGGCCAGCCGCCGCTCATCCTCGGTGACGGCACGCAGACGATGGACTTCGTGTTCACCGAGGACATCGCGCGCGCCAACCTGCTGGCCGCGTCGTCCGACGCCACCGACGAGGTCTTCAACATCGGCAGCGGTACCGAGACCAGCCTGTCCGAGCTCGCTCAGGCGCTGCTGCGCGCGATGGACAGCGACCTTCCGCTCGAGTTCGGGCCGCCGCGCGGGGTCAACACGGTGACCCGCCGGCTGGCCGGCGTCTCGCGGGCCGCCGACCGGCTCGGCTGGAAGGCGGAGATCGGTCTCGACGAGGGACTGCGCCGGCTGGTGGCCTGGTGGCGGGCTGAGCGGTCGAGTTCGCGGGATTCGCGATGATCCCGGTGATGCGCCCCTGGCTCGGCGCTGAAGAGGCTGCTGCCGCGGCCGAGGCCGTTTCCTCGGGGTGGGTGGCGCAAGGGCCCAGGGTCGCCGCGTTCGAGCAGGCGTTCGCCGCACACCTCGGCGCTAGCCATGGGGTCGCGCTTTCCTCGTGCACCACGGCCCTGCATCTGGCCCTCGTGGCGGCCGGGATCGGTGCCGGTGACGAGGTCGTCATCCCGTCGCTTTCGTTCATCGCGACCGCGAACGCCGCACGTTATGTCGGTGCCGTGCCGGTGTTCGCCGACGTCGACGGCACCACCCAGAACCTGACCCCGGCCACGGTCGAGCCGTGCCTGACACCCCGCACGCGTGCCGTGATCCTCGTCGACCAGGCAGGCGTCCCGGCGGACCTCGACGCGATGCGTGCGCTGTGCGAGCCGCGCGGTATCGCGGTCATCGAGGACGCCGCCTGCGCCGTGGGCTCGGTGTACCGCGGACGGCCGGCCGGCGCGCACGCGAACCTGGCCGCGTTCTCCTTCCATCCGCGCAAGCTGCTCACGACCGGCGAGGGCGGCATGCTCGTGACCTCCGACGCCGACGTGGCCGCCCGGCTGCGCCGGCTGCGCGAGCACGGTATGGACGTCAGCGCCGCGGACCGCCATGTCAGCCGCAAGCCGGTGATCGAGCGCTATCTGGAGCTGGGCTTCAACTTCCGGATGACCGACATACAGGCCGCGATCGGCCTGGTCCAGCTCGGCAAGCTCGATCAGATGATCGCCCGGCGCCGCGCGCTCGCCGCGCGCTATCAGACCTCGCTTGCCGAGCTGGCGGGCGTGGCGGGCGTCGCGGGCATCGTGACCGCCGCCGACCCTGACTACGGGACGACGAATTACCAGTCGTTCTGGGTGCTGCTGCCCGACGACTTCCCCGTCTCCCGCGACGAGCTGATGCGGCACCTGGCGGAGGCCGGTGTGTCGGCAAGGCGCGGCATCATGGCCGCCCACCTCGAACCGGCCTACGCCGGCGTCGCGCACGTTCCGCTGCCGGTGACCGAGCGGCTGACCGCACGATCGCTGATACTTCCGCTCTTCCACGAGATGACCGAGGCGGAACAGGATCAGGTGGTCTCGGTGATCGCCGCCGCCGCCCGCGGCCGCTGATGGATCTCGTGCTGATCGGCGCCGGCGGCTTCGCCCGCGAAACGGCGCAGGCGGTCCACGACCTCAACCGGAACGGCGCCGGCTGGCGGCTGCTCGGCTATCTCGACGACGATCCGGCACTGCACGGGCAGAAGATCGACGGGACGGTGGTCCTCGGCGGCCGGGACCTGATCGGGGAGCTAACGGATGCGCGGTTCGTGGTCTGTACGGGCCGGCCGGGCAACTACGTCAGCCGCCTGAAGATCGTCGGCGAACTCGGCCTGCCGCCCGAGCGCTACGCGACGATCGTGCACCCCACCGCGGCCGTCTCCGGCTCGTCGTCGATCGGGCCAGGCAGCGTGCTGCTGGCCCAGGTGACCATGACGGCGGCAGTCGCCGTCGGGGCCCACGTCGCGGTCATGCCGCACGTCACGCTCACCCACGACGACATCGTCGAAGACTTCGCCACGATCGCCTCCGGCGTGTGCCTGGGCGGCGGTGCGCGGGTCAGGACCGGCGCATACCTGGGGGCTGGCGCCCTGATCGGCGAGGGCCGCACCATCGGCGCCTTCTCGCTCATCGGCATGGGCGCCGTGGTGACGCGAGACGTGCCCGCGGGCGAGGTATGGGCCGGCGTCCCGGCCCGCCGCCGCCGAGCCGCCGACATCCCGGCCGGCATCCTCGAGGACCTCCTCGAGGGCCTCCTCGATACAGAAGATTCAGAAATCTCAGAAAGAAGTGCGAAGTGACATCGATTCCGCTTGTGGACCTGGCCGCGCAGCACGCGGCCGTGGCCGACGAGGTCGCCGCGGGCTGGCGGGAAGTCCTGGCCGCGACGGCGTTCATCGGCGGCCCGCAGGTGGCCGCCTTCGAGCGTGCCTACGCCGAGTTCGTCGGCGTGCCCCATTGCGTGGGGACGGGGAACGGCACGGACGCGATCGAGATCGCACTCCGCGCGCTGGGTATCGGGCAGGGCGACGAGTGCATCCTGCCCGCCAACACGTTCATCGCCACCGCCGAGGCCGTCGCCCGCGCCGGGGCAACTCCGGTGCTCGTGGACTGCGCCGACGACGACACGTACCTGATCGACGACGATGCCGTCGCGGCCGCGGTGACTCCCCGTACCGCGGCGATCATCCCGGTGCACTTGTATGGCCAGGCCGCGCCCGTCGAGCGGCTGTCGCCGCTGGCGAAGCGGACCGGTGCCTGGGTGGTGGAGGACGCGGCACAGGCCCATGGCGCCCGGCGTGACGGCAAGGGCGCCGGGTCACTGGGGGACGTAGCGGCCACGAGCTTCTATCCCGGCAAGAACCTCGGTGCCTACGGGGATGCGGGGGCGGTCCTCACCGGCTCGTCCGCCGTGGCGGACCGGATGCGGATGATCGCGGACCACGGTTCCCCGGCCAAGTACCGGCACGAGGTGCTCGGCGTCAACAGCAGGCTCGATACCCTCCAGGCAGTCGTGCTATCGGCCAAGCTGCGGCGCCTGGCGGCCTGGAACGCGGCCAGGCGCGTGGCCGCCGCCCGCTATGACGACCTGCTTTCCGGGTGCGAGGCCGTGACGCGGCCGCGGACGCTCGACGGCAACGAGCACGTGTGGCACCTCTACACGGTCCGGGTGCCGGACCGCGACCGGATACTGAAGGAGCTTCAGGCGGGCGGTATCGGCGCGGGGATTCACTATCCGGTGCCGGTTCACCTCACGCCGGCTTTCGCCGATCTGGGATATGCCGAAGGCGCGTTCCCGGTCGCCGAGCGATCGGCGCGGGAACTGCTGACCCTGCCGCTGTTCGCCGAGATCACCGAGGCACAGCAGGAGCGGGTCGCCGAGGTGCTGATGGCGGCGCTGTAGTCCGAGTGATTTAGGTCACATTCTGACAAAGACTGGGATCAGGGCTATCACCGGGGGTTGCTCCTGCTCTATTAGCTAGATCATCATCGCTGGACGCGGTGACCTGGGCCTGGCGTACGCAGAAGAAAGAGTCGACCCTATGTCCGAACCTACAAACCAGCCGCGCCAGACCCGGCGGCGTCCACGCCGACGCCGCGCTCCCGCTTTCGCCGTAGTCGCGCTCCTCGGCCTGTCCGCGCTCGCGATTTCCGCCTGGTCGCTCTCGGCCTCGAAGACCGCCTACAGCTCGACCGAGGGTCCCGTCTCTCCTCCCGGCCAGACGGCGACCGCAAGCCAGAGTTCCCCGGCGTCAGTGAGTAGCGCTCCGGCGACAGTGGGTAGTGTCCCGGCAACGGCGGGAGTCTCGCCGGAGCCGGTCGGACCGGTAGCGCTGAAACCAGGTAATCCGCCGCAGGTAGCCACGTGGAAGGCCGGCCCCGGCGGCACGGCGCTGGCCGCGATCGCTGCCCAGGTTGGCACGGTACTGATGACCCACGACGCGCGTCAGTACGTGCAGATGAAGCGGGAGTGCGTCACCCTTGCCGCCGAGGTGAAGACCGCCGACGCGGCACCGGCGATCCCCGATCCCGCCATGCAGAACATGTACAACAAGGCGCTTGCGTCGCTCGCGGCCGGTACCGCGGACTGCCAGGCGGCTGTCTCCTCCCACCAAGAGGGAGACGAGGATCTCGTCACGAGCACGAACTCGTCGCTCATGGCCACGGCAATGTCGGAACTCAACGTCGGCACCCGTGACCTGTACATCGCGACGTGGAAGATCAGGGCTCTCAAGAAGCCATGACCACCGCCCGCGCGGGTGGGACGACGCGGGGTCATTAAAGATCACATTCTGGCAAAAACCTGGTCCGACGCTATCAAAAGTGGCGATTCGGGCGTCTTGTAGCTAGTCATCGTCGCTGGATGCGCTTACCTGGCCTGGGCGTATGCCGACGGTGTCGGCGCCATTGGCAGGGGTTGGGGACATGAGCAGGTGGAATCCGGTGGGGACTAGGCGGTTGATGCGGCGGATGTTGTTCGCCGCTACGGCTTTCATGCTGGTGGCAGGGTTGCTGGTCGGCGTCGGAGAGCGGGCGGCGGAGGCGTCGTGCGGCAATCCGGTCCAGTGCGAGAACGCGCTCCAGGGGACCCCCGAGACGGTGTGGGATGCCCCCGGGAGCGCCAGTTCGACGATCCAGGGCTTCGCGGATCCGTTCAGCGTGAACCTTGGGCAGACGATCAACTTCAAGATCAAGTCCCCGGCGACCAGCTACAAGATCGACATCTACCGGATCGGCTATTACAACGGTGACGGGGCCCGCCTCGAGGCGAGCGCGACGCCGAACATCTCGGTATCCCAGTCCCAGCCCACGTGCAGCACGAACACGTCGACCGGGCTGGTGGATTGCGGCAACTGGTCGGTATCGGCCAGCTGGACGGTGCCGTCGACGATGGTGTCCGGGGTGTATTTCGCGAAGATCTACCGCACCGACTCCTCCACCGACTCGAACCAGATCCCGTTCGTGGTCCGCAACGACGCGAGTCACTCGGATGTCGTGTACATGACCTCCGACGAGACGTGGCAGGCCTATAACGACTGGGGCGGATACAGCGTGTACGCCGGGACCGCCACCGGAAAGCCGTGGTGCTGCAGCGCCCTGGACCCGGGCCGGGCCGTCCAGGTCAGCTACAACCGGCCGTTCGCGACTCGCTATGACACCCCAGGCGGCCAGGACTTCTTCTTCTCCACCGAGTACCCGATGATCCAGTTCATGGAGGAGAACGGCTACGACGTCAGCTACGTGAGCCAGATCGACGTGGGCGGCTCGAACGGCGCCTCGCTGCTGGAGCAGCACAAGCTGTTCGTGAACACCGGGCATTCGGAGTACTGGGACGCGGGGGACCGGGCCAACCTCACCGCGGCCAGGGACGCCGGGGTGAACGTGGCGTTCTTCGCCGGGAACCTGATGTGGTGGAAGACCCGGTTCGCGCCGAGCCAGTTCGGCAACGAGGCGAACCGCACCATGATCGTCTACAAGGAGAGCCTGGACAGCACCGTCTCCGATCCGAGCGACCCGCCAACCTGGACGGGGGAGTGGCGAGATCCGCGGTTCAGCCCGCCCGGTGACGGCGGGAATCCGGAGAACGGGCTGACCGGCCAGTTGTGGAAGGTGAACCAGGGCACGTATGCGCTGTCGATTCCGGCAGCTTATTCCAAGCTGCGATTGTGGCGGAATACCAGCGTGGCCGGCCTAGCGGCCGGGCAGACCGCGACCATGCCCAACGAGACGCTGGGCTACGAATGGGACCTCGACGTAGACAACGGATCGCGGCCAGCCGGCGAGGTTGACCTGTCCCAGACCTGCGAGACCGGTGTCCCGCAGATGCTCGAGGACTACCCGGAGGACATCGGATCCGGCAATGCCTGTAACAGCCTGACCATGTACCGGGCGGCGAGCGGTGCGCTCGTCTTCGACACCGGGTCCGTCCAGTGGGCGTGGGGGCTGGACGCGGACCACGACGGAGGGGCCGGCGAGGATGCCAGTACGGCCATGCAGCAGGCCACCGTCAACCTGTTCGCTGACATGGGTGCCCAGCCGAGCACGCTCATGTCGGGCCTGGTCGCGGCCGCCGCGTCCAGCGACCACACGGCGCCGGCCTCGACGATCAGCTCGCCGGCCGCCAATGCGACGATCGCGAACGGCAGCACGGTGACGGTCAGCGGCACCGCCACCGACAGCGGCGGCGGCGTGGTGGCCGGCGTGGAGGTGTCGACCGACAGCGGTAAGACCTGGCATCCGGTGACCACGATGTCACCAGCCGCGACGAGTGTCACCTGGTCATATACCTGGAACGCGACCGGACTGGGTTCGGTCTCCGTCAAGTCGCGCGCCACCGACGACAGCGGCAACACAGAAACGCCGGGCAGCGGCGTGGCGGTCACGGTCAACTGCCCGTGCACCCTCTACTCCCAGAACTACGTGCCCTCGGTGACGTCGCAGGCGGACGACTCGGCCCCGTACGAACTCGGGGTGAAGTTCACGTCCAGCATCAACGGCTGGGTAACCGGTATCCGGTTCTACAAGGGATCGGGGAACACCGGGACCCACACCGGAAGCCTCTGGTCGTCGACGGGCACGCAACTGGCCACCGGGACGTTCACGAACGAGACGGCGAGTGGCTGGCAGACCATGCTGTTCAGCAATCCCGTCCAGATAACCGCGAACACCGTCTACGTTGCGTCGTACTTCGATCCCAACGGCCGCTACGCGACGGACTCCGAGCAGTTCTATCCCGGCGCCTTCGGCAGCCCGAGCCTTTCCCCGCTGTACAGCCCGCCGCTCAGCGCGGTGCGGGCGGGGGCGAGCGCCTCGAACGGCGTCTACAACGCGGGTGGTCCCGGGTTCCCCACGACCACGTTTGACGGCTCCGGATACGGCGTCGACGTCGTCTTCAGCACCACGAATAACACTCCGCCGCAGGTGACCGCGGAAACTCCAGCCAACGGGTCGACCGGCAACCTGATATCGGTGACGCCGACGGCCACGTTCTCCCAGGCGGTGACGCCGAGTTCGGTGTCGTTCACGGTAAAGGACTCGGGCGGGAACTCCGTCGCGGGCACGGTGACGTTCAACGCCGGCAACACGGTGGCGACGTTCACGCCGTCGAGTTCGCTGACCGCGAGTACGTCCTATACCGCGACGGTGTCCGGAGCGCAGAACGCGTCCGGGACGACGATGACCAGCCCGTTCTCGTGGTCCTTCACCACCGGCGCACCAGTCCAGTGCCCGTGCAGCATCTGGAACAAGGCGACGCCGACCGGCGCGGTGGACTCGACCGACACCAACAGCGTCAACCTCGGCGTGCAGTTCCAGGCGACGAACAATGGATTCGTCAGCGCGGTCCGGTTCTACAAGGAGGCGGACAACACCGGCACGCACGTCGGCAGTCTGTGGACGTCCACCGGGACGCTGCTGGCGACGGGCACGTTCACCGGTGAGTCGGCGTCGGGATGGCAGGAACTGGACTTCGCCAACCCGGTGGCGATCAC
>Ga0070741_10017039_pt1 | contig 12002 bp, 10 predicted proteins | sample Coa_R1_4_FD_66440 | JGI IMG/M metagenome (GOLD analysis project Ga0070741, IMG submission 66440) | Surface soil microbial communities from Centralia Pennsylvania, which are recovering from an underground coalmine fire - Coalmine... | ecosystem: Environmental > Terrestrial > Soil > Unclassified ...
CGGGCGCCAGCCCAAGCCGCACTACCGCGCGACCCCGCAGGGTCTGCAGTCCTACCGGGACTGGCTGGTCGAGCAGCTCTCCGAGGACCGCCAGCGCCAGAAGCTGTTCGTGCTGCAGATCGGCGCGTTGACACGGATGCCGGAGATGGCACTCGAGGTGATCGACCGGGTCGAGACGGTGTGCCTGGATGAAGCGGCGCGCACCCCGCTGGCGGGCGGCCCCTCCGGTGAGGGCGCCCAGCCCGGGAGCATGGTCACGCGACTCGCGAGCGAGGAGACCCGTCTCGCGGTCGGGGCGCGGCTCGCGTGGGTGCAGTATGCGCGTGAGGAGCTGCGCGCGCTGTTGGAGCGCTCGCACCGGTCGTGAGCATGCTCGAGCTCCAAGGTGTCTGTAAGGCTCGACGGGAGGGACCCCGCGAGCACCGGGTACTCGAGAACGTCGAGCTGCAGCTCAGCCGCGGGGAATACGCCGTGGTGTGGGGGCTGCGCAGCTCCGGTCGCTCAACGCTGCTGCGTATCGCGGCTGGGATCGAACCACCGGACTCGGGGGTGGTGCGCTTCGAGGGCGCCGACCCGCACCGCGGGAACGGTGCGCTCGGCGAGGGCATCGGCTACTGCCACCTGCACTTCGGGGCGGGCGAAGGACGCACCGCGCTTGAGAGCGTGATGATGGCGCTGCTCGCGCGCGGCGTGACGGCAGCACGCGCCCGGGCCCGCGCCGAGGACGCGCTCGAGCGCTCCGGTGCCGCGGACTGCCGCACCCGTCCGGTCGCGTGTCTTGACCGTGCTGACTCTGTGCGGGTCGCGCTCGCGCGCACCGTCGCGCTTGACCCGCGGCTGCTCGTGATCGATGACCCCACCCACGGTGTCGAGCTGATGCAGCGCGACGGGATCCTGCTGCTGCTGCGCACGCTCGCCGGGGAAGGCATCGCCGTGCTGGCATCAACCGGTGAGCCGACCGGGCTCTCGGGCGCGGACCGGACGCTGGCGCTCTCAGAAGGACGGTTGCGCGGGTCAGCTGCGCCGGAGCTCGGCGATGTCGTGGCGCTGCATGAGCACGGCCGGCGGCGGGCCGCCGGGTAGCCCGGACGGCGCCACGCCGACCCAGGACACGCCGATGCTCGAGCTCGAAGGGGTCGTCAAGCACTACAACGGTGCCGGTGAGCGCGTGCGTGCCGTCGACGGAGTGACCTTGAGGCTCAACGAGGGCGAGATGCTCGCGTTGCAGGGGCCCTCCGGGTCAGGGAAGTCGACGCTGCTGCTGCTGACCGCGGGGCTGCTCGCTCCAGACGCCGGGCACGTGTCCTTCCGCGGACACGACATCAGCGCGCTCAGCGAGGAGCAGGCCTCCGACTACCTGCTGCACGACGTCGGGTTCATCTACCAGTCCTTCCAGCTGATGCCGCGCGTGTCGGTGCTCGAGAACGCAGCGATCAAGCTGCTGCTATCGGGGGTCGGTAGACGCGAGTCCCAGCGCCGCGCTTTGCCGTGGGTGGAACGGGTCGGGCTCGGTGAGCGCCTTGAGCACACCCCCGAGCAGCTCTCCGGCGGAGAGCGCCAGCGCGTCGCGATCGCGCGGGCGCTGACGGGCGAACCGAAGCTGATACTCGCGGATGAGCCGACCGGCAACCTCGACTCCGCCCGCTCCCAGGAGATCGTCGCGCTGCTGCACGAGCTCGCTCGCGAGCGCGGCGCCGGCGTGCTGCTGGTCACCCACGACAGCGACGCCGCCGAGGCCGCCGACCGCGTCGCGCACATCCGCGACGGCCGGCTGATCGAGGAGCGGTGATGGGCCCCTACGCTCTCGTGTACTTCTACCGGCGGCGGCTGCGGGTGCACCTCGTCCAAGAGCTCTTGGCTGGGCTGGGGATCGCGGTCGCGGTCGCGCTGGTGCTCTCGACGCTCGTCGCGGAGGGGTCGATCGCCGGGTCGACTTCGAAGGTGGTCAAGGCGATCGTCGGACCGGCGCAGTTGCAGCTGCGCGCGCGCTCCGCGAACGGGTTCCCACAGTCGACGCTCGCGCGCGTGGAAAGGCTGCGCGGCGTCCGGCAGGCCGCCGCGATCCTTGAAACCTCCGCGACGGCTGTCGGCCCGCACGGCAAGCAGGCGACGATCGAGTTGGCCGGCACCGACGTCGCGCTCGCGACCCTCGACGGGCTTGCGCACACGCTGCCGATCGCCGCGGTCGCGAAAGGCGGCGTCGGGCTGACTCGCGCCGCCGCCGCACAGACCGCCACGCACGCGGGCGGCCGCGTCCGGGTGGAGCTCCGAGGGGTCCGGGTCCCGCTTCATGTCTCGGCGGTGCTCGGCCCCGAAGCTGCGGGCGCGCTCTCGGACGCGCTCGTGGGGGTGACCTCGCTCTCTGAACTGCAGCGGCTGACCGGACTGCAGGGCCGGGTCACTAGGGTCCTGGTGCAGGCCGCGCCGGGGCAGCTCACGCGGGTGCGGGGTGAGCTTCGCGGGCTCGCGGGCGGGCGGCTCACGGTCGCGGCTGCTGATCAGGATGTCGCGGCGTTGCGCCAGGCGCTTCGGCCTTCCGATCAGGCGAGCGCGTTCTTTGCGGGCGTCGCGGCGGTGCTCGGGCTGCTGTTCGCGTTCACCGCGATGCTGCTGACCGTCCCGGAGCGTCGCCGGGCGATCGCGGACCTGCGGCTCGTCGGGACGCGCCGCACCGCGATCCTGCAGATGGTCCTATTTCAGGCGCTGGTGCTCGGGGTGCTCGCGAGCGCGGTCGGGGTCGCGTTCGGCTACGCGCTCTCGCGGTGGGCGCTCCACCAGAACACGGGGTATCTCGCGGAGGCGTTCACCCTCGGCACCGGCGTCGTCGTGCGTCCCTCGACTGTGGTGTTCGCGTTCCTTGGCGGTGTCTGCGCGACGCTGCTCGCTTCAGCGCTGCCGCTCGCTGACCTGCGGCGTAGCCGGCGCCTTGACGCGGTCTACGCCGAGGATGAGCAGCTCGCACCCGAAGGCCTGTCGGTGCGCGCGCACGTGCTGCTCGCGGCCGGTGCGGTGGTGCTGATCGCGCTGATGGCGGCGATCATCGCTCAGTGGCCCGGGCTCGCGCTGCCCGCGAGCGTGCTGCTCGCGCTGGCGACCGTGCTGTGCGTCCCGCTCGCGCTGTCCGGTGTGCTCGCGCTCGCCCGCGCCGCCGCTGCGCGGTTTGACACGCTGACCGTGCTGCCTGTCGCGCTCGCGTCGATGCGCGCCACCTCGCTGCGCTCGCTCGTGCTGGCCGCGACCGGCGCGGTCGCGATCTTCGGGTCGGTCGCGCTCGGCGGCGCACGCGGCGATCTGCTGCGCGGCATCGAATCGTTCGCGTCCTCCTACAGCTCCGACGCGCCCGTGTGGGTGATCAACCCCGACAACAACCAGGCGACCGTACCGGTGAACACGGGGGCGCTGCAGGCGCGGATCGCTGCGGCGCCGGGGGTCGCGCACGTCACCGCGATGCACGGCGGGTTCATCGACCTCGGGAACCGTCGCGTGTGGCTGATCGCCCGCGGCGCCGGTGGGGCGCGGCGGGTGCTCTCAAGCCAGCTTGTGCACGGGGCCGTCGCGGAGGCCGAAGCCGGGCTCGCCGCTGGAGGGATCGTCGTCTCCCAGCAGCTGCTTGAAGGACTGCACGGAAAGATCGGACAGGAGCTCACGTTGCCGACCCCTGCGGGCGAGCGTTCGTTCAAGGTGGTGGCGACGACGACCAACCTCGCGTGGTCGCCTGGGGTCGTGTTCATGAACGCCAGCGAGGAGAGCCGGATCTGGGGCGCGAGCACAACCGGGTTCGCTGTCACCCCCGCGCCCGGCGTTGGCGCTCGCGCGGTCGCGGGCGCTCTGCGTGCCGCGATCGCCGCGGGCGGCCCTGGTTCCGGGCTTGAAGCCTCGACCGCTGCGACCCGCCGGGCGCGGATCGACAGCCTCACCGGGCAGGGCCTTGGGCGCCTTGGGCAGATCTCGACGCTGCTCTCGCTGGCGGCGATCATCGCGATGGCTGCCGCGCTCGCTTCCTCGATATGGCAGCGGCGCCTTGCGATCGCGGGGCTGCGTCTGTCCGGGGTGCGCCCGCGGCGGCTACGCGCGATCCTCGCTACCGAATCGCTGTTGCTGCTCGGCGCTGGGTGTATCGCCGGCGCGCTGCTAGGCGTGATCGGCGAGCTCGTGATCGACGGGTACCTGCGCACGGTCACCGGGTTCCCAGTCGCGTCGCTGCACGTCTCCGGGCGACCGCTCGAGGTCACGGCGCTCGTGCTCGCCGGCGCGCTGTTGCTTGTCGCGCCTCCCGCGTGGCTCGCCTCACGGGCGTCCCCCACGCTCGCGCTCGGAGCCCAGCAATGAGCCTGCGAGTCTCGCTCGCTCTCCTCACTGCCGGCGTGCGACACCGCCGTGACCTGCACCGGCTCGTCGACCGCGAACTCGACGGATGGGAGCAGCACGCTAGCGCGATCCCTGACCCTGATCTGCGGGGGTTGGCGCTCGAGAAGCTTCACGCTGAGGGCGCGCACGCTCGTGCCGCGACCATGATCGCCACGCTCGCGCCGCGCGCGCGACGGCCGTTGCTCGCGCGGACGATCCTCGCCACGGAGGTCCTCTACGACTACCTCGACGGCCGCAGCGAGACGAGCACCGGCCGCGAGATGCTCCGCGTGTTCACCGACGCCTGCGCGATGCGCCACGCGCGCGTACCCGCCAGCGCAGGCGATCACGACTACCTCACGAGCCTCGCCCTCACGGTCAGCCGCGGGCTGACGGCACAGCCCTCCGCCCGGCTGGTGGGACCGCAGCTCGTCGTCGCGGCGCAGAGGGCGGCCGACGCGCAGACCCGCGCACACGCCGGTGGGCTGACCGCCGGGACCTGGGATGGCTGGCGTGAGCAGCTCGCTGGTGCCGGGGCTTCGGTTTTGTGCGTGCACGCGCTCGCGCTTCGCGCCGCGCTGCAGGACGGCCCGGGCCCCGCTGAGCTCGACGGCGCGTATTTCGAGCTCGCGACGCTCGCGACACTGCTCGACGGGCTCGTCGACCGGGCTCGCGGTGAGAGCGAAAGCCCCTACGTCGCCGCTTACGACTCGCCGGGGCGGCTGATCGAAGCCGTGGCGCTCGCGGGGGCTCGCGCCCGTACGCGGCTGCACGCGCTCGGCCCGCAGCACGAGATGATGCTCGCCGGGCTCGTCGCGCACTACCAGGCCGCCGCCCCCCGCACCCCCGGCGGGGCGTGCCTGCCATCCGCCGTCTACATACGGGGTGCGCGGCCAGCGGTCGCGCTCGCCTCACTAGTGCTATGAGCGTCTCCGGGCCCCGCCACGTCGCGTTGATCTGTGACGGCAGCAGGCGCTGGGCGGAGCGCGAAGGCGTTTCGATCTTCGCGGGGCACGCTGCAGCCGCCGCGGCTGTGCTTGGCCGGATCGAGGACGCGATCGCGCTCGGGGTCAGTGAGCTCACCCTGTACGCGTTCTCAACCGAGAACTGGACCCGCCCCCCCGCCGAGGTTGAAGCGCTGCTCACGCTGATCGGCGAGCGGATCGCGCTCGAGACGCCCGCGCTGACGCTCCGCGGCGTGCAGATGCGGTTCCTCGGACGACGCGATCGTCTCCCCAGCGCGCTCGCGATCGCGCTCGCGGCCGCAGAACAGGCAACCGGCGCGAACACCGGGCTGAAGGTGTTCGTCGCGATCGATTACGGCGGCCGCGCCGAGATCCTGGATGCCGCCAGGCGCTTCACCGACGGCACCGAGTCCGAGTTCGCCGCCTGCCTGTACGCGCCCGACATGCACGACCCCGACCTGATCATCAGAACTGGCGGCGAGCAGCGCCTGTCGAACTACCTGCTCTGGCAGGCCGCATACGCCGAGCTCGTGTTCCGCACAGAGCTCTGGCCCGACTTCGACCGCGGCGCGTTCGAAGCGTGCCTGGATGAGTACGCGCGCCGGCAACGCCGCTTCGGCCAACGAATCGAAACTGTCCCGACCGGCACCCCCGACCCCCCGAGGCAACCATGAACACCCCCTCCAGAGTGCTATCCCGCTGCGCCCTCGCCGGCGCCATCACAGCCCTCACCATCCCCGTCGCCGCACAGGCCCGCAGCCAGCACGTCCGCGACGAAGGCAAACTCCGCTACATCAAATCGTCAGGCACACAGATCATCGACGAAGGCCCGGTGCACGGCACCCTCCCCGGTACCGCCAAGGTCCGGTTCACCTACAACGGCAGCCCAACCGTGTACGCCACGTTCACGATCACCGGCCACGGGTTCTCCATCTCCGGCCGCGGCAGCGGGCACCTCTCAAACCCCAACTCGCCCACCCCCTCCTTCCGCGGACGCCTCACAATCAGCTCCGGAACCGGAAGCGACGCGCACGCGTCCGGGTCCGGAGAACTATTCGGCGTCTTCAACCGCCGGAGCTACGCTCTAACCGTGCAAGCAATCGGCACGCTGCACACCTAACAGACACCCTCCGCCCGGCTCCTTGCCGAGGGCCGCCGGAGGCACGAACCACACAAGTCGCGACGCCTAATCACTTGCCGGCAGTCTCGAATTTCTTGCGGGCGCGGGTTTCGCAGATCTTACGCTTGTGCTTGTTGTGGTCTTTGCGGCATGCCCGCAGCGCTTTGGCGAGCTGGTGGGCGCGCGCCGGTGGTGTCGTTTTGAGTTTCGCGGTTGCCGGGGCGACAGGTGTTGCGGGCAGGTTGCCGGGTCCGGTGAGGCTCGTGCTCGCGGGCGCCACCGCGGGCCCGGCGCTGGTGGCGGGGATCCCGCATTCTGGTTCGGAGCACAGCATCGAGGGCGGTAGCGCGAACCCGCCGTTGACGCGCGCGTCGTACACGTCCTCCTGCCCGCCGTCGGTGTCACCCGGGACGAGACTGTCGGCCGTCTCGATGAGCACGTCATCCCCGGTTGCGTCGACGGGGCCGCCTGCGAGCAGTGATCCGCATAGCTGGCGGAACGCGGCCGTGTCCAGCCCGTCAGAGACGAGGTGCACGGCGCCTTCAGAGAGAAGACCGGTGGTGCGGAACTCATACACGCTCGTGCAGTTCTTTTCCGCGGAGGACGCGAGTGCGCTCAATCTGCCTTTGTCCTTGAACAGAACAGTGCGGCCGTCAGAGGAGATGTTTAGCCGGTCCGTGCCAGATTTGAAATCACCGGCCCCGCCTTCCCCGAGTAAGGTGGCGAAGGTTTCTATTGATTCGGGACTGACGCCGAACTTGGCGGCGTTCCCATCTTCGTTGTAACCGCCTTCGCCTTTGCTGACACGGACAAGTTCGCCCGTGAGCGCGTCATACTCGAACAGTTGCGGCTTACTCGTGTGATCATCCGGTGTCAAACCCGGAGTTTGGCTCACGAACAGCAGGTAGCGCCCGTCCTCGCCGGTCACCTCCACCGGGTGCCTAAAAGGTCGGCGCCAGATCGCTTCTTCTTCTTCTTCGCCGGTGTAGCTGAGCACCGCAGCGAGCTTGCTTTCCCCGCTCGCCTTGTCCCACACGAACAGCTCCGGGGTTCCGCCGACACGTTTCACGTAGTAAACACGCTGGCCGTCCTCGGCGATCCCCGCGACCCCCAGCACTTCCCCGCCCGCGACAAGCGACAGACATTGATGGGCTTGCTGGCATTCCGCCCCGGGCCGATCGAAGTCGAACACATACAGGTTGCAGCCACCCAGCCCTTCCGCAGTATGTGCACAACTACTCTCTTCGACCGCTGCACCCCCGCTTTCCGTTCCGTCCACGGCGTCGTTGGTGAGCTTCTGGGTGCTGGTCATGTAGATGATGCTGCCGTTTTCAGAGGCCCCCTCAAACTCGACGCCAGACGCTTGCGCGCCGCAAGCGACTGTGCACCCACTCGCCGAGATCTCGATCGTTTCCGCTGGCCCAGGCGCGCTCAGCGCCCCGTGCCGACGCATCCACACCTCTTCCGGGACGCCTTCGCAAGCAAGCGCAGTGAAGAACACCGATTCGCCGTCAGCCGAAATCGAGTTATAGAGCGAACCGCCGCGTTCGCCGGATCCCAACTGGGTCCCGCACGTGTCGACCAAAGGTTCATCAGCGCCTTTAATAGGACTGTTGACACCGACGAGGACTGGATGTTCGTTGTTCACACCGCTGTATTCGTACACGGAGAAGACACCCGTCGTTTTATCGAAGCCCCAAAACTGCGAGCTACTAGAGTCCTGCAGTACTACGTGACTGTAGTCAGCGGTCGCAGCCAGTGGCTTGTCGTAGTATTTTTCGCTCTTGGTGCCCTCGCCCCAGTCGGCTGGTTCTTTTGGTTCTTCGGCATACGGCACATTTAGCGGCCCGAGATATTTGTATTTCCCGTCAGCGCCAGGTTCGCGCGCGTAAAGCCCCTTCGCAGCCTGCGACTGCGACGGTAGATGCTGCACCCACAGCGTCATGCCGCTGTCCGGTTCCTTTGCGATCAGCGTCTGCAACACGAACTCTGACAGCGGCGCGTTCAGCGGCGTGAGCTTCCAGCCCGTGGGTGTCCGCTGATCCAGGTACCCGTCGCTGCCGAGCACGTTTTCGCTCGTCCCCGGAGTGCCCGCGACGATCGAGGACCCTTCCAGAATCGCTTTCGTTCCGTCCGAAGAGATGAATCCTTTGTCTTCATAGCCCTCCTTGTACGGTGGCGAGACCTGCTCGTAGCCGCGGCAGTCAGGCAGGTGGTTGAAACCCTGTTCGAGACGGACCGCTTCGTTCGGGCACGCAGCCTGTGTCGCTGGGACCCCTAGGCCGACCGTCAGCAGGCTGATCGATGCTGCAAGTAGCGCCTTAGCGGTGCGGGTGGCTGCCCGATCGAGCGTCGTCCGCGACCTATGCCTGCCGGAAGTGAGGCGATCCCCAAGCCCGCGCGGCGGGTGGACCTGTCGCCTTGGGGTGCGTCGGGCCCCCTTTGAGGCCGCTGGGGCTGCCTGGCTGGTCATCGGTGCGTCCTTTCGGCGTGGGCGCGGACGCGAAGTCCTCGCTTCGCGATGGACGGGATGATGGAGGTCTCGGCCGGGGGCCGGTAGGTATGGGGTACAGGCTTGTATGCGTTGACCGTCGCAGGGATCCGCCTTAACGTCCGAGCTCGCGCTTGTCGCTGTGGGCACCAGGAGGCGTCCGCCCTGAAGTGTGGCGACGTATGCCAGTCCGGCGCGACGGAGGCGTCCGGGTCGGATTGTTCGCTGCCTTCGCGGTCGCGTGCCAGATCCCGGGGCGCCGACGGTGCGGCGCACCCCGCCCCTAGCCGCGGTTACGATCATCCGATGGGTGCTCGAGCGCGTCTCGCGGCGGGGGTCCTGACGGGTTGCCTGTCGCTAGCGGTGTGCGGGTCTGCTTGGGGCGCTGAGCACGTAAAGATCAGCGCCGCGTTCGCGCCATACCGGCTGGGAGCGAACGCGGCGATGCGGCTCTCCATGATCGTCAGCAGCGACAGCGGCGAGATCCCGTCGCCGCTGACCGGCATCGACATGTCCTACCCGCCGAACCTTGGGATCGCCACCAGCGGCCTCGGCACCGCCAGCTGCACGCAGCCCGCGCTTGAACAGAACGGGCCCGCGGGCTGTCCGCGCGACTCGATCATGGGCAGCGGCACCGCGCTGGCACGGTTTCGAATCGGCGCCGAAGTCTTCCACGAGTCCGCAACGATCGGGATCGTCGCCGGCCCCTCCCCAGACGGGCGCCTTCACCTATTGATTTCTGCGACGGGTCTGACGCCTGTCGCCGCCCGGATCGTGATGGCCTCGACGCTACTCGGTGGGCACTTCGCGATCGCCGTGCCGCTCGTCCCCTCGCTACCGGAAGGCGAAGACGTCGCCGTCGTGGCGGTGAAGGCGACCCTCGGAGGGAATTTGCAGTACACCGAACGGCGTGGCGGGCGAACGGTGCGCTACGTGCCGAAGGGGATCGTGATCCCGGCGCGGTGCCCGCGCGGCGGCTTCAAGTTCTCCGGGCGCTTTACGTTCGCGGATGGCACGAGCGCACGTGCCGCCACGGCACTGGCCTGTCCGAAACGCTGAACAGGGCCCGTGGTCGTTCGGAGCGCGTCAGCTCCGCTGGGTGGTCTGTTGTGGGCTACCAGGTGCAGGTGCTGCGTGAGTACTCGCGTCGGCGGCGCAGGCGGAGCCTCGCGAGCGCCCCGCGGCGCTGCGCCCGGCGTTGCACGGTCGCCTGCGCTGAGCGACTGTGGGCCCTGGCGACGGCCTCGGGCAGGCCTTCGGCCGGCGGCCACTGCGCGCGCGTCTCTTTGGTGCGGACGCGTGAAACGCCCGTCCTCGGATCCGCTTCTAGCGGCAGCAGGTCGGCATCGGCTTCAGCGGCCACGCGGCAGAGCGCGAACACGAGTGTGGCCGCGCACAGCCACGAGGACGTGATGATCAGCAGCAGCGACATGGGCTCCCTCCCTGGGCAGCAAAGGACGGGACTCTCTCCCGCCGCAGGAGAACCTAGTGGAGCGGAAAGGCGTCTGTCAAGACGGATATCCAAAAGGTCCGACACGTCCTGCCATGGTTGTGCGAAACGCGCGCGGTGGTCCCTGTATTGTCATACGGCGATGGCGAGGGAGAGCGCTGTCCAGCCGCCGTTGCCGCGTTTGACGCGGGGGCGCCACGGACTACACCCGGATCAGGTCGCGGCGAGCCAGCGCGCGCGGCTACAGGCTGCGATGGTCGAGTGCGTCGGGAGAGCCGGATATTCAGCGACCCGTATCCGTGACCTCGCGCGGGCGGCGGGGGTTTCCCCGAACGTCGTCGGCGAGCTCTACGCCGATAAGGAAGCGCTTTACCTGGGCACGCACGACGCGATCGCAGACGTTGAGCTCGAACGGGTCCGCACCGCGACCGAGGCGCTCTCTACCGCGGACTGGCGAGGGCGAGTGCTGGCCGGGACCGGCGCGTTCCTCGAGCTCGTCGCCGCGCAGCCCGGCGCCGCGAACCTGGTGCTAAGCGAAGCGCACGCCGTCGGGCGCCGTGCGCTCGAGCACCAGCAGCGCACGCTGGCCGCGCATGAGAGGCTCCTGCGCGGGGTGCTCAGTGGGGCGCCGCACGGTGCGCTGGTGCCGCAGACGACGGTGAAGGCGCTTGTGGCTGGCACGCGCGCGCTCGCGCAGTATCACCTTGACGCTGGCAGCCCGCAGGCGCTCGCTTCGCTGGGCGAGCCGGTCGCGGCCTGGATCTGCTGCTACCACGCTGCGCTGCCCGAGCGCCTGCCCGAGCCGCTGCGCGGGGTGCGCGCCGCGCGCGCACGCGGGCCGGTTGCGGGCGGGAAGGGGACGGCGCGGGAGGGCGGGCATCGTGAGCGGATCATGCGCGCGGTCGCGGAGATCTCTTGCGAGGAGGGGTACGCGGCGCTTCGGATGCCCGCGATCGTCTCGCGCGCCGGCGTGTCTAACCAGACTTTCTATGAACACTTCGCTAATAAGCACGAGGCGTTTCTTGCGTGTTATGACCGGGCTGGGCGCCGCGCGCTAGCGGCGGTGCTCGCCGCGTTTCAGGGCGCGCCGGATTGGCCGCATGCTGTGCGCGCGTCGCTGCGGACGCTGCTTGAGCACATCGAGCGTGAGCCGGAGTTCGCGCGCCTCGGGCTGTTTGAGATTCTCGCGGCCGGCCCTGACGCGCGCCGGCGCGCGGAGGAGCGGGCGGGCGCGCTGACGGCGATGCTGACCCCGGGGGCGCCGCTCGGACGGGAGTTGCCGGCGCCCGCGCGGCTGCTCGGCGCACTGGTTGCGGGAGGGGCGTGGGGGGTGATCCAGCATCACATTCTGCGGGGCCGCACGGGACGGGTGACCGAGCTGACGGGTCAGCTGACGTTCATGGCGCTGACGCCATTCATCGGCCCGCAGGGGGCGCTGGCCGTCGCGCTCGAGACGGACTAGCCGCTGTGGCTGCAGCTGAGTAGCTCGGCGAGCCGGGTGCCACGATCGGTCATCTTGACGGTCGACGACTCGTTCTCAAGGAGTCCCAGATCGCAGAGGCTCACGGTTAGCCTGGCTGCCTGCGCGACGGACGCCAGGCTCGCGCGCGTTGCGAGCCTCGCGCCGAG
>Ga0070741_10017040_pt1 | contig 12000 bp, 12 predicted proteins | sample Coa_R1_4_FD_66440 | JGI IMG/M metagenome (GOLD analysis project Ga0070741, IMG submission 66440) | Surface soil microbial communities from Centralia Pennsylvania, which are recovering from an underground coalmine fire - Coalmine... | ecosystem: Environmental > Terrestrial > Soil > Unclassified ...
CCCGACGGCCGGTCGAGCGAGAGGTAGCCCAGCCCGATCTCCACGAACGAGTCCAGCGTCTGCCGCAGCGACGCCAGCAGCGGCGCCACCGACGGCTCGTCGAGGCCGCGGACCCATTCGGCCAGGTCGCTGATCTGCATCGCGCACGCATCGGCGATGTTGATCCCCTTGATCTTCGACGACCGGGCCGCCTCGCTGAGCCGGGTGCCGCCGCACTCGGGGCAGGTCGTGAAGGTGACCGCCCGCTCCACGAACGCGCGGACGTGCGGCTGCAGCGCGTCGACGTCCTTGGACAGGAACGACTTCTGGATTTTCGGGATCAGCCCCTCGTACGTCAGGTTGATGCCGTCGACCTTGATCTTGGTCGGCTCCTTGTAGAGGAGGTCGTGCAACTCCCGCTCCGTGTACTCACGGATCGGCTTGTTCGGGTCGAGGAAGCCGCAGCCGCCGAAGATGCGGCCGTACCAGCCATCGACGCTGTAGCCGGGGATCGTGAGCGCCCCCTCGTTGAGCGACTTGCTGTCGTTGTATAGCTGAGACAGGTCGAAGTCGGTGACCGTGCCCCGGCCTTCGCAGCGCGGACACATGCCGCCGGCGCGGGTGAAGGTCACTTTTTCGGTCTTACTGGCGCCGCGTTCGATCGTGATCGCACCGCTGGCTCGGACCGAGGGGACGTTGAAGGAGAACGCGTTCGGCGGCCCGATGTGCGGCTGCCCGAGTCGACTGAAGAGGATGCGCAGCAGCGCGTTGGCGTCGGTGGCGGTGCCGACCGTGGAGCGGGGGTCAGCACCCATCCGCTGCTGGTCGATGATGATCGCGGCCGTCAGCCCTTCGAGGACGTCGACCTCGGGCCGCGCCAGCGTCGGCATGAAGCCCTGCACGAAGGCGCTGTAAGTCTCGTTGATCAGCCGCTGCGACTCCGCGGCGATCGTGTCGAACACCAGCGAGCTCTTGCCCGAGCCGGAGACGCCAGTGAACACCGTCAGCCGGCGCTTCGGGATCTCGATGCTGACGTTCTTGAGGTTGTTCTCGCGGGCGCCGTGGACCCGGATCAGATCGTGCGCGTCGGCAGGGTGCCGCAGCCCAACCGTGTGGCCCTCGCCCAGCGGTGCCTTGCCGGTGCCGGTCTCGCGGGTGACGGTGGCCAGCTCGTCCATGATCTCCTTCACGCCGTCTTCCATATGAAAAAATGATCCCCGCCAAGCGGGGTTTGGCTAGGATGGCCGTAAGATGCGCGCATGGTTTCACGGGGCTCCAGCGTGCCGGCCTACCCCTGAGCCGGCATCGGTTCGCCGGTTTCGAGCAGGATTTTGAGGCTGCTCAGGATCCAGGTCCAGCCCCCGCGGGCAAGTCCCTTGAACGTCGCCGTCTCACCGTCGAAGTCCTCGTGGATCCCCGTCAGCCTGGTCACCTCGTTCGGCATCGCCTCTACCTCCCAGGTTACTCGGGTCGGAGCGTCTGCGGCCAGGGGACCCCAGAGCGAGCGGTAGCTATGCACCAGCGGCCGCGGCGGGTCGCAAGCAAGCACCTCGCCCTCGATCATCGGATCGCTGCCATTACGAGCTGGCTCAGTTCACGCCGTCGTGACGGTTCTGTACGACGGGTTGCTGGAAAAGTCGTGGGGCTCAGGTGGCCAGCAGCCCCGCCTCCAGCACCTCCGTCCACAGGTCGGCGGCCGGCTCGGGGCTAGTCAGGCCGTGGTGCACCAGCACCAGCACCACCGCCGCCAGCAGCCCCCGCTCCGCCTGGAACGTGCCCACCTGCCGCGCCTTCTGCCGCAGGGCGCGGTTCACGCGCTCCAGGGCGCTGGTGGTGCGTAGGTAGCGCACCGCCCACTCCTCGCCCCACTCCCGGCCCCGCGCCCGCGCTTCCAGATAGGCGAGGGTCGCCTCGAACGCCCGCTCCAGCGCCGCCACCGCCTCCGCCTCCCGCGCCCGCCAGGCGGCGCAGAACGCCTCGTAGCGCCGCCGCACCGCCGCCCGGTCGGTCGGCTCCCAGATCGCCGCCGCCGCGCGGAGCACCTCCTGGCGCCGCGCTTGTCGCTGCTCGCGGCTCATCCCGCGCTCGCCGTGGGTTGCTTTCCGCACCGTGCGGAGCACGTGGAAGATACAGCGCTGGCGCAACACGCCGAGCCCGAAGTCCACCAGCCCGAACGCCGCCTCCAGCCCGCTGCTCCCGTCGTGCACGAACAGGGTGAGCCCGGCCGCCGCGCTGAGCCCCCGCGCCTGCAGCCGCTCCAGCAAGGCCCGCCCGCTCGCCTCGTCCTCGGCCGGGGCCGCCTCCCAGTCGAGGATCCAGCGCTCGCCGGTCGCCGGGTCCACCCCCTGATCGGATGGCGCTTTGGCTGTGGCTTCGTTGGATGAGATGTGACGCCCTAGCCCCCCTCCAGGGTGACCACGACCGATCCCTGGACAACGTGTTTGTCCATGGCATAGAGGCTGCTACAGGCATATTGGGCGAAGCGGGCGCCGTGGGGGGGGACGAGCATGCCGCCGTCAGAAGAGACCGAGCTTCAGGCCCGAGCGTTCCAGGCCCTGCATGAGATGGCCGTCGCGGCTGCGGGCGTGCTCGACCCGACTGCCCTGGCGCGGCTGGCCGTCAATCACGTCCGCGATCTGCTCGGGGTGGATGCGGCGAGCGTGTTCTGCTGGGATGCCGACGCCCGCGTCCTCCGCTGGTTGGCCCACAATGATCCGCATCGCTCGGAGGACGGTCCGATCATTTGTCCAGGCGAAGGAGCGACCGGCCTCGCGTTCGAGCGGCGAGCACCTGTGATTGTCGAGAACTATCCGGCTTGGGAGCACGCCCTCTCCTGGACACCGGCGCACGAGTCGGCGACCGTGGCCGCCGTCCCCCTGCTAGTGAATGATCACGCAGTCGGGGTGCTCCTGGCGCGCACCTACGGCCCCCACCACTACGAGCCAGAGCACATCCGGCTCCTCTCCCTCCTGGCGGCTCAAGTGGCACCGGCGCTGGAGGCCGCACGCTTGTATGCCGAGTCGGAGCAACGCCGAGTGCAGGCGGAGGCGCAGGCCGAGCGGTACCAGCGCCTCTACCAGGCGGTGGCCTGCGGTGTGTTAGTACGGGGTCCGAACGGGGAAATCCTCGAAGCCAATGAAGCGGCGCAACAGTCATTCGGCCTCACCATGGACCAACTCCAGGGGCGAACGCCCGAGTCGCTATTCCAGGCCACCCGCGAGGATGGCTCAGCGCTACCGGCCGACGAGCGGCCCGGCAGAGTGGCTCTGCGGGAGCGCCGTGCGATACGCGGCTACACGCTCAGTGTGCTTCGGCCGGACGGGCAACGGCGGTGGTTCCAGGGCAACGCCATTCCCGCGTTCGGGCCGGATGGGCAAATCACACATGTGGTGTCCAGCTTTATCGATATCACGGACCGCAAGCAGGCCGAAGAGGCCTTGCGGGCGAGTGAAGAGCGTTTTCGTCGCACGTTCGAGCAGGCCGCAGTCGGCATAGCCCACCTGACCCTGGATGGCCGGTGGCTGCTGGTCAACCCCAAGTTCTGCGACATCGTGGGCTACACGAACGAAGAGTTGATAGGGCGACCATTCCAAGAGATTACTCATCCCGATGATCTGCCCGCCAATATGGAGCGAGAGGAGCAACTGGCTGGCGATGATAACGCAACGTACTCGCTAGAGAAACGGTATATTCACAGAGACGGTCGCTGTGTTTGGGTGCATCTCACCCTTGCGCTCGCACGGGACGCGGCAGGCAAACCGCTCTATCGGATTGTGATCGTTGAAGACATTGGCGAGCGCAAGCAGATGGTAGCATCGCTCCTGCAGTCGGCCGATTATTTCTCGAAGACCTTTCATGACAATACGGCGGCAATGTGTATCAGCCGCGTCGTCGATGGGCGATTTGTTGACGTCAACAGGAGTTTCTCGTGCCTCGTCGGTTATCACCGTGATACAGTCATCGGACGTACCGCCGCTGAGCTGCAGCTCTGGGCTGATTCCGAAGACTATTCCCGAGTGGTCCACGCATTGCAAGAGCATCAAGCCCTGCATAATGTGGAGCTACGATTTCGCACAGCCGCAGGAGCGGTCCGGGACGGCATGGTTTCGCGCGAACTGATTGAGTTCGGCGGTGAGCAATGTATACTGAGCACTCTCTATGACATCACGGACCGCAAGCGCGTGGAGGCCGCGGTACAAGAAGCGAAACGCCTTGAGGGCCGTCTGGAGGGCATTATCCTCGCGGCGCGCGAGATGGGCCACCTGTTGAATAACGACCTGCAAATCCCGGTCAGCACACTGGAACTGCTCGACAGCGAACTGGAGCTGCCACCCGAGTTACGTGCATTTCTCGACCGGGCCAAAGCGGATCTGCTTGCCGCCACGCAGCATCTGAGCCAGTTACAGCGCGTCGTGCGGGTCGAGACGAAGGAGACGCCGTTTGGCCCTAGCCTGGATCTGGAACGCTCGACCAAGCCGGACGAGGAGAACCAGCGCCTCCCGTAGAATCCTCGTAAGCGTTCAGCTCTCCCGATGAGAGCCGGGCCGCAAGCTTACCCAGCCGCCCGTAACGCGCTACAACCGCCGCTTGATCGAGAGGCCTCTGCCGCCGGAGCCATGCCGGACGGAGTCGGCTCCTGACCCAGCACCGCTCTTGGCGGAGTCGGCGACGCTCCGGTTGGAGAACGCGGCTCTGCGCGGCCAGAATGCCGCCCTGCACGCGCGCAGCCTCGACCACAGCGCCGGCTGGTGCGGCGACGAGGGCTCCGACACCTTCAGCCTCAGGGCCGTCGCCTGGAGCGGGACATGCTGAGGGTTAGTGAGCCCGAGAGCCGAGGACGCCTTGAGGTACTACTGCTGCAGCCTGGTCCTTGATCGCGAGATAGGTTGGAGTCACTCCATCCAGACGCCGCAGCGCCGCTGTTTCAAACTTGTCCAATTCGGTTTGTAGCTCTTGCTGGTCCCTGCCCAAGTCTTGATGCCAGGCGTCACGCTGGGCGTAATTCGCCGTGACCCAGAGGCAGAACGAGCGGACGGTGCCAGTTAATGAGGGAGGGATCGGCGACTGGAGCATGGCAATGGTCTCTACCAGGATTTGTTCGTCGGTATACTGATTCGGCCAGTCGATATTAAGCCCCGCCTCGGTGATTTCAAGTGGCAGTGATCGTCCAGTCATCTCCTCCGCGATGGCGGATAGCTTTTGAATACGACCCCAGATGCGATTATCTCCCAGATAGTAGGAGTAGGCATGGACCCCAATGCGAATATGGCTCCACATCCATTGCTCGTCGAGCGTGATTTCGTCGTTCAGCGCCACAAGCATCTGTCTATAAGCGTCAAGCTCGTCCATCGCTTGAAACTTAGCGTATGGCGCAAGCGGAGTCAGAAACAATGTTCCGCCAAATGGTGCGACTCGCGGCAATATTACTCGTGCCGCGCTCATGAAGTGACGGCGCACGTGATCTTCCGGCGAAATCGCGATACCTTCGATGTTGGGTTCGTTAAACGCCTGGATAGTCACGCCTGGCACGCCGTCCAGCTTATTCAAGGTCCACATTACATTTCGTTCATTGAAGACGTTGTGTTCTTGAACCAGTCTGACGATGAGCCTGATGCCAGCTTGGTCTAATGCCGCAACCAGACGTGAAGACGGGTCAATACATACCGCGGTGCCCATACCCAGGGCTTCCAAGTCTGACACAAACTGCTGGACGTCCTTGCTACCACCAGGGTTGGGCGTATCATGCCCTCCAAAGATTGTGCGCGCGCTACGCTCTCGCTTGGAGAACTGCATCGGGTCCGATGTGCTACCTGCCTGCTCACTGGCTAGCAATGGAGGCGGTAGTGCTTCGGGCTGCAGCTGGAACGAGTCGCGCCGACAGCCGCCCAGGATGACGAGGCTAGCCAGCCCCGTCCCCCGCAGGAACCGACGGCGGCTTAAGCAACCGCTCCGACGGCTCATGGTCAGTCTCGGCGGTGCTTGGCCAGCGCGGCCTCCACCTTGTCGAGCCGCGCGTCCAAGTCAAACGGCTTCGGGAGCACGTCGCAGTCGTACTGCTGGACGGGCTCTTCGTGCTCGTGGAAAGACTGAATGGCCGCCGGGCGGACAAGCACGGGAATCGGCCGCGTGGCGGGATCGAGGGTGAGGAGGTTGAGAATCATCCAGCGCTTGACGAACGTGTAGGCGTCGTCGGCTTCCTTACAGATGGTGACGTTGTACCCCTCCTCCTCTTCGAGTAGGTCGTGAATCAATTGCAGGTAGTTCGTATCGTCGTTGATGACGGCGATCCGCGCTCGGTGCTTGGCCATGGTCGCTCCGTGGTTCCCTGTCGGTCCTGCTCTGGGAGCTGTTTCCTACCGCCCCTGAAGCGGCTCAGCATGTCCGCTGCATTCGGGCGCTAGTATGGCGCTCCGTGGGCCTCCTGACAACCGTGGGCCGACTACGGGGACGCGGGACGCCCCCCCCGCCCCACCCGCGACGCTGTGTATGTAGCGGCTAGCTCGTACCTTTCAACTCCATCAGGATGACCTCAAAGGCGGGGTCGCTCATGTTCTGGGGCGCGTGGTGCTTCTCCCGCCGCTATTGGCATGCCTGGCGGCCCTGGTCGAGCGGCTGTCGTCCGGCAGCCCTCGCTGATCCCGGGGCCATGAGGACCTGTCCCCCTACGCTGCTCACCAGCGAGGACAGCCTCACCAGGGGCTGATCTGCCGGTGTCCTCGGCTTGCCACCAGAGCGACGGCTGTTGGACTGCCTGGTGGCGACGGGCGAAACGCCGTATACTGGCGCCGCCGAGCGGGCGCTTCGGCTCGCGGCCGTCCCGGGGAAGGGAGGAAGCATGCTTCACCAGGGGTCGTGGCTAGCCGGGGTAGCGTGCGGGGCCGTGGCAGTAGCACTGCTCGCGCAGGGACTGGCCGTCGCCCAGGGGCCAACGCCCTCGCCACAGGGAGCTATGCAGAAGCAGTATCTCAACTGGGGGAATTGGCAGCCGCGCGTCGGCTTCTCGCAAGCGGTGAGCGTGAAGAACCCCGGCCGCTGGCTGTTCCTCAGTGGCGCCGGCTCCGAGGAGGAGATGGAGGGCGAGGTTCAGTATCCGGGCGACTTCCTGGCCCAGTGCCGCTACGCCTGGAGCACGATCGGGCGCATCCTCGAGCGCGAGGGCGGCTCGCCGAGTGATATCGTGCGGGTGGTGACGTACGTCACCGACCCGCGCTACCTCAGTCAGAACAACGCCTGCAAGAAAGAGGTGTTTGGCGACGGCCCCTACCCGCCCCACACCTTCCTGAACGTGAGCCAACTGGCGATTCCCGGGATGCTGGTCGAGGTTGAGGTCACGGCCATCCTGCCGGAGTGACCTCGTCGCGGCCCGCCTCCCGAGGGACGGCAGTCGATTTCCCCCGAAGTAATCGTTCAGCCCCCTCCAGCGCGGAGAATCCTGCCGTGGCCTCTGCACCTCGCATCATTGCGGCCCTGCGCTCTTACACCTGTCGAACCACCGCATCCCGGTGACGCAGCACCAGCTTCATTCCCTCTTCGGGCCGCAACGTCACCGTAGGCCAATACACGTCGGGAATAATGGTACATATGGTGTGGACATCACGGCTGACCGCGCTTGTATGGCTACTCAGGTTGGTAACATCGGAAAGAGTGGCAGACCAAAGAAGATATTGTCGTAGACATACTTTGCCAATGTTGTATAATAGTGGAACGTATGAAATCCGGATCTTTCAAGCCGCTGCGCCCGGGTAACCCCATTGGCGATGACGACGCAGAACAATATCTGGTGATCTGCATGCCGGAAGGACGCGCGGAGTTCTTTGCTGACGATGTGCGCACCTCCTGTGTAAACTGCGGGCGCGCTATTCACCACCGACCGTACGCACCCAAGAGGGCACCAAAGGTGTGCATTGCTTGCTTCGTTATCAATTTCGATGGGGAGTGACCCGTGAGCAGATCACGGTGTGATATAGTCCGGGCCGTGCACGGCGTTAGCAGCGTACCGGCAAGACACTATGAAAGAGCGAGGAGTATCAAGACGACATGAATTAGCACCGGAACTAAAGGCTTTCCTCCAGACGCAAGAGGCCGCCTGTTTGCTTACGCCGACCAGCCGCGGGACGGTCCTCGTGCTCAAGGCCCCCGCTACGGACTTGGCACCGCTGCACGGACCCGTACCGATCCGACTCACCCATGAGCTGTACTCCAAACCGACCGCGCCCGTCATCCGCACTGCGGTCTCCTGGTACGATCGCCTTGGCTCGCCCCGCCTGGTGGCGGCCTTTACCAATGTGGCAGACCCACAGCAAGCGGAGGCCTATCTGAAGTTGGGCAAGCAGAAGGACATCCTAGTCTTGGCCTATGACGAGTCCCTCCTGGCTCCCATTCAGAAGCGGGTCACCAATTACCAGCAACGGGTGATGCGGGAGATCCTGATCCTGGCTGAGAAGCTCAGGGCCAACATTTCCGAAACCGAGTACGATTTCGAGGCGGCCAAGGCGAAAGTCCTGGCTCGCCTCTCGGCAGGATAGCGTCTCTCTGCGAGCGGGAGGCCGGCAGCTTGCCCGGTGAGCGTGGCGGATTGATCCCCAGAGAGCGCGAGAGCCGACTCCCCTGCTCAGGCTGAAGAGGCCGAGCCGCGGCGAGGAGCTCCACCACTATCCTCTCTCCTGCGGAACGCACCCCTATACTTGACAAAACCTTGTGATTTGCTACACTACGGCCATGCTTGAACGCGAATACCCATTTCTGCGTAAGGCAACTGAGAGCTTGGCCGGAGCACAGCTTGAGTTCGACAATGGTTGGTACAATAATTGTGCTAACCGGTGTTATTATGCCTGCTTTCAGGCAGCGGTTGCCGCACTCCAGCGGGCTGGGATTCGGCCACGGGGCGATGAGTGGAGTCACGAGTTCGTGCCTGCCCAGTTCGACGGCCAGCTGATCTACCGGCGGAAGCGCTATCCGACGGAGCTGCGTGGGGTGCTCGGGCGCACGTACACGCTGCGGCAGACCGCCGACTATGATGAGGATCCCGTTTCGCGCACTGAGGCAGACCGCGCTCTGAGACGAACACGCACCTTTGTCACGACCATTCAGACCGGAGGAGGTGATACACGATGAAGACCGAGCGAGAACCGAAGCTTGCTCCACGCATGCAAGCAGCCATTGAAGAGCTGAAGGGGCTGGTCCGGGAGCGCTACCCGGATGCGACCTTCCGAGTGACCCGCAGTCCAGAAAACCGACGGGTCATGCATCTTGTGGCCACCGTTGATGTGGAAGACCGGGACGAGGTGATGGATGTCGTCATCGACAGGATGATGGAGCTGCAGATTGAAGAGAAGTTACCCATCTTCGTCATCCCTGTCCGCCCTCGGGAGCGGATGCTAGCCATGCTGCGCGATCGGGCGCAAAGGCAGCCGCCTCCGCCGCCGCTTCAGCCGTGAAGACGGCGACTACCAAGCAATGAACGACCACGAGCGACAGCTTGATCCACCTATCCAAAATGCTTTAAGTGAGCTGCGCGGGATCATTATGAAGCATTACCCCACCGCCACCTTCGAGGTGACACGTGGCCATGACGAGCCGAGCAACGTTCATCTCCTCACGGTCGTTGATGTGGACGATGCCGATGAGGTGCTCGATCTGGTAATCGACCGCGTGGTGCAACTGCAGGTGGATGAGCGGCTGCCCGTCCACGTCATCCCTCTCCGCACGTCCCAGCGCATCGAAGCGTCCCGGCAGGCTGAGCTGCAAGGGAAGCGCCGTGCCAGAACGATCTTCCCACAAGGTTCGCAGCAGGTGACACCTTGATTGTGTCGTGGCAGGGATACCAATGATCATGAGGACCGAACGCGAACCAAAGCTTCGCCCGCGCATGCACGCAGCGATTGAGGAATTGAAGGGGCTGGTCAGGGAGCACTATCCTGACGCGACCTTCCGGGTCACGCGCAGTCCCGAGGACCGAAAGACCGTGCTCCTCAAGCCGGTCGTCGATGTCGATGACCGTGATGAGGTGATGGACGTCGTTATCGATCGCTTGGTGGCGCTGCAAAGCGAGCAACATCTGCCGATCTTCGTGGTACCCATTCGACCGAGGGCGCGTCGCGAGGCGATCCGCCAGGCGATGAAGCAAGCTGCTCCTGCCTGGCGCACGCAACCTCCACCGGTCCAGCCGTAAACGCGACGGGGCCAGCGCTCCTTCCCCTCTATCGCCACCATGCAGCCAGGACACGTAAAGTGCGCCAGCGTGCGCTTTCCGCCATCCGGCGGGTCCGTGCCACCCCATCGACAAGCTCCAGCCGCCGATTTCCAAAGACGACGAACTGCTACCTCTGCGCCGCGAAAGACCTATCAGGGATTCCCAGCGGACGATGGCTCGGCAGTGGGACCGGTTGCGGTATTCGTCGAGAATGACGACGATAGCTGGTCCCTCCTTCGACACTTTGCCTCCCACCGCGCCGAGCGTGACCAGGAGCGCTCGCGAGGACACGTGAGACCGGCGGTCGTTCGTCTCAGTGAAAGTCGTCACTGGCGAGAGCGGCCCGCTGGAGCGCCTCGAACGGGGCAGGCTGGGGAGACACTGGCCGAGCCGGTGATGTGCCCTTGGCTTCAATACAATCGCCGTCGTCACAGGGATAGAGAGCGGCGAGCCCTGCCGTCGGTCGGAACAGGCCAGGGAGCCGGGCCAGCGGGACCACCCTGGTTGCCAGCAAGTTGAGTGTGCCCGCGCGCTTCTGGACGGTGCCCTCGATCCACAGGTAGGGCTCCCCCCGAATCACGCTCCGCCGGGCCTCATACTGAGCCGGGGAAACGACCACGTTGGTCAGGCCGGTCTCGTCCTCCAGGAGCAAGAAGACGAACCCTTTGGCCGTGCCGGGCCGCTGGCGGCAGACGACCATGCCCGCCGTGCGCGCCCGCCGACCGTCGGGAGCGCGCTTCAACTGCTCGGCGCTGAGGACGTCGCCTGGCAGGTGCGGGCGCAGCAGCCCCAGCGGGTGATAGCGGGGCGAGAGCCCCAGCAGGCCGTAGTCGGCCACCAGGCGCTCCCACGCGGTCATATCCTGCAGCGGCACCATGTCCTGCTCCGTCGGCAGCGCCAGCGCGAGCTGCTGCACCGGCGAGTCCGCTCGGTGAGCCGCGACCGAGACTGGCTGCGGCAACAGCAAGCCGAGCTGCCACAGGAACTCGCGGCGGCGCAGCCCAAACTCGCTACACGCGCCGATGGCGATCAGGTGCTCGGCCGCCGCCCGGGGGAGCCCGGTGCGCTGGAGCAGGTCTCGCAGGGAGCGGTAAGGTCCCCGCGCCTCCCGCTCGGCGACGATGGCCCGCGCCAGCTTCGTGCCGATCCCTTTGACCGTCGTCAGTCCGAGCAGAATCTGGTTCTCTCCCGGCGTACACTGCACGCCGCTGCGGTTGATCGCCACGGGCAGGACCTGGAGCCCGCGCCGCTGGAGGTCGCCCAGGAGGACGTGGGGGGCGTAGAAGCCCATCGGCTGGTTGTTGAGGAGCGCGCAGAAGTACTCGGCCGGGTAGTAGTGGCGCAGCCAGGCCGATTGATAGGCGAGGATGGCGAACGCGTAAGCGTGGCTCTTGGGGAAGCCGAAGGCGGAGAAGCCACAGAGCTGGTCGAAGAGGGCAGTGGCGTCGGGGTCGCTGAGCCCCCGCTGGCGCGCTCCCTCCAGGAAGCGGGTCCGGAAGCGCTCCATCGCCTCCCGCGAGCGGCGGCGGCTCAGGGAGCGGCGGAACTGGTCGGCCTGGCCGGCCGTGAAGTCGCCGAGGGCGATGGCCACCTCCAGCAACTGGCCCACGGCCGCCATCAGCGCGTCGACGCTGGCGAGGGGGTCGTCGAACCGCAGCGCGGCGCGCACCACCGGCCGGTTGGGGTGGGGGACGACCGGCGCATCGTCCTGGCCCGTGGCGAGCCGCCAGGCCCGCACACCGGGCGGACCAAACTGGGCTTGCACGGCGCTCACGGGGAGGGCGGCGAGGTCGCCGATTCGCCGCAGCCCGAGCAGGCTCAGGCGCTGG
>Ga0070741_10017041_pt1 | contig 12000 bp, 28 predicted proteins | sample Coa_R1_4_FD_66440 | JGI IMG/M metagenome (GOLD analysis project Ga0070741, IMG submission 66440) | Surface soil microbial communities from Centralia Pennsylvania, which are recovering from an underground coalmine fire - Coalmine... | ecosystem: Environmental > Terrestrial > Soil > Unclassified ...
CTGGCGCTCTACAACCGGCGCCGGCGGGCTCGCGCCAGGCGGCCGAACTATCCGGCCGACGAGCTCGGGCGGCCGCTCTCGCCGGCGGAGCGCCGCCTGTGCGGCCGCAAGCCGCTAGCGCCCGCGAGCTCGTCGACCGGCCCGCTAGCCGCTCCGGCCGGATCCGCCGCGATCGCGGCCGGCCTCGAGGCAGCCGCTAGCGACTGCTCGATCGACGAGCCGCTAGCGCCTCGCGGATCCGCGGCCGAGGAGGGCGATCATGGCTAAGGTCGTCTTCGCGCTCACCACCGCGCAGGTCGAGAACCTGGTCTCGATCGCCAACAACGGCGAGCGGCGCGACTGGGCGGACTGGGGTAGCGCGAGCGCGCTCGTCGCGAAGGGGTGGGCGCGTTACAAGCCGCGCAAAGGGGAGTCCTGGCGCGAGGGGCTCGAGCTCACCAAGCGCGGCCGCGTCGTGCTCGCCCTGGTGCGCGAGCTCAAGCTCGATCGGCCGCCGACGCCGGCGCCATGAGTCCGGATCCGCGCGTGCCGGCGCTCACCGTGGTCTCGCGGCGCGAGCTCGCCGAGCTCGAGGATCGAGTGCGCACCTGGCGCGTCGCCGCGATCCTGCTCGCGATCGTGTGCGTCGGGCTCCTGGTCGTCGTGCTGCGGTGAGCGCCGAGCTCGCGGACGCGCTCGGCCAGGTCGGGGCGATCCTGCTCGCGTGGCTAGCCGCCGAGCTCGCCGAATGGTGGTTGCGGCGATGAAGCACGAGCCGATCCTCGAGAAGCGTCGCCCCATCGCCGAGGCCGGAGAAGTGAATTGCGCCGGCTGTGACCACCTGGGCGACTTCAGCGACGAGCACCAGCGCGGCTACTGCATGCGCGGGCGCTTCATGGTGACCACCTGGCACCCGGTGCGCTGCGAGGGCTTCGCACCGCTCGCGCGCGAGCGCCGGATCAAGGTCGCATGGCGCGGCGTCACCTACGGCCCATGAGCTCGACGCGCGCGCTCCTCGATCAACGCGTCGCCTGGCTCGCCGTCGAGCTCGGCGAAGTGCTCGAGCTCGAGCACCTGCTCTCGCCGCAGGCGCGCGAGGCGCTCCTCGCGGTGTGCGGCGACGTGGCCGGCAAGCTCGAGCGCATGAAGCTCGAGCGCGTGGCGCGCTCGGAGTCGAGCGGTCCAGAGAAGGGCGGCCCCTGAAGCGACCAGGGCACGCGAGCCTCGAGGATCGCAACCGCGCGCCGCTACGGCCGCGGCGCGAGCTCTTTGAGGCGATCGTCGCCTACGCCGTTCATCTCTCGAAGAACCGCCGGCGCAAGGCCGGCGAAAAGCCGCTTCCGATCAACGCGGCTGCCGATCGCGAGCACATCTGGTTTAAGGCGCGCCAGGCCAAGGTGCTCGAGCGCTACCGCGAGCACCTGTTCTACCTCGAGCACGGGCGAGCTCGCCGCCCTGGCGAGCGCTTCGGCCGCGCGGTGGAGCTCGGCAACATGAGCGCCCGCACGCTGACGCGCCACGTGGCCGGCTATCGACGCGACAAGCGCGTCGCGGTCGGCAATTACAGCCACTACGACAAGAGGCGCCACGAGTGGATCCAGGTGCCGAACGTCTATACCATCACGCGCACCGGGATCCTGTGGATAAATCGGCACGCGAAGGGTTTGCGAATTCCTCGAGTTATATAGCGGGGCGCCACATGTGGCGCTCACTCTGTTTGTAGTAGTAGTTGTTTAAAAGCAAGCGCCGCTGTGGATCATTGATCCACAAAAGAGCGAATCGAGGCCCCCTGAAGGGGGCCAAGGTGGACCCCCGAGGAAGCTCGACGCGGCGGAGCGCTGCGCGCAAAAACCGCTCGGCAGGGGAAAGGCGCAAATCGTGGGCCAGCGCGCGGCACGCGGGCGCTCGCACAACGCGAGCGCGCAAGGCGCGAGGGCAGGGCGCTCCTGGCGAGCGTCGCCCCTACGCGATCGTAGCGAGCCTAGTCGTCGAGCTCGTCGAAGGGCCCGCGCGCCGGGATCTCGGCGACGAGCTGGCGCCGCAGCGTTGAGCGCGGCTTCACGTGCGGGACGTCGAGCGCGGCCGCCTCGAGGATCTCGTCGGCCGGCTCGAGCTCGAGCTCGACGCGCAAGCGATCGACCGACAGCGGCCGGCGAAGGTTGTAAAGGTCGCGCCTGAGGGCACCGTCGCCGCGGTACGTCTCGACCCTGAAAAGCGCGAGCACCGGCATCTCGAGGAGGAGGAGCTCGCCGGCGCGGATCCGCAGCTTCACTTGGTGGGCTGGTCGCCGTGCTCGCGCACGATGTTCTGGAGCATGACCAGCATCGTGCGAACGGTGAGCGTGGGCGGCGTCATGAACCGCGCATTATGGCGCCGCCCGTCGGGTCAAAACATCGGTGCATGCACCGCGGTGTAGAGCTAGAGCCGCCCGGCAGCTAAAGTGCGGTGTATGCACCGCGGTTGATAGGGGCAATGCGCGCGCAGCGCGGCAGGGAAGGGTGCCGCGACACCAACATCAACCGGGGGGCTGATGAACGACCTATTACCGCGCGCGGCCGAGCGCGTCGCCGCCAAGCGCCGCGAGCTCGAGCAGCGGCTCGCGGATCTCCACAAAGCACACCCGTTCGAGAAGCTCGCCGCCGCACGCCTGGTCGCGTCGGCGCTCTTTGAGCTCCTCGATCACCAGACCGAGGTCAACGTCGCGGCGATCGCCAGGATCGAGACGCTCGAGGCGCGCGTGCGCGAGCTCGAGGCGCGCGCGGCGATCGTGCAGCACCAGGCGGCGACATGACGGCGCGCAAGGACGGATCCGGCGGCCGCGCGATCGGCCGAGGGTATACGCGCATCGGTCTCATGGCGTGCCTGGTGTGCGCGCGCGAGATCCCGGTGAAAAAAACCGAGGGCGGCAAGCTCTCCGCGTGCTGCACCTGGTGCGATCTCCCTCTGTACGTCAACCCGCGCACGGAAGCCTTCGAGCTCGTCATGAAGCGCGTGAAGCTCGACCAGGTGGCCACCGGCGAACCTGGTGGCCAACAAGGAGCGAGCAGCGCGTCGAGCTCGAGCAGCTCGAGCTCCGCGAGCTCGCCGCCGGCGGCCACAACTACGGCGCCGCCGACGGAGGAGAAAAAGGCGCCGCCGCGGCGCACGTTCGCGGGCCCGCTCTTTGGCGGCGGCTTCGGCTAGCCGATGCAACCAGGTGGAAGTGAAAACTTGACTTCCACGTCGCCGGCCGCGATCGCCGGCGCCGAGGATCTGCTCGCGCTCGCGAGCAAGGTCGACGGCGAGGTCAACGCGCCGCCTCCCGGGTCCGCCGAGGCGCAGGAGCTCGAGCGCCAGGCGCAAGCGCAGCCGAAGCTCCCGCTCGAGCGCGAGCTCGCCGGCATGTTCGCGATGATCGGAACCGGCGTCGGGCAATTCCTGCCGCGCGCCGGCGCCGTGCTCACGACAAACGGTCCCGACGGCAAGAGCGCCGCCGATCGCCTGGGCGACGTGCTCGCGCCGGTCGCGAGGAAGTACGGGCTCGACCGCTACCTCGAGGGCTTCGCCTGGCGGCTCGAGCTTCAGGCGCTCATGGTCGCGGGCCCGGTCGCGTTCGCGATCGTGCAGGCGGCGAAGCTCGATATCGCCGAGCTCAAGCAGCGCCAGGCCGAGGCCGATGGCAGGGCGCCGCAACCAGGTGTTACGCAGGGTGACGCCGCGCAACCTGGTGTTACGTCGACGGTGGCCACCAACGCGGTGGCCAACACGGTCGGCATGCTCCAACCAACCGGCGGCTACATCCCGCAATGATGCTGCCGCCGCGACAGCGCTCGATCCTCGAGAACCCCGCCACCTGGTGCGAGCTCACCTTGCTCGCCATTCGCCGGCGTCAGCGGCTCCTCGAGCTCGCCGCGCAAAACCCGCTCGCCTGGTGCGCGCTCGAGCTCCTCGCGCTCGCGCTCGGCCTCGAGGGGCCGGGCGAGGAGCAGCGGCGGCTCTGGCTCGCCGAGGCGCTCACGGAGGCGGCGCTCTCGTGGCTTCACTCACGACAACCGAGGAGGCTCGCATGATGTGGTACTTCGTAATCGGCTTCTGGTTTGCGCTCGGCGCGAGCGCCGCGATCGCGCTCGCCTATGTGCTCGTCATAGCGCTCATCGGCTTCGCGGTGCTCGGCGCCGCCGTTACCCACGAGATCGCCTGCCGCGTGCTTGCCTGGTGGCGCCGGCGACGCCGCGCATGAATGAGCTCACCCCCGACGAGCTCTACGTGCTCCAGCGCTTCGCCGGCGGCGCGCGCGCGATCGCGATCGCGCTCGAGATGAAGCTCAAGCCGAACACGGTCTATGCGATCGCGTTCCAGGTGCGCACCAAGCTCAAGGCGCGAACGCTCGAGCAGGCGTGCTACGTGCTCGGCCAGTGCGGCGGCAAGGCGCTATGAGCGGCGCGCGCAACACGGTCTCGATCGGCGCGATCCTCGGCGCGTCCGGATCCGGCAAGAGCTCGCTCATGAAGCTCGAGCTCCTCGCGTCGCGGCCGCCGCGGCTCCTGGTGTGGGATCCGAAGGGCGAGTACGCGGCGCTCGCGCCGCCCGTGCCTGGCGATCGCCGCGCGCCGAGCTCGCTCGATAACCTCATTCGCAAGACGCTCCAGCAGGGCGAGCGCGGATCCTTCGCGTTGAGCTTCCGGCCGGTGCTCGCGCGCCGCATGATGCGCGACCAGTTCAACGTCTTCTGTCTCACCGCCGAGCGCGCCGGCAATTGCTTCGTCCTGGTCGACGAGCTCGCCGACGTGACGGAACCCGGATGGGCGCCCGAGGGCTGGGAGCGCCTCACGCGCCAGGGGCGTCACGCCGGCCTCACGATCCGCGGCGCGTCGCAGCGCCCGGCCGAGATCGACAAGAGCTTCCTCGGCAACGCGTCGCGCATCGCGTGCTTCCGCATGAATGCCGAGGGCGACGTGAAGCTCCTGGCGCGGATCCTCGGCGTCGAGGACCGCACCGTGCGCGAGCTCGCGCCGCTCGAGTGGATCGAGCGCGACATGCTCACCGGCGCGCGCACCGACAAAAGAAAAATCTTGCCCGAGCAGCTCGCCGCCCTCCCGGCATAGCACCGCGGTACATGCACCGCGCTCGTGCGATCGAGCGCGCGCTCCGATGTAGTGCTCGGCGTTCACCCGAACACTCATCCCGGAGACAACGCTCAATGAGCTCTGCCGTCAAAAGCGCCGCCGTCGGCTTCGCGTGGTTCCTCGGCTACCTGGCCGTCGCGAAGTACGTCGTGAAGCCCGTGGCGACGAAATACAACGTGCCGGTCCTGAAGGACCTGTAACGCCATGTCCGCCCCCGATCAATCAGGCGCAGCGCCCGCCGTGCTGGCGCTCACGCAAGCGCAAGTCGAGGCGCTCATCGCCGCCGCGGTCGCGAAAGCGATCGCCGCGCAGGCACCGCTTCAGCCGGTCACCGCGCGCACCGCGGCCGATGGCGCGACGCTCACCGCGTGCTCGATCGTGCAGCCCGTGAAGGGCCACCCGCGCGAGCTCGAGGCCGGCCGCGTCGAGAAGGTGAATCAGGACGGCAGCGTCGTCGTGAAGATGGACGTCGACGGCGCGCTCGTCGAATTCCAGGCGAGCGAGCTCCGCGTGCTCCTCGCGCACTGACCCATCAAACAACCGAGACACCACGCAATGAATCTCCGCTCCCGCCTCCTGCTGTCGCTCCTCGCGCTGCTCGTCGCCGGCGTCGCCTTCGCGACCGGGCACCAGGATGCAGCGCTCACGGCGTTCTTCATCCCGTGCCTGCCCGTGCAAAACGTCGTCGCGACCGGCGTCGCGACGGTCAACTTCGCGAACCTGCTCGGCTATAGCGTCGAGTATCTGCTGCTCGAGCTCGGCGGCGGCGCGTTCACCAAGTCGATGATCACCGACATCGACATCAAGGCGAACGCGAAGACGATCATCAAGGACACCGGCGCCAACATGGACAGCCGCATGCAGTACCGCGGCGAGTCGGCGAACGCGGCCTATCTCGTCATCGCGTTCGACGAGTCGCGCGCACGCTGCCAGGTGATCTCGAGCTCGAAGGGCCAGGAGCGCGTCGTCGACGGCGAGAAGATCGGCGCGCTCGATACCACCTTCGGCATTCAGCAATTTACCGGGCAGATCACCATCAGCGGCGCGACCACGCCAACGCTCAACATGTACGCGGAGCTCTCCCCGGCTCCGTCGCAGGACGAGCGCTTCCGCGGCCTCATCGGCAAGGCGCTCAACTTCACCGTCTCGCCGGCGGCCGCGGGCACCTTCCCCTTCGACGTGCCCTATGGCCGCCAGCGCGGCGCGATCGTCAAGCGCATCTTCCTGGTCGGCTCGACCGTCACCGGGTTCGAGGTCAAGAAAAACGGCATCACGATCTTGAAGTCGACGAGCGTTGCGCTCGCGAACTACACGCAGACCCGCGAGGGCCGCGTGCCGCAAGCGAACATCCAGGTGATCGACTTCATCAAGGACGGCAACCAGGCGGCCGCGCTCAACGCGTTCGACGCCAACACCATGGAGTACTACATGACGGTCAGCGGTGCCGGCAACGTCACCGTGATCGCCGAGCTCTACGACCTGCTCAACAACAACTAGGCCCGTGCGATGTGGGACACCACCACGGACCCGGCGCCAGCGCCGGCGAGCTCCGGGAGCCCGGTCACCGATGTGATCAACGGGATCTTCGGCCTCGCGTCGAAGAAGCTCGATCAAGAGGCGCTGCGCTCGAGCTCGCAGCAACTAGGCACGAACAGCACGCCGAAGCTCGGCGTGAACCAGGACGGCGTGCCGTTCTTCGCCGGCAAGGCGACGTTTGCGAGCGGCACCATCGGCGGCGTTCCGGCGCCGCTCGTGCTCGTCGGCGTCGGGATCCTCGCGCTCGCCTTCATCCTGCACGGCCGCGGCCGGTAGGCGCTCATGGGCCCGACACCGCTCCCGAACGTCACCGGCGGCGCGGGCGGCGCAGCCGGGCCGTCGGACGCGGCCTCGCACCTCAACGGCAAGGCGGCCTTCGACGACTCGAATTGGACCGTGAGCACCGGGCAGAGCTCGGCGAGCGGCCCGCTCGGAACGCAAACGTTGCTCATCGCCGGCGGCCTCGCGCTCGCCGCGCTCATCGTATGGAAGCGCGCGCTTTGATCCTCACCATCTCACCCGCCACCTGGTGCGACCAGGCGGCGGCGATGCTCGCGACCACGATCCGCGGCGCGCCCTGCTACACGGTCGGCGACATGCGCGCCGAGATCGCCGCCGGCGGCGCGAAGCTCTACAGCGTGACGGCCGACACCGGCGAGCTCGTCGGCTATGTCGTCATGAAGATCGAGCACTACGAGGGCGGCGCCGAGGGCGTGATCGTCGCCGGCGCCGGGCGCCTGATGGGCGCGCGTCTCTTCCGCGAAGTGCTGCCGGCGCTCGAGCGCATGTTTACCGGCGTTCGCTCGATCCGCGTCGACGCGTGCCGCGGCGGCTCGCTCCGCGAGCTCATGCGCCAGGGCTACAAGCCGACCCACGCGATCGTGCGCAAAACCGTGCTCGAGCTCCGCGGCGATGATGTGCTCGAGGAGCTCCAGGGCGCGAACCTCGAGGCGCGCGGCGGCCCGGATCTGCGCGCGCGGCCGGGCAAGCTCCACGGCGGCGGCGGCGGCTCGAGCCGCAGCGATTCGACGAGCACGCAGACAACCTCGAACGCCGACCGGCGCATCGTCGCCGACGGCGGCTCGACCGCGCTCTCGACCGACAACTCGACCGTCACGATCAACACGCTCGACGCGGGCGCGATCCAAAACGCCTTCAAGTTCGCGAGCGACAACCAGCAAGAGACCGGCAAGACGCTTCAGAGCGTGCTCGGCGTCGCGGCGGACGTGTTCACAAAGGCCGCGGCGAGCGTCGACTCGAGCGCCGCGGTCGTCTCAAAAGCCTATGACAACGCGCAAGGGCAGGGCGACACGAAAACCTACATCGCCGCGGCCGCGCTCGCGGTCGTCGCCGTCGTCGCCGTGAGGGCATTCGCCAAATGAACGTCACCTTCATCACGCAGACCTTCAACGGCCGCGCCGAGTGGCAGGGCGCGCCGGGCGCGTACTTCAAGCTCCTCACCGCCGCGGCCGCGTGCCAGGTCGAGCTCTATCGCCAGGGCGTGCGCGTGCTCCTCATCCCGAACGCAAAAGCGGGCTTCTACTGCCGCGCCTCGTTCGATGCCGTCGTCATCACCAACGCCGGCTCGCAGCTCGTCGAGTGGATCGCGGCGCCCGACCAGGCCGGAAGCGACGCCTTCACCGCGAACGCCAACATCACGAGCCCGCTCGCAAGCGATGGTCGCGCGACGCAGGGCCTCGCGGTCGTGCGCTTCGCCGATCTCATCACGGACAACAACGGCGCGTTTCTGGGCCGCGGGTCGCAGGCGGGCGCCGCGGCGAATAACGCGCACGTGCAGCTTAAGAACCCGGCGGCGAGCGGCAAGACCGTCTACGTCGACAGCGCGACCTATGAGGGCAACGGCACGGCGCAGTTCGTCGACTTCGCGTTCTTCGATACCGATCTCACGACCGACATAGGCGCGGGCTCGAGCAAGACCGACGGCGGCGCCGCGGGCGTCGCGCACGTTCGCGCGCAGAACAACGCGACGCTCCTCGGCGCGACCAGCCTCACGCAAGCGGGCGCCGTGGCGAACGCTGCGTACAAGTGGACCTTCGATCCGCCGCTCAAGCTCGCGCAGGGCAGGGGCGTCGTGATGCGCGCGGGCACGCAAAACCTGACGCTCGCCGGCGGCTTCGAATGGCGGGAGTACTGATCGTGAAGCTCGAGCTCGGCAAGACCTATCTCGTGCGCGGCGGCAAAAGCGGCCGCGACGGACAACGCGGCGTGCTCGTCGATCTCAACGCGCCGCCTGAGGACTATCCAGCCGATGCGCCGGCGCAAGCGCCGGTGCTCGACTTCGGCAAGGCCGATCTCGCGCACGTCGAGGCCGCGGACCTGGTGGAAGGGTGACGCGTGCTCACGTGCTCATCGGCGCCAGCGTCGCAGCGATCGCGCTCGCGGCCTGGTGGCGCGGCCGCAACGCGGACGAGCTCGGCGTCGAGCTCGAGGACGCGATCGGCATGAGCCCTGGCGCAAGCGCGCTCGCGGCGATCGCCGCCGAGCCGAACGTTCAAGCCGTGCTGACCACGATCCGCACGGGCGAGGGCACCGCGGGCCCGAACGGCTACCGCATGCTCTACGGCGGCGAGCTCTTCTACACGTTCGCCGATCACCCGCGCAAAGCGATCACCGCCGGCGGCATCACGTCGACCGCGGCGGGCGCCTATCAGATCCTCGCGCGCACGTGGGACGACGTGGCGCCGCCGCTCGAGCTCCCGGACTTCTCGCCGCAGTCGCAGGACATCGCCGCAGTCGCGCTCATTCGCCGGCGCGGCGCGCTCGCCGATGTGCGCGCCGGGCGCTTCGACGATGCGATCGCGAAGCTCGGCAAAGAGTGGGCGTCGCTGCCTGGCTCGCCCTACGGCCAGCCGACGATCTCGCTCGATCGAGCGCGCGACGTGTACGCAGCCGCGGGCGGAGCGTTCGCTTGAACCTCACGCGCCTCGAGCAGTGGGCGATCGTCGCCGCCGGGCTCGCGGCGCTCGTCGCGGTTTATTACGCCTGGAAAGATCACCACGCCGGCGCCTGCTCGTGCTCGAGCGCGAGCGCCGTCGTCTCTCACCCCTCGGACCTCTACCTATGACGCACGTGCTTAACCGGGTCCAGATCTCGCCGCTCGTCGGCGGCTACCTGGTGCTCGGCTCGATCGCCGCTATCGGCGTGCTGTGGCTCCTGAATGGCGGCGCGCGCAAGACCGCGGCCGCCGTCGCGAACGTGCCCGGCCAGGTCGTCGCCGGCGCGGTCGAAGGCATCGGCGAATCGATCGGCGTGCCGCCGACGAACGCGACCGAGTGCCAGCGCGCGCTGCGCGATGGGCGCCTGTGGGATGCGAGCTTCGCGTGCCCGGCGGGCACGTTCATCAAGGGCATATTCGGCCGCACGGGCGATGAGCAGGCGAAGCCGATCGTCACCAATACCGACTCGAGCGGCGTGCCGTTCTACTGAGGAGCTCGAACCAAATGAACCTCGCAACGATCCTTCGCGCAGTGCTCGGCCTCGCAACCGGCGGCGCGACCGAAGTCGCCGGCGGCGCCGCGCGCGTCGCAGGCTTCGCCGCCCTCGTCGCCGCGATCGCGGGCCCGGCGGCGTGGCTGTGGTCGCACCGCGGCGAGCTCGCGCAGGCCTGGCACGCGCCGCTCGTCGACTTCACCGTCGGCCAGGCGATCGTCACCGGCGCGATCATCGGCGTCGTTCTCTACCTGGCGACGCTGCTCGCGCACCGCGCGCCGCCGCCGTAATTACGGCTAAGTTATGCGCTCGCGTTGGCCTCACTACGCGCTCGCGATCCTCGCGGTCCTGGTGCCGATCGCAACCGGCCTCGAGGCGGCCACCTTCGGCTATGTGATCTCGATCGAGCGGCGGCTCACGCGGCTCGAGACGCTCGCCGGGATCCCGGCGGCGAGCTCAACGCCGGCGCCGAGCCCGCCGCCGCGCGAGATCATCATCAAGCGCCCGGATCCAGCCAGGCGCCGACTCCTGGTGCGCGAGCCCGGCGACGAGCGCGGCGACGAGGGGCGCGAAATCGTCGCTCGCATTGAACGCCCGCCGGATCGCTAGGCCGAGCTCGCGCACCGCGCGCGCGCGCTGCTCGCGCATGCACGGCCGCCCGTAGTAGCGGACAAACCAGCAGGCGTTACGGAGCTCCGACTCGGCGAGCTCGCTCGGCGATAGCGCTTCCACGGCGGCGAATCTTGCTTAACCGCCGCCCGCAGCGACTGTTAGAGGGCGTTAAAACATCGGCGCGGTGCGTGAGCGCACCGCAGCCGCGCGGCCGCGATTGACGCGAGCGCCGCGAGCGCCACCATCGCGCCGAAGATTGCGCAATGTGTAGTGACGTTAAACATGCCGTGCACGAATGCCAGCACGCTCGCGTCCATAGGCAACGCGGCACTAAACCATGCAATGTCAAATGCGCTGCGCTCAGCCATGAGCGCGTAGAGCAACGCGGCGCCGGCGATCGCCGCGGCCGCGCGGATCCGCTTCCATAGCTCGGGGCTCGAGCCGCGCTCGAGCTCGCAATCGGCGATCACCTGGAGCGGCTCGAGCTCGAGGATCTCGGCCACCTTAGCGGCCGTCGTGTTGTTCATCACGCTGCGCCCGCTCGCGAGCAACGCGACGCTTTGCTTGGTGATCCCTAACGCCTTGGCGAGCGCGTAGTCGCTCGAGATATCGAGCCGCCGCTTCGCGTCGGCGACGTATTGCCTGGTGGTCTTCACGGTCGCGCCCCTAGCACGTGTGAATGTGAAAGGTCAACAGTACTTGACTAGACAAGCGCACGCAACGACAGGCGCCCTTGACTGGTCAGGCGCGCCTGTCGCACAGTCGCGATCGCTGGCCGCGCGCGCATCGTGCTTCGCCCCGCCGCGGTGCCCCTAGCCCGAGGCGTGGGCGGGGCACGGGGGCGCGAAGCCGGCCGGCGAACCCATCAACGACCACCTAGGGGGTGCATCGTGAAGCACGCATCAAAAGGGCAGGGCCGCCCGGCATGGCAACGGCTCAACCTCCAGCAGCAAGCGACACCGATCGACCGCGAGCTCCTCGAGCTCGAGCGCCGCAAGCTCGTCGCGCTCGCCGGCGGCACGGTCGTCTTGACGCGCGCCGGCTACGCCGAGCTCGTCCGTCGCGGCCTGGTGCGGGGGGGTTCATGAACGCGAACGAGCTCAAGAGCTTCGCCGATCAGGTCGAGGAGCTCGTCGAGGGCGCCGACAACCAGGCGGCAAACGGCAACTATCGCGCGGCGCTGTACAACGTCACCAGCGCCGTCAATGTGCTGCTCGCCCTGGTGAGCGCATTGGCGCGCGAGCCAAAGCGCCACGCCGGCCTCGACGAGGCGCTCAATCGCGGCGACGGGAGCTACAGGCCATGAGCGCCTCGTTCT
>Ga0070741_10017042_pt1 | contig 12000 bp, 9 predicted proteins | sample Coa_R1_4_FD_66440 | JGI IMG/M metagenome (GOLD analysis project Ga0070741, IMG submission 66440) | Surface soil microbial communities from Centralia Pennsylvania, which are recovering from an underground coalmine fire - Coalmine... | ecosystem: Environmental > Terrestrial > Soil > Unclassified ...
AAAGCTCGCGGCCAACGGCGCGGGACTGCGCGTGGTCGAAGGCAGCCCTGCGGACATCGAGGGAATGGCCGAGGCCATGCAGGGGCACGAGGCGGTGTTCTCAACGCTGGGCCCCAAGCCCGGCGAGGTATTCACCTCCTTGAGCAAGAGATCGTGGACCATGGAAAAATTCGCCGCCAACACCAGCCTGGCGATGGACAAGGCGAAGGTGCGAAGGCTGGTCGTCTTCTCCTCGGCGGGGCTCTTTCCGGACCAGAACATCTTCGTCCGGTTCCTCTCCGCGCTGGTCCGCCACCACATGGCGGACCTGCGGCAAATGGAAAAGGTCGTGGTCGAAAGCCCGCTCGACTGGACCATCGTGCGGCCCATATGGATGGGCCCGGGCGAGGACGAGCGGTACCGCGCTGAGGTGGGCGCCCTGCCGGCTGGGGCAATGAAGCTTTCCTTCCGGGCGCTGGCGAAATGCATGCTGGAGACGGTCGAAGGCGGTCTCTATCCGCGACAAATCGTCGGGCTGGGAAGGTGAGATCCCGAATGCGGCGGCCTGCCTGGGCCGCGCCGTCAAAACCGGTGGCGGGCGCTGAGAGGCGTCCTCGGTGGGCTCGATTCCCATGCGCTACCGCCACGCCAGATTGGCGACCCTGTGCTCACATCCTGCCTGTGCGCGCCTTCGGCGCCGTTCTCGCCACGTCGTCCTCCGAAGCGGCCGCGGCGCCGCATGTCAGACGGTCGTGCGATGCTCGCGGACGAGGAGGATTGAGCATGCCGACGACATCCTGACCGAACCCGCCGAAGCTACCCTTCCCATAGGGCGCAGGCTTGGACGGTGCGAGCGTCGAGCGCAGATGTGCGCGCGTATTCCGCGGCGGACCGGACGAATCGGGAGTGTCCTGACGTACTATCAGTCGAGCATGCCGTCGCCGCTTGGTGAGCTCGACCCTCTAAACGTCCCATTGCCACATGGGACGGAGGTGACGACACGCGTCGCGAAGCTCGTCGGGGACCGTCGAATTCCCCAAGGCGTCGTCGGCCGAGTCGTGCGCGCGCGCGATGGCGGCTGCGATGTCCAGATCGTAGGTGTCGGCGAGGTCTGGTACACGCGCGAGGAATTGCTCCCGCGGCGTCCGGGCCAGATGCAGTTTGCCCGTCGGCGGGCGGCTGCATGGGATGCGCTTCTGCCCTGCGCGGTCCTCGAAGCCATCGTCGGCTCCCGAGCCTGGGGGCTGGCCGACGAAGAGTCTGATACGGATAAGCGCGGGATCTTCGCACTGCCGTTTCCCTGGACGGCGGGTCTTCTCGACCCGCCGCGCGATCTCGTAAGCGCTGACGGAAGTTCGACGTACTGGGAGATCCGCAAGGCCGTAGAGCAGGCGCTACGCGCAGACCCGAACACGCTCGAGCTGCTCTTCCTTCCGGAAGTCCGGGCGTTCGATCCCATCGGCGAATGGCTCATCGCCGAGCGCGATGTGTTCGTCTCGCGCGACATCTTCGGAAGCTTCGGTCGCTATGCTGTCAGCCAGCTTCGCAAGCTCACGCGGTCGTTCAAGCTCGCGGAGCATCGCGACTTCGTCCTCGAATGGCTCTGCGAAGACCCGCCACCCGACCTCGACGGTGTCGCCCGCCGGCTCGCACGGATTTCCCCGCGAGCCGCGACGTCGCCGGGAAACGCAGAGCTGGCCGCGAAGGACTACCTGAAACAGCTCTATCGATCGCTTCACGACCAGGGATTGCTCGCAGCCAACGACTTCAAGTCCTTGATCGCTTACGCGCGCGCCGGAGGGCAGCGCCCGCCGCTCGCGCGTGAGTTGCGACCGAAGAATGCCTACAACCTGCTCCGGCTCATCCTCGTCGCGACCCACTGGCTACGCACTGGCAGGCCGGAGTTTATCGTCCGCGACGCCGACCGCGAACGGCTGCTCTCCATCAAGCAAGGACGCGTTGGGCTCACCGAGGTGTTGACGCAGGCCGAGGAGCTCGTCCCAGCGCTCGAGACCGCGCGTGACGCTAGTACCCTGCCCGAGCGCCCGGACTATGCGCGTGCGGACCGCCTTCTTCGCCGAGTTAGCGAGGAGCTCGCGCGCCGCTGGCTGGACCAGGTGCCCGGACCCTTCGGAAGGGCAGCGCCGAACCCGCCCGAGCTGAAGGATGACGAATGATTCTCACGGACCGTCAGCAGCGAGCCGCCGACAAGCTCCTGGACGAGGAAGGGGCACGGCGCAGGCATCTCGTCGTGAGCCTGTCGGGGGCTCACGCGTACGGGTTTCCCTCCCCGGACAGCGATCTCGATCTCAAGGCCATTCACATGGAGGAAACGGAGAGCCTTCTTGCGCTCGACTGGGTCCCGACGCCTGCCGAGCGGCTCGAGGTGATCGACGGCGTAGAGGTGGACTACTCCTCGAACGAAGTCCGCGACGTCCTGCTGGGCATCGTGCGAGGGAACGGTAACTTCATCGAGCGCGTGCTCGTTGCCCTGCGACTGCGCGGCTCACCCCAGCTCGAAGAACTGAAGCTGCTCGTGCGCGCATCGCTGTCGAAGCGCCTGCACCGTCACTACGCCGGATTCGCCAGCGCACAGCTGAAGGAATGGGAGAACACGGGCGGCCGCTCTGCCAAAAGGCTGCTCTACGTGCTGCGCACGACCCTGACCGGCGCTCACGCCCTCGCGACGGGCGAGATCGTCACCGACCTGAATGCGCACCTGGATGCCTTTGGGTTCACCGGGGCTCGCGAACTCATCGACCACAAGCGCCGGGGCGAACTCGCTGAACTTCCAGACGACGTCATCCAGAAGTGGCGAGAAGAGGTCGGACGCGCGTTCGCGGTCTTGGATGAGGGCCTAGCTAAGTCGCCGCTGCCGGACGAGCCGCGCAATGTCGCAAACCTCAATACTTGGCTCCTCGCGCAGCGCAGGTCGTTCTTCTCGCGAGGAGCATGACTTTGACCATGCTCCACGGTTATTAGGAGGCGATGGCCGAGCGCGAGACATACCTCGAGCGCATGAGGTCAAGCTATCTCACGCTTGCGCGAGCAGCAGATGTCATGGCCCGCGATTCACCGCCGAGATTGCGTCCCTTCTTGCGCATGGCATTTCTTGGCAGCGCTTCGCTCATCTTTGTAGCGATGGTGCCGTTCTTCCCTCTCATCTGGTGGAAGCAGCGCGGCTGGTTCAAGAAATACGAAGAGGACCTGAGCCCCGTCACGGCGCTCGAGGAATCCGCCGGTCACTTGTGGACCGCAACTTCGCCTCAAACTGCGGTCAATGCGATTCGAGACATCTTCGAGCAGTGCCGGTCCACCACCCCAGGTGGCATTGTGGTGGAGCCGTTCGGCCGTTTCGAGTGGGCGGTGTGCAGCGACTCGCTTGCGAACCTCCTCTACCGCTACGAGGCGCAACTCGGACATTGGGAGAACGCGCTCGAGATCTCCGAGCTGATGATCGCCGAGAAAGGCGATTCCGAAGCGATCTTTCCGAAATGGATCCTTTCGCGCGCCAAATGTCTCGTCCGGCTTGGGCGCGATAGCGAAGCACTTGCTCTGCTGATGGCTCACCGTGACGTGTACAACGCCAAGGCGCCCGTCAACCAGTATCTTGAGGACGTGCGGGCTGGCCGTGGGTAGCGGTTTCAAGTACGGGATGCTGGTGCTGCCGTCGCGCGAAGGGCTCGCCGACCCCACGCGCATGAACGACAACACCGAACTGCTCCCGGCGACCCTCGACACGCTAATCGACGCGGAACAGACGAGGCACTGGCGTGAATGGATCGGCTCTATAGAGTGGAAGCAGCTCGTCGGCGCGGACGCGCTCGTCATCACGCGGATCTCCTCCGAGACACCGGAGGTCATGGACGGCGAGACGCAGAAGCTCCAGGCACGCGCCGTCACGAGCTGGTTCGCGTACCTGCTGGCGGAACCCCACCCCTTCACGCGGGGAAAGGGCTGGATCCTCTCCGGCCCATGTGCGGGGGGTACTCCCGGCGGGCGGTTGCTCGGCGTGAGGAGCCTGGCTCGCGAGGACCTTGCGAGCCCGTTCTACAGCGAGCTGAACGAGTATTGGGACTCGCGCGGCAAAGACGTGATGCTGCGCAGCGACGAGTTCAACGTCGGTTGGGGCAAGCGGTTCATGGAAATCGACGCGCTCTTGCAGCAGCGTCTCGACGCGAGACTGCCCGCCATCCTCCACGTCGCGCTGCGCTCGTACCGGAGTGCGAGGGCGCGCCGCGAGCTGGAGTTCAGGATGCCCGAGCTTGTGCGAGCTGCCGAGAGCATCATCGCGCTGCCAAGAGGCACGGGTCGCGAGCTGTTCCGCGACCGTGCGCAGCAACTCGCGCCGGACTTGCAGACCGACACCTTCGTCGGCAACGACGTGAGCGACCTCCTGGTGGACCTGTACGACCTGCGCAGCGCCTGCGTCCATGGGAAGGTGCCGTTCCTGAATCTGCAGAAAGTGGGCGCCGCTGGCGCCCTCCGCGCCGGGAAGCTCTCGTTCGTGGCTGAGAGGCTCGCTCTCGCCGCCTTGCTCGTCGCGCTCAGGTCTGACCGGCTCGACGTGTTCGCCACGCGCGAGGATCTGGAGCGGGCGTGGAAGGAGCGGACATTCCCTTGACGGATCGGCACGTCGTGCAAACGCCGGGTGGCATAGCATGAGACGGGAGCTCTAACCTCAGGCGGAGACCTCGATGGGCATCTTGTCGACGCTGTGCGGCCGTAAGAATCACGACTCGAAGAGCGTCGTTGGCTGCTGGCATCTGGTAAGGACCGAAGGGCAACCGTACGAGCCCGCAGAAGCCGACTTCCGCGACGATGGCATGCTGTACTACTCGGTGCTCTCTGAGCATCGATGGCAAATCATGAAGCTGCGGTACCAGATCGAAGGCGAAACTCTCGTAACGGACCAGCCTTCGCACCCACGGGTGGAGCGCAGTCGCTTTGCGCTCGCGCCGGATGGCACTCTTACGATCGAGTTCGGCGGGAACAAGAGCACCTTCCGGCGAGGCGAGAAGAAGGCACCCAATGTGTAGTCGATGACGAACGCTGGACGCTAACTCTGTGTTTGCCCGATCGGACAAGCTCACTCCTTCGGACATACTGAACAGCCCGCGTCTCCAGCCGGTCTCCAAGAAGAGGGCGGGAACGCGAGGGTTGGGGCGGGAACGCGCGGGAAACGGTGAATCCTGCAAGTTACTGAACCGGTTACTGAACTACCGACATTCGCGTGAGTCATCAGCCTGTTAGACGGTTCAGTAATTTTCAAATTCGATTCCCATGCGCCACCGCCACTACCTTGCTGATCTAGCTCCTGTTTTCTTCTGACACACCACCGCTCAAGGCTCACCTGCTCCTTCGTCCACGAGGTGATCGCGACCTTCAAGGCGGTGCGTCACTTCCTGCGCGCGAATCCCGCACTGCGCGCACAGGGTTGCCCGTACCCCGAGTACAGTGCGGGATTCGAGCGCATGGTTGCGTTCGTCGAGGGCATACGCCCCCGACTCGGACACTCCCGATGACGGCGTAGGGCGCGGAGCGACGGAGGGTTACTGCACAGCGTCCGGATCTCTCCTAGGGTGCGCGTACTCCGTCAGGGGCTGCAGAGTCCCGCCATCCCCGGTTCCTCACCTCATCTCCGTTCGCCCTCAGCACCGCAGCGGTTGTCTTCATCGAAGTCGAGCGATATCTCATCGTGACGATCGATCGACGGGCGCGTCCGTCCGTGGCGGAAATAGTGCTTCCGCAATTGCGCAACGACGCAGTGACCGAGCGCCGTGCCTACCTCGATGGAGTTGCGGTAGTGCATGCCGCCGTAGATGCGTGCCGCCTGCACCTCGTGAAGCAAGTCCTCCGGACTTGAGAAGGTGTGCGTCGTGTTCGTGACCGAACTTGATGCGCTGAGCTGCACGTGCGGCCCGAAGAGGATCTCCAGCGTTCGGGTCAGTGCGCCGGTCGCGCAGCCGTGCGCTGCGGGGTACTCGGGATGATTGGGCGTCACCGCGAGCGGGGTCCAACCCGGATCCGGCTCGGTGGCCGGGTTTCCGTCCGTATCGCCGGCGCGTATCGCCGTAACCGGGCGCCAGAAATGGTAGTGGTATTTCCCGTCCCAGCAGCCGATCGCGGCGTCGGCGACAGCCACGAATGACATCGCGAAGAGCCGGGCGGCTTGCGAGGCATCGAGATCTTCGTCCGCTGCGAGCTTCGAGAGAATGCCGCTGAACTGAGGGACCGGGTGCGCAGTCCAGAAGAGGCCGATTTCCGTCTGCGCAGGCGTTCGTACGGTGCTGTTCACCGCTCCGTACGCTTTCGTTTCTGCGTAATCATTCGCCCACACATCGCTGTCGAGGTCGGGAGGGCCGCCTGGCCGGAACTGTGAGGCGCTCTCCATCGTGAAGGGGGTCATCACGGCGACCTGCGGCGTCTGCGCGGGAAGGAAGGCCGGAGGTGTCGGTTGCCATTCGCCGGGTCCGGGCACCGGCGTGTAGGTCACGGCGGCGAACAGTCCGTCGCCGGCGCGCATCGCGAGGATCTGTTGGGCAGCTTTCTCACCGGCTGCGATGCCGTCATCCCTGGCTGCAGTGTCTGGCACGACGGCCAACGCAGCGGCATACGCCGCATCCAAATCGGCAGCCTGGTTCGGAAAGTAGTGGGCCAGCACCTTGTGTGAAGCCGCTGCAATGGCAGCGTCGACGGAGGCCCTCGGATCTGCGGCGAACACCGGTCCGTAGGGACGGTATCCGCGCTCGACGGCGTTCACCGCGTCGTAGATCGCGAGATGCACGTACGCCATGTGGATGACGCCCACGGTTGGCGAGAGCCCCGCTTTGAGCACCGAACTCACCGCCGTGCCGTTCCAGTCGATCACCGCCTTGCGCAGCGCGGAACGCCGGGAGGCGGCCTCGAGTGTCGTGGCTGAATCCATCGCCCCGGCTACGTTGGCGGTACTCGTGCCGGATGCGTTGCAAACTGAAGCAGCGAACGCTGCCACGAGCATCGCCGTGGCTCGGGTCTGGGCGGACATCATCGATTCTCCTTCTCTTCATCGCGCGCATCGCGCGCACGTTCACCGCCGCCGAGCGATGGCAGGCGCACGATCACAGTGCCAGTGCCGAGATCCTCGACACTGCCTTCTCCGACGATGCGTGTGTTCAGGACGCCGACATCGACGAACACGTCTGCAAGTGACGCTTCGAAATCGTCGAGCCGGTTGAGGACGAAAGCCGTGTCGCTCGGCGTGCCTCCTTTGAAATTGGTGACCGAGAGTGCCTTCGCTGCTCGACCTCGAATCGAGTTGCCCAGGGCGACGTTGCCCTGGGCGAAGCCCTTGACCGAGATCCCGGCGCTGTCTGGCCCGGGGATCGTACCCTCGGGCGGCGCCATCATGACGGTGTTGTCGGTGACGAGAGCGTCCTCGATCGGCCAGGCTGCAAACTGGCTGAACACGCCGACGCCCACTCCCTGAGGCCACCGACAATCGATCGAATTATGCGCGATCAAGTACGAGCCCAGGTTCACTACGCGGATCACCTCGGCGCCCGCCGGGCCGAAGGCGGCGGTCCGAAGCTGATTCCGTTCGATGAAAGCGCGCCCGACCAGGAGACGGAAATTGATCGCCGGTTCGGTGACGTTCGTGATTCTGTTCCCGGAAACGTAGGCGTCGACCTCGCCGCCGGGCACGCCCAGGCTGAACAGAACGATTCCCAAAGCGTTGTCGAGCGCCGTTGCTCCCGTAAGGTCGATGTCGTTGTCGACGATCAACAGGGTGCCGGAGATTCTCTCCGGGTGTCCGGGCTGCCCTGGGTTCGGGAGGCCGGATGTCGTGGTGATCGAGATTCCATTGCTCTGATTGTTCAGCGGGTGCAAGCCTTCGATCCTGCACGATGCGATCACCAGACCCCTGACGGCTGACACCTCGATCGCCGCACCGGTCGGGTTGACGAAGCGCAATCGCTCGAACGTCACTGCAGATCCCGGTGCTTCGACCTCGAAGGGAATTTGCCCTCCTTCGATGGTCGCCATCTCACGGCCGTCGTCCGTGGCGCCCGAGAGGGTAACGGCCTTCGACACCAGAACCGTCGCGAGCGGGAGTCCTGGCAAGTCCGGGGTAATCGTCGGCGCTGCATCAAAAGAGAAATGCCCCTGCAAGATCACCTTGCCGCCCTGGTTGACGGCGTCCTGAATGGCTGGGATGTCGACGGCCGGATCGCCGGTACCGACGACCTGCACCTCCGCCGAAGCAGCGGTCGCAAAAGCGATCGCGGCCGCGGCCGGAAACGTGGCGAGCCTGGCGAGTTTGCGGATGTTCACGTGAATCCCCCTTTGGATCGGGCAGACGGGCATCAAGGTCAGATCGAGACCAAGGTCGTCACAGCGGCCAATGGGCTCGTCCTGGAGGCTGGAATTGCGCCTCTGCCAGGAAGGGCCAGCGGGTGCGAATCTGTCGCAACGAAAGTGTGAGATGCTTCCGCCATGGCGGGGCTGGCCGAGCTGTTCCTCGAGGGGCGTGCGCCGCCGCACCCGCCGCTGGATGAGCTCGAGGCCGCGCTGGCTCGCCTCGCGCGAGAAGGCCGGGAGGCGTGGCCGGACCTCGCCTACGACGAGCGCGCCTTTGCGCGCGATCTGTCGCCAAGGGCGCGGGCCGGCGACGCGCTCCCAGCGCTCGCGGCACTGCGCGCGCCGGACATCTTCATCGCATGCGCCTGCGCAAGCGGCGAGAAGCGTGCCGTCGAGCTCTTCGAGGAGCGCTACCTGGGCCCGCTGCGGCGCGCGCTGCGCAAGGAACACGAATGCGAAGATGTGCTGCAGGAGCTCCGCGAGAACCTCCTCGTCGGCAGCGGCAAGCGCGCACCCGAGATTCGCGACTATTCCGGCCGGGGCTCGCTGGCCGGATGGCTCCACGTGATGGCAGTGCGCGCGCTGCAGAAGCACCGCCGCCGCTCCATCGCACAGGACCAGAGGGTCGAAGAGATCACGGAAGATGCGATCGCCGACCCCCAGCTCGAGTTCGTCAAGCGCCGGGACCGGCCGCGCTTCCAAGCAGCGTTCCGCGATGCGCTCGCCGCACTACCGGTGCGGGAGCGCACTCTTCTACGTTTGCACTACGCAGAGGGCCTTTCCGCAGAGCGATTGGGCGCGTTCCATCGTGTTCATCGCGCCACGGCCACGCGCTGGCTGGCGCAGGCGCGCCAACTGTTGCTCGACGAGTTGCGGCGAAGGCTGATCGAGTCGTTGCAAGTCGATCGCCGCGACATCTCCAGCCTGGTGCGCCTCTTGCGCAGCCAGCTCGACATGAGCCTCCGCCAGGCGCTCGGGGGTTGAGCCGTGGAGCACCTCAAGGACAGTGAGTTGGCCGAGCTGATCGAGGGCGTTCTGCCGCCCGATCGGGTTGCGCTCGCAGAGGACCACATCGATGCCTGCCGGAGCTGTCTCAAGTTGCTCGCGGCGGCCGCGCACACCTTCAGTGTCAGCGACCAGGCGCCGATGCAGCGAACGGAGGCGTTGCCTCTCGCTCGCGGCGCGCTGGTCGGCCGCTATGTCGTGCTCGAGCCGCTCGGTGCCGGCGGCATGGGTCTCGTCTACTCCGCCTACGATGCCGAGCTAGAACGCAAAGTCGCGCTGAAGATCTTGCGGCCGGGCACGGGCGGTACGGCCGACGAGTTGCGCAGCCGCGTGCAGCGAGAAGCGCAGGCGCTCGCGCGCCTCAACCACCCCAACGTCACCGCCGTCTACGAGGTGGGCACCTTCCACGGGCAGGTCTTCATTGCCATGGAGCTCGTCGAAGGCAGCACGTTGCGCGACTGGCTTCGTGAGAACACGCGCGGCGTCGCGGACGTGCTGGAAGTCCTCATCCAGGCGGCGCTCGGGTTGTCCGCCGCGCATCGGAGGGGCGTGGTGCACCGCGACTTCAAGCCCGACAACGTGCTGGTGGGTAAGGACGGCCGTATCCGGGTGACCGACTTCGGCGTGGCCCGGCTCGAAGGACGCTACGGCGAGCCGGCGAATCTGCCCGCCGGCAACTGGCCGGCGACGGCGGCGCTCACCGCACCGGGTGCAGTGATGGGGACCCCAGCCTACATGGCGCCCGAACAGATCGAAGGCAAACCAGCTGACGCGCGCGCGGATCTCTTCTCGTTTTGCGTAACCCTGTACGAGGCGCTCTATGGCGAGCGGCCTTTTGCCGGAGAAACGCTACAGGAGGTGCGCGCAGAAATCGCCGCGGGGCGAGTTCGTGCACCGTCCGCAGCTGCGCGCGTGCCGTCATGGCTGCGCCGGGCGCTCCTGCGGGGGCTCGAATACGACCGCGCGCGCCGGTTCGAATCGATGGACGAGCTGCTGATCGCGATGGCGGGCGATCCACGCGCTCGTCTGCGGAGGTTCGCACTGGCGGCGCTGGCTGCCCTCGCCATCATCGGCATCGGATACTTCGTGGCGAAGCCGCGGCCCAGCGCCTCGGGACCGCTTGCAGTCGCGGTGCTGCCCTTCGTGAACCTGGGCGGGGATGTGGAGAGTGAATCGTTCAGCAACGGCATGACCGAAGAGCTGATGAACGCGCTTGCGCAACTTCCCGGTGTTCGCGTGGCGGCGCGCAGTTCCTCGTTCGCCTTCAAGGGAAAGAATCCGACGCTTGCCGACGTAGGGGAGAAGCTGGGAGTGACGCACGTGATCGAGGGCAGCGTGCGCCGCACCCAGGACCGCGTGCACATTGCCGTCCGGCTGGAAAACGTGGCTGACGGGAGCCAACTCTGGGCGGCTGACTACGAGGAAGCGCTGGCGGATGTGTTCAGGGTACAGGGCAAACTGGCGCGTTCCATCGCCTTGGCGCTCGACATCCGCGCTCCGGCTGGTCCGGCGCGACCGGCCCCCAACATGCAGGCCTACGAACTGTATCTGCGCGGCAAGTACAACTGGACGCTGCGTACCGGGCGTCCTCCGGCGCGGAGGAACATCGAGGCGGTGGAGGCGTACGAAGCCTCCTTGGCCCTCGACCCCAGCTATGCGCCGGCGTGGACCGGTCTGGCGGAGGCCTATGCGATGCTCGGCGCGTGGGAGGGCGGCGCCCTGGCGCCTTCGGTAGCATTTCCCAAGGCCAAGGAGGCCGCGCAGAAGGCGTTGCAGATCGACCCGCAGCTGGCCGAGGCGCACTCGGTGCTCGGGTACGTGCTGGCACATTACGATCGTGCCTACGCGGATTCAGAGCGCGAGTTCCAGACGGCACTGCGCCTGCGGCCCGACCTGCCGGGCACGCACCATTGGTACTCGCATCTGCTCGTCGCTATGGGGCGCCGGGAGGAGTCGCTGCGGGAAAGCTTGCGCATGGTGGAGCTGGATCCGGCGGGAATCCGCGATGTCACGTCGAGCATTCACCTCGCCTGGCATTACTTCTTCGCGCACGAGCCGGAGGAGGCACGGCGCTTCTCCACCGAGGCGGCGCGCCAGGACAAGAATGTCTGGTTCCCCTGGTTCGTCTCCCTCGCCGAGTTGCAGCTGGGCAATCCCGCGGAAGCGATACGCATGCTGCAGTTACCCGCGATCCGCGAGCAGTCGTTTACCTTCGTCGATTCGGAAATGGCGCTCGCCAAGGCTGCGCTGGGCCGGAGCGGCGAGGTGCGCGAGATAGAACGCAAGCTGCTCGCCGCCCGCGAGAAGCGCTACGTGGAGGCGTACGACCTTGCGCTAGTGCGTCTTGCGCTCGGCGACCATGCCGCTGCCCTGCGGCTCTTGCGCGAGACGATAGACGAGCGTTCCTCATGGGCGATCTACCTGGCCGTGGATCCTCGGTTGCAGCCGCTTTCGCGCGAGCCTGAATTTGCGGAAATCTTGAGACTCGCCGGGCTCAGCCAAGTGGCGACATCCACGAAATAGTCCGCATGCGCGGCGCTGCCGTACGGTTTGCCACGAGCCCCGAAATTGAGGCGGGACATGACGGAACCAGGTGGTGAGCGGCGTACTTATTCGCGCGCAGCTGCGAAAGCCATTCCTCACGTGAGGCGTTGGACGACGCCGTCGAGGACTTCG
>Ga0070741_10017043_pt1 | contig 11999 bp, 14 predicted proteins | sample Coa_R1_4_FD_66440 | JGI IMG/M metagenome (GOLD analysis project Ga0070741, IMG submission 66440) | Surface soil microbial communities from Centralia Pennsylvania, which are recovering from an underground coalmine fire - Coalmine... | ecosystem: Environmental > Terrestrial > Soil > Unclassified ...
ACGCGTCCTTGTAGTACTCCAGTCCCTGAACGAGCGACGACGCGCAGTTGCCCACGCCGACGATCGCGAGACGGACCTTGCTCATGAGGTGCGCTCCTTTCTGCGAAGCGCCCGTGCCTCTCGGCGCCTCGTTCCCCCTCGAACCGAGTCGAATTGGCGGCGCTCGGCCGCGATCAGGCCGTTCAGCCACGCGATGTCTTGCTCGGTGGAGTCCCGGCCGTGCTGCATCAGCGAAAGCGTGTAGGTGTCGAAGCGTTCCCTGGTCGCCTTGAGCGACGCCTTGATGGTGGACAGCCGCTCCTCCAGGTACGCCCGGCGCTTCTCCAGCAGCCGAATGCGCGTATCGGGAGCCAGGTACTTGAAGAAGGCGAGCCGGACCCGGAAGCGGTTGTCCTCGGATGAGGACTCGGCCCCCGCCTCCTCCAGGAGGCGCTGGAAGAGCTCCTCGCCCCTTGGCGTGATGCGGTAGACGTTCTTGCGGCGCCCGACCTCCTGCTCGTCGAAGACCCGCTCAACGGCCCCCTCGCGCTCGAGGCGCCGGATCGTCGGGTAGAGCGAGCCGTAGGACACGCGCCAGAACCCCCCCAGCGTATCGGTCAGCCGCTTCGAGAGCTGGTAGCCGTGCATGGACCGCTCCTTCAGCAGGCCGAGGATCGCGAGCTCGAGCATCCGGGTGCGCTTCCTTCCTTGTTGCGTTTCGATATATCGACCGACTATATCGGTCCGATATATCGAACCACTACGTCGTGGCGGCGTCAACCCGGCCGAGGTGAGAGGGCTGCGGCCGGCGTCCGGCGGCAAGCGCGAGGGATGCGGCGACGATCCCCGCCGCTCCGCACGCAACCCATAGGGCTTCGGGGTCGAGCGCGTAGAGGGAGGTTCCCAGCACAGGCCCGAGCATCCAGGCGATGCCGAACATCGAGCCGTAGGCGGACTGATAGCGACCGCGCGCGTGCTTGGGGGCGCGGTCGGCGGCGAATGCGGAGGCCACGGGCGACTCGATCATCTCGCCGAGGGTCCACAGAACCACCATCCCCACGAGCGCCGGCACGGCCTTCGCGACGACCAGCGACATGAACGCGAGCCCGATCAGAAGATCGCCGAGGGCGACCATCGACGTCTTGGCGTGTCGCTGGGTCCAGACGATGACCGGCAGCTCGGCGAACACGATGATGAGGCCGTTCATGGCCTGCAGAAGCCCATACGTCGAGGCAGGGTGCCCGGCGCGAGTGATGTGCAGCGGAAGGGTCGAGACGTTCTGCGAGTAGACCATCCCCGTGACCAGGATCGCGCCGAGGAACAGGAGGAAGCCGCGATCCGCGCGGATCGAGCTGCGGGCGGTGGGAAGGTGGCGCTCCTCGTGGCGCGCCGTTCGGACCCCGTGCGGCAGGAAGACGAGCGCGATCAGCCCGAAGGCCGCCGAGGTCGCCGCGTCACCGAGGAACAGGATGCCAAACGATCGCTCGGCGAGGAACCCGCCGAGCGCCAGACCTGCCGCCCACCCGACGTTGACGAACAGGCGGTAGAGGGTGAAGGCCGTCACGCGCCGTTCGGGCGGCAGCAGGTCGGCGATGAGCGCTCCCGAGGCCGGCCGGTGCAGCTCGGCCGCGGCGGCCAGGGCGAACATGAGCGGGTAGATCGCGGCCAGGCTCGTTGCGCGCCAGAGCGCGAGGGTGAGCCCCGAGGCCGCAAGCATCGCGAGGGCGATGGCGTTGCGACGGCCGATCCGGTCGGCGAGCAGGCCGCCGACGGCCTGTGCCCCGAGCCCGCCGAGCCCGTAGCAGGCGATCGCGACCCCGGCCTGCGGCGCCGAGTACCCGCGCCGGGTGAGGTAGAGCGTGAGGAACGGCAGGACGAAGGTTCCGACGCGGTTCACGAACGTGCCGGCGAACAGGACCCAGGCGCCGGGCGGCATGGCGCGAAGGTTCTCGCGCAGGGTGGGTGTCGGCTGGCTCACGCGCCGAGCCAGCTTACGGGCCGGCGGGTGGACGCTGGTACCGGGTCACGTTGGGCGGGGGCAGGATGCCCGGCGCGAGGTCGGGAGCATCGATCGGCTCCCCCGGGACGAGGCGAAGCGGGAGCACCCCCGCCCACACCGGCAGGGAGAGGTCCTCCTCGTCGTCCTTCGGCGGCCCCGTGCGCACCTTCGCCGAGGCCTCTCGGAGTTGGAGCGCGAGGATCGAAGTCTGCTTGAGCTCGGTCTCATTCGGCGTTCGCGCGTGCTGGGACCGTCCCGGACAGACGTGATCCACGAGCGCTTTCTGGGCCATCCACTTCTCATCGGGGTCGGTCACCTCTTGCGCGGGTCCGTACACCACCACCGACCGGTAGTTCATCGAGTGGCTGAAGGCGCTCCGAGCGAGCACGAGCCCGTCGAGGATCGTCGCGACGAGACAGACGTCAGATCCGTCTCGGATCGCGCGCAGCATGTGGCTGGCCGAGGAGCCGTGGATGTAGAGCGTGTCTCCCACGCGCACGTGGATCGTCGGAAGGACCCGGGGCCCGCCGTCGACGACGTAGCCCACATGGCAAAACAGCGCCTCGTCGAGCGTTCGCTCGACGAGCTCCCGGTCGTAGGTTCCGCGCTCCGCGTGGCGGTGCAGGCGCGTGCGCTCGGTCGGCTCGAAGGTGTCCGGGGACATGCACGAATGGTAGCGGGTCAGCGGATCGCAGACGCCGCTACCAGGCGGCCCGGATCGCGTTCAGGTCCCGGATCGCCTCCGCGGGTGCGCGGTCTCCGTCCTCGATCGGCAAGGCGGGGATGCGCAGCGCGCGGCCGCAGGGAGGGACGGGCGTCCATGAACCGGCCTCGCGCACGATCACCGCGGCTACCGGCCTGCCGTGCACCGGGCACGGACGTCCCGCGTACACGGGGCATGCCCGCACCGTCGGTCCGGCGCAGTGCGTGACGCCGAATCCCGCGTCGTCCAACGCTTCTTCGAGGAGATCCACCGGTTCGGTTCTCCTGGGGCCCACGACCAGCACCCGCGCCGTTCGACGCCGGGATCGGAGCACCAACGCGAGCAGCACCACGGCGATGGCCGCCGCCGCGATCACGACCGCCGCGGGCGCGTCGCTCGCCCAGAGCACGACGGCTGCGAACGCCGCGACCGTCGCCGCATATCCCGTGTACTCATCGGTCCAGCGCATGGCTCGCTCCCATCGGCGCATCCGGCCGACGCGGCCGCCCAACCCTGACGACCTTGCAGCGCCCGCATCCGCGAGGTTAGGGCCGATCGTCCGGCCGGACGCGGGACCCGAGGGCGGGATGCGCCGAACTCACATCCCCGGGGCATCATGGAGGCATGGAGGTCACGGTCAAGCGCATCTACGAGCCTCGGGGCCGAAGCGACGGGACCTGTGTGCTGGTCGACCGGCTGTGGCCGCGGGGGGTGAGCCGAGCGGACCTCGAGGGGGTTCGCTGGATGCGGGAGGTTGCTCCGAGCGACGAGCTTCGCACCTGGTACGCGCACGACCCGAATCGTTGGGCCGAGTTCGCCCGCAGGTACAGGGCGGAGCTGCGACAGGCCGAGCGGCGCCGCGCCGTCGCCGAGCTCCGGACGCTCGCGCAGCGAGGTCGGCTCACGCTCCTCACGGCGACGAGAGATGTGGAGCGCTCGGCGGCGGAGGTCCTGCGGGGCGTGCTCACCCACTGAGCAGGCTCAGCCGCGCGGCGGGCCACCGCCTTCTCCGCGCTCGGCGTCGCGGAGGAAGCGCTCGATCTCTGAGGCGAGCTCGTCGCCCGAAGGCAGGCGCTCCTGGCTCATCGACTGCTCGAGCCGCTGGACGTAGCTCTTCGAGTCCGGGTCCTGCTCGATCAGCGCGTCCAGCCGCTGGCGCTGGGCGAGCGCCTCGTCGGGGAGCGAGCCGAGCGGGATCTCGATGCCGAGGTGCCGACCGACGTGCTCCAGGATCACGATGGTCGCGGCGGGGAACGGTCCACTCACGTAGTGAGGGATCTGCGCGAAGAACCCGACCGCGGGGATCCCGCCGCCGCTCACCGCAAGCTCGATCGTCGAGAGGGCCGCCGCCGGCACGCGGAGCAGCCCCTCGGGGCCCTGCTGCTCGTCGGCTCGCAGCAGCCCCGGGGTCGACGCCGTCGCGAGGATGGGCACCGGGCGTGTGTGGGGCACCGCCGCCGGAATCGCGCCGAGGGTCACCCACTCCACGACCCCGAGGCGGAGGCAGATCTCCAGGACGTCGCTCGCGAGCTCGCGCCAGCGGAAGTCCGGCTCCGCCCCGGTGAGGACCAGGAGGTCGCGACCCCCGCGACGCGTCCGCCGCAGGGTGAGCTCCGGCCACGTGAGCTCGGACGGCACCCCGTTCACGACGTCCAGGATCGGGCGGCGCGCACGGTAGTCGTAGAGGCCGTCCTGGTCGAACCGCGCGACGACCTCGCCGCCCTCTGCCAGGCGCTCGGCCGCTGCGGTCGAGGCGCCGGCGCCGTCGATCCACCCGTCGAACGCCGCCACCACGGCCGGCGCGACGAGTGGCTCACTCGGCTGCGTCAGCTCGTAGAGCGCCATGCGCGAAGCATAGCCACGCGCCCGCTCGGGCATGCGTGCGCCGGGAGGATCCCGACCGGCGCCCGCCGACGCCGAGCCGACCAACCGGCCGCCCTCGGCGCGGGCGGTTGCCTCTCCTCTCGATCTGAGACGCTCAGCCCGGCGTGCCCGGGCCTGGGACGAACGCGGGGCCGTGACCCGGGACGATCGTCGCGAGACCCGGAAGGTCGAGCACGCGGCTTCGGCTCGCGTGCAGGACGGCCGGGTCCGGCGCGTACGGGTCCTCGGCCGGCCCATCCGCCCTCCACCACAAATGCGTGAACACCCACAGTCCCGAGGGCGTGTCGACCAGCGTGGCCACGTCCTGCTCCGTATGACCGGGGACGCGGATCAAGCGGATGCCGCTTGAGATCTCGAACCCCTCCGCATCGCGGCTCACCCACAGGTCGTCTCGATACCAGGCCCAATGGTCGTGCAGGCGCGCGTTGGGAAAGAGCGCGACGTTCAGGGTGTGGTCCGGGTGGTGGTGCGAGATCACGACGTCGGTGACCTGTTCGGGAGCGACGCCGATCGCCGCCAGCGGGTCCACGATCGACGAGCGCGAAGGGACCATCCCCGGGTCGATCACGACGAGCGCGTCTCCGTCGCGGACGAACCCCACGGTCGACCCGACCCGGTCGTCGTTCCTCGCGTAGCCCTCGCTCAGCACGTGCGCCTCGGCCATCATCCGCTCCTCTTCTCCACCCTGGCGGCCGGTGGGCCGCTCGGCGTCGAAGCCTACGACGCTCGGCACGGCCTCGCGCGATCGCTTCAGGGCGATAGCTCTGTTACAGAGGTATTCTTCAAGCATGAGCGGATCCGCAGACGACGGGGCGATCGAGTCGCCGTCCGACTCCTCGCCCACGTCCCCGGAGCTGTTGCGCGCGAGCGCGGAGCTGATGGATGCGGTCGGCCGTCTGCGGCGAGCCGCGCGCCGAAGGGTCCGGCGCGATTGGCCCCACCGCCCGCTGACCGAAGCCCAGGTCGAGCTCCTCCGCCTGCTCTTTGATCGCCCGGGGCTTCGCGTTCGGGAGGCCGCAGCGGACCTCGGGCTCGCGCCGAACACCGTGAGCACGCTCGTCGGTGGGCTGGTCCGCCGAGGGCTCGTGCGGCGGCGCGTCGACACTCGCGACTCGCGGGCGGTCCGGCTGATGCTGTCGGCGGCCGCCACCCGGAGGATCTCGGCCTGGCGCGACCGCCGTCAACAGATCGTCGCTGAGGCCCTCTCGCGCCTGCCCGCGCCCAGCCGCCGGGCCATCGAGCGCGCGCTCCCCGCGTTGGTCCGCCTTGCTCGGGAGGTGGAGGGGGCGTGAGCCGCGGCGTCGGCGCTCGAACCGGAGCTGATGCGCCCGCCGTGGACTGCCGCGAGCTGGTCTATCGATTCGGGCCGGTGGTTGCCGTAGACGGCGTGAGCTTCTCGGTGTCTGCCGGGGAGGTGTTCGGGCTCCTCGGGCCCAACGGGGCGGGCAAGACCACCACGATTCGCGTCCTCACCACGCTGCTGAGGCCTGAGGAGGGCGAGATCGACGTGTTCGGGCTCGCGACGCACAGGTTCCCCATGCAGGTTCGGCGGATGCTGGGCTACGTGCCGCAGCAGCTCTCGGTCGACGCCCAGCTCACCGGGTACGAGAACGTCTGGCTGTTCGCGAGGCTGTTCGACGTGCCCAGGCGCGAGCGCCGCCGTCGCGTGCTCGACGCGCTCGACCTCGTCGGGCTCTCGTCGGTCGCCGATCGGCTGGCAGCCACCTATTCCGGTGGGATGATCCGCAGGCTCGAGCTCGCGCAGGCGCTTGTGCACCGACCTCTCGTCCTCGTGATGGACGAGCCGACGATCGGGCTCGATCCCATCGCTCGCTCGGCCGTATGGGAGCGCGTCCTCGAGCTGCGCGCCATGTTCGGCATGACGGTCCTCCTCACGACCCACTACATGCAGGAAGCAGATGAGCTCTGCGACCGTGTGGGGCTCATGCACCGTGGACGGCTCCGCGCGCTCGGCAGCCCCGCGTCGCTGAAGGCGGAGATCGGGCCGGAGGCGACGCTGGACGACGTGTTCCGCTCATACGCCGGCGACGAGCTCTCGGAGGAAGGAGGGACCTACAGCGATGTCCGCCGTACGCGTCGAACCGCGGGTCGGCTCGGCTGACCGACCGTCACTCCTTGCATCCGCAAGGACTCTCGGCGGTCGATGCCTCACACTCTGCCTGGTCGAGCTCGCGAAGGTGCGGCACGACCGAACCGAGCTGTACACGCGCGCGATCCAGCCGGCGCTGTGGCTCCTGATCTTCGGGGAGACGTTCACGCGCATCCACGCGATCCCGACCGGGAGGATCCCGTACCTCGACTATCTCGCGCCGGGGATCATGGCGCAGTCGGCGCTGTTCATCGCGATCTTCTACGGCATCATGATCATCTGGGACCGCGACTTCGGGATCCTCACCAAGCTGCTCGCGACACCGACGCCTCGGGCCGCGCTCGTTGCGGGCAAGGCGTTCGCGGCGGGTGTCCGAGCGATCAGTCAGGTCGTCGTGGTGCTTGTCCTCTCGGCGATCCTCGGCGTCACGTTCGACTGGAACCCGCTGCGCCTGGCGGGCGCGATCCTCGCGGTCGTGCTCGGATCCGCGTTCTTCTCGACCCTATCGGTCACGATCGCCGGCCTGGTGATGACGCGGGACCGGCTGATGGGGATCGGGCAGGCCATCACGATGCCGCTGTTCTTTGGATCGAACGCGCTGTACCCGGTCGCGCTGATGCCGGCATGGCTCCGAACGCTGACCGTCGTGAACCCGCTCAGCTACGAGGTGAACGCGCTCCGCGGGCTTCTGCTCGGCACTGCGTCGAACCTCCCGGTCGACTTCGCCGTGCTGCTCGTCTCCTCGATCCTCGGAATCCTCGTGGCGTCGTCGCTGCTGCCGAGGCTCGCCCGCTAGGCCCCGGCAGGCGCGCTCGGGCGAATCAGCCCGACGACGATACCGGCGACGAGCATGTTCATGCGGCGCCGCCTCACGTTCCCTCGCCTCCCTCGAGCGCGTCCGCGATCTCGTCCCCGTAAGCGCGGATCTCCTCCCAGTCCCGGAAGTCACCGATCGGAGCCTTGACGGCCTTGACGGCCTAGACGGCCTTGACGGCCTACCCGGTGGCGTCCTTCATCCACGATCCCGCGTGGATCGCGCTCCCGAGGACCACCGCCTCCCGCCCGCCGAGCTCATCGACCTCGTCCACCGGTTGGAGCTCGACCTCGCGGCCGCGCTTGCGGAGCTGCCCGGCGATCGCCGTCGCGATCTCCTTCGTCGCGCCGTGCCTGCTTGCGTACGCCACCAGCACGCTCACGATCGTCACCTCCGCTCGGACGAGCGGTCTCGTCCGCTCGCGCTCGCCCGTCGTTCCCGCGCCATCAGCCACGGGCGGCGACGAGCAGGACGCGGTCGATCGCCGCCCCGCTCGTCATACTTGGGCGATGCGGGTGGATCGTCACCGCCGCCGCAGGGCCGTGCTGGTCCCGGTCGGCGCCGCGCTGGTGCTGGTGGTCCTGGCCGCGGTCCGGCATCCGCGCCCCGGGCTCGTTCCCGCCCCTCGGGCGGCTGCCCGGGCGGCCGAGAGCCAGCCCTCCGCGCCCCCGCCGCCGACCCGCCGGCCGACGAGGCCGCTCGCCCGGTGGCACGACGTCCGGCTGGTGGTCCCCGTCGCAGATCCCATGTGCGTGTGCTACCACGAGGCCTCCTACCGCAACGCGCTGCCGATGCGGCCGTTCGGCCGTCTGATGCGCGACGCGAACCCCACCAAGTTCCCCGCCGACACGGCGCCCATGCACGGCCCAGCCTACGTGATCATGTCGAGCCGCGGTCGGTCGACGGCCGCGACCTCGGCCGTCGACCTGGTGACCCGGGTCGGAGCGCCGTTCCGCTCACCGGTGGACGGCGTCGTGGTGAAGGTGAAGCCGTACCGTCTGTACGGGCGGTATCCGGACACCGAGGTCGTGATCCGGCCCGACGCCGATCCGCGGTATCGGGTCGTGATGATCCACCTCGCCGACGTCTCGGTCCGGCCGGGCGAGCGCGTGGTGGCAGGCCTGACGAGGCTCGGCATCGCTCGCGTGTTCTCGTTCACCTCCGAGACCGACTACTACGTGGCCGGTCACCACCCGCACGTGCACCTGGAGGTCGTGGACCCGCAGCGCCCGCGGTGAGCGACGCCGTCGGTTCGGCAAGGCGAGCTCCTATCGCGAGACCGAGGCGAGCTCGGCGAGCTCCACACCCCAGCTCCGTGCGCGCTGGGTCTCGCCCTCCCGAAGCCGGTTCTTCATGGTCACGACGAAGCTCTCGGGCTTGGTCAGGAGCCGGTACCCACTCCCCTGCAGGCGGGGCGTGATCCCCTTGGCCGCCGATCCGGTGAGGAACACCGGCTTGTCGATCCTCGTGTCGAAGGCCGCCCCGAGCCGCCCCTCGGTCGACGGAAGGTCCATGAGCCACTCGCGCAGGCCGGGCTCGACCGTCGGGTCGGCGAACGCGTTCGCCTTGTCCTCGACGGCCGTCTTGCGGGTCGCCGGCTTGCTCATCCCGTGCGCGTGGGTCCCTCCTCAGCCCTTTCGCCCGCCCATGGTGGCGGGCCGACCTGGCTCACGGGAGGGTCGGACGGCCCCGGACCCGCCGGGCCGTGGACCGAGGGCTCGCCGTCTACCCCCGTCCCGCGGTGCCCAGGAGGTCCTCGAGGAGCGGCGGGCCGTCGGGCTCGATGAGGCCGTCGAGGCGCGGATTCTCCACGCCGACGGCGAGCACCCGAGCGACCTCGATGGCCGACGGGTCGCCGAGGTCCCTGCGGTCGAGGTAGGCCCGCGTGAGCACTTCCCGCATCCCCGCGCGTGAGGCGAGCACCGACAGTTCGTCGACCCACCGCCACGCCGCGGGGTGTCCGGCTGCGACCGCCACGGCGCAGAGCGCGTCCAGGACGTAGGCCCGCACCCACAGGTGCGTGTCGCGCTGGCGGGCGCAGCGAGCGAGGGCCTCGTCCATGGCCTGGATCGCCGCCCCGAGGTCGCCCTCGGCGGCTCGAAGGAGTCCCAACCCCCGCACGCCGTACGCCTCCCAGCAGGCGTCGTTCACCTGGGTGCCAAGCGCGGACGCGTGCTCGAAGGCCTCCGACGCGCGATCGAGCTCCCCTCGCCGGAACCACACCTCGGCCAGGAGGGCCTCGGGGAAGGCAAGGAAGGCGGTCCACCGCTCGACGCGCGCCAGCGCTCGTCCGCGTTCGAGGGTCTCCTCGGCGACGTCGATCTCCCCGCGCTGAAGCTGCGTTCGTCCGAGGACGGTCATCGACCAGGCGGTCTGCTTGGCTTGCCCGGTGGACTCGGACAGCTCGATCGAACGCCGAAGGGCGGCTGCGCCCTGCTCGAGCGCTCCCTGGTCGGAGTGGTACACCCCGAGGACGGCCTCGATCTTCGCCCGCTCGGCCGGATCGCCGCCGGCAAGCCGCTCGGCGGTCGAGAGAAGCGTGCGGGCTCTCGCGAAGTCTCCCCGAAGCACCTCGACGTATCCGAGCTCGCGATGGGCCGATGTCGCGAGGTCGCGCCGGCCGGTCCCCTCGGCGACCGCGATGCATCGGTGGAGGGCGGCCGCGCCCTCCTCGTCCTTGCCCTTGGCCGCGTGCACGAGCGCCGTCCCGAGCGCGAGGCACGCGGCAGCCTCGAGCTCGGCCTGGCCCGTCTCGCGAGCCGCGTCGGTCGCGCCCCGAAGCGTCTCCAACCCGGCCTCGATCGCGCCGGCGTCGACCGCGGCCTCGCCGGACTCGATCATCGCCCGGATCGCCGCGCGCCCCTGCCCGGTTCCCGCCCGAGCGGGGCTCGCGGGCATCCTGGCCGCGTCGGCGAGCTCGGAACCCGGCTCGACGCCGAGCTCCCGGCGGAACAGGTCGATCGACGCCGCGAGCTGTCGCTTCACGGCGACCTCGTCGGAGGTCGCGGCGAACGCCCGGATGAGCAACGCATGGGCGTCCTCGTTCAGGGGGTCGGCGGCGACGAGGCGGGTGGCGAGGTTCACGGCGGTCCGTGGGTCGCCGGCGGCGATCGCCCGGAGCGAGCCCTCTCGGAGCACGGCCTCACCGAGCGCCTGGAGCCGGCGCCGCTCGCCGAGGAGCCAGGCCGCGAAGCCCGGGCTCGTCTCGACCTGGACGCCCTCGAGCAGCTCCCGGCCCAGGCCGGGGAGGGCCACCGCCTCGCGAGAGCTCCCGGCCATCAGCACGCGCACGTCGACCATCGAGCGTTCGGGGAGGCGGAGCCGGACGACCGTGCCGCTTCCCACCGTGTCGGAGCCGCCGAGCAGCCGCCGGAGCTCGGACAGGTTCCAGCGGAGCGCCCCGGCGGGATCCTCCGCGTCGGGGAAGAGCAGGTCTACGAGCTGCGACCGGCTCGGGGGTCGGTCGGCCAGGGCGAGGTAGGCGAGCAGCGCCCACACCTTCTTCCCCTTCGGCGCGGCGTAGACGACCCCGTCGCGGACCACGAGCGGTGGTCCCAGCAGATGGATCTCGACCCCCACCCGATCATCGTGCTCGCATGGGCCGGGCGGGACAAGCCCGGGAGCTCTCACGCCGGCTCACACGCTCGCTCCCACTGGGCCTCACACGGCCACCGTCTACGGTCCGCTCGGATGGACGGTGCGACAAGGAGGCTGCCGTGAAGACCATCACGATCGACGAGCTGCGCGAGCGGGTGCGCGGCGAGGTGATCACGCAGGGCGACGAGGGGTACGAGGAGGCGCGCAAGGTCTACAACGCGATGATCGATCGACGCCCGGCCGTCGTGGTGCGCGCCGTGAACGCCGGCGACGTGATCGCGGCCTTGACGTTCGCGCGCGAGCGCGGGCTCGACCTCGCGATCCGCGGCGGCGGGCACAGCGTGCCGGGCTTCGGCACCTGCGACGACGGCGTCGTGATCGACCTCTCGCGCATGCGGGGCGTTCGCGTGGATCCGGCCGCCCGGACGGCGAGGGCGGAGGGCGGGGCGACGTGGGGCGATTTCAACGCCGCGACGCACGCGTTCGGGCTGGCGACGACCGGCGGGATCATCTCGACCACCGGGGTCGCCGGTCTCACGCTGGGCGGCGGGATCGGGTACCTCGCGCGAGGGTTCGGCCTGTCGTGCGACAACCTGATCTCGGCCGACGTGGTGACCGCCGACGGGGGGTTCGTCGTCGCGAGCGAGACCGGGAACGACGACTTGTTCTGGGCGATCCGCGGCGGCGGGGGGAACTTCGGCGTCGTGACCGCGCTCGAGTTCCGGCTTCACCCCGTGAAGGACATCTACGGAGGGCCGATGTTCTACGAGCTCGAGGAGGCTGAGAACGTCCTGCGGTTCTTTCGCGAGTACATCGCCGACGCGCCGGAGCAGATGGGCGCGTTCCCGGCGTTCCAGATCGCGCCCCCGCTGCCGTTCATCCCCGAGGATCGGCACGGCGACACGTTCGTGGC
>Ga0070741_10017044_pt1 | contig 11998 bp, 12 predicted proteins | sample Coa_R1_4_FD_66440 | JGI IMG/M metagenome (GOLD analysis project Ga0070741, IMG submission 66440) | Surface soil microbial communities from Centralia Pennsylvania, which are recovering from an underground coalmine fire - Coalmine... | ecosystem: Environmental > Terrestrial > Soil > Unclassified ...
GCCGTCAACTTCCTCGCGCTCGGGATCACCGGCTACTTCTTCGTCCAGCTCTACCACCACCAGGACGTCGGCGCGAACATCTCGTCGATCCCGGACGTGAACCTCCATATCCGGGGCGTGCCGTTCGTCGGGCCGGCATTCGGCCGGCTCAGCCTGATGACCTGGGGAGCCTTCGCGCTCGTCCTCCTCTCCTACGTCGTCGTCTTCAAGACGCCGATCGGCCTGCGCATCCGGGCGTGCGGCGAGCACCCGCGCGCGGCCGACACGGTCGGCATCAACGTCTACGCCATCCGCTACGGCGCGGTCGTCCTCTCCGGCGTCCTCGCCGGGCTCGGCGGCGCGTACCTCTCGATCGGCTTCGGCGCCGGCACGTTCACTCCGAACATGACCGAGGGGCAGGGGTTCATCGCGCTCGCGGCGATGATCTTCGGCAACTGGCGCCCGTTCGGCGCGCTCGGCGCCGCGCTGCTCTTCGGGTTCTCGACCGCGCTCGCCTACCGGCTGCCCGTCTACTCCGGCTCGGCGGCGACGCTGTTCCAGACGCTCCCGTACGTCCTCACGCTGATCGCCGTCGCTGGCATCATCGGCCGCACAGTGGCGCCCGCGGCCGACGGCAAGCCCTACAAGAAGCAGTAGCGTGGACGGCGTGGTCGAGAGACCGAGCGGGAACCCGCGCGCGGTCGCCTCGCTCGTGCTCGGCCTGCTCTCCGTGCTCGCGGTGCCGGCCGGGATCCTCCTCTCGCGGCAGACGTCGGTGACGCTGCTCCAGGCCTCGGGCGCCGTCGGCGTCGCCGCGGTCCTCGGCTGGGTCGCGATCGTCGAGGCGCGCCGCGGCCGCGAGCGCGTGCAGCTCACGCTCGGCCGCGTCGGCGGCGGGGCGGCCGCCGGCCTCGGCAGGCTGCTCGGCGTCCTCGGGATCATGCTCGCGGCCGCAGCCGCGCTCGCGCTCGGCTTCTTCGGCCTGCTCACGCTGTTCGCGTCGTAGCCGCTCCCGGCACGTCCCGAGTCGGCCCCGAGCCCGTCTAGAATCGGCGGGGCGTGTTCGAGATCGGGACGAGCCTTCGCGAAGCGCGCGAGCGGCGCCGCCTCGACTTCGCGGAGGCGGAGCAGGCGACCAAGATCCGGGCGAAGTACCTGCGCGCGCTCGAGGACGAGCAGTTCGACCAGCTGCCGGCCGGCACCTACGTCAGGGGGTTCCTGCGCGCCTACGCCGAGTACCTCGGCCTCGACGGCGACCTGTACGTCGACGAGTACAGCTCGCGGTACGCGTCCGGCGACGACGTGCTCGAGCGGCGGGTGCGGACGGTACGGCAGCGGCCGCGGCAGGAGCGCCGGCTCGAGACGCACGTCGTCTGGCTCGCCCTCGTCGTGATCGCGCTCGTCACCGCGCTCGTGATCGTGGCCTGGCGCTACGGCGGCGGCGGCGCGAAGCTGTCGACCCCTCCGGCGAAGCCGCCGCCGCCCCCAGCCCGCCCGTACTCCGGGCTCGCGATCAGCGCGGTCCACGGCGACTCGCTACTGATCGTGCGCAAGGGGTCGGAGACCGGGAAGCTCGCGTTCCAGGGCACGCTCGAGCGGGGAGAGTCGCTGCGCTTCCGCCCGCCGGTGTGGCTGAACATCGGCTCGCCCGAGAACATCGCGCTCCGCCTCGCCGGCCGCCGCGTGGACGTCGGCGGCCGCAAGCCGCGGAGCCTGATCGTCACGAAGCGCCACGTCGTCCCGGCCGCTCCGGGCACCTAGATGAGCGGTTCCGAGCTCTCGTGCGTCCGGCTGCGCGACCTGGCCGCCCGGGCCGCTCCCGCGGCGGCCGCACCGGCTGGTGGACGGTCCGCCGCCGCGTCCGCACCGTCCGTCTCGCGCGACGCCGGCGCCGGGACGTGCGGTCGCGCCGAGAGGGTCGCCGCACCACCCGGAGGGGCCGGCTCCCGCCCCGGAGTCGACGATCGTTCGGGATCAGTCGTCTAGCGTGGGGGAGCCCCTCGACGTGCCGGAGCGCGATGGTGCCGGCGCCGCGCGGCCGCGCGCCGAGATCGTCGTCACCGGCAGCGAGCTCGTCCGCGGCGACCGCAATGACCTGAACGGCCCGTTCCTCGCGCAGCAGGCGCTCGCGCTCGGGCTCGACCCGGCGCGGATCACGATCGTCGGCGACCGCCCGGACGAGCTGGAAGCAGCGCTCCGGAGGGGCCTCGAAGCCGACCTCTGCCTGATCTCGGGCGGCCTCGGCCCGACGCACGACGACCGCACCGTCGAGCTGACCGCGAAGGCCACCGGCCTCGGGCTCGTCGTCGACGCGGAGCTCGAGCGCGAGATCGAGGCAATCTCGCGCTCGTTCGCCGAGCGGCTCGGGCGCCCGTACGCGGACTTCGAGACCGGCGTCCGCAAGCAGGCGACGCTGCCCGCCGGAGCGACCCACCTCGGCCTCGCCGGCACGGCGCCCGGCATCGTCCTCGACCTCGCCGGCCGCGCCGCCGTGATCCTGCCCGGGCCTCCCTCGGAGCTCCGGCGCCTGTGGCCCCGCGCGCTCGAGACGCCGGCGGTGCGCGCCGTGCTCGCGCGGGCGCAGCCGCCTGCGCGGCGGATCCTCCGCTTCTACGGCGCGAGCGAGTCGGCGGTGGCCCGCGCGCTCGCCGAGGCTGGCGGCGACGGCGACGGCGTCGAGGCGACGATCTGCGCCCGCGACTTCGAGATCCACGTCGACCTCTTCGTCGAGCCGGGCGCCGACGCGCGGGCGGACGAGCTGGAGGGGCGGTTCACCGCGCCGCTCGCCGAGTACCTCTTCGGGCGCGACGTGCGGCCGGTCGAGGAGCTCGTCCTCGAGGCGTGCCGGCGCCGCGGCTGGACCCTCGGCAGCGCCGAGTCGTGCACGGGCGGCCTCGTCGCCGGCCGGCTGACCGCGGTCCCGGGGTCGAGCGACGTCTTCCGCGGCTCGATCGTCGCCTACGCCAACGAGGTCAAGGAGCGCGAGCTCGGCGTGCCGGCGGAGACGCTCGCCGAGCACGGCGCCGTCTCCGCGGAGACCGCGCGCGCGATGGCCGCCGGGCTTCGGCGGCGGCTCGGCGTCGACGTCGCCGTCTCCGTCACGGGCGTCGCCGGCCCGGGCGGAGGCACGCCCGAGAAGCCGGTCGGGCTCGTCTTCCTGCACGCCGAGACGCCCGAGACGTCGCGCGGCGCCTCGATCGACATCCCGTCCGACCGGGAGTGGGTGCGCCGGCGGGCGACCGCGGCCGCGCTCCACCTGCTGCGGCGCGTCCTCGACGGCGCGACGGCGTGACGCGCCCGGCCAGCGGCCGGACGCGACACGCCCTCGACGAAGCCGCCACGGAGTTGGCACAGAATTGGCACAGACACGTGTGACTTCCGTCGCTAGCGTGACGGGCGATGAGCGCGTCCGACTCTTCTGCGGCCTCTGCCTCGACGAGGAGGCGGCGGAGGCCCTCGCCGGCTGGATCGCCGAGCAGCCGCCTGGCGCCTACCGCGCGGTGCCGCCGGCGAGCCTGCACGTCACGCTGGCGTTCCTCGGCCACCGCCTGGTCGGCGAGATCGACGCGATCGCCCGCGAGCTGCGCGCGGCCGCGGCCGCCGCGCGTCCCGTCGAGCTGCGGCCGCTCCGCTACCGCGAGACGCGCAGCGTCGGGATGCTCGTCTGCGAGGACGTCGAGGGGGCCGGCGCCGAACTCGCGGCCGAGCTCCAGCGCCGGCTGGCCGCGCTCGGCGTCTACGAGCCCGAGCAGCGGCGGTGGCTGCCGCACGTCACCGTCCTTCGCTTCCGCGGCGGGCCGCCGAGGCTGCGCCCGGGGCTGCCGAACGTGCGTTCGCTTCGTGTCGTCCGGAGCGCGCTCTATCGTTCGCTGCTCCGCGCAGGCGGGGCGCAGTACGAGATCGTGGAGTCGGCGCGGCTGGGCGGTTGACCGGTACGTGTCGAGCATGTGAATCGGGAGGTTGAGAGGGTGGATCGCGAGCAAGCTCTGGAGACGGCGCTCGGGCAGATCGAGCGTCAGTTCGGCAAGGGGACGGTGATGAAGATGAGCGACCGGCCCAACGTCGCGGTCGGCGCGGTGTCGACAGGATGCCTCGCGCTCGACCTGGCGCTCGGCGTCGGCGGGCTGCCGCGAGGCCGCATCGTCGAGATCTTCGGCCCGGAGTCCTCGGGGAAGACGACGCTCGTCTACCACGTGATCGCCGAGGCGCAGCGGCGGGGCGGGATCTGCGCCTTCATCGACGCGGAGCACGCGATCGATCCGCAGTACGCGCGCAAGATCGGCGTCGACATCGACGACCTGCTGGTCTCGCAGCCGGACACCGGCGAGCAGGCGCTCGAGATCACGGAGCTGCTGATCCGAAGCGGCGCCCTCGACGTCGTCGCGATCGACTCGGTGGCGGCGCTGACGCCCAAGGCGGAGCTCGAGGGCGAGATGGGGGACAGCCACGTCGGCCTGCAGGCGCGCCTGATGAGCCAGGCGCTCCGCAAGCTCGCCGGCACCCTCAACCGCACCGACACGATCTGCCTGTTCACGAATCAGCTCCGCGAGAAGATCGGCGTCATGTTCGGCAACCCCGAGACGACGCCGGGCGGCCGGGCGCTCAAGTTCTACTCCTCGGTGCGGCTCGACATCCGCCGGATCGAGACGCTGAAGGACGGCGTGGAGGCGATCGGCAACCGCGTCCGCGTCAAGGTCGTCAAGAACAAGGTGGCGCCGCCGTTCAAGCAGGCGGAGTTCGACATCATCTACGGCTCGGGCATCTCCTGGGAAGGGACGGTCCTCGACGCGGGGCTCGAGCGGAAGATCGTCCAGAAGTCGGGCTCGTACTTCAGCTTCGACGACGAGCGCCTCGGCCAGGGTCGCCAGAACGCGACCGCGTTCCTCCGCGAGCACCCCGACGTCACCGACGCGATCGTCAAGCGGATCCAGGTGCTCATCGGGTCGGACCAAGTCGCGTCCGCGCGGCTGCTGCCACAGGCCTCGGCGCCGGACTCCGTGACGCCGATCGTGGACGACGCGCTCCTGGAGGAGCGGGTGGAGGCGTAGAGACGCGCGAACGAGCTCGCTGATGCCGCACGCGCGCGACGATCCGCTCGACATCGCCCTGCGCGCGCTCGCCCGACGCGACCGGACCACGCACGAGCTCGGCGAGCAGCTCTCGCAGCGTGGCGTGTCGCCGGCGGAGCGAGCCGAGACGCTGCGGACACTCGCCCGGCTCGGCTACCTCGACGACGCGCGCTTCGCGAACGACCGCGCCGCGTCTCTCGCCGCTCGCGGTCGGGGCGACGCCGCGATCGTCGTCGACCTCGAGCAGCGGGGCGCCTCCAGGGAGGCGATCGCCGCGGCCCTCGACGCGTTGCCGCCCGAGCGGGAGCGCGTGCGCGCGCTGGTCGCGCAGCTGCCGGGAGAGCCCGCGAAGGCCGCGCGCTCGCTCGCCCGCAGGGGCTTCGGCGACGAGACGATCGCCGCGGCCCTCGACGCCATGACCAAAGGAGAGGCCACCGTTGCGAAGAGCCTGGCCGAATGAGTAGGATGCAGGAGCCTTACTTGACATTTTGCCTGCATAGACCGCATTTCGTGAATCGGCTGACCGCAACGACGACGTGACCACGACCAGCACTGCCGCTGCAGGAGGACACAGCGACCGGCTGAGCTGAGACGCTTCCCCCGCGGCGGCGCCTGCCGTCGCTCGTTGAACCGATTCGCGGGATTGCGGGCCCGTGCCGGCCGAATGGCTGGTGGGCCTCGTGGCGCTCTGCCCCGAGAACACCGAATAAGCGGGAGCGGAGATGGCGATGGTCATCGGCATCGGGATCGGGCTTGTAGCGGGAGCCGCCGCTGCGGTCGTGGCGCTGCGCATGCTCGCGCGGTCACGGCTGTCCTCCGCCGAGCGCGAGCGCCGTCAGCTGCTCGAGGACGCGCGGCGGACGGCGGACGCGCTGCGGCGCGAGGTGCAGCTCGAGGCGAAGGAGGAGGCCGCCCGGCTGCGCGAGGACGTCGAGCGCGAGCTCCGTGCCCGCCGCGACGAGACGGCGCGCCTGCACGAGCAGGCGCACGAGCTGGAGTCGGCCGTCGAGCGGAAGCTGACGGAGCTCGAGCGACGCGAGCAGGGCGTCAGCGATCGCGAGCTGCACGCGCGCCGCCTCCAAGAGGAGCTGAAGGCGGCGAAGGAGCGCGAGCTCGACGAGCTCGAGCGGATCTCGCGGATGACGGTCAACGAGGCGAAGGCTGAGGTCCTGCACCGGTCCGAGGAGCTCGTCCGGCACGAGCTCGCGCGGCGCGTGCGCCAGCTCGAGGAGGAGGCGCAGAGCGAGGCGCGGCGGCGCGCGCGGAACCTCGTCGCCGACGCGCTCCAGCGCGTCGCGGCGAGCCACGCGGCGGAGACCACGGTCTCGCTCGTCGAGCTTCCCTCCGACGACATGAAGGGCCGGATCATCGGCCGCGAGGGTCGGAACATCCGCGCACTCGAGCACCTGACCGGGGTCGACATCATCATCGACGACACGCCGGGCGCCGTCGTCCTCTCGTCCTTCGACGGCATCAGGCGCGAGATCGCCCGGCTGACGCTGCAGAAGCTGATCGAGGACGGGCGCATCCACCCGGCGCGGATCGAGGAGACGTACTACCAGTCGAAGGCGGAGCTCGACGACATGATCCGCCAGGCCGGCGAGCAGGCGGTCTTCGAGGCGAACTGCGGCGAGCTCCACGAGGAGCTCGTCAAGATCCTCGGCCGGCTTCGCTTCCGCACGAGCTACGGCCAGAACGTGCTGAAGCACACGCTCGAGGTCGTCCAGCTCGCCGGGATCATGGCGGCCGAGCTCGAGGCGAGCGTCAAGACGGCGAAGCGGGCGGCGCTCCTCCACGACCTCGGCAAGGCGCTGACGCACGAGGTCGAGGGCTCGCACGCGCTGATCTCGGCGCAGTACGCGCGCCGCTACGGCGAGTCGCAGGGCGTCGTCCACGCGATCGAGGCCCACCACTACGAGGTGCAGCCGCAGACGGTCGAGGCGGTGCTGCTGATCGCCGCCGACGCGATCTCGGCGTCGCGCCCTGGCGCGCGCGGCGAGAGCCTCGAGAGCTACATCAAGCGGCTCGAGTCGCTCGAGGAGCTCGCCCTCCAGCACAAGGGCGTCGACAAGGTCTACGCCCTCCAGGCCGGCCGCGAGATCCGGGTCATCGTCAAGCCCGAGGAGATCGACGACGACGGGGCGACGCTGCTCTCGCACGAGATCGCCCGCGAGATCGAGGAGCACCTCGAGTACCCCGGCCAGATCAAGGTGACGGTGATCCGCGAGTCGCGCGCGGTCGAGTACGCGAAGTAACCACCTCCGCGTCCGGGGCACCCCGGCCCACCACCCACTGCGATCGTATCGAGCGAAAGCGCGCGCGTCTGTGCCGATTTCGGGACGAGATCGGGACGTGAGCCGGGTACCCTGTCGGCGTGCGGCGCTACCACGTCACCACGTTCGGCTGCCAGATGAACGCGCACGACTCGGAGCGCATCAAGGGCATGCTCGAGTCGATCGGGCTGGGCGAGGCGGCCTCCCAGGACGAGGCCGACGTGGTCGTCTTCAACACCTGCACGATCCGCGAGAAACCCGACCAGCGCCTCGCTGCGCACCTGGCGCAGGCGAAGGCGTTGAAGGACGACGACCCGGCGAAGGTCATCGCCGTCGGCGGCTGCTACGCGGAGGCGCAGCGTGACCGGATCTTCGACCGGTACCCGTTCGTCGATGTCGCGTTCGGCCCCGGTTCGATCCCGCACCTGGCCGACTGGCTCGGCGCCGGCGGGGCGGGACACCGCGGCCGGTTCGACGAGTGGAGCCACTTCGCCGGCGAACTCCCTGCCCGCCGCGAGCGCGAGTTCCAGGCCTGGGTGCAGGTGTCGATGGGCTGCAACTCGAAGTGCGCGTACTGCATCGTGCCGGCGGTGCGCGGCCGTGAGCAGTCGCGCCGGCCGGACGACATCGTCGCCGAGGTGGAGGCGCTCGCCGCCGACGGCGTCCGCGAGATCACGCTGCTGGGCCAGAACGTGAACTCGTACGGCCGCGACCTGCTGCCGGGCGTCCGCACCGGCTTCGCCGAGCTCCTGCGTGCGTGCGACGCGGTCGAGGGGATCGAGCGGATCCGGTTCACGAGCCCGCACCCGAAGGACTTCCGCCCGGACGTGATCGAGGCGATGGCCTCCTGCCGCGCGGTTTGCGAGCACGCGCACCTGCCGCTCCAGTCCGGTTCGACCCCCGTGCTGAAGCGGATGCGCCGCACGTACACCCGCGAGCGCTTCGAGCGGCTGGCCGGCGAGATGCGGGCGGCGATCCCAGACCTCGCCCTGACCACGGACCTGATCGTCGGCTTCCCGGGCGAGTCGGAGAGCGACTTCGAGCAGACGCTCGAGGCGGTCGAGGCCGTGGGGTTCGACGGAGCGTTCACCTTCGTCTTCTCGCCGCGCAACGGCACCGAGGCGGCGACGCTGCCCGACCAGGTGCCGGACGAGGTCAAGCGGGAACGCATCGAGCGCCTGATCGACGTCGTCCAGCGAACGGCGGCGGCGCGAAACGTCCGCCGCGTCGGCCGCGTGGAGGAGGTGCTCGTCGAGGGAACGAGCCGCACCGACGCGAGCCTGCTCCGGGGCCGCACCCGCCGCAACACCACGGTGAACTTCACGGGCGCCGCCGCTCCGGGCGAGCTCGTGCCGGTCCGGATCGCCGGCGCGACCTCGACGACGCTGCAGGGCGAGCGGGCCGTCCTCGCCGTCGCGTAGTGGCCACGCGCGAGCTGGTCTGGGACGGCTGCGTCAACGTCCGCGACCTCGGCGGGCTGGAGACCGAGGACGGCGGCTCGACGCGCTTCGGCGGCGTGATCCGCGCGGACACGCTGGGCTTGCTCACCCCCGCGGGCTGGCAGGCGCTCGCTGCCGCGGACGTCTCGCGGATCGTCGACCTCCGCGAGCAGTTCGAGATCGACAACGACCCTCCGCGCGAGGCGCAGATCGAGGTCGTGCACGTCCCGGTGTTCGACGTCTTCGACGAGGAGAGCTGGAACGAGGTCGAGGCGGCGTCGGCCGGGGCTCCGTCGCCCAGCGTCGCGACCACGCGCGTGTACCTGGCGTTCGTGTCGCACTGCCGGCGGCGCTTCGGCGAGGCGGTCGCCGCCGTCGCCGGCGCCCCGTCGGGAGCGGTCGTCATCCACTGCCACGCCGGCAAGGACCGCACCGGCCTGCTGGCGGCGCTCCTGCTGCGGCTCGCGGACGTCCCGATCGGGACGATCGCGCGCGACTACGCGCTGAGCGCCGAGCGGCTGCGGGAGCGCACCGACCGCTGGCTCGCCGCGGCCGAGAGCGACGAGGAGCGGGCGCGGATCGAGCGCATCGCGGCGACGCCCGCCGCGGCGATGCAGGCGGTGCTCGAGACGATCGACGGCGAGTACGGCGGCGTCGCCGGCTACCTCGAGGGCGGAGGCCTCGCCGCCGGGGTGATCGCGGCGGCCCGCGCACGCCTGCGATGAGCGTGATCGCGATCTTCGGCCCGACCGCGTCGGGGAAGAGCGCCGTCGCCGAGGCGCTGGCGCGCCGGATACCGGCGGAGCTGGTCGCCGCCGACTCGGCGCAGCTCTACCGCGGCCTGCCGATCCTCACGAACCAGTCGCCCGCGGCCCTCGTGGGCATCTGGCCGCTCGATCACGAGGCGTCGGTCGCCGAGTACCAGACGCTGGCGCACGCCGCGATCGACACCGCGCTCGAGGCGGGACGGACGCCGGTCGTGGTGGGCGGCACGGGCCTCTACTTCCGCGCCGCGCTCGGCGCGCTCGACGTCCCTCCGGCGCCGCCGCCGGGGGCCCGCGAGCGCTGGACGGCGCTCTACGACGGCGAGGGCGCGGAGCAGGCGCACGCCGTGCTCGCGGAGGCGGATCCCGGGGCGGCCGCGGCGGTGCACCCGAACGACCGGCGGCGGGTCGTGCGCGCGCTCGAGCTCGCCGAGGCGGGGCACTCGCTGCGGGGAGACCGCCTCTGGTCCGCGGACACGCGGCATCCGACGACGGTCGTCGGGCTCGAGGTGCCCGGCGACGAGCTGGCGCGCCGGATCGAGGCTCGCACCGCGGCGATGTTCGACGCCGGTGTCGAGGACGAGGTCCGGCGGGCGCTCGCGGGGCCGCTGTCCTCGACCGCGCGGAGGGTGATGGGGCTGCACGAGGTCGCCGGGCTCCCGCGCGCGGAGGCGGAGGCGGCGCTCGCGGCGCGCACCCGCCGGCTCGCGGCCTACCAGCGCAAGTGGATGCGGCGGATCCCCGGCCTCGTTACGGTGCGGACGGACCGGTCTCCCGACGAGGTGGCGGATGACGTACTCGCGCTGGCGCGCGGCGGGCAACGAGTACCTGCTGGCCGAGAGGGCTGAGCTCGGCGGGCCGCTGACGCCCGCGCGGGTGCGTGCGGGCGTCGGCGAGTCCGACGGCATCCTCGAGATCGTCTCGATCGACGGCGACTCCGCCGAGCTCGTGATCTGGAACCCGGACGGGACGGTCGCCGAGCTGTCCGGCAACGGCACGCGGATCGCAGCGCGGTGGCTGGCCGAGCGGGCCGGGGAGGACGAGGTGACGATCCGCGTCGGAACACGTGACGTGGTCGCCCGGATGCTGGCGGGCGGCGAGGTCGAGCAGGAGCTCGGCCGCGTCGACGTCTACGAGCGCGAGCGCATCGCCGGGCTGCAGGTGACGCCGGTCTCGGTCGGCAATCCGCACGCGGTCGTCGTCGGCGATCCGGACGACCTGCCGCTGATCGGCCCGCTGCTCGAGACCCACCCGCGCTTCCCCGAGCGGACGAACGTCCAGGTCGTCCGCGTGGACGCGCCCGGACGGGTGACCGCGCGCGTCTGGGAGCGGGGGGTCGGCGAGACGCTGTCCTCCGGGACGAGCGCCGTCGCGGTCGCAGCGGCGACGCACGGCGAAGGGCAGGTGGTCGTCTCGTTCCCGGGCGGCGATCTCGTCGTCCGGCTGGAGGACGGGCGGGCCGGGCTCACGGGACCGGTCGAGCGCATCGAGTAGCGGAGGAGGTGGCGATCGTCGCCAGGAGGGAGAAAAGGGCGCCGCGTCCGGGATTCGTCGTCCTGCGCGAGGTGGGGGCGGGCGAGTGGCAGCTCGTCGGCGAGGCGGAGCGCAGGCCCGGGCTGTCCGCGCGCGCCGCACGGTCGCAGGCGATCCTCGACGCGACGGGCGGCACGGCGAGGGCCGGCGAGGTCTACGCGGCGGTGCTGCGCAGCGAGTGGCGGGTCGCACTCGACTGGGCCCCGCCCGCCGGCTAGCTGCCGATCCCGTACTCGCGCAGCGCGTCGTTCAGGCTGACCTTCAGGTCGGTCGACTCGTCGCGGCGCCCGATGATCAGGGCGCAGGCGAGCTGGTACGTGCCCGCGGGGAACTCCTTCGGCCTCGTCCCCGGCACAACGACCGACCGCGGCGGCACGTACCCGCGGTGCTCGACGGGCTCGCTGCCCGTGACGTCGATGATCGGCACCGACGCCGTCAGCGACACGTTCGGCCCGAGCACCGCGCCCTCGCCGATCCGCACGCCTTCGGTGAGGATGCACCGCGAGCCGACGAAGACGCCGTCCTCGACGACCACCGGCCGCGCGTTCACGGGCTCCAGCACGCCGCCGATCCCGACGCCGCCGGCGAGGTGGACGTCCGCGCCGATCTGCGCGCACGAGCCGACGGTGGCCCACGTGTCGATCATCGTCCGCGGACCGACCCACGCACCGATGTTCACGTAGCTCGGCATCATCACGACGTCCTCGGAGAGGAACGACCCGTACCGGGCGACGGCCGGCGGCACGACGCGCACGCCCTGCGCGGCGTAGTCGCGCTTGAGCGGGATCTTGTCCCGGTACTCGAACGGGCCGAGCTCGATCGGCTCCATGCGGCGCTCGCGGAAGTAGTCCAGGATCGCCGCCTTCGCCTCCTCGTTCACGATCCACTCGTCGCCCGACCGCTCGGCGACGCGGATCTCGCCGCGGTCGAGGGCGGCGATC